>Ga0074045_10002836_pt1 | contig 15864 bp, 13 predicted proteins | sample BogForMeECP23OM2_FD_94442 | JGI IMG/M metagenome (GOLD analysis project Ga0074045, IMG submission 94442) | Bog forest soil microbial communities from Calvert Island, British Columbia, Canada - Bog Forest MetaG ECP23OM2 | ecosystem: Environmental > Terrestrial > Soil > Wetlands ...
GCGAAGCTGGTCATCACCGTGTCGCCGACGTTCTTCTTGCGCACCATGCCGCCGTAGAAGAGCGCCAGCCCCGGTATCGTCATCATCAGCACCAGGGCGGTGGAAGCCAGCATCCACGCCGTGTCGCCGCTGTTGATCTTGTCGACACCAACGAGCACCGGCGCGTCCGGGGCCGGAGGAGTCGCAGCGGCGGGAGCGGGCGTCTCAATCGCCTTGGCTTCCGGCACGGGCGCGGCGGGCGCCGGTGCAGTCGCGACGGGCGCGGCGGCCTTTTGATCCGGTGCCTGGGCCTGGACACCGCTCGCAATGCCGAGGACGCTGATCAGAGCGATCAACGCGAGCACTCGCTGCATGGTTTTCCCCTTAGAGGGCATCCGCGCCGGTCTCGCCAGTGCGGATGCGCACGACCTGTTCGAGGTCAAAAACGAATATCTTCCCGTCGCCGATCTTGCCGGTGTTAGCCGCTTTCTCCACCGCTTCAATGACACGGTCGAGCAAGTCGGAAGCGATCGCCGCTTCGATCTTCACCTTGGGCAGGAAATCGACGACATACTCCGCCCCTCGGTACAACTCGGTGTGCCCCTTCTGCCGCCCGAATCCCTTGACCTCGGTAACGGTGATGCCCTGCACGCCGATTGCAGATAACGCCTCCCGAACCTCGTCGAGCTTGAACGGCTTGATGATGGCTGTAACCAGTTTCATGTGTCCCTCGCTGATTGCGGACGGTCGGCGCAAGCACCTCCCGCTCCCGCCAGAGCGCCCTCAGCACCGAGCCCGCGACTACGCGTCGCTGCGACCTCTTGCCCAAGGCGTTCGAGTACGGTCCGTTTTATTCGTCGCTGGCGCTGGCGTGCACGCCGCAGTTCGCTTCGAGTGAACCGCCGCCGTAGCTGAGCATTTCCTGTGCCATTGGGCAAATCTATTGTTATTCATGACGTTATAGCGATCTGCGTGTCTTATTGGGGAACGCGCTTCGATCCGCAGCACCAACTGTGTGCAGGGCATAGCAAGCTGGGCACGAAATTGGCGCGGGCGCTATCGTGAGCCAATACGGCGGCCAACTCTCCGGTCGGCGACGCGCCTTTGTTAGACTGCCGCTGGCGATGCAGCGCGAGCCGAGTCCTGCCGCAAGCGATGAGGAATGACCATGTTGAATAGGGACACGCTCGATGATCTGGCGCGCAGGATCGGACGGGTTATCGAATCCTCTCCAGCACGCGACATCGAGAAGAACATCAAGACCCTGCTGCAAAGCGGCCTGCAGCGTCTGGACTGGGTCGCGCGTGAAGAATTCGAGATCCAGGCGCAAGTCCTGCGGCGCAGTCGCGAAAAGCTCGACGCGCTGGAGGCACGCGTGCTCGAGCTGGAGGCACGCCTCGCGGCCCGCGCAGACGGCAAGTAGCGGGCGTGTCGGAGGCTACCTCAAGCCGTGGTTCGCCGCCTCGACCGGATCAACAATTGACCGGGCTCGATCATTCCGCGCTCGGCAAAGCGACCACCTTTCCGGATCGATACGTCCCCTCATTGCTGTTTCCGGTGGATCGCGATGGGCAGCGCCGCGCCATTGGCGTGCACGACCGGCTGCCGTTCGATGGCGCCGATCTGTGGACCGCCTACGAGCTTTCGTGGCTCGATACGCGCGGCAAACCCCAGGCGGCGATCGGCGAGTTGCGTGTCCCTTGCCACTCGCCCGCGCTCATCGAATCCAAGTCGCTGAAGCTCTATCTCGGCTCGTTTGCACAGGAGCCGCTGGAAACGCGCGATGAGGTGGCACGGCGGATCCAGGCGGATTTATCCGCTGTCTGCGGTGCGCGCGTCGCCGTTGCGCTTACGCCGCCCGACTGGCCCGGCACCCGAACCGATGGCGATCTACCCGGTGAGTCGATCGATACGGTGGCGATCGCCACCGATGTCTACGATCCCGATCCCGCGGCCCTGGTTAGCGCCGGTTCCGAGGTAGAGGAGACGCTGCGCACCGCGCTATTCCGCTCGCGCTGCCCTGTAACCGGCCAGCCGGACTGCGGCGACGTCATGGTGCGGTATCGGGGGCCGCGCATCGAGCGGGACGGATTGCTGCGCTATCTTGTTTCATATCGATGCCATGCGGCGTTCCACGAGAGCTGCATCGAGCGCATCTTCGTCGACCTTCTGCAGCGCTGTGAGCCGCAGGCGCTCACCGTCTATGCGCGTTTCATGCGCCGTGGTGGAATCGACATCAATCCTTTCCGGAGCAACTTCGAAGCCGAGCCCCCGGCCGCCGTGCGGACCAGACGGCAGTAAACACTTGCTTCTGGCCTGCGGCGCCCTGGCCGCGGCGCTTAGTTGCCGGGGGTGAGCACGAAGGATGCGTTACGTGTGGCCGACGCAAGCAGCCCGGGGCCGGCGTTGCCATTGCTCGCCGCCGCGTCGAACGCCGGTTGGGCGAAGTGCGCGCTGGCGGCGATGGCCAGCGTGGCCACGGCGACGCACACGGCGTTGAGGATCCAATGGCCTAGACGGGAACGGCGGCGGCCACCGAAAAAGACCCCGCGACTGCGCGCGGGACGCGCAGCGCGGGTTGGAGGCAAGCGGTGGCCCGGCGGTCGGCCGAGCGGGCTCCCGGCGGCAGCTAGGCTCGTCCGGAATGCGTCACGACTGGAATGCGCTGCGAATGCACGTTGCATGATGTCCTCGGCCCTGAGCAGGGAGTTGTTCGAATCCATGGCGCCAAGTGTCCTCCCGACGAGGCCCCCTGCGAGGGGGAGGATTCGGCATCGGCGAGGGCGAATATTCGGCATTTCCAGGCCAGCCAGATGGCGTGGATGGCGCGCCGGGCGGGGCCCGGGGGGCGGGCCGTTTGTGCTATAAGACCCTTGGGACCCCGAGGCACGGCTCGCAAGAAGCGCTCGACCCGGGGAACGGTGGGGATCCCGGGTGCACGGAGAGACGGTGACCAACGAGTTCACGCTCACTCAGACCGACTCTGAGCCGACGGCGCTGGCCTTTGCCGATGCCGATGGTTGCGCACGCTGGTTGCGGGCGCTGCCGCTGTCCAACATACCCAAGCATTACGACGCCATTCGCGGGCAGCTGAAACGGCTGTCGGAAGCCGACTTCACGCCACGCGAGCGCGCACGCATCGCCGAAGTATTGCGCGAACCGGTCGCTTACCTGCACACCGAACTTGCCCGCCGCTACGCCGGCAAGCCGCATCCGGCGACCGAACGCGAGCACGAGGCCGCCGAGCAGGCGCTCTCGCTATGGCAAGGACTGTGGAATCAATATTCTGCCTGCCTCAAACCCCTGCTCGAGGGCGATCCCGAATTGCAGGGGGTCAAAGCCAAGGTCCTGCAAAGGGGCCTGTGGGTGGGCAAGCAGGTCATCCTGGTCTATGGTCTGGCGCGACGACTGCCGGCGCCCAATGTATGGCAGGAACTTCACGCCTATTACCGGCTGGCCGAGATTCTCGAGTGTTCGGTGAGCGCGGTGTCCGATGAGCTCATGCCCAATGCCATCGGCGTGTCGTGCTACTCGACCTACTCGCACGCGCTGCTGCTGCAGCTTGCCGATCCGTGCGCGATGACCGTGCGTCAGATCGAGCTGACCGACCGCTGGCTCGCTATGTGGTCGCGCAAGGTCTTTCCGTATGCGCAGCAGCGAGAGACCGAGGGTCCGGTGATTATCGCCGACCTCGACGCGCCAGCCGGCGCCGCCCTGGCGCAGGTCGCGCCGCGGCATCCGAGCGAAGCGACCCGATTCGGCTACCCGGCGAAACTTGCGACCAGTGTGCGAGGACGCATGAAGCGGCTTGCCACCGGAGCCAATCCGGCGGAGCTGCAGCTGGGCCACGACGTTTCGGTCGAAGCCAGCTCGGCGCTACTCTCCTACCTCGATTCGCGCTGGTACGCGCTGCCCAAGAAGAGAGAGAACGGCGCCCAGAGCGGACTCGACTTGTGTGTCGGCGGCCTCGGCGCTGCGTATTTTCGCGTCGCCGGACGAACCTTCAATCGCCAGGATCCCCTTGGCCGACTGTCGTATCACGGAACCCAGCACCTCGCCACGCTTGGCGCGCTGACCGACTACGACCGCAACAAAGACGAGGCGGAAAAGAGCTGGGCGTGGGAGCACTGGCAGGGCAACTACGAGTGGGATGAAGCGAATCTGCGCCGCATCAGCCATGCGCAACATCGTTGGCACCTCGAGCAGCTGGTTATCCTGCGCGACGATGAGCGAGTGCGCTGTGGCTACGTGACGCGGGTGGCGCTTGACAGTCACGGCGAGCTTTCGGTGACGGTCAAGCTTTGGAGCGGGTCTCCGACCGCGCTTGCGGTGCGGCCGCACGCGACGATGCTCTCCGAGGACCCGCCAGTGCCCGTCGTACTGCTCGGCGCCACGCCGGAGGAGAAGCCGTCGATCATCACGCCACCGCGCACATTCAATCCCGGTCGCATCCTGCGAACGCTCGACTCGGGTGCCGAGCGGCGCTTTCGCCTGACGCGCCTGCTTCAGCGTGGGGCCGATTTCGAGCGCGTAGCCTTCGAGGAAACGCCTGCGTAGGCTGCCCACCGAGGTGAGGCCGCACGTGCCCAATCGATTGGCGGGCGAAACCAGTCCGTATCTGCTGCAGCACGCGAACAATCCCGTCGACTGGTATCCATGGGGCGACGAGGCGTTTGCGTACGCCCGGCGCGAGAACAAGCCGATCCTGCTGTCGATCGGCTATTCCGCTTGCCACTGGTGCCACGTTATGGCGCACGAATCCTTCGAGGACGAGCGCGTGGCGGCGCTGATGAATGATCTGTTTGTCAATATCAAAGTCGACCGCGAGGAGCGGCCCGACGTCGACCAGATCTACCAGATGGCGCACGCCATGCTCACGCAACGCAACGGCGGCTGGCCGCTGACCATGTTTCTGACACCCGATCAGGAGCCGTTCTTCGGCGGGACGTACTTTCCCAAGACCTCGCGCTACGGTCTGGACGGTTTCGCCGACCTGCTGCCGCGCGTTGCCGCGGCCTATCGCGGGCAGGGGCCGGCGATCGAGGAGCAGAACGCCCGGCTAAAGGCAGCGCTGGCGCTTACCAATCCCGATGCGCAGGACCCGCGCGCGGCGCTGCCCGTCGCCGCACCGGCGCGCGCTTTCGCCGCATTGGCGCGTTCCTTCGATCCGGCCCACGGCGGTTTTGGCAGCGCACCGAAGTTCCCGCATGCGTTCGAACTCGAGTTCTGTCTGCGGCGCTACATCGAGCGCGGGGAAAAAAAAGCGCTCGAGATCGTCGCGGTGACGCTCGCGCGCATGGCAAACGGCGGAATCCAAGACCAGCTCGGTGGCGGATTCTGCCGTTACAGCGTTGACGCAGAATGGACCATTCCGCACTTCGAAAAGATGCTCTACGACAATGCCTCGCTGCTGGCGGTCTACACCGACGCATGGCGGGTGACCGCGGACCCAGCGTTCGCGCGCGCTGCTCGCGGGATCGTCGCCTGGACGCTGCGCGAGATGCTGGCGACCGAGGGTGCCTTTTGTTCGAGCCTCGATGCCGACAGCGAGCACAAGGAGGGAAAGTTCTACGTCTGGATGGCCGCGGACATCGAGGCGCTGCTCACCCCCGATGAATGGTCCGTCGCCGGGCCGCACTGGGGAATCGACGAACCACCCAATTTCGAGCACGAGGCGTGGCACTTGCGCGTCGTCGTGCCGCTCGCCGACCTCGCGCGTCAGCTGGACATTTCCGGCGAGGTTGTCGAAGCACGACTCGAGCGTGCGCGGGCCAAGCTTTTTGCTGCCCGGGAGCAGCGCGTCCACCCCGGCCGCGACGACAAAGTGCTTACCTCCTGGAACGCGCTCATGGTTGCCGCGCTCGCGCGCGCCGCGCGTGCATTCGGCGAGACCACATGGCTCGCTGCGGCGCAACGGGCAGTCGACTTCCTGCACGCCGCCCTGTGGCGCGAGGGCAGGCTGCTGGCAACGTACAAGGATGGCCGTGCGCATCTGAACGCGTATCTGGACGATCACGCCTACCTGCTGGCGGCGCTGCTCGAGTTGATGCAGACATCGTTTCGCTCTGAGGACCTCATCTGGGCCATCGAGATCGCCGACGTGCTGCTGCTGCGCTTCGAGGACGCGGCCAACGGGGGGTTCTTCTTTACCAGCCACGATCACGAGGCGTTGCTTCATCGCCCCAAGCCGGCACATGACAACGCGACGCCGGCGGGCAATGGCATCGCCGCCCAAGCGTTGCTCACGCTCGGTCACTGGCTGGGCGAGGCGCGATACATTGATGCGGCCGAGCGTACCGTGCGCGCATTTGCGAGGGAGCTTGGCGAGCGGCCCTCCGCTGTCTCATCGCTACTGATCGCGCTCGAGGACGTGGTCCAACCACCCACGACCGTGATCTTGCGTGGCGACGCGGCAACCTGTGCCACCTGGCAGCGGCAGCTCGAACGGGTGTATCGCCCCGGCGTGCATACGCTCGACCTCGCCCGCGCCGGCGCCCTCCCCGGCGCGCTGGCGCGTCCGCACCAGGCGGACGAGGCTGCGACCGCGTGGATTTGCACCGGCACGTCGTGCTTGCCGCCGTTGCACTCGCTTGACGCCGTGGAGGCAGCGTTGGCGAGGCCGAACTGAGCCGGCGTGGGGTCGGATCCTAAGACCGCCCGCCCGGTGTTCTCCGACGCGGATCCGAGCAATCCGGTTGTCCCGCTGCCAACGTTGCACAGGCGTTACGCCCGGTTTTTTTGACAAGGTGCGACGGCGTCGGTAACCTTGGCGCTCCCGTGCAGGAGAGCGCGGCCGAAGGCCGCCGCCGAAGGCGCAACTCCCGCAATCGCTCAGGTACCCAGGACTGTGCGGGTGGCAACAGCCAATCTGGAGAGCGGCCGACCTGCTGCAGGGCGGCCCACCGAAGGGGCATCCGGCGCCGCGTGACGCACAGCGCCGCAATCTCTCAGGTAAAAAGGACAGACGGGGCGGAACTGCTTGGACGGTTCCGCTCCTTTTTTTTCGTCCGAGAGAAGCCATGCTCCGCCAGACACCGCTCAACGCCGTGCACCGCGCCTCCGGGGCGAAGATGGTCGATTTCGGCGGCTGGGATATGCCCTTGAGCTACGGCTCCCAGATCGAGGAGCATCACGCGGTGCGGCGCGACGCGGGCATGTTCGACGTGTCGCACATGCTTAGCGTCGATCTCGCGGGGGCCGGCGGGCGCGCGTTCTTGCGCTATGCGCTCGCCAACAACGTCGACAAGCTCGCCGCGCCGGGCAAGGCGCTCTACTCGTGCCTTCTTAGTCCCGCGGGAGGGGTGCTCGACGATCTGATTACCTACTTCCTGCGCGAGGAAGCCTTCCGCCTCGTGGTCAACGCCGCCACCGCCGACAAGGACGTTGCCTGGCTCACGGCCTTGAATTCCGAGCGTGGGGAAATGATCTCGTTGAAGCCGCGGCGTGACTTGGCCATGATCGCGGTCCAGGGGCCGAAGGCGCGTGAAAAATTATGGCAGGCGCTGCCGGGAAGCCGTGCAGCGTCCGATGCCCTCAAGCCGTTCGTCGCAACGCAGTTCGGAGACATCTTCATCGCCCGTACCGGCTACACCGGCGAGGATGGCTTCGAGATCACGCTGCCGCAGAGCGAGGCAATGGCGCTGTGGAACGCGCTCGCAACCGTCGGCGTGCGGCCGTGTGGACTGGGCGCCCGCGACACATTGCGCCTCGAGGCGGGCATGAATCTCTACGGGCAGGACATGACCGAGGCGGACAGTCCGCTCGAGTCAGGGCTCGCTTGGACGGTCGATCTGCGCAGTCCGCGCGATTTCGTCGGCAAGTCAGCCCTTGCCAGCGCGCCCGCGACGCGCCAACTGCTTGGCTTGCTGCTGCTCGACAAGGGCGGCGTCCTGCGCGGCGGGCAGAAGGTGCGCAGCGCGCACGGTGACGGCCAGATCACGAGCGGGACGTTCTCGCCCACGCTCGCCCAGTCAATCGCGCTCGCGCGTCTGCCGGGAGGCGTCGCGCCAGGCGACACGGTCGAGGTTGAAATCCGCGCCAAGCCGCATACGGCGCGCGTGGTCAAGCCACCGTTCGTGCGCAACGGCAAGCCGCTCGTTTCGTAATCGTTTTGGAGACTCGCCATGGAACCCCCCGCAAACCTCAAGTACACCGAAAGCCACGAATGGGTCCGCACCGAAGCCGACGGCAAGCTGGCAGTCGGCATTACGGATCACGCGCAGGAAGCGCTGGGTGATCTGGTATTCATCGAGTTGCCGCAAGTCGGACGCACGGTCCAGGCTGGCGAGGCCATAGGGGTCGTCGAGTCGGTGAAGGCGGCATCCGACATCTATGCACCCGTCGCCGGTGACGTGGTCGAGGTCAACTCCGGCGTGACCGAGACTCCGGAGCAGGTCAATGCCGATGCCTATGCGAACTGGCTCTACAAGCTCAAGCCGGCCAACCCGGGTGACACCGGCAAGCTGCTCGACGCCGCCGCATACGCCAAGGTCGTCGGCGACGCATAGGAAAACCCTGATGAAGATCGAGAAACTCCCCGCTGCGACAGGGCACCGGCCGTTGTCTGAACTGGAGCAGCATGACGGCTTCGTCGATCGCCATATCGGCACCACCGCTGCCGAGCAGGAGGAGATGCTGAAGGTGCTTGGCTACGCTTCGCGGGCGGCATTGATCGACGCGGTCGTGCCGCCATCGATCCGCAGTGGCGAGCCCCTGGCGCTGCCCGCGGCAACAAGCGAGCACGAGGCGCTCGCCGCCTTGACGGCGCGCGCGCGCCGTAACCGCGTGCTGAAATCGTTCATCGGGCAGGGGTATTTCGGCACGATTACCCCCGGCGTGATCCTGCGCAACGTGCTCGAGAACCCGGCGTGGTACACCGCCTACACGCCTTACCAGGCGGAAATATCGCAGGGGCGGCTCGAGGGGCTGATCAATTTCCAGGCGATGGTGTGCGATCTGACCGGACTTGCCGTCGCCAACGCGTCGATGCTTGACGAGGCCACTGCCGCAGCCGAAGCGATGGCGCTGGCGCGGCGGGTTGGCAAGAGCGGGAGTGCGACGATCTACGTCGCCGACGATGTCTTGCCGCAATCGATCGACGTGTTGCGTACACGTGCCGTACCCCTGGGCCTTTCGGTCGTCGTCGGACCGGCTGCGGCCGCCGCAACCACGGACTGCTTCGCTGCGTTGCTCCAGTATCCGGGCGTCAACGGCGACGTGCGCGACTATCGCGCGCTTACCGATGCGTTGCACACGCGCGGCGCGCTCGTTCTCGTGGCGACCGATTTGCTGGCGTTGACGCTGCTCGTCCCACCGGGCGAGTGGGGAGCGGACGTTGTCGTCGGCTCGAGCCAGCGTTTCGGCGTGCCGATGGGCTTCGGCGGCCCGCATGCCGCATTTTTCGCGACTCGAGACGAGTTCAAGCGCAGTCTTCCTGGGCGCGTCGTTGGAGTGACGGTCGACAGCAACGGAAAACCAGCATACCGGCTCGCCCTGCAGACGCGCGAGCAGCACATTCGCCGCGAGAAGGCGACCTCGAACATCTGTACCGCCCAGGTCCTTCTCGCCGTGATGGCGGCGATGTATGCCGTCTATCACGGGCCACGAGGATTGGCGCGGATCGCGGCGCGGGTGCACCGGCTAACCGGCGTGCTCGCCGCGGGCATCAGGCGGCTTGGTCTGGATGTCGTCAACGATACGTTTTTTGACACCTTGACGGTCACTACCGGGGTCCGCACCGGCGAAGTTCACGCACGCCTGGACGGCCTCGCGAACCTGCGCCGCGTCGACGCCATGCACGTTGGCATCTCGCTCGACGAGACCGCGACGCGCGCCGACGTCGCGCAGCTCTGGCAAAGCCTGGCGCCCGAGGGGGCAACGCTGCCCGACTTCGACGTCATCGAGGCCGAAACCGACAGCGGCTACCCGGCGCTGCTGCAGCGCAAGTCGACCTTCCTCGCCCACCCGACGTTCAATCGCTATCACTCCGAAACAGAGATGCTGCGCTATCTGCGGCGGCTTGCCGACAAGGACATTGCGCTCGATCGCTCGATGATTCCGCTCGGATCCTGCACGATGAAGCTCAACGCCGTGGCTGAAATGATTCCGGTCACGTGGCGCGAGTTCGCGCACATGCACCCGTTCGCTCCGGCCGACCAGACTGAAGGCTATCGCGATATGATCGGCGAGCTCGAGCACATGCTCTGCGCGGTGACCGGATACGCGGCCGTGTCGCTGCAGCCGAACGCCGGATCGCAAGGCGAATATGCCGGCTTGCTCATCATCCGTGCTTATCACGCCAGCCGCGGCGAAGCGCGCCGCGACGTGTGCCTGATCCCCGCGTCGGCCCACGGCACCAATCCCGCGTCGGCGCAAATGGCAGGCATGCGGGTGATCGTCGTCGCATGCGACGAGCGAGGCAATGTCGATTTGGTCGACCTGCGCGCCAAAGCCGAAGCGCATCGCGAAGACCTCGCCGCAATCATGGTCACCTATCCGTCGACGCACGGCGTGTTCGAGGCCGGCATCGTGGAGATTTGCGAAGTCGTGCACGCGCACGGCGGGCAGGTTTATATCGACGGTGCCAACCTGAATGCGTTGGTGGGGCTTGCTGCGCCGGGCAAGTTTGGCGCCGATGTTTCCCACCTCAATCTGCACAAGACGTTTTGCATCCCTCACGGCGGTGGTGGCCCCGGTGTCGGGCCGGTCGCGGTGGGAGCGCATCTGGCGCAGTTCCTGCCCGGGCACCGCATGTTGGAGGCGCGACCGGAGGCGATTGGCGCGGTGTCGGCGGCCCCCTACGGTAGCGCGGGCATCCTGCCGATTTCCTGGATGTACATCACGATGATGGGCGCCGACGGCTTAAGGGCTGCGACCGAATCGGCAATTCTCGCGGCGAACTACGTCGCCAGGCGTCTCGCGCCCCACTATCCGGTGCTCTACACTGGCCGCGGCGACCTGGTCGCGCACGAATGCATTCTCGACCTGCGGCCATTAAAGGAGACGAGCGAGGTCAGCGTCGATGATGTGGCCAAGCGCCTCATCGATTACGGCTTTCACGCACCGACGATGAGCTTTCCGGTTGCAGGGACACTCATGATCGAGCCAACCGAGAGTGAATCCAAGGCTGAGCTGGATCGCTTTATCGAGGCGATGATCTCGATACGGCAGGAGATTCGTGCCATCGAGGACGGGCACATGGATCGCTTCGATAATCCGCTCAAGAACGCGCCGCACACCGCCGCAACGCTGCTGGTGGCGGATTGGAAGCACGCGTATGGCCGTGAGCAGGCGGCCTTTCCGGTGCCGGCGCTCAAGGAAAGCAAGTACTGGCCTCCGGTCGGGCGGGCCGATAATGTTCACGGCGACCGCAATCTGTTTTGCTCCTGCATCCCCGTGGAGGAATACGCTTGAGCGCACGTCGGGTATGAATGTTCTCGTCCTCGGCGCGGGCGTGATCGGTACGACCACGGCCTGGTATCTGCGTGCGGCGGGACACGACGTTACAGTGATCGAGCGACGCAGTGCGGCAGGGGAGGAGACTTCGTTTGCCAATGGCGGCCAGATATCGGTGTCGCACGTCGAGCCGTGGGCCAACCCCGCTGCGCCCCTCAAGATCCTTAGGTGGCTGGGACAGCCCGACGCGCCACTGCTTTTTCGGCCGCGGCTGGATTGGAAGCAGTGGCGCTGGGGCGCGCAGTTTCTCATCGAGTGCCTGCCGTGGCGTACCCGGCACAACATGCTCCAGATCCTGGCGATCAGTGCCTACTCGGGCGCCGCACTCAAAGAGCTTCGCGCCGCGACCGGGATTGTCTACGATGATCTGCAGCGCGGCGTCCTGCAGATCTATACGGAGCGTCAAGACTTCGACGACGCCGCGCGGGCCGCCGAACTGGTTCGTGGTTACGGTATTGCGCGCGAGGTGAAGACGCCGGCGGAATGTGTGGCGCTCGAGCCCGCGCTCGCCGCGCATCGTGAATGGATCATCGGCGCAACGTACACTGCAACCGACGAGACCGGCGACGCGCACAAATTTACGCAAGCACTCGCGGCGCTCGGCGCCGAGCGGGGAATCGCCTTCCGCTACGGCGTGACGGCCGAGTCCTTCGCGGTCGCCGATGGCGCAATTCGAAGCGTGCGTCTGGTGAACGAACACGAGCGTAAGGAAGTGGCCACGGCCGACGCCTATGTGGTTTGTCTTTCCAGTTACGCTCCTCACCTCCTCGACGCCATAGGCATTCGGACGCTGGTCTATCCCGCAAAGGGTTATTCGGCCACTGTGCCCATAGCCAACGCCGCGCGGGCGCCGACGATCAGCGTTACCGACGACGCGAAGAAAATCGTCTTTACCCGGCTCGGCGACCGGCTGCGGGTTGCAGGTACCGCCGAACTCTCGGGCTACGACCTGGAGCTCAATCGGCTGCGCTGCGAAGCGCTGACGCGGCGGGCGACCGAGTGGTTCGGCGATGCGATCGATCCATCGCGCGCCGTGTATTGGGCGGGATTGCGGCCGGCAACGCCGTCAAGCGTGCCGCTGATCGGCAGAACGCGGTATCGCAATCTTTACCTCAATGTCGGGCACGGCACGCTGGGCTTCACAATGGCAGCCGGATCGAGCAAGGCGCTCTCGGAGATCGTGTCCGGGGGCAAGCCAGGGGGCGCCTTCGCGTTCATGGGTAACTGAGTCAGGGGATCGTGTCGCAGCGCGGCTCGGGCCGCACTAGCAATCTTGACATGAGCGCGATTTACGTCGCTGAGTCGATACCGACGCGAAGACTTAATCGCTGGAAGGCGGCAACGATCTATCTGGGGCCGTGCGCGCTGATCGCCAGCCTGATCATCGGCCTTATGTTGCTCGTGTGGTACCCGCAGCCTTACTACCGATCGATCCCTGGTAGTTCTTCACCGCGCGTGGTCGAGCGGCCTGGCCGCTACTCCGGCGAAGCAGGATCGAAGCTCGGGTTATGGTGCGAAGGTATAATGCGAACCCTTGTCGCAATTGCCTTGGCATGTCCCCGTCCCCATTCTCCGCACTGGTTTGTCTGATCGCGTTCGCCGCGGCGGCTTCGGCTCAAACCGTACCCGTTGCTGCCGTACCCCCGCCTGCGATCGCCGCCAAGTCGTATCTGCTCGTCGACGTCCTGAGCGGGCAGACGCTCGTGGCGCAGAATGTCGACGAACCGCGCGAGCCCGCGTCGTTGACCAAGCTGATGACCGCGTACCTTGTATTCGGTGCGCTGCGGGAAAAGAAGCTCATGCCTTCGCAGATGGTCACGGTATCGGACAAAGCATGGCGCGCCGAAGGGTCGCGCATGTTCATCGAGCCCAAGAAAGCGGTGTCCGTTGATGAACTCCTGCACGGAGAAATCGTGCAGTCGGGAAACGATGCGGCCATCGCCTTGGCCGAGGCAGTCGCGGGCTCGGAGGAGGCATTCGTCGCGCGAATGAATCAGGAGGCGGCCCGACTCGGTATGACGCATACGCGATTCGTCAATGCGACCGGCCTGCCTTCACCGCAGCAGACCTCGACGGCGACCGATCTCGCGCGCATCGCCACCGCAATCATTCACGATTTTCCCGAGTACTATCCGCTCTATTCGATCAAGGAATTTCGCTATAACAACATAACGCAATCCAACAGAAACCGCCTGCTGTGGACCGATCCGTTCGTCGACGGAATGAAGACTGGATTCACCGAGGCGGCGGGATACTGCCTGATTGCGTCGGCGAAGCGCGGGCCGCGACGCCTCTTGTCGGTCGTGCTGGGCGCGGGATCGGATGCGGCGCGCGCCAGCGAGTCGCAGAAGCTCTTGAATTACGGCTTCCAGTTCTACGACACCATTCAGCTGTACCAGAACGGTCAGGCGATAAGCGCCCTGCGCGTGTGGAAAGGTGCCACGAACTCGGTTCCGGTGGGCTTTGTGGCCGATCAGTACATAACGCTTCCGAAAAGCCAGGCGCAGAACCTCAAGCTTACAGTGGAGGCGGTCGAGCCCTTGCTGGCACCGGTCGCGCGCGGGCAGGGTGTCGGTGCCGTGAATGTCACGCTCGAGGGCAAGCCAGTGGGCCAGTACCCCCTGGTCGCCCTGGCTGACGTCGCCCCGGCAAGCTTCTTTGGCAGACTGTGGGATACGGTGCGCCTATGGTTCAAATGACGCCAATCTGAAAAACAGGGGCAAAGATGACGGTGTATCTGAACGGAAAGTTCCTGCCGCTCGACGAAGCGAAAGTCTCCGTGCTCGATCGCGGCTTCATCTATGGCGATGGGGTATACGAAGTGATCCCCGTCTATCAGCGCCAGCCGTATCGTTTACGCCCGCACCTTACCCGATTGCAATACAGTCTCGACGGGATTCGACTCGCGAACCCGCACCGGGACGCCGAGTGGGAAGCGATCATCCTCGACCTCATTGCGATGCAGCCCTTCGACGACCAGGGTGTCTACCTGCAAATCACACGCGGTGCGGCCAAGCGCGACCATGCATTTCCGCAGGGCGCGGTCCCGACCGTGTTCTTGATGAGCAATCCTCTGCCGGTGCTGTCGCGCGAGCAGATCGAAGGCGGCGTCGCTGTTGTGACCGCCGCGGACGAGCGCTGGCTGCGTTGCGATCTGAAGACCATTTCGCTGTTGGGCAATGTGCTGGCACGCCAGTTTGCTGTCGACCACGGGGCGATCGAGACGGTCATGTTCCGCGGCGGCTATCTGAGCGAAGCATCCGCATCAAATGTTCTGATCGTCAAGAGCGGCACGATTATCGCGCCACCCAAGGACCACCTGATTCTTCCTGGCATTACCTATGATGCCGCCTTGGAGTTGGCACGCGAGGGCGGACTGCCGTTCCTTGTGCGGCCAGTCACCAAGGAAGAAGCGCTTGCTGCGGACGAAATGTGGCTCTCCTCGTCGACCAAGGAGGTGCTCGCCGTCACGACGCTTGACGGGCGAGCCTTCGCCGGCGGCAAGCCGGGGCCTGTTTACCGCCGCATGCATGCGTTGTTTCAACAGAGCAAGCCGAAGCCACGCCGCGCGGCGTGAAACGCAATACCAAGCTCATTTGCCGCCACCGTCGGGATGGGGCTGGCTTACGCGATATCGGCCGCTGTGCCAGACCAGTGGCAGCAGGCGCCGGTGCGCAGTGGAAAGGACCTCGCCGATAAACAGCATGTGATCACCGGCAGGATGCAGTGCATGATGCCGGCATTCGAGCCATGCTGCGCAGCCGTCGATCAGCGGCGCGTCGGAGGCGCCGAGGCGAAACGCCACGCCCGCGAAGCGATCGGTATGCGGACGCGAGAAACGCCGCGCCAGGTCGATCTGGTTGTGGGCGAGGACGTTGACGGCGTATTGCTCCGCGCCGGCGAAGATCGCCAGACTTCGCGATCGCCTGGCGAGGCTCCAGATGACAAGCGGCGGCTGGAGCGACACGGAATTGAATGAGTTGGCGGTGAAGCCGACAAAGCCGTGCGGTGCTCGCGCGGTGATGACGGTGACCCCCGTCGGAAACTGCGCCAACGCATCGCGAAAATGTCTCTCGGCGACCGCGGGCCGCTGCTTGCGGATCATTGTCGGCATGGTCTGGTGCCGCGGAGCCTGCGACGCCGCGGCCGGGGCGCCGCATCTTAGGCAGCTACCTGCCGCGCTGTCAAAGCCGCTGCGGGCCTCGGGCAAGCGTCCGGCGGCACCCGCGTTCCGTGCGCGGCCGCCCCAAGGACTGCTAAACTGTGTGTTAGACACGGATCCCTTTTCGATCGTTTCGTATGAACGCGCCGCTGCAATCGATAATCGCCAGCCGTTACCGCGGCCGCAATATCCCGATTGCGCTCGTTCTGCCCGATGGCGGCCGCGTTGCGCTGTCGGACGCGCCGGAGGTCGACGTGTACGCCCGCACC
>Ga0074045_10002837_pt1 | contig 15861 bp, 12 predicted proteins | sample BogForMeECP23OM2_FD_94442 | JGI IMG/M metagenome (GOLD analysis project Ga0074045, IMG submission 94442) | Bog forest soil microbial communities from Calvert Island, British Columbia, Canada - Bog Forest MetaG ECP23OM2 | ecosystem: Environmental > Terrestrial > Soil > Wetlands ...
AAAATTTTGATGTCGTACTGATTGATCTCGATCTCCCGGACAGCCATGGGATTGAGACCGCATTCGCCGTGCGTAAACACTCGGAACGAATTCCCATTATCGTGCTAACAGGGTTTGACGATGAAGAGCTGGCGACAAAGGCACTGCAGATGGGTATTCAGGATTATCTGATTAAAGGGCAGATTAATAACGTCCTGCTGACACGCTCAATCCGCTATGCAATCGAACGAAAACGGGCTCTTGAGGAATTACAGTACAGTGAAGCCGGGTTCCGCGCATTTTTTGAATCTGCCGGTGTTGGGGCAACCCACGTGAATCCGGTTGATGGCCGTTTTATTCAGGTTAACGATCGATTTTGTCTGATTACAGGGTATACCTCCAAGGAACTGCTCAGCATGTCGTTTTGGGATATCACACATCCTGACGACCGGGATTCGGATAAAATAAATTTTATGCACCTGGTAAATGCGGAGCTGCAAGCCTACGAGGTGGAGAAACGATATATCCGAAAAGATGGGCAGGCGGTCTGGGTGCACGTATCGGTCACCATGATCAGAGACGCGCACGGCAGGCCTATTCGGGCAGCGGGGGTAGTGCAGGACATTACTGCGCGAAAAAAGGCAGAAGAGAGGATTCAGCATCTGGCGGAGCATGACGAGCTGACCGGCCTGCCGAACAGGCGTCTGGTATGTGACTTCATTCAATTCAACCTGGCGCAGGCAAGAAGGAACAAAACCAAGTTTGCAATTTTATTTCTCGACCTGGACCGCTTGAAGCAGATAAACGATACTCTCGGACATGCTGCGGGGGATGAAGTGCTCAAGTTGACAGGCATAAGACTCAGGTCAACGATACGGGGGTCGGACATCATCGCCCGCATAGGAGGCGATGAGTTTACCATCCTGCTATCAGAACTGTCTCATATTGACGCTATATCCGAAGTCGCACGAAAGATCTTGGACAGTTTCAAGTCGCCATTTATGATAGATGGTCATCAGATTATCGTTACTCCGAGTATAGGTATCAGCATATATCCGGACAACGGCGAGGAAATAGACTGTTTGCTTAGAAATGCTGATATGGCGATGTATCAGGCCAAGCAACGAGGCGGAAACAAGTATCTGTTTTATAGCTCTGCTATAGATTTGCTTGCCATTGGACGTATGAGACCAACTTGGTCTACCAACAGCGGTACGGCGTGAAACATGTTGAATTTAAGCAGTATTGGGTGTCTACTGCGTTCATTCGGATGAGATTGAAAACCATGTTATCCATCCTTATTGAAGTCTATTAATGGTGAAAAAAATGTGAATGTGGGTTAGATATATTAAAAACATGACAAAAAATATGTAAAAGTGTATTTCTTAACGAGAAAAACCGCTTAAATTGAAAACGGTAAGATAAACGTGACTTATTAAATTAAATTGTGTATAGAAGAGTATTTTTTTTGGCTCAAAGCTTGACAATATATAACTCATATTTTATAATAGTAAACATATTATATTTAATGAAATATAGGTGCTTAAATGGCTTCCACTATAAAACGAGATTACTATGAAGTATTGGGAGTAAGAAAAGGTGCTTCCGGGGCTGAAATAAAAAAAGCTTTCAGAAAGCTTGCGCGGAAGTACCATCCGGACATCAATCCCGGTGACAAGATATCAGAACAGAAGTTCAAAGAATTGAACGAGGCATATGAGGTATTGTCCGACCCCAAGAAGAAGCAGCAATACGACCAATTTGGACATGCAGCTTTTGAGCAAGGTTTCGGCCAGGGGCCGGGTGACAGACCCGGTTCCGGTTTTGAAGGCTTTAGGCAGGGCGAAACTACATTTACCGGTCGCGGGTTTGAAGATATATTTGGGAACATATTCGGAGAGAGGGCAACGAGGCCGCATGGGCCGCAAAAAGGCGAAGATATAACCTATGCTGTTGAGGTCGATCTTGAAGATGCAATATTCGGCAGGACGATGCAGGTTGATTTGCGCAGAGACATTACCTGTTCAACCTGCGGGGGCAACGGCTCTCAGCCGGGTACTTCCTCGCGCACGTGTCCTACATGTATGGGATCGGGAAGTATTTCTCAGGGCAAAGGTTTCATGCAGTTCGCGCAACCCTGTCCCACGTGTCAGGGCACCGGGACAATCAACCCGAATCCGTGCAGAACGTGCAACGGTAGAGGAGTTGTTCCAAAATTAGACCGCATCAATGTGAAAATCCCCTCTGGTGTGGATAATGGTTCAAAAGTAAGGGTTGCCGGCATGGGAGAGCCTGGACAAGGGGGTGGTCCAGCTGGAGACGTTTATATCGTTACCAAAGTGAGGCCGCACCCCTACTTTGAGCGGAAGGGTGACAATCTGTACTCGGAGGCCCGTGTTACAGTAACGGAGGCTGCTTTGGGAGCAAAAATTGAAATTCCAACCATTGACGGCATGGTATCGCTCACGTTGCCCCAGGAAACTCAGACTGGTCAGCAATTGAAGCTCAAGGGTAAGGGCGTGCCTCACTTGGGGGGCGGCGGGACCGGCGATCATTATGTGACGATTCAGGTTACCACACCTACAGGCCTTTCCGAGCGCGGCAAAGAACTTCTCCGCGAACTCGACAGGCTGCATCCACTAAATCCCCGGCAAAATATGACGTTCAGGGGGTTCAGGAAAAGGGGCTAATGCGGAACTCGGCCTGCAGAATAAGGGTAAGAATTATTTAATTGTTGTTTTCCTGCACCCACAATCCGCAATGAGGTAATCATGGTTACTCGTGAACACAGACTGTTTATGATCAGCGTAGTGTCAGAGATGCTCAGGATCCACCCGCAGACGCTAAGGCTGTATGAGCGGGAAGGTTTTATCAAACCCAAGCGGAGCGGAGGAAACACCCGTCTCTACTCCGAAGAAGATGTTGAAAAACTCGAGATGATTCTGAGACTGACGCGGGAACTCGGCGTAAATCTCGCAGGCGTTGAGGTGGTTCTCTCCATGCGCGAGAAGATTGAGCAGATGCAGCGCGAGATGCAGGAAACCACCGAGAGGCTGCGTGATGGATTTATGCGGGAAATGCGACGAAGAGAAACTATGAAAAATGCCCTAGTGCCGGTGAGGAGGCTAACGGTAAGGAGATAAGAATAGAAACGAGCATGGATTGCAGAAGAAAAGACGCAGGATGAAAACATATCGTTTATCATGTGTCATGTATCATGAATCACGTATTAGTTTTACTGTCGGAGGAAATCATGGCACGGTTTGACAGGCTTACATTAAAGGCGCAGGAAGCGGTGCAGACAGCGCAGGATGAAGCGGGCAAGAGACGTCATCAGCAGATGGACGTGGAGCATCTTCTGCTAGCGCTCATAGAGCAGGCGGATGGCGTGGTGTTGCCGTTGCTTAAGAAGCTTGGCGCTGATCCCGGGAGGATCAAGGCCGATATTGAGGAGGCGCTGAACAAGCTGCCGAAAGTCGAAGGACTAGTCCAGACGTACCTTTCGCCGCGGCTCGGGAAACTTTTCGACAAAGCTGAGCAGGAATCCGAGCGGCTGAAAGACGAATATATCAGCACCGAACACCTCCTGATCGCTATTGCGGACGGCGATGGACCGGCCCGGGAAATTCTTACCCGTCACGGAGTGCTGAAAGACAGGATATTCACCGTTCTCATGGATATTCGCGGCAGCCAGCGCGTGACCGATCAGAACCCGGAGGACAAATACCAGGCCCTGACTCGATACGGCAGGGATCTCACTGATTTGGCCCGGCGTAGCAAGCTCGACCCAGTGATCGGAAGAGACGAAGAGATTCGGCGCGTCGTGCAGGTTCTTTCCCGCCGCACCAAGAACAACCCGGTGCTCATCGGGGAGCCCGGCGTGGGCAAGACAGCAATTGCCGAAGGTCTGGCGCAGAGGATAGTGAACGGCGATGTGCCCGAAGGGTTGAAAAACAAACGTGTGGTCGCGCTCGATATGGGCGCGCTCATTGCAGGCGCAAAGTACCGGGGAGAATTCGAAGACCGACTCAAAGCGGTGCTTAAGGAAGTGACCGAGGCTAGCGGCGAGGTGATCCTGTTCATCGATGAACTCCACACTGTGGTGGGGGCTGGCGCAGCCGAAGGCTCCATGGATGCCTCGAACATGCTCAAGCCCGCGCTTGCGCGCGGCGAGCTTCGCTGCGTGGGGGCTACTACGTTGAACGAATACCGTAAGTACATCGAGAAGGACCCCGCGCTTGAGCGTCGCTTTCAGCCTGTGATGGTACGTGAACCCTCGGTGGAGGACACGATATCGATTCTGCGTGGCTTAAAAGAGCGTTATGAAGTGCATCACGGGGTCAAGATCAAGGACTCAGCGCTCGTGAGCGCGGCGGTCCTCTCACACCGATATATCGCGGACCGCTTTTTGCCGGACAAGGCCATCGATTTAATCGACGAAGCTGCCTCGCATCTTCGCATGGAAATCGACAGCATGCCGGCCGAACTGGATGAAGTGGAGCGCAGGATCACGCAACTTGAGATCGAGCGCGAAGCAGTAAAAAAAGAGCAGGACTCCGGTTCACGCGACCGGCTTGCCAAGATCAAAAAGGATATCTCGGAGCTTGCAGAGAAAAGGAGCGGTTTAAAGGCCCAGTGGGAGTCGGAAAAGGCCGTCATCCAGAAAATCAGGGAAATCAAGAAACAGATCGAACAGGCCAGGATCGATGCGGACAAGGCCGAGCGCGAGGGCAACCTGGGTCGTGCGGCAGAGCTTCGGTACGGGAAACTCCTGGAATTTCAAAAACAGCTTGAATCAGAGTCAGTCAAGCTGGTAGAGATACAGTCCCAGCAGAAGATGCTGAAGGAAGAGGTAGATGACGAAGATGTTGCGGAGATCGTGTCCAAGTGGACGGGCATTCCCGTGAGCAGAATGGTTGAAGGCGAGATGCACAAGCTTCTGCACATGGAAGAGCGTCTGCGTATGCGCGTCATAGGACAGGACGAAGCCATCACGGCTGTGTCCGATGCGGTGCGCAGGGCCCGGGCGGGCATCCAGGATCCGAACCGGCCCATCGGGAGTTTCATCTTCTTGGGGCCCACCGGTGTAGGAAAAACTGAACTGGCGCGGGCGCTGGCTGAGTTTCTGTTCGACGATGAGCAGGCCATGATCCGTATCGACATGTCCGAGTACCAGGAACGCCATACGGTTTCGCGTCTGATCGGCGCTCCTCCTGGGTATGTGGGATACGATGAGGGCGGTCAGCTCACGGAGGCGGTGCGCAGGAAACCTTACGCTGTTATCCTGTTCGATGAGATTGAAAAGGCACACCCCGAGGTCTTTAACGTTCTGCTGCAACTCCTTGATGACGGTCGGCTCACGGACGGTCACGGCCGAACCGTGGACTTCAAGAACACCGTGGTGATCATGACGTCGAACATCGGCAGCCAATACATCCAGGAACTTCAGAACGATGAGGAGGAAATGCGGCGGAGGGTCACGGAGGCCATGCGCCAGCACTTCAGGCCAGAGTTCCTGAACCGCATAGATGACACGATCATCTTTCATCCGCTTGATACTGAGGTCTTGAAGAAGATCGTTGCAATTCAGGTGGGCCTTGTACAGAAGCGGCTTTCGGAAAAAAAGATCGCAATTGAGATCACCGAAAGCGCGAAAGAACTCCTGGCTGAAGAGGGTTTCGACTTGGTCTTTGGTGCACGGCCGCTCAAACGGGTGGTCCAGCGGGACGTTCTGAATCCGCTCGCCTCGAAAATCCTTTCGGGAGAAGTAAAGGAAGGATCAAAGGTCACTGTGGACCGGAGCGGCAGAAAGCTGATATTTAGAACAGAAGTTTAGGCAGTGGGCGCTTTCTGATAATCGAGAGGGAGCGTTCTCCCTGTTTTATAGAAAAACTTCTCGGGGCAGCCAGGGAAATGCTGCATAAGCAGCAACGTTGCTGCGCCGGGATTTTTTATGCTCAGAGCTGTTTCAGGCACGTTAGAGCCGGATATTAAAGGAATTTATGGTGCCTATAGGGGAGAAAAATATTTATGGTTTAAAAAAGAAAATTATGGTATATTACTTTATAATTATTTATTCTGAAATTCTATACAGGTGAGCAGGTTCAGATGCCGAAAGCCAAGCCGAAAACAGTAAAAACAAAAAAGAAGGGGTTGTCTGATCCGGCGCGCGATTATAAAACCCTTTTTTATCAAAAACTTACTGAAACTCACCTGTTCTACGAAGTCGGCAAAATTATTGCTTCTGAGCTGGAACCTTCCGAATTGATTCTGAAAATTATGGCTTCCATCGGAAAGTCAGTTGCCTTTGAGGATGCCTCAGTCTATGTAGTAAAAAAAGACCTGACTGGACTTGAGGCGATTTATTTTCACGACCCCCAGCTGCAACCTAAAATGGCTGAAACGATTTATTTTGACAACGGCGCACCCGGGGTGATTGCTACGAACGGAGAACCGCTCTTTCTGGAGAATACTGCGCATTTCGAAAGTTATCTTCACCATCCCGATGAGAAAAAAGAACACGGGAGCTATATTGGAATACCGCTCAAGAATGAAAATCGGATTGAAGGAGTGATGGGGTTTAGCCGCAGAAAAACTTCCGCATTTCCGGTCAAAGATTTCGAGCTCCTGCGGACGCTGTCTGACCTTATTTCCGCCGGGCTTGAAAAAGCCGGGCTTTTCAAAAAAACGCTGGAACTGGCACGCGTAGACGATCTGACGGGGCTGCTTAACTACCGCGTCCTTCTCGAAAAGCTTGAAGAAGAGGTCCGAAGAAAAGTGCGCACGGGAAGGGAATTCTCGTTTATCATGATTGATATCGATGATTTCAAGCGCATTAATGACCGCTACGGCCATCTTGAGGGAAGCAGGCTGATAGCGCAGATAGGACCGCTGCTGAAAGCAGCGGTCAGAACCGGAAGTACGGATACCTGCTTCCGCTATGGCGGGGAGGAATTTTCAGTCATGCTTGCGGAGACCGACATCAATGAGGCCATGGCCGTTGCGGAACGCGTACGACAGGCGGTGGAGGAATATCCCTTTACAGTGAAAGTCCTCCACCCGTATGAACGGGTGACGGTAAGCCTCGGTGTCGCGACCATGGCGCAGGAAAGCGCTAAAAATGTTTCAGAAATTATCCACGAGGCCGACGTCGCCCTTTACCGCTCCAAGGCGACGGGCAAGAACCGGGTGACCAGCTATTGCCAGTCTTTCACCATGCCGGGCTACCAACCCGATGCGGCCCACGACAATCAGTAATCAATCCCTTCCCTACTGACTAAAAACATCCAAGCTGGCAGACCGTGATTTTTATTTTCAAGTCATTGCAGACCTCGCCGATTTCTTTCAGCGAAATATTGAGGGTAGCGGATAAATCATGCGCTTTTTCACAGCTCAGACGGTTTTGAATTGATGCGGCCTGTATCGCTTCATTGATTTTCTCTCGATCCATGCTACCTCCTCATTTATGGCACCGGTACGTACCTCTGGGCTCTTTCGTGGTATATGCTTTATTCAGAATATTACACTAATCAAATGGGTCAATGCAAGACGAGTGTTAACGTTTCCAGGTTGACTTGCTCTCATCTCTTGGATAAAATAAAACATCCACCATAAGGAGGAATTTTGCATGGTGCAACTCTATGATGCAATCATTATCGGTTCCGGCCCCGCGGGGCTTACCGCAGCAATTTATCTCGGGAGAGCCGGACAAAAAAGTATTGTGCTCGAAAAGGATTTTGTCGGCGGATATACCGCGAAGATAGCCCATATTGAAAACTACCCGGGCTATGAAACCATCAACGGCATGGACCTTACGCAGGTCATGGCAAAGCAGGCAGAGAACTTCGGCGCAACCATCGTTTATCCCGTGGAAGTGGTGAACCTGGAACTCAAGGGTGAGATAAAACGCGTGCGTACCCGTGATGAGGTTTATGAAGCTCCTGTTGTGATCATCGCCATCGGCGTAGCGCGCAAGAAGCTGGAAGTTCCCGGCTCCAAGGAATTTCTTGGTAAAGGCGTATCGTACTGCGCCACATGCGACGGGGCTTTTTTCCGGGGCCGCAAAGTTGCCGTGGTGGGTTGCGACGATGAGGCCGCTGAGGAGGCGCTTCATCTTGCAGACCTTGCCGAGCGGGTCGCGATAATACCGCACAAAGATCTGACGGTGGTGGATACGCTCCTAGACCGGCTCAAAGCCAAGCCGAATGTAGAATTTCATCCTGTATCGGACATCAAGGAAATTGCGGGCGCTGAAGTCGTTACCGGCCTCAAGATAATACAGGCCGGAGTTGAAAAAGTAATCCCGCTCGAAGGGGTCTTTATTGCTATGGGCTCTGCGCCGATTTCATCGCTTATTCTGAACGCAGGAGGGCAGGTCGATGACCACGGTGGTCTTCTTATTGACCGAAATCAGCGGACGAATATTGAAGGTGTCTATGCAGCCGGTGACTGTACCTACGGTGGCATGCAGATCGTGTGCGCGGCGGGCGAGGGAGCGGTAGCAGGCATGCGTTCTGCAGCATATATACGCAAAATAAAAGCGAAAAAAAAAGACTGAGAAACATCTGCAGACCTCAAATTCTCCAATAGCTTGTTAGCTTTCAAGCCGGCAAGCTTAATGCGTAGTAGGACTTGAAATGTGAGAGTTGGAATTTGTCTTTAGGGGTTTTCATGACTGATAAAGATATGCTTGGCCGGTTCGGCGTGGTAGCCAGAGAGGATGCGCTCAAAAAACTGGAAGAACAGTTTCCCCTGCCCTTTCTTGCATCGGATAAGATTTCCATCAGCGCGGCCCTCGGCAGGGTGCTCGCAGAAGACATTATTTCAGCCGAGGATCTTCCCGAATTCAACCGCTCCACCATGGATGGGTTTGCGGTTAGGAGCCAAGATACGTTTGGTGCGACCGAAGGCCGTCCTGCTTATCTCACGGTTGTCGGCGACAGTATTATGGGAACGCTCCCTGACCGGGTGCTCTCCAAAGGGGAGGCCATGAGGATTGCCACAGGGGGCGCGCTCCCGCAGGGCGCGGATGCTGTCGTGATGCTTGAGTATACCCAGTTCATGGATTCTGCAGGCATCGAGGTGGTGAAGCCCGTAGCTCCGCTGGAAAACGTAATCCAGATCGGTGACGATATTCGAAAGGGCGAGACCGTGCTTTCCCGGGGACACCGGGTACGGCCGCAGGACATGTCCGCCCTTGCGAGCCTGGGAATTACCTGCATCAAGGTTTTTGCAAAGCCGCAAGTCGCAATTGTCTCCACGGGGAATGAGATTATTCCTGCAGACAGTGCTTCGGTACCGGGCCGGATCCGGGACAGCAATTCCTATAATTTGGAAGGACTCATTACCGAGGCCGGCTGCATACCGGCGAAGAAGGGCATTATTCCTGACGACTATTGCCTGCTTCGCAAGGCGCTTGAAGAAGCAATGAGTGACGCTGCGCTTATTCTGATGACCGGCGGCAGTTCCGTAGGCACCGCTGATCTAACGGCAAAGGTGATTCATGATATCGGCCGGCCGGGTGTGCTCGTGCATGGAGTGGCTGTGCGGCCCGGAAAACCGCTCATCATCGGACTGGTTCAAAAAGAGAAGACCTCAGCGCTTATCCCGGTGTTCGGTCTGCCCGGCCATCCGGTTGCGGTAAATATCTGCTTCGAGCTTTTTGTGAAGCCCGTCCTGGTCCGTCTGACAGGTGAAGTTCCTCCCCCAGCTCTTGAAGGGATATCTCCGTATCGCACGGTGATGGCCCGGCTTGCGCGCAGTATTGCATCCAAGCCGGGCCGCGAGGATCATGTGCGCGTGACACTTGAAAAAAGAGAAGATGGACTCTGGGCCAGACCGATCTTTGGCGCCTCGGGGCTCATCACGACGCTGGTTAAAGCCGTGGGCACGGTCGTGGTGCCGGTGAATAAGATCGGGATTGAGACAGGAGAGGAAGTGGAAGTGAGGCTGTTCTGAGCGGTGCGGAATGCCGAACGCGAAGTGCGGAAAGAATTCGTTAGTGTTAGCGCCTAAGAGGGAAGGAGATCATTCCCATCCTCGAAGGATCTGCTTTGAGTACTCTGTGGTGAAAAAGGTTTATGTTCAAACAAAAAAAATATCTCGACAACCAGCCGCTCGATGATGCAATCCGGAACTATCACGAAGCGCTGGAGGCTGCCGGCATCGGCGGCCCGCTTGAGGGAGAGCGCGTCCGCATCATCGATGCGTTTGGCCGTGTTACGTCCGAAGCGGTGATCGCGAAGATGTCGTCTCCCTTCTATCATTCCGCAGCCATGGACGGTGTTGCGGTCAAGTTTACCGATACACACGGTGCCACCGAAACGAGGCCTAAACAGCTGCGCGTTCCCGGCCAAGCGTCCTACATCGATACCGGCGATCCCATTCCTGCTGGCTATGATGCAGTGATTATGATTGAGGACGTGGAGAAGTTATCGGAAACAGAAATCGAGATTTTGAAACCTGCCACGCCGTGGCAGCATGTGCGTCTCATGGGTGAGGACATCATTGCTACGGAACTGATTATTTCCGAGAACCACGTCATCCGCCCGGTTGATATGGCGGCCATGATAGCAAGCGGCCATACATCGGTCATGGTGCGGCGCAGGCCGATTATTACGATTATTCCCACGGGCACGGAACTTGTGGAGCCGGGCTGCGAACTTCATAAAGGCGATATTATCGACTTCAACTCAACCATGCTTGCATCCATAGCAATTGAGTGCGGTGCGCAGTCGGTTCGGGCCGGTATCGTGAAAGATGATGCGGCGCTTCTCAAAAACAAAATTCTTGATGCGATCCCAGGCTCAGACATGGTTGTTATCATTGCCGGTTCATCCGCGGGCAGGGAGGATTTCACCGCAGGCGTAATCGCCGAACTCGGTGAAGTTCGTGTACACGGCGTTTCGATCAAGCCGGGTAAACCCGTCATCCTCGGCATTGTAAAAGGCAAGCCGGTGGTTGGTATCCCCGGGTATCCGGTCTCGGCGGTGCTTACCTTCGGTCTTTTTGTTAAACCGCTGATTCACGAGATGCTGGGACGCAAATCACCTGATCCCGACACTGTCCAGGCCAGGCTCAGCAGGCAGGTGGCTTCCTCGCTCGGGCAGGAGGAGTTCATCCGCGTGAAGCTCGGAAACGTTTCCGGGAAGCTGATCGCCACGCCCGTGGCTAGGGGCGCGGGCGCGCTCATGTCGCTCGTACGTGCCGACGGCATAATGCGGGTGCCAGCCCAGCTTGAAGGTTTCGGCGCCGGACATGAAGTGATGGTGGAGCTTTTACGTCCGGTGCGTGAAATTCTGAATACCATCGTCTGCATCGGCTCTCATGATACCGCACTTGATGTGCTCGGCAATTTCCTTAAGAAAAAGCATCCCGAACTTTCACTCTCATCCGCCCACGTGGGCAGCATGGGAGGGCTTTTGGCGCTCAAGCGCAGTGAAGCCCATTTGGCAGGCACGCACCTGCTGGATGAAGAGACGTACCAGTACAACATAAGCTATATCAGGAAGATCATTCCGGATAAGCGCATTGTGCTGGTAAACTTCGTTCACCGGGACCAGGGCCTCCTTGTCAGGAAAGGGAACCCCAAGGGCATCAGGGGATTTGAAGATCTTGCACGGGGGGATGTTATATTCGCAAACCGGCAGGCAGGGTCGGGAACGCGGCTGCTCACCGATATGCATTTGAAGAAATTGCGGATTGACCCCGCAAGCGTAAAAGGGTATGATCACGAAGATTATACCCACATGGCAGTGGGGGCGGCCGTGCTCTCGGGGGCCGCGGACACCGGACTCGCCGTGCTCTCAACGGCCCAGGCACTGGAGCTGGATTTTATCCCGGTGGCGAAAGAGCGGTACGATTTTGCGATACCGCAGGAATTCTATGATACGCCGCTGCTGCAGGCGCTGATCGAGATCATCCGTGACGATGCAGAGTTTCGCTTGCAGATTATCGCTTTGGGCGGGTATGACGTGTCGGAAATGGGGAAGATAATCGACATTCTGTAATAAGGCAAATGAGAAGTTAATATCGAAAATTGAAAAATGTAATTTGAAAACTGCACGAACTTTAAAATGTTCAATTTCTAATCTGCGATGAACAATTCATTATCGACTGTAGGGAGGTTCTACAATGCTTGCAATTAGTGCGGTGCCCGGACTGGGCGCGGGTGTGCTCGGTCTTTTTGTGGAGACAGGATGGGTGGGCAAGGGGATCGTGATTATCCTGATGGGATTCTCCATCGTTTCCTGGGCCATGATCCTGCTCAAGTATCAGTTCCTGCGGAGGTCGGAAAAGGAGTCCCATGATTTTCTGGCTGCCTTCCGCAAGACTAAAAAAATTGACGAGCTGCTAATACATGCAGATGCGAATAAATTCAGTCCGCTCGCTACACTTTTTGTCGAAGGGTACCGGGAGGCTGAGTCTATCGTCAAGTCGCTGCCCGGAGGAAAGGTGACCGACGAGGAGCGAGCTCTAATTTCCACGGATATTGAGCGGCTGCTTAAAATCACCACGCAGGACGAAATATCGTACATGGAACGCTATCTTGCGTTCCTCGGCACGACGGGCACGGTTGGCCCACTCCTGGGTCTCTTCGGAACGGTATGGGGCATCATGGATGCTTTCTACGGCATCGGGCTCAAAGGGACCGGCGATATCGGTGCGCTTGCACCTGGACTTGCGGCGGCGCTCATCAACACCATCTCGGGACTTTTCGTGGCCATCCCGGCGGTCATCGCGTACAACTACTTTTCGGACAAGATCAAGGACATCGCTATCCGGTGCGATTCATTCTCCATGGAATTTTTGAGCTTCATCGAACGGCATGTCCTGAGGGGGCCGTCATGAGCTTCGAGCGCAGAGAGAGGAACATCATTCGTGATATCAATCTCGTGCCGCTCATCGATGTGCTGCTCACGGTGCTCTTCTTTTACATGATCGTGTCTCCCATGATGAGCAGGGGGCTGGACGTAAACCTGCCGAAATCCGAGTCCAACACCGTGAAGCCGGAAGATCGTATTGTGCTCACGGTAACGCGCTCGCAGGAGCTTTTCATCGAAAAAGAGCGGATAAGCATTTCAAAACTCCGGGATGTGCTCGATTCCATCCGCCGGTCCAAGCCGCAGATCAACGTCTATCTCCGGGCCGATAGAGATGCGCCGTATGGTGCAGTGGTGCAGGTGATGGACATTGTGAAACGGGCCGGTATAGACCGTCTCGGCATGGTGACCGAGACCGCTACGGGGGGCGAGACCCGTAAATGAAGCAGTACTTCAGAAAGAGGATCGGTCAGTCGGGCGATGAACTGACTCTAGCGATCGTCTTTTCCTTTTTCCTCCATGTGCTGGTTGCGCTTGCCACGGTTTTCCTGTACATTAAGGCGACTCCGAGGGTGCATGCACCGCTGTTCTACAAAGTGATGCTTGTAGGACCGCCGCCGGATCTTACCGAAGCGACACCTCCGGAAGAGGCGGCACCCACTCCGCCGAAAAATGAGCCTGCTCCGAAGCAGGCAAGGGTAACGCCTGAGGCGAAGAAGGTAACGCCGAAAATAGGCGCTCTGCCGGAGTTTTTCAAAGAGACACCAAAACCAGCAATCGAACCGGCAAAACCGGCAGAAACCCCGGGAGAGCAGCCGCAGGCGGCAGCCACCGGACCAGTCACGGTAACATCGCCGCAGATGGAGGAGATGGATAGAAAAGATAACTGGTATATTGGTTATCTTCGCGCGCGAATAGAACCGAACTGGAAGCCTACGCCGGACGCGAAAGATGCGAAGGCTAGGGTTCTTTTTACCATCAACCGATCCGGATGGATGACGGATGTATATCTCGACGACGAACATTCGCAGGGTACATTTGAATTTAAGCAGGCCGCGATCCGGGCGATACGGGCATCGAACCCATTCCCGCCCATGCCCGACGATTTTCCAAAACAGTCTCTGGAGCTCAGCGTAGATTTGGTTCCGAAACAATAAACGTCGTGATGCGTAGTAAAGCGGGAGTGGTAAAAAGTAAAGCCAAGCCGGCCATGAATTATTAAAAATTATGAAACGTTTTCTTTTTATGATAATGCTCTGCGTGCTGACCGCAGTCCCTGCTGCGGTCCATTCCCAGTACTACCTCGGCGTTATCCAGGGGGAGAGCAAAAAGATCCCCATTGCCGTACTCGATATCTATGATGACATGGGAGATCTTAAACTCCGCGCTCTTGCTCTCGATGTTCTCCAGGCGGACCTGCGCCGCTCCCAGATATTCGAAGTTATGGACCCGAAAAAGCTGGATATTTCCTATTCTGCACGGACTGAGCCGCCGCAGGATGTCATAAAGCGCGGAGGGACGTTCGGCATTACCGGCCTTGTATGGGCATCGCTCCAGAAAACGGGCAAGGACATCAGGCTGGCCGGAAAACTGTACGATGCTGCGTCGGGGACGCGAATGTCAAGCAAGGATTACTTCGGCAACGACGACACCGCTCGGCGTATGATCCATGCTTTTGCGGACGAAATCGTATCACGGTATACCGGCGAGAAGGGCATAGCACGAACCCGCATCGCATATGTATCGGACAAAACCGGCAATAAAGAATTGTACGTGATGGACTATGACGGCCAGAACACCATGCGTATAACTGCAGACCGTTCCATTTGCCTCTCCCCAGCGTGGAGTCCGGACGGCAAGGTGTTGACTTACGTATCATATCGGGATAGAAATCCCGATCTTTATGCGCTGAAAATGGAAACAGGCAAGCGGTGGAAACTATCGGGAAATGATGGTTTGAATATCTCGCCCGCGTGGGCCCCGGATGGGAAGCGGCTTGCACTGGCGTTGAGCAGGGACGGCACTGCAGAGATTTATACCATGGGTAGTGACGGCAATGACCCAGAGCGGCTCACCTTCGGGGCATTCGATAACGTGTCTCCCTCATGGTCTCCCAACGACAGGGAAATTGTTTTTACGTCGGGAAGAGGCGGGACACCGCAATTATACATAATGGGTTCCGATGGAACCGACGTTCGGCGGCTCACCTTCGAAGGTCCTTATAATGCGTCGCCGCAGTGGTCTCCGCGAGGGGACAAGATTGTGTTTGTCGCACAGACGAACGGATTATTCAAGATAGCGACTGTGAACACGGACGGCTCAGGCCTCCGGTTGCTCACAAGCGGACGGGGAAGCGATGAAAACCCGTCGTGGTCGCCATCCGGCAGGCAGATCGTATTCAGCTCGAACCGCGAGGACAAGTTTAACATCTATATCATGAATGCAGATGGCACGGATATCGAGCGGCTTACACCGAATGATGCAAACTATACATCGCCAGCCTGGTCTCCCTGAAAAAAGGGAGAGCATCAACTCCCTCACTTCCTTATCTACTCCCACACCATCGTCATCAACTTCGTTGACACTGATTTGCACAGATTGGACCATGAAACACCATGATTTTGAAGAGCATTTCATCCGTCTTGATCCGCGTCACAGTCGTTGACTTTTTTCTGGTTCCTGCCTTCTCCTGCTTGTGGTATACTTTATAAGAGAGATCCAGAGGGGGTTTTTTCGCATCGATTTTTTCACAAACCGAACACCAAGGGAGGTGTATTTCATGAAAGCACTTTTTATCAGCGCGGATAATTTTGAAGATACGGAACTACTTGTCCCTTTCTACAGATTCAGGGAAGAGGGAATCGAGGTAGATATCGCGTCCATGCAAAAGGGCGTGATTAAAGGCAAACATGGCTATGAGGTGGCTGTCAACAAAACGCTTGATGATATCAACCCCGACGATTACGCCGTTCTCGTGCTTCCCGGAGGAAAAGCGCCCGAGACCGTACGGAAGCAGCCGAAGGCCGTGGCGATTGCGCAGCATTTCTTCCGGAAAAACAAG
>Ga0074045_10002838_pt1 | contig 15857 bp, 13 predicted proteins | sample BogForMeECP23OM2_FD_94442 | JGI IMG/M metagenome (GOLD analysis project Ga0074045, IMG submission 94442) | Bog forest soil microbial communities from Calvert Island, British Columbia, Canada - Bog Forest MetaG ECP23OM2 | ecosystem: Environmental > Terrestrial > Soil > Wetlands ...
ACGAGTTTGTGCTGGACGCGATTGCTTCACTGTCGCCCCGGACTCACCCCATGTTTGGCTGCCTCGCGGTCTATGTTGAGGACAAGATTGTCCTCATCCTCCGTGACAAACGCAACGAGACCGAAGACAACGGTGTGTGGCTCGCCACCACCGAGGAGCACCACGAGAGTCTGCGACGCGAGTTTCCGAATATGCGATCCATTCAGGTATTCGGGAAGGAGGTCACCGGCTGGCAGGTTCTTCCGGCCGATGCTGCGGACTTCGAGGAGGCGGCGCTGCGCGCGTGCGAGCTCGTTGTGGCCCGGGATCCTCGAATCGGCAAGGTGCCAGGGGCGCGGCTGTCCTCGGGATCAGGCGCCAAGAAGGCGTCGAAATCCACGAGGCGGGCGAAGGCACCCAAGAGCACGGCGAAAGGTCGCGCGAGGTCGTGAGGAGATGGTTCCAGCTGCCGTACGCGCCCAGCGCACTGTTCGTCCAATCAATCTTAGTGGAGTGAAAAATAGAGGTTGAGCATTGCCCCCAACTGGTTTAGTTGCTGATTCCTGCTTGTGAGGGTTCGGTAGTTGAAAACCGTCCGGTTTCCGGCCACTACCGGTCTTCTGACCTACTGCGCAATAACCAGACTTTCTCAATTACCGCAAATAGAAAAGCAGTAGTCAGCCCGAACAACAGCCATCCGTTCAACGCCTCCAGGGCCCCCATGAGACGCCAGTGGTCCTCCAGGTTAAGATTCGTGTGCCCGTAGCTGGTCATCGCATTCAGCGAATAGAGCATCGAGGACCTGAGATCAGGTAGAGCGCCGAGAAACAAGTAGGCGAAAGCCCAGATGCCTGCCTCTATCCCGTGCAGGCAAGTAGCCAACAATGTCGTGGCAGCCAGCACCACCACGAACGCAACCTTGGGGTGACGGCGCTCAATCATGCGGCCGACACTGCCGTGAACGACCCGCTGGCTTATGAACAAGAGACCCGAGACATGGATGAGCACGGTCAACACGATCAATGGCAGACCCCAAAACCAGTCGGCGTGCCAAATAAACGGGTTGTCTACGAATATGTAGAACGCGGCTTGGGCAATGCTCATCGAGTGCTCTTTCCGTCGGCGGAACGGGCCACCTTCGAGGACGATTCTCTAAACCCGGAACGTCGGAAGGTTGCGAGGGGTTCCGGCGCGCTCAACGCGCTGCAGGATGTCGTTCATGTCGTGGTCGATGTGCTGCCAGAACTGCTGCAGGCCGCTGCACAGGTAGTTCAGCCCGGGCTCGCCGGAACGCGTGCGAATCAGCCGGTTCTTCGGGCACTCGCCGTTACATGCAAACTTGTATTTGCATTCGCGGCACTGTCGCGGCAGGTCATCCCTCTTCGCAAAACCGAACTTCTTCTGTCCTTCGGAAAAAACCACGCGCGACATGTGGGTTTCCGCAATATTGCCGATCTTGTATTCGGGATAGACGTAATGATCGCAGGCATACACACTGCCATCGTGTTCCAGCGCTACGCCCTTGCCGCAGAACTCGGCGTAGACGCATAGCTGCGAGTCCAGGCCCATCCACTGCGCGACCGCGGTCTCGAACAAGTTGATATGCACCTTGCCATAATCGCGCCGGTACCAGTCGTCCCACACTTTGCAGAGGAAGTAGCCCCAGTCGTCCGGATCGACTGACCAGTCGGTGACCACGGAATCGGAATTGCCTGGATGCGCGGCCAGCGATCCTTGCATCGGCAAGGTAGCCGGGTCCCATTTCTGCGGCGCAATGTTAGTAAAGACCTTGGGCTCCACGCAGGGAATGAACTGCAACTGCCGCGAGCGAAGCTCACGGCTCAGGAAGCGGTAGACGTCCAGCGGCTTCTTCGCGTTGACGCGATTGACCACCGTCAGCGTGTTGAAAGGGATCCCATACTTCTGCAACTGCTGCCCGGCGGTGAAAACCTTTTCGAAGGTCGGCTGCCCGCCTTTGTTGACTCGAAATCTGTCGTGCAACTCCTGCGGACCATCGATGCTCAGCCCAACCAGGAACTTGTTTTGGCGCAGAAAAGAGTACCACTCGTCATTAAGCAAGGTGCCATTGGTCTGAAGATCGTTCTCGATGTGCAGACCCGGACGCTGGTATTTCTTTTCGAGTGCGACCACCCTCTCGAAGAATTCGACACCTAGCAGCGTCGGCTCGCCGCCCTGCCAGGAGAATACGACTTCATCGCCGCGCTGGCCTTCGATGTATTGCCGAATGTGCGCCTCTAAAATCTCGTCACTGATGCGAAACTTGCTGTTACTGCCCAGAAGTTCTTCTTTGTGCAGGTAATAGCAATAGGTGCAGTCGAGGTTGCAGACCGCACCCGTTGGCTTCACCATAGCGTGGAATCGTGGCTTGGTTCCTGGATAGAACGGCAGCGGTGATAAGAGATCGTTGGTGTGGTTCATGCCATTTCTCAGCTTCAACCGCGAATCGATAACCGAAAACGATGGACAACCGAGTTGATTGCATTCTTGAGTTCGGTGCCACTCATGTAGAAGAAATTTCACGCCGAGGCGAGGAAGGAAGGACGCACTACCTTCCTCGCCCACGACTTCAGTTGTGCGAACTCTCTCAAATTCGCGTTTTCAAGCGCTCGTAAGGGTCCCCATGAGCTATTCGCTCGGGTGACCCCCATTGTTCGCCTGGATAGCCTTCAGAATCCCATCCAAGTTGTAGGTCTCCGGAGCCTGCAGCGGCGGGAACGTCTTGTAAGACATCAGTTCCCTCTCCCACAGCATTTGGCCGATCGGCAGCATGTTCCAGTCGTAGATATAGGCGCTGTACGGGCCAGCCAATCCTCCTTGAACGGCGGCCAGGGATTTGTCGTTATCCACCCCGGCGACGTTCTGCTCGAACGGGTCGCGCCTGACGTTATCTACGATGGTCCAGTGGAATGCGACGAGCGGCTCGACCCAACCGGCCGCTCCGGATGCAGACATGTTGTAGTACATCTTCCAGTTCTTGTAGCGCACGGCGGACGGCGTAGAGCCCGAGTAGTAGAAGAAGTAATCACGCGCCGATTTGTCGGACTGACCGGTGAGATAGGCGAGTTGGTTGACACCATCGAGTGTGGTCTTGACGATGCCGGGATACGCGCCTTTCTCAATCTGCGCCTTCAGATCATTGCCCTTGGGACCGCCGGCGATTTCAACGAGCGTAGGCAACCAGTCGAGGGACGCGAATAACTCGCTCTTCAGCGTTCCGGGCTTGATGTGGCCCGGCCAGCGGACAACGAGTGGCACGCGGTAACCGCCTTCCCAGGCCCCGCCTTTCTGTCCTTTGAACGGAGTGATGCCGCCATCGGGGTACGAAACCTCTTGGGCGCCGTTATCGGTGGTGAAGACGACAATAGTGTTGTCCAGTTGGCCCATCTGCTCCAACTTAGCCAGCACCACGCCGACGTTGTCGTCCAGCTGCTTCATGCCGGCTTCGTTAGCCCCCCAATCCTTGCCTCCCCTCTCACCAATCATCGCCTCGTACTTCGGCGACAGCACGGTGGTGACGTGCATGCGCGCCGGGTTATACCAGACAAAGAACGGCTTCCCCGTGGTCTTGGGGTCGTTGCGGTCGAGGAAGTCAACCACTTTGGCCGAGATCTCCTCGTCCACCGTCTTCGAGCGCTCCAGCGATAGTGGGCCTTCGTCCTTGCATGTCTGGTTCTTCTCCGTGCCATCGGAGGAGTGGCACCAGATCATCGGGCGCGGCGGGGTCAAGCAAAGCGTGGTTCTGGGATCCACAGCGCCGGGAGGGTCGGAAAGGCCGGGTACCGGCGTGTTCTTGCACGGCGGCGCGATGGTTTGCTCCGTTATGCTTTTATTGATATCCGGAAAGCTCACCTGCTGCATTGCGTCCAGATGGTAGAGATAGCCCCAGAACTCCTGGAAGCCGTGCGCTGTCGGCAGCGCCGCGGTGTGGTCGCCGAGGTGGTTCTTGCCAAACTCGCCGGTGGTGTAACCGAGGTCATGGAGGAATTTCGCCAGCGCCGGGGTGCCGGGCTGCAGGAAGGACGGGCTGCCGGGCAATTGCGGCGGAATCATTCCAGTGCGCAGCGGATACATTCCTGTAAAGAACGCATTGCGCCCCGAGGTGCAGCTCTGCATGGCGAGATAGTCCATGAACTTGGCGCCCTCACGTCCAATACGGTCGATGTTGGGGGTTTCGCCGATCCCTATGCCCTCATGGTAGAGACCGACCTGCATCCAGCCGATGTCATCACCCATGATTACCAAGATGTTGGGCTTCTGTGGGGTGGCAGCTTGCGCGTGCGCGCTGGTCACGTCGCCAGCCAGCACGAAGCTGGAGATGGCCATCGCGCCCAGCGTCAGTTTTCTAACGTTAGCTCCTAAGTCCATATAGCTCTCCTTTACGAACTTCCGGTTAGTCCCCAAGGGGACAGTTATGATTCGACCGCCGCGTCACGATCAGTTCAATGGTTGCGAAACGTTCAACTTTGGCGATGGCTACAAGAATACGTTCGCTGTCTCGTCCCCTTTTCACTTTTCCCATGTGAAAACCTGCTTCCAGTCGTTCTTCATGCTGATGACGGTCCAGCCTTTTGCTTTGGCCTCGTCGTACAAAGCCTGGGTGAATTTGCCGACATGAGTGTCCGGCAGACTCTGGGCCGGGCCATACGCGTACTCACGCGTCTTGTCGTCGTGCAAGACCAACATCTCCAGCGAAGCTCCGCCGCCGGCCTGGGTGTATTCCAGCATCTGCTGATCTCCAGTCGAGTTGCCAAACGCCGCCTTCGGATGCTGCCCGATAAACAGATAAATATCTTCCGCCTTGCCTACGCCATTGTCGTTGAGCAAAAGATCCTTCTTCCGCATCAGGACGGGGCTGCCGTCCTTGTTGTATGTGTATTGGGTCTCCAGCGCCGAGCCGATGACCTGGTCTTGCGGGATGCCATACACCGGCTGCGAATAAGTGCGCACGAATTCCTGTCCGCCTCCCGTGACAATGTAGGTCCGGTAGCCGTTGTCGCACAGATACTTCATCACCTCCAACATCGGCTGGTACACCATCTGCGGATAAGGTCGATTGAAGCGCGGATGCTTGGCAGTCTCCATCCAGCGCTTCACCAGGGAGGCGAACTCATCCACCGGCATGCTGATGTCGGTTGCATTGAGGACGGATTGGATGTCCTTGTCGGTGGCGTTGTCCAATGCGTGTATGTCTCCGGCAATTAGACCTTTAAAAAGAGGCTTGTTGCTCCATTCCGGATGCTGAGGAGCAAGATCAGCCACCCGGTCGTACATAAATAGCACTTGTGAGTACATAGGCTGCTCGACCCAAGTTGTCCCATCCTGGTCGAAGGTGGCGATGCGGTCTTGCGGCTGCACGTATTGGGGGCTGGCTTTGTCGGTCGTGGTTTTCACGAAGTTGAGGATCGCCTGCTTCGCCGGGCCGTCGTTCCACGAAGGCAGCGGGTCAGCGCCAGTGCTGGCGACTGGCTGGCCGGACGATGGAGTGTTCGGGGCTGTTTGGCCTGCGGGGGGAGCGGCTGGTGTCGGGTTGCTGGTGCAGCCGGCAAGGATAAAAGACAGGGAAAGTAATAATGCCGAGAGGAATATCGCACGGAGTTTCATGTCTCTATCTCCTGATCTTGCAGCACCTGCCGCCTACTCCATTTCTGGGATCACTTCTTCGGCGGCGCCGACTGTTGTTTCGCAACTGCGCCCAGCCGCGCAATCACTGGCGGTTTCCAAGAGCCGTCCAAAATCGCCTGGTCGGGCCAATAGGCGCGCAGCCAAATCGAGAAATTTCCAGCCGGTGCGGGCAGCCAGTTGGTTTCCTCGTCTTTGCCCGGTGATTTGTTCCCGAGATATATGGTCAGGGATCCGTCATCGTTGTACTTCAGCGATTTGTTCTTGGTGCCGAGCGCGAACCGCTTCAGCGCGTTCTGGTAGAAGTAGTGCTCGGGGTCGTACATCGTCACTGACCAGAAGCCCTTCACCGGCGGAAGCTGTCCTTTTGCAAAGGTGACCGAATACGACGAGCTGCCCACAAGCTGCTGCAACTTTGTGTCGTTGTCGGTGTAGAAATACATCGTCTCGTTGCGCTTGTTGTCGTAGGGATCGGCCTTCACGGCGCCGGTGCGGTGGTAGTAGTCGGTGCCAAACGCTCCGTTGTTGGCGGGCGACGTCCAGCCGTTGCCCGCGGGCTGGCCGTTGTACTTCCACTGCATCATGGGTGCGATGAGTTCCTCATCCGCAGCCAGGGCAGCTGCCTGCAGCGTCTTCATGACTTGCGGGTCTTTCGCGGCAGCGTCGAGCACGCTGCCAATCCACTTGTAGAGCGCCTCTTCTCCGGGCATCGGCGGCACTTGCTTCATGACGATGGGAAGATGATCGAAGAAGGTCGCCGGGTCGACCCACGGCGGTTGGGTGCTCGAATACTTCGCTGGTTTTCCCTGTCTCTTGATGATCGGGATCTTGTGCCAGTCCTTCGTCTTCATCTTGCCGTCGAATTGGCTTAGCGGATAGAACTGGATCTGGGTCAGCGCGGGCTGGATGGCCGCGCGATCGTCGGGCGTGTCATTCATGAAGATGCGCGGCATGGTGACGGCGTAGTCGGTGGTAGAGCGCACCACGCCAGCGATACCGGCCGGAGTGTCACTTTTCCAGTTCGGCCCCACAATCATGTAGAACCCGGGCTTGGTGCCGTATTGCAGGCCCAGCTCGCTGATCTGGTCGGTGCGCGCGTCGTACACCGGGAGCGTCCAGAAGCGATCACCGAAATCGGGCACCTGGATGACCACGGGCTCCTTTTCGAGAGACAGGTAACCCAACCCGTACACGACATCCTGGTTCGGGTCTGCAATGTATCTTTCAGCGGGAGCGACGTAGTCCGTCAACATCACGACCGTGTTCATCGGCGCGAGCGGCAGAACGCCGTTGATCAGAATAGGCTCGGGAGCCTTCGTGAGTTCCGTCCGCTGGTTGTACACGTAGACCAGCGGCCATCCCCACAGGTAGGCCATGCGGCCCACCATCTGCACGTACGCCTTGGTCATGGGTCCCGGCGCGGGGCCGGAAACTCCCGCGGCCGTCTGCGGGATTGGAACTTGCTGCGCGTGAACACTGACCACAAGCATCGCGATTGCGATGGCGACGGCGCAGGCGATCGACGAGAGATGTTTCGTTCGCAGTTTCATAAAATATCCTGTCATTAGCTCCTCCAACTCCGGATCAATTCTTCGGCGGCGCTGGTGGCTCCTGATCCAGTTGTTTGAGCTTTTGCTCCAGCAAACCCTTCTCCTCCGCCTTGGACAGCTTGGGAAACAAGAACGAAAACTGTAACTTCAGGGCCCACGGCGATTGGCCAGGCGGATGGACTGCGTTTCCGTAGAGCTGCGCTTGGAGGTTCACCGGTTGGAACCCGAGCTTCATGATTCTTCCGACTCCTCCGCCAAACGGTACTACCCATCGACCACCGTGGGTTTCTCTCCAATCGGCGGTGATGATGGGCGCGCTGAGCAGGTACCAGCCCTTCTTCATGTTGTAGTTGATGAACCATTGGAGCAGAAACTGGTTCACGGCAGGTTTATCGAGATCGGAATGACCGGCGACAGACCAATAGTTGTTGGCAAGGAACCCCATCGTAAAATGCGAGGGCTGCACCAGCGCGACCACCGACGGCCCCATGCTGAGTTTTCCCTGCCCGAGATACGTCGTGTTGGTTGCCGTAGGTAATACCAACGTCGGCCCTACGCCCCAGATCACCTTGCTCTTCTTCGGGGAAAGGAAGAATGAGGGGTTCATGTCTCCCAAGCCGTAGACCCCGGTCTGTTGGTCCGGGGGGCCGGGTGGCTGCGGTACGGGGATCGGTTGGTAGACGATGGGCGTAATCCAGCGGACGATGAGGTTCCAGTCTTTCGACACGCTGACCGGAATGACCGGCTGGACTAGCCAAATATTCTGGACGCGGTCGCTCGGCCCAATGCCGAAATTCCAGGTTGGTTGGATAGGCACGCTGATGAGGCTGGCTATAGGGTTCTGCGCCGCCTTTCTCAATTCTTCGGCATTGGCCGCGGCGGCTGGGGTTTCGTGCGTGGCAACCGAAGTTCCCGCAGGACTTATCGGTGTATCCTGCGCCGGCTTTTCCTCGGTAGCGACCAGCTTTGTCAGCCCGGCAGGGTCCGAAGGTTCGGGATCCGCTGGCGTTGCCTCGGTAGCGGCGACGAGCTTTAGCTGCCCGGCAGAGGCCGAAGATTCAGGAGCCGCCGGCAGCGTGCTCGAGGCCGAACCTGGCGGGGTCAAGATAACCTGATTCCCCTTGAAACTGACGGAACTGTTCGTGAGGCGTGCCAGTGCATCGACGTCCACATAAGACTTGCCGTTCATCTGCAGAACCGGAATTTGGCCCGGCTGGCCGGCTACGATAAGCGTCAGGTTCTGCTGCGCGAAAGCAGACAGGCTCAGCAAGAGAATCAGGGAGAGGGATAACAGCAAGATTCGTTTCATCGCAGTTTTCCTTCACGTTGTTCGCGTTTGAGCTTTTCCAGGGTCTCGATCAAACGCTGATAAGCTGTAGCGTTTTGAACGACCACCTCAGCCTTTCCATTGACCGTCAGCAGTTCGGCGCGACCAGTGCGCCTGAGTCTCTTAAGGTGGGCCTTCGTATTCCGGTTAAAGTCCGTAAGCGACCCGATGTCCTCAGGTCTGATCATGGCTGTTGTCTCCATCGAACCATTCACCAGTGATATAGCCGCGAATAACATGCGAATTAGCTTCTTTTTTGAAGCGTAGGAGACGAGGTTCTAAAGTGTCTATGCAATTTCGGCAAAATTGCATACCCAATTAGTGTGATCTGCGAATCCGCAGTGAATTCGCTTTTGATATGCGGTACTAGTTGCGCAGGGTCTCCGACGGGAGTTCACCAAAGAGGAAGCGGTAGTCTCGGGCGAAGCGGCCCAACTCCCAAACACCGAACTCTGTGGCGATCTCGGTGACAGTCGCCACTGAGGGATCAGCGGCTCTGAGCGCTCTCCGAACTTGGTGGAGCGTTCTCCGGTTCAGATATCGCACCGGCGCTAAGCCGAAGTAGCGTTGAAACGCATCGCGCAGAGTTCGCTCAGAAACGCCGGCCGCAGCGGCGAGTTGTTCCACGGAAAGGTATTCGCCGTCATGCTGGTCGACAAAGTCCATAGACATGCGAATGATCTGCCCTCGCGGAACCGCATGCCGGCCAAGCTGCGGTTCCACTTCGTGCGGCACGGCGAGCAGGTTGCGGATCTCCGGAACCAGCTTGTGCTCTGCTGCCCTTTGCGCCGCCACCGATACGGAGTCGGTAGACGCCCGCTGGACGGCCTCACCGAACTGCCCAATGACCGATCGAAACCTTTGAATCCTCTGGGGCGGCAGCTGAACAAAACCATGCATTAACGGGAGGGGCGTCGTCGCGTCTCCGCCGGCGCCGGCAAGCGTCTCATACGGCACATAGACAGAAAACCACGGCCTTGATGAATCGTTGGCTATGCAGAATTCGTCGCCGGTCTGATTGATCATCAGCGAAGATTCGTCCAATCGATGGCCATTGCCCGATATTCCCAGCGGACTCTGGGTCGGGAGAAAAATTGAAATGCCGCCCGGCTTAGCGCCTCCCTCGACGACGACGCTGGAGCCTGCGCGGCCCCATTGAACGCTCAATGTGTTGATAGCCAGTTGGGTCATCACCCAATTTTCGCGCCTGCGCCCGAGCACCATCCCCCGCAAATCAGAATGCAGGTTAGCGGCGAAGAAAGCCTCGAACGAAGAAAAGGTTCGTGTGGGCATCGCACTTTCTTGCTAATGGTCGGGCACGGACACTAAAACCGTATCACTGTGCCTCACAGCGTTCTGTGATCAGAATCACAGTTCTAAAACGCCGACCCTTCGATAACGACAGTTACTCAAATTGTGGCCCGCAAGCAAGGAAAGCCCTGTTCAAAGGATCCGCACGCCAAACATTGTAGAAGTAAGGGATTGCTAGCCTGACGATGTTCGGGATGACATGGGATTCAGGCACGGGCGTTTTGTGGTTCGGCAAAGCAGTCCTATACTGCCCGCCGACAGCATGGCTCTTCCGACCTTCAATCCGTCAACTCCGGTCTGCCGCGAGCGCGTTGTGAGCATACCGCGACAAGAGGGGGCTGCTGTTTACGTTTTTGTGAATCAAACCAAACTGCTGCTGCCCCGTTTTCTTGCGAAGTCTGTCGCTGTCGGCGACGAAATCACGTTTCCGATTCCAGCACCGGATGCAGTCGGCCCGGAAATTCTCGTCACCAAGAATGCCGCCGCCGGACCGAGCCGTCATATCTACCAGGCGCCCATCGGATACGTCAGCCAGCCCAAACAGGACAAACGAAATCAGTCCTTCGTTTCAGCCGAGGTTCACCAGGGAGGACTTGGCATCGGCAAGATTTTCGTGCCTTGCGAGGTCCTGCGCGAGTACTTCTATAGCCCGCTGCATACGGCCGACAGAGTCGATCGTCCCACCCTGTACGAGGTCCTGTGTATCCCGGCCAGCGCTTCGCCTTCCGAGCTTCGCGTGGCTTTCAAGCTGCGTGATCTGGAGCTAAGAACGGCGGGCGTGCAGCACCGAGAGCGAGTGGCGCTGGAGCGGGCATTCAACATCCTTGGTCAGCCAGAACTGCGCGCTTGTTATGACGTGCTGCTGGCCGATCCCGAAGCACCGGCCATATTTCCCTATGGTGGATTTGGCTCTCTTGTCGTTGCTGGCGAACCTTCCGGTGATGGGCAGACATTTTTTGCCCACCGAATCCTAGCGTTTTCACCCGATCTTCGGCGCCGACGGTTTCATGTGCCACTGCGCAAATGTAATTTCTACAATGACCGGGCACTGTGCCGCGATGTGCGTCGCAAGCTGGAGGTCTGGCTCGATCCAGTCGCTCTACATACACTCTGGGACCGCAACTGGAATCAGTGGAAGCACCTGTTGGGAACCAACATCGAGGTCGAGGGCACATTCGTACAGTGCAGCAAATACCGCAAGCGTAGTGCGGAGTGGGAGATCGTTACCTGGGAAACTGCGTTGCCAAGCCGGTTGGAGGTCAAACTGCCGTCCGATTTCCAGCAGCAATTGGAGACGGCCAGAACAACCTATCATCGCTTCGGCCAGTACTCGCGGGCTCTGGATCAGCTCCGGCTGCGCCTGGATCATCGGGCGGTCGAGCGAGCGGAGCTGCAGCGGTTGTGCTTCGAACTGCGTATTCCCGGTGACTTTGATGTTGCCCAGATCAGCTGGCGCCCTGACTATGATCCATTCTTCTATCGCCAGCTATCATGCCGGGCACGCCGGATCTATCTGTTTCGGGATGAGTACATTTTCGACGTTGAGAAAGCCGTGGTTGTCGAAACTCCTCAGCTGGGCCACGCGACGTACGTCTTCGCCAAGCCCCGGAACATGGATAGCTTTCTCGCTCTATATACCAAGATCACGAAGGACGACATTCGCCGGAACTGCGACAATGCGGCCGAACAGCTGGGCTTTCTCGGCCGCGTGATTCACGGCACGAATCCACGAGCGTGGCTCAAGGAAGTCAGGCAGCGCCTTGGGGAGGGAATTGATCATGTAGCGGCCGTGGCGGATTGAATCACCGACCCATGCGCGCACACTTTTGTGGCATTCGATTTAGCGGCGGTTTCATGCGTACTTGCTGCTTCTACCAGTCAAACTGTGATTGGTGAAATAAATCTATTGATGTTCACGGTTCCAGGGTGAGGCCAGGCTTTCCCAGCCAGAGCGCCGGCTCCTTGCACTGAGAACGGTATTAGCAAGAAATTCCTGCCAGCTCTATCAAATTACAAGCAAGTCCATACGGACGCCGGCGGTGTCCGGACAGACCTCGCTGTTTGACTGCCACTCGATTTGAAGCTAACAAGAGCGCTGGTGAAGCCGTTTTTCGCGCTCCTCCGCCTTGATCGATGCTGGATGCGGGCGAGCACTGACATATGGCGGAGAACACGATGAATCGATACAGACAAAGAAAGACCAGCCGGCCGCGCCAAGTTTTTGCGCAACGCTGTGGACAGGTATTTGTACCTGTCCCTGACCCTAACCAGTTGCAAGGTCGTCGATGAAGCAGAACACAACGCTTGCGATGATTGTCCAAGCGTCGGCTGCCAATTGCCGATCCTCTGAAGGATTCTGACATGAACCAGAAAGACTCGTTGAAGAGTTCGCTACCATCTCCCGCCATCCTCGAATCAGAATTCAAATCGTTGTTGGAAGAGGACAAATCGGGTGCCTTGTTGAAGATGCGTCCCAAAACACTGATCGGCCGTCCTGATCCTCCCACCCTTATCGAAAGCCGAGGGCACGCGAAGCTAGACTTCGAACCCTTCGTGCAGTGTCGAGACGCAGCGAAATTCCTTGGGCTTCACTGCAAGACCGTCCAGCTTTACGCACGGCAGGGATTATTGCCCGCACATCCCGCCACAGGTCATCGCCGCAGGCGCTGGCGGTTCTTAATTTCTGAACTGGACGTCTGGCTGCGCTCCAGAGTAATCTCGGCGTGCCATCCGTGTTCGCCCGAGAAATAGGAGGATCGTTTGCGGCGGACACGATACCAACACGGCACGGTGGACGTGAGTCCACGTGCAAAAGGACCAGATGTATGGGTTTACCGTTGGCGAGAAGAGAATCCAGACGGAAGCCAGAAGCGGCGGAGCATGATCGTTGGCACTGTCGATCGGTACAGGACCGAAGCTCAGGCTCTCAGGGCATCCGAAGGAATTCGCATGCGGGTCAATCAATCTGGCCCTCAGTTCAGACCAACATCGTTCGGAGCCCTCGTGGATCGCTTTGTCCTCGAGGAAATTTCCAGCAAGCAACCCATCGGCGTCGAAGCCGGGGAATCTGGACTGGCCTACTCCACCAGCACCTCGTACCTTTCGATGCTCAACCGACACATCAAACCCAAGTGGAAGAACTACCTTGTTACGGAGGTGAAACCTGCGCTCGTTCAGGAATGGCTGAATGGGAAGCAAGCTGCCCCCAAATACAAAGGTCACATCAAGGCTCTCATGCGGAGACTTTTCGAAAAGGCCATGTTATGGGAGCTCGTGCCACTTCATCGCAACCCTATGGAACTCGTCGAGGTCAGGGGAATCAGCAAGCGCCAGCGGCGTCCCCGCATTCTCACTCTCGAAGAGTTTTTCGCTCTAGTGCAGCTGCTCCCCGAACCGTATCGAACGATGGTGATCGTCGCTCAATGCACTGGATTGCGGGTCAGCGAGATCCTGGCGCTTCGATGGTCGAGGATCGACTTCGAGAGCCTCACAATGGTTGTAAAGCAGGCGGTGGTAAACGGGCGCGTCAAGGGACTCAAGACCGACTGCTCGGAAGACGAGCTCCCTCTCGATCCCGCGTTCGCCACAATTCTGCTTCGCTGGAAGTCCCAGTGTCCTGTTTCCGAGGGGGATTGGGTCTTTCCGAGTCCCGTTACCGGTCGCTGCTATCACGCCAGTCCGATCCAACAAGACTACATTCGGACAGCTGGGGTGAAGGCGGGTCTCGGGGACGGAATCGGGTGGCATACTTTCAGGCATACCTATCGTGCGTGGCTGGATGCCAGCGGCGCACCGATAGGCGTGCAACAAAAACTGATGCGGCACGCCCAGGTATCAACCACTATGAACATCTATGGCAACGCATTGATGGCGTCCAAGCGGAAGGCGAACAGCAAAGTCGCGCGCATGGCACTTCGTCCGGCATTGCTACAGACAAAATAGAAACGGGACTGCTGCCGCAGCCCCGTTTTATGCACTTTCCGATGTATTTTACGCTTATTGGACCTTTTTGGACCTGCGTCGGAAACGTCTAATGCTCGTAACCCTATGATTCCGTTGGTTGCGGGGGGTGGATTTGAACCACCGACCTTTGGGTTATGAGCCCAACGAGCTACCAGACTGCTCCACCCCGCACTTCGATCATACCTGCCAGATAACATCCGGTCAAACCAATGGTCGGTGGGCAATTTCGTGGAGCTGGCGGCTCGAGTAAGTCGGATAGCTGTTGCACGCAGACAAGTTCGGCACCGAAGCGGGTCAAACTGCCTTGCTAATCGCCACGTTCGTTGTGATGATGGGTGATCCAATTGCGGTGTAGGCTGATGAGTTGCGTGCTACCGCCACAACGAAACGCACACGCTACGAGGAGGCATGCCATCCAGCTCATGTTCAGCTCGAATCTCGCCACCGGCGGGGCAGCCGCTTGCACTGGGTGTTAGCCTGTTCTTCATGAACGATGAGCAGCAAGACGACAAATCACAAAGCAGCACAGTGCTATGGGCGCGCTATTCACAGATTGCATTCATCATTCCCGCTGCAGTTGTGGTGGGCCTGCTCGTCGGCAAACTCTTCGACTACTGGTTCCACACCCATTGGCTGTTCCTGGTCGGGATCATCCTCGGAGCGATCGCGGGTTTTGTTGACTTGATTCGGACGCTGATGCGGGACAAGAGCATGAGGAGCGGGTAGATCTTTAATTCACGTGCTGCGATACAGTGTTCAGTGCCAATGGTGACGCCCGAGCCAACCTCATCGAAGGCCGATCAATTCTTTGATCGAGCGCTGGAGCGAATCCGTAAGTTCATGCTTGCTATTGCTGTCTTGGGGCTAGTGGCGTGCATAGCCTTCTTCCGCTGGCCAGTTGTGGCGGGCTTCGTGGCGGGCGCAGTTGTCTCTTACGTGAATCATCGCTGGCTGGAGCGCGCCGTCGAAGCCTTGGGAGAGCGCATTACCACAGGTCAGAGCCGCGAACGTGGAGGCGGGATCGTCTTTCGCGCAGTGTTGCGATACGTTTTCGTCGCCGTTGGCGCCTATGTTATATTTAATGTTTCTCTCGCGGGTCTTTACGGCTTCCTCGGGGGCGTTTGCCTTCCCGTTGCGGCCATTTCCTGCGAAGTCGCAGTGGAATTATTTGTTGCCCTGCGGCGCGGGTTCTGATTTTCCAAGTCATTTTAGTGCCCAACCCGGCTAACGCCGAAAGTTTGCAGATGCAATACCTGATCCGATTTTACGAGTCAAGCCCTCATGCCTGAGCAACTCTGGATAACGGCCCTTCTAAATAAATACTTCGCCGGCGTGGCGAATGCGATCCTGGGTGTTTTCCATCTGCACGCGCCGCACCCGCAGGCACCTATCAGTAACTATGTGGCGATGCAGCTCCTGGTTTTTGTCCTGCTGGTGGTGTTCTTCGCGATCGTTCGCGCCCGTCTTTCGGTGGACGATCCCGGCGCGCTGCAACACGTGATGGAGAGTATCGATTCCTTCGTCAGCACGCAGGGGCACGAGGTCATTGGCCAAGGCTACGAGCGATATACCGGATACTTGACCACGCTGGGCATTTTCATTCTGGTATGTTGCCTCATCGGCGTGATCCCTGGCTTTGAATCTCCAACGGCGGTCCCATCGGTACCGCTGGGCTGCGCGCTCGTCACCTGGTTCTATTACCATTTTCAAGGTATTCGCAGGAACGGCTTCGGGTACGTGAAGAACTTCCTGGGTCCCGAACCGTTTGTGGCTCCGTTGTTGTTTCCGATTGAGATATTCAGCCACCTGGCGCGCATCCTCTCGCTCACCATTCGTCTGTTTGCCAACATGTTCGCGGGCGATATGGTGACTCTCGTGTTCCTCTCGCTGTTTCCCATTGCAATTCCGGTAGTGTTCCTGCTGTTGCATATCGGCGTCTCGTTTATTCAGACGTACATCTTTGTGCTGCTGGCGACGGTTTACATTGGAGAAGCGGTGTCGCATGAGCACTGATTTTGAGCAAGTGACTATTTTCAAATAGCAATGCTGCGAGTGTGAGGGCGTCAGCACGGTGAACGTCAACCACC
>Ga0074045_10002843_pt1 | contig 15834 bp, 14 predicted proteins | sample BogForMeECP23OM2_FD_94442 | JGI IMG/M metagenome (GOLD analysis project Ga0074045, IMG submission 94442) | Bog forest soil microbial communities from Calvert Island, British Columbia, Canada - Bog Forest MetaG ECP23OM2 | ecosystem: Environmental > Terrestrial > Soil > Wetlands ...
GTTTTGATAACCAGTGTCCATCCGGAAACACCGGATGAGAGACTAGCAGTTTCCGATTCGGAAAGGAGGCATTTTTCGTCCTGGCAAGGAAATCGAGGGGTTGCGCGGAGGCGTACATCAGTACGCCGCACAAGAAACTCCGAAGATTGACACCGCCAGGGCGGAAAAGGACCCTTTCCGGACGGAAACTAACTATAGACAGCTATTTCCAAAATAGGCGTTTTTAAGGCTTAGAAGCCCATTTTTGGCTTCGAAATCATTGCTCTAAGAAGCCAGAGCAGGAAAAAGCCGAGCGGGCTATATCAACCTCAGCATTCATTGCCAGGATCTTGAACTCGGGGCGTCTTAAGATATGATCCGGGCATTTTGATCTTGGAGCCGGACTTCTTTTGCGGAATGAGAATTGAATTCAATCAATGGAGATCTTCGGGGTAGGGTCGGGCTGCATTGAATGGAACCATCAATCTTGTGCGAAGCCTTGACTTCATTGGAATTAAATACTTTATAACGTTCGCTTGCGAGGATGTGGATTTCAGGGATAGGAGCATGTTTAAAACCGAGAAAGAACTGACAGAAGTTTGCGTTGTTGCAACTATCGGCGCGGGGGGGCGGTTTTGACCAAGTGGGGTTAAAAAAGACCCTGGACCAAGACTCACAGCCCCCCGTGGAACCGGCCGAATGCATGAGCGAGCAATAACGACATCGCCAGGATGCCCGCCCCGAGTACAAGGACGTGCCGGGTCCTGCGCAGTTCGAAGTTCCCGACCCGGCACACAAGCAGATAGCCGGCAGCAAGGTTGAAGAGGCCCCACAGGACATTGACCGTCGAGGACGACAACCCTACCCCGGGCGGGGTCGCGAAGGGACTCTGGAAGGCATAGCCCGAGATCCCATTGCCGAAATGGGGCAGCGCGTTCGCGAGGAAGGCGCCCCCGAAGAAGTACGCCAAGTAGTGGTACCAGCGCATGATTGTCTCCATTTTAGAGTTCCATTCTCCGTGTGTAGGCCACGGTGTAGAGATTCATAGCGTTATCAGTATTCCAAATAGCGTTGCTATTGATAGCTTTGGTGGGATTCAATCACTGGACAATTTACAACACTGCACGTAATAAAAGCGAGTTTTTCTAGTTACGATATGGTCTTAGTGGGATTCTATTTCTAATTATTGGATTCGTCATATCTACTTGATTTTCCATCACCGCAGACTCTCTTATCCTTACTCAGTAATCAGTATATCTGATCCGCATCTTTCTGTGCTAGAGTTATTTTTACCCGTCCGGAGGATAGATACGAGGGCAACGCTGGGGAGCGACCCGAGCCGCCCCGCGGAGCATCGAGATTCGGAGGGACAGGCCCGGCGCTCTTTTGGCCATTTTCTCGAAGTTGAAATATTCGCTCACGGATTTCATCATTCCTTTGCCGCAAAGATGGCGCCCGACTCCCTTGAGACTCATACAAAATCCGGAGGGCTCTTTCCGTGCCGCTCTCTATGAGCGCCATCGGGTTCTGTTGTCCCGGGAGAGCTGCGCCAATAAATTGGGCAGAGACAAGCAGCAACAGAACCCCCGGTACGAAGAAAAGCTTACCTTCTTGCAATTGCCACAACACCTCTTCTCTCCTCCAGCGTATTGTCGAATGTTTCGGCAGATTGGCCCCTCGGAGCAGGCACTGCAATTTTCTAAGGACTTTCCTTAAATTCGTTTGGATATGGATAAGAGAAATTCGCTTTGAGGTCCAGGCTCCACCGATATCGATCCTCCATGGCATGCGGCCATCTCTTTGACTATACTGAGCCCCAGCCCCGCCCCGGGAATCCTCTTCGATCGCTTGCCTCTACAAAACAACTCGAAAATCTGCTTGTTATCCTCCCCCATTATGAGGATCGTTTATCCAGATCCGCAATTCAAGCTGTACGGCATTGCCTCCGAAGCCTGTCAGCAAGCAGGCAGGTTTGGGTTCCTGCAGGACTCGCCTTGTGCATGCGGCGACTTCCAGCATCAACTTAATGGCTGTCTCCAAATCGGAGTCGTAAGAAATTCCCACCGGGACTTGCAGCCTGACTAGATTGTTGCTGTGGGACCAATTGATCACCTGACCAGTGAGCAAACTCTCATCAGGTATAAGATGTTCGGCGCCGTTGCGTGTAATTACGGAAACATACCGGGCGCCCAGGAAGTTGATCAAGCCGTATGTGTCCCCCAATTGAATAACGTCTCCGGGCTTGATCGACTTGTCAGCCAGGATTCACACTCACCTTCTCTGCAGCAACAACCCAACCTCCTCCCATGGCCTTGTAGATATTTATCAATGCCTGGCGGAGCCCGCCCTGCGTTTGGGCAAAGCTGAGCTCGGCATCAAACAGGCTCCGCTCGGCATCGAGCACTTCGATGTAGCTCGTATAGCCGTTATCGTAGCGGAGCCTGGCCACTTTGACGTAATGGCGCAGTGTCTCCACCTGCCGGGCCTGGGCGTCGAACTGCTCTTTGGTATGGCGCTGATCGGCCAGCGCATCCTCCATATCGCGAAAGGCATTCTGGATCACTTTCTGGTACTGGCGAAGGGCCTGCTCGCGAGCTGCCTCGGCCATCTTGACCTGTCCGGCAATAGCACCGGCTGTAAAGATTGGTTGAGTGACAGGAACGGCCCAACTCCAAATACTGGCCGGCCCTGTGAAGAGGTTAGATAGTTTGGTGCTCTCCCAGCCGAACATGCCGGTAAGAGAGATATCCGGGAAGTACATTGCTCGCGCTACACCTATCTGTGCGTTGGCCGATATAAGGTCCTGCTCGGCTTGGCGGATATCGGGACGCCTTTCAAGCAGGGCTGACGGCAGTCCTGCCGGGACAGCCGGAAGCTCCAACTGTTCTATCGGCTTGCCCCGCTTAACAGTGCCCGGATTGCGGCCAAGGAGCACATTAAGAGCGTCTTCCTGCTGGACGATGGCCTTCTCTATGACGGGAATGGTGGCGAGGGCCTGCTCATAGAGCGACTTCACCTGGTATAGCTCGAGATCGGAGATAAGCCCACCCTGGAAGCGCAGCACAAAAATCTTATAGGTTTCCTCTCGGCTCTTCGTGGTATTCTGGGCGATCTCCAACTGCCGGTCAAGATCGCGCAGGTTGACATAGGCTGCTGTTACAGAGCTTACCAGGGATAAAATGACGCTTCTTCTTCCTTCTTCGCTGCTGAGGAGATTGGCGCGGGCCGCTTCCGTTCCCCGTCGAAGTTTTCCCCACAGGTCAATCTCCCAACTGGCGGAGAAGGCCGGCTGATACAAATTGGCAGGGTTTTGCGTTTCTATAAGGGGCGCAGCTCCAAGTTCTGACGCTCGCTCCCGGCCCGCACCGGCGCCCGCCGCGATCTGGGGGAAAAGGGGAGCACGCGCCACTGTATAGCGTCCCCTGAACTCTTCCACCCGAGCGGCAGTAATCTGAACGTCCTTGTTTTCCCGAATAGCGATATCGATCAACTCGTTTAAGACAGGGTCGCTAAACTGCTCCCACCATGCGCTGTTGACTAGGTCTCGAGTCTCTTTTTCCTCGAAGCGCCATGACTGCGGCGTGTCCACCGCAGGGCGCCGGTAATCGGGACCAACCGTGCAGCCGTCGAGGATCAGGGCAAGGAGTGTTGCTGTGATAATTTTGAGCATCTCACTCCTCCTTCCCCAATGAAGTTTCCCACGGAGGATCCCTTCCGGCGTCGTCTTGTCCCGCTGCGCTTCTCTTCCCGCTGCCGCTGCCGAACTTCTCTACGACATAGTACATCATCGGAATGAGGAATATGGCAATGCCGGTCGCCGCCAGCATGCCGCCGATAACGCCGATACCCATCACCTGCCGGGCGATGGCTCCGGCGCCACTGGCCAATGCGAGCGGCAGGCAGCCAAGGATGAAGGCGAAGGAGGTCATCATGATAGGGCGCAGGCGCAGGCGTGCACCGCAAAGCGCCGCGTCTCTCAGGTCCTTTCCCTTTTCGTATTCGCCCCTGGCAAATTCGACGATCAGGATGGCGTTCTTTGCCGCCAGACCGATAAGCACGATGAGACCGATCTGGGCATAGATATTAAACTGCATCCCGCTTAGCAAAAGCGCCGTAAATGCTCCGAAAACGGCGATAGGGGTGCTGAGCAGCACACTGAACGGCAGCGACCAGCTCTCGTAGAGCCCTGCAAGGATGAGGAACACGAACAGCAGCGAGAGCGCGAAAATGGCCGATGGAGGGACACCTTGCTGCGCCTTTTGCTCCTGGAACGACATACCGAGATAATCGAAGCCCATGTCGGACGGCATGGTCTGGGCGAATACCTGCTCCAGTGCTTTCATCGCCTGCGCGGAACTGTAGCCGGGTGCGGCCGTGGCGTTGATCTGCGCCGACCGGAAAAGATTGTAGCGCATGGTGAACTCCGGGCCCGTGCGCCGCTCGACTCGCGTGACGGCTGCAAGCGGCACAGAGCCGCCGTTGGAATTACGCACGTAGAACTGGTCCAGTTGCTTTACGTCCGTCCGGAAGTCACCCTCGGCCTCCACGTATACCTGCCACTGTCTGCCGAAACGGTTGAAAAAGTTTACGAACTGCCCGCCCATGAAGCATTGGAGTGTGCCATAAACCTGGGCGAGGTCCACCCCCTCACTCAACACCTTGTCCCGGTCCACATCCACAAAATATTGCGGCACACTGGGCAGCAGGGTCGTACTGACCCGCGCCAGCTCCGGACGCTTTTGGACTGCGGCAATGAATTTGCGGGTATTATCGGCCAGGAATTCGATATCCTTACCGGCGCGGTCCTCGAGGATGAACGTCACGCCTCCTGCGGTCCCGACCCCCTGGATGGCCGGCGGGGAGAAAGCGAATGCGTTACCCTGCGGCAATTGGCCGAGCTCGCGATTGAGACGGGCAATGATGGCCGGGGCCTTCTCCTCCGGACGCGTCCGCTCGGACCATTCCTTGAGCTTGATAAAGAAAAAGCCGCTGTATGTGTTGCGCACATAGCTGAGGAGGTTAAAGCCCGTGACCGTGGTGCAGTATTCAACGCCGGGGGTGTTCAGGATAACCTGCTCAGCCCTGCGGCCGGCATCTGCCGTGCGCTGGAGTGATGCAGCATTGGGGAGTTGAATGACGGCGTAGATGTAGCCCTGGTCTTCCTCGGGCAAAAAGCCGCCGGGGATGCGAAAACCTAGCAAAGGTATTCCTGCGCTCATAACAGCCAGAATTGCAAACCCGATTACAGCCTTGCGTATAACGGCGCCGGATATGTTGACGTAGCTTTCGGTAGCACGTCCAAACATACGGTTGAACCAGCGAAAGAACCAGCCCAACGGACCACGCACTTCCTTCTTCGGGTGGAGCAGGATCGAGCAAAGCGCAGGGCTGAGCGTCAGGGCGTTAAAGGCGGACAAAAGCACAGAGATGGCAATGGTTACGGCAAACTGTGTGTAGAGCCGCCCGGTAATCCCGGGAATGAAAACGGTCGGGAGAAATACAGACGCCAGAACGAGACCGATGGCCATGACCGGGCCGGCAACCTCGTCCATGGCCTTGAGCGATGCATCCTTCGGTGCCATCCCTTCCTCGATGTGGCGTTGCACTGCCTCAACCACTATGATGGCATCGTCCACGACAAGTCCGATTGCCACGACCATCCCCATGAGGGCAATAGGATTGATGGAGAAGCCGAGGAGGGGAAAGAAGGCGAAAGTGCCGATGAGCGAGACAGGTACGGCGATGATGGGAATCAGCGTCGCAACCCACCCCTGGAGGAAGACGAAAACCACGACGATCACCAGGATCATTGCAATAACGAGAGTCAGGACGATCTCATGAAGCCCTGCGCTGACGGATAAAGTCGTATCGAGCCCGACGCCGTAATCAAGATCGGAGGGAAATGATTCCTTGAGCTTGGCCATCACTTTCTTGACGCCTTCGACCGCTTCCAGGGCGTTTGTGCCAGGCAGTTGATAGAGCGAGAGGGCTCCAGCCGGCTTACCGTTGAAGCGTCCCTGAATGTTGTAGTCCTGGGCGCCCAGATCGAGGCGCGCGACGTCCTTCAAACGCACCCGGGACCCGTCGGGATTGGCGCGCAGGACGATCCGGCCGAACTCCTCGGGGGTAATGAGCCGCCCCTGGGCGCGAATCGCATAGGTGAATTCCTGGCCCGGAGGGCTGGGTTCACCGCCAACCTGCCCGGCGGGGTTCACCGTGTTTTGTTTCTGGAGGGCTTCAAGGATCTCCGGTACAGTGATATTGAGCTTTGCCAACATGTCCGGGCGCACCCAGCAGCGCATGGCATACTGGCCGGCGCCGAAGACCGTCACGCTGGCGATCCCCTTTACCCGTGTCAGTTGGTCCACTAAGTTTATGTACGCGTAGTTGGCCAGGAAGGTGGCATCGTAGGTCCCTTTGGGCGAATAGAGGGCAATGAGCATGAGGGATGTGGAGAGCGATTTTTGGACCGTCACCCCGAAGTCGCGCACGTCGGTCGGCAGTTGCCTTTCCGCCTGGGACTCGCGCAGTTGGGCTAGCACTTGATCGGTGTTTGGATCTGTCTTTACGTCGAAGTTTACCGTCATCCGCATCAAGCCGTTGTTTGGATTTAGGGAAAACATGTAGTTCATATTGTCAACGCCGTTCATCTGCTGCTCGATGGGCGTGGCCACCGACTGCTCGATCGTCAGCGCGTCAGCCCCCACGTATGTGGCCTGAACCAGAATTTCGGGGGGGACGATATTGGGATACTGGGCCACGGGCAGCCCCGCGATTGCGACCAGGCCGATAATAACCGTGATGATGGCGATGACCATTGCCACTATAGGGCGTCTGATGAAGAATCGGTACACGGTGGCTACCTCTCTCCGGCAGCGGGTTGGTCCGGGGATTTCGGGGAGTCTTCAGGAACAGTCGTGGACGTGAGGGCAAACGGTTTCGGACTTACAGCCATTCCCTGTTTGACCTTCTGTATCCCTTCCACCACGACCCGCTCACCTTGCGTGAGGCCCTCGTTGATCACCCAGAGGGCGCCAACCCGCTCCCCCACTTTCACCGGCCGGACCTGCACAATGTTGTCAGTGTCCACGACGGCCACCTGGAAGCCGCCCTGGAGCTCCGTTACCGCCCGTTGCGGTACGAGCAATGCACCCTTGTTTGTCCCGGCCACTATATGGACCCTCACGAACTGTCCGGGACGGAGAAGACTGCCCGGGTTGGGGAAAAGCGCCGCCGCCCGAAGTGTCCCGGTTCTTACATCCACTTGCCGGTCGATGGCGTAGAATGTTCCTTTGTGGGGATAGAGCGACCCGTCCGCCAGGAACAGTGTAATCTCCAGCTTTTTTCCTTGTTCGAGGCCGGCCGCATCGGACGGAAACCGTTTCATAAAGTCGATGTAAGCCTGCTCGGTGACGGCGTAGTAAACCTTGATCGGGTTGATCGTCGAAACGGTCGTCAGCTCTCCTCCCTGGTTCGGTCCCACCAGATCTCCGATCTGCGCTTTGGCGATCCCGGCCATGCCGTTGATAGGGGAGATTATCTTTGTGAAGCCGAGGTTGAGGCGGGCATTTTCCACCGCAGCCTTGGCGGCAACAACAGCGGCCTGAGTCGACCGCTCGGCACCGGTGGCGTCGTCGAGATCCTTCTTGCTTACCGCGTTTTGAGCGGCAAGGGGCTTGATCCTATCCAGATTGGCCTTGGCATTCGCATACTGAGCCTCCTGCCGGGCAAGTTCGCCCTTGGCCTGCTCCAGGGTTGCCTGGAAAGGGCGCGGATCGATCTCGAAGAGGACCTGCCCTTTCCTGACGAAATCGCCTTCCTTGTAGTTCTGACTTATGAGGTAGCCCGTAACCTGCGCCCTGATAGTTGCGTTGACCAGGCCGTCGGCGGTGCCGACCCACTCGTGCACTATCGGGACATCCTGCTGGATGACTTGCACGACCTCCACTTCCGGCGCCGGCGGCGGAGCTTTTTCCTTCTGGCACCCCACAAGCAACAGCCCGGACAAACATATGAGAAGGACAAAGGCAATATGGGCGATCAGGGCAATACTGAAACGCAATTCAGACATTACTGCAAGGGGCATGGATTTCTCTCCTTTTGGGATTCGTCCTGGCGGAGCTATGTAAATTCTCATAACTTTCTTTTAAAGCATATCGGGACCCTTGCCTATAGCATAATCCAAACGCGCAAGCGCCACATGGTAACTGTACAACGCCTTGAGATACTCACCCTGATTTTTTCCGTAACGCTCTATGGCATCGAACATATCTCGGGCAGTACCGATCCCCAGATCGAAGTTGGAAAAAGCCGTAACAATCCACCGGCGTGAACCAACGGCCGCCTGCTCATAAGCCGTGAAGGATTTGTAGGCCTCAACAGCGTCCTGGTAATATTTCACGACCTCGATGGGGATGTTTTTTTCGGCGAATTCCTGAGCATTGCGCATCTTCAGATACTCGGCCCTGGCTTTGTCGAGCTTTCCTTTCCCGATACCGAAATCCAGATGCCACTGGGCGCCTGCGTAAAATCCACCGTAAGCATGATTGAACTCATCGGGGATGTATGTGTTGTCGAATTTCTGGCGATCGGGGGCGCCGGCAACCGATCCCATGGCGGCGGCAAAAAAGGAGGGATACAGGTCGGCTTTGGCGGCGTTAGCCAGCTTGCCCTTGGCTTCGACCCCTTTTTTCACTTCTAACAGCTCGGGTCTATTTGCGAGCGCACGCTGAATGTATTCCCCTTCAGGTTCAATGTCCGCCGGATTTTTGGGCAGCTCAGTCTCTTTGATCCTCAATTCTTCGTGTTCGGGCAATCCGACAGCTTTTCTTAGAGCGGTGCAGGCGGTGTGAGATCCTGACTCGGCCTTGGCGGCAAAAGCCTTAACCTCGGCTGCAAAAGCGTCCATCCGGTAATGATCGCTGGGGTCAACATTTTTTGCTCTCAGTTCGATTAACCGTTTGATGCGCCTGCCGGCGTCATCTATATACGCGTCGGCATCCCTGGCGGCGTTCTTGCCCTGTAACGCTATAAGATATGCGTAGTAAAGCTCTTTGACGTTCAGAACGATCTTGTTTCGCCGCTCTTGCCTGGCCGCTGTTTGAGCTTCGACCCCTAATGCGGCGGCATCTTTGCGGTTGGATATCTTCCCGAAGGTATAGAGGGGCTGTCTAATAACAAAATCGAGCATTCCGAAAACACCGATATGCCCCAATCCTTCATCATGCTGAACGATCGCACCGGCGTTGGGACCTGTCACTATGACCGTGGGGAATCGAGCGTTTTCGACCGGACCGGTAGTTGCTATAAGATCAAGCTGTGGAAGCTGGCCGCCCTTCGCCTCTTTATATTCGCTCTTGGCCGCCAGGAGGTCCCGATCGGCCATTTTTATCTCAGGGCTGGTTGCCAGGGCCATTTCGATCATTTCTTCAAGAGTTAAAACCCTTTGTTCGGCAGCGTTTGAAGTACCATCGCCGAGGATGATGAATAAAAAACAAAGGAGTATTGGTGTAAGGCGGTTTTCGAGAGCGGCTTTTCTTCTCATAGCGCAACCTTCGCGAAATGGGTTTGAGTGAATCGATCACATGGTAAGCCCCCATCCGGCACAGGCCGTGGAACAAACTCACCCATCCGCTTGTAACAATGGCGGAGTACGTCTGCATTGCGCCGGTCTTCCTCATAGGGGCTCTCTTGCATGAACTGCAAGATTGCCGGCCAACGGCTCATGGCGTATATCACACCCCTGCCGGGGCCTCCCGTGGGGATAAGCGGCCGGTGCATATCCAGTGCTATGGCGCAACAGCCGCGAGCGTTCCCGAAATCGATGCCGCTCTCGTGCAAGAACACGGACTTCTCCCGAGAGGCTTGGACATGCCGAAGTACTGAACCGGGTTCAATTTCCGGACGGTCACAGAAACCAGGACAAACCCAGGAGAAATTCTGGCGCGTTGACTCCGCGGTCGGGGCTTTCTATCTCGGCATTGGAGATATGCAGATATCTTGCCTGCAGAGTGGCGGCCAGGTTTGGGCAGAAGAAGTACCTGATTCCCATGCCGGCCTGAAGATTGAACTCAAAGTAGGTGCTCAAGTCCGGCTTGGATATGTCCGTATACGAGACCCCGGCCCCTGCCTCAACGAACGGTACCCACCGGGAGTGGAAGGTGACAAAGTTGTAGCGAACGAAAGGTGTCAGGCCGGCAAGAGAAGCTCCACCATGGTTTAGCTGGTAGCCGCCGAATGCTTCGGCGAGCAGTTCCCAGTTTCCTTCATACCAGGTGCCCGCACACTTGGTATCGCTCATGATTCTTCCAAGGTGGACGGAACCGAGGACAAAATCATGATAGACCGTACTGCCGAATATCTTGAGGCCCACTGCTCCGCCAAATGCCAATCCGGTTTCCATACTGCCCATTGAAAAAGCGTGCTCGATACCATCCTGTCCAACCGCGGGACTGCCGGAAGCGGATGCCGGATCACCCAATGGCGGCTGTGCTTCGGCATGCGTGAAAAAAAATGCCAGTACAAAAGCAAGACAAATGACTGTCAAGAGTTTTTCAAAGCGACACTGCATAACGCCTCCGAATCCAAACGGCCTATTGCGCAGATGGCATGCCCCGACGTTGCGCGCATAGCTGTCAGCTTACCGTGGAAACGCCCAAAATTCAGCGGCTGGTTGTTGTCGACTCAGACTGCAGCCTTACCCGCAACGATACTCCATAATCTCTATCAGACTCTGCGACAGAGTAGCGCCCTATTCACACATAAATGAGCCGGAAGCCCTGAATTGTGGAGACGCGACTCACCTCAAGAACGCAACAATCTTTTTTCATTAGAAGGTCGCCTCTTCTGCAGGCATGGCCACAAATCTTCCGGAGATGAGTTGATTCGCCTTATTAGCAGCTTAATAATGGCTCGTTGCTTAGTGGCCAACTTTTCGAGCACCACCGCCAAATACGGCAACGCTCGCGATATCGCCGCATTTCTTTTGAGACTTTCTTCAAATCAAGTGTCACTTGGAACAGGCACTACGATTTTCTAAGGATTTTCCCTCTTCCGGGACCGGGTAATCAGGCTGGTTTGCCCGACAAGGATTGATTCCGCTCCATCCAGAGGGTATGAGTAACGAGTCCAAGATCGCCGATGGCGCTATTCAGGAATTCTTATGGGTAAAAAAACCTCAGCTCGATTGATCGACTTTCTGGCGAAGTCTTATTAGAAGGGAGTCAAATGATTCATTGGTCAGGATCGAACCGAACTGACCTCGGTAGTTATCGACGAAGCTGATTCCCTCGACTGCCACGTCATAAACTTGCCACCGTCCCTCATCCCGGTGGAGCCTGTACTCGATTCCGATGTTATTATTGGTCTGATAAAGAATGTGAGTTTTGACGAGGGCGTAGTCCCCGTCCAGTTTTTCAGAATCGTAGAAGACCCGTTCATTCGATCCTGTATAATTCTCGAGCCGGTTGATATAGGTATTGAACAGAAGCTGTTTGAAAAGTTGGGCGAATTCCTGGCGCTTTTCAGGAGTTTGCTCTTTCCAGGGGCGGCCCAGCGCTCTTTTGGCCATTTCCTCGAAGTTGAAATACTCGCTCACTATAACCAGGATTTCATCCTTCCTTTGCCGCAAAGAGGACGCCTGCCTCCTCTGAGACTCATGCAAAATCTGGAGGGCCCTTTGCGTGCCGCTCTGTATGAGCGCCATGGGGTTCTGTTGGCCTGGGGGAGCGGCGCGAATAAATTCGGGAGAGACAAGCAGCAACAGGATCCCCAGTACGAAGAAAAGCTTACCTTCTTTCAATCGCCACAACACTCCTTCTCTCCTCCAGCATATTGTCGAATTTTTCGGCAGATTGACCCCTCGGAGCAGGCACTACAATTTTCTAAGGATTTTCCCTCTTTCGGGACCTAACGATCAAGAATTATCCTTTCGAGAATGCCCATTAATATGAACCAGGCGATTATCAAAATGAGTGCTGCCGGAATTGCTGTAACCTCCCTCTTGATTGTGAACCCTACCTTTCTCCAGAACGACATATCAAAATCAGTCACTATGACTCTCTGTCGCTCTTCCATCTTGTTACTCCTCTTAGTAAGACATCAGCATCATGGCTTTTTCATGTTTGCGGCCGTCTTGCTCGAACTCATTTCAAAGGTGGCGCCGTGATCGCCTCTTCCTGCTCAATCCATAACGTGTGGTTTACCAGTCCGAGATCCCCGAGCACCGAACTCATCTCTCTGCCCAAAATGCTCCCAGACCCGGAGTCGGACTTCCACTGAAGATGGATGCTGATATCGGTCGCATATCTCGCGTTGCAAAACACGGTCAATTTCAACAGCTTCTCGTCTGCAATGGATTGGAACATTTGTCTACAGATCTCGAAGACCTTACCGGCTTCGATAATCCCAGCCGTGCGAATGCTTATCATCTCCAACCAGATCATGCCATTCTTCCTCGTCCTCAACCGGACTCCAGCGCCTGAACACCAACGTTGTGAGGCTGCGCGAACCGGCCGAGATTTTCACGGGATGGGGTGATTGGTGGGCTACCAGAGGGGCCACCCCAGCGAGCAGGCGAGCAGGCCGATGCACGCAGCCTCGGTTGGAAATAGAGCCATATTCATGCCAAGGCATTTTGCTGTTTAAATTCGGATACATAGTGGATTCCCTTGACTATAATTCACGATATATGGCATATAATTCGTTAAATATCGTTTATGTGTTATATATCGTGAATTTCTTTTGCCGACACAGGAAAGTCCGCGAGGGGGAGATTCAGGAATGAAGTTAGACGAGAATGAGTTTTTCCGGCAGGCCACACTGCGAATCTGCAGCAGTCTCGATATCGAAAAGGCTTTGTTAAGCTGCCTGCAGTATATTCGATTATTTATGCCCGCCTCCATGATGTCTCTCGGCCTATTTGAACCAAGTACCGGGGTTCTTCGGTACGTCGCAATGGTGGATCATGCCGGGAGCAAAATAACTTTACCTCCCACTCAGTTGTCCAGGGAGGCCATCAAAGAGATTGAAGCCGATGCGGGGTCACGCGACGTCAGGGTCATCGACCGTGGGGCAAAGCCTTCAGTAGTAAAGATCCTCCGCCCCTATATCGACCTATCGAACCATTCTGCTCTTGTCCTGGGACTCGAGATCGAAGACAAGCGCATGGGCACGTTCGCCATACTGGCGGAAGGAAAGGCGAGGTTCACCAAAGCGCATGTCCACATGGTGTCACTTTTGCGGGAACCCTTTTCGATAGCTATGTCCAATGCGCTCCGCTACGAAGAGGTTGTGAAGCTCAAAGATATAGTCGACGCAGAAAATCGGGAACTAAGCCGCGAACTGCGGCATTTTTCAGGTGACGAAATCGTTGGGGCTGAGTACGGCCTGAAAGCAACAATGGAGATGGTGCGGCAGGTAGCCCCGCTAAACAGTCCGGTCTTGCTCCTTGGGGAGACGGGAGTCGGCAAGGAAGTTGTCGCCAATGCGATTCATTACACTTCATCGAGCAGAGGCGGTCCGTTCATCAAGGTTAACTGCGGCGCCATCCCGGACAATCTTCTGGACAGCGAACTTTTCGGACATGAAAGAGGTGCGTTTACCGGAGCGATCGGCCAAAAAAGGGGACGCTTCGAGCGGGCCGATAAAGGGAGCATTTTTCTCGACGAAATAGGAGAATTGCCGCTTCAGGCGCAAGTCAGACTGCTTCGTGTTCTGCAGCATAAAGAGATCGAACGGGTGGGCGGGACGAAGAGCATTCCGGTGGATGTCCGCATCATTGCCGCAACCCACAGGAGCATGGAGGAAATGGTCCGGTCAGGAGCGTTTCGGGAGGACCTTTGGTTTCGGCTCGATGTATTTCCTATTACGATCCCCCCATTGAGGCACCGTAAAGAGGACATTCCAGCCCTGGTCCATTATTTTGTTGAAACAAAATCAAAGGACCTCAAAATCTACCCCCCGCCTTCCGTTTCCGCCGAAGAGGTCGAGCGCCTGAAGGCTTATCACTGGCCTGGCAATATACGAGAACTGGAGAACCTGATCGAGCGCGAGCTTATCCATAAACGGGGCAAGGAAAAGAGTGGGCGGCTGACGTTCGAACATTTCGATGTACCCAAGAAGACTGACGATCTTGGTATGCCGCACGAAGGGGACCACAGTATACTTGCTCTTGACGAAGCCATGTCGCGGCACATCCGCCAGGCACTTCAAATTTCCAATGGCAAAATAAGCGGCGCCGAAGAAGCTGCCCTGCTCCTTGGAACCAATCCCAACACCCTCAGAAGCCGGATGAGAAAATTGGGCATTTCATTTAAATACTCTTAGGGATTTTGATACTCGATAGTAGCATATCCGTTGCGCATCTCGATGTGATTGCTCAAGAAATGTTAGTTTTAGTTTTTAGTTTTGAGTTAACTGAGAACAAAAACTCATCGATTGTTGGTTTTGAGTTAACTTAAAACTGAAAACTCAAAACTCATAACTTGACAGGCGTCAGCATCTGCCGGTTTTTCGCCTGGTCTTCCGCCATAAGTTCCATGAGCCGCCTGAAAACAGGACCCGGCCGGCCGGCTCCGATCCTGTTTCCATCATATTCCACCACGGGAAGGATATTGAAAGAAGTTCCAAAAATCAGAATTTCTGCGGCGTCGCAGGCCTGTTCAGGAGTTATGTCCGCTTCGGCTGCCGCGGTAAGTTGAGCGCCTGTTAACCCACGGGCGAGTTCCATTACGCGCGTTACCGTAATCCCACGCAGGATGCGCGAGAAGCGCGGAATGAGCAATTCACCCTTCTTGGATACGATGCCTATGTTTTCCGTGGACCCCTCGGCAAGAAACCCTTTTTCATCCAGTGAAACTGCATAATCGGCGCCTCGGTCCACCGCTTCTTTTTTCATCAGCACATTCGGAAGGTAGTTGCAGTTTTTGATTGTCGCAAAATAGTTGGTTTTAATGGGAACGCAGGTGGTTACAAGTTTGACGCCTTTTTCATATTTTTCAGGGGCGGCAGGCTCGTGGGCGGCCGCTACTACAAAAAGTTGGCTTCCAACCGATTCATAGGGATTTGCGGAGAAGCTGCCGGGGCCTCTCGATATGTAAAGCCGCACCAGGCAGTTGCCATTGTTGCCGGCCCGCACCGTCGCCAGAACTATCTCTATGAGGCGCTTCTCATCGACCGGCGGCTCCAGAAAAGATGCCGCCATCGAACGCTTCATCCTGTCGAGATGCCTGGCAAGAGCATAGATATTCCAGCCGGTGCACTTGATGGCTTCGAATACTCCGTCCCCCCGATGTACCATATGATCGTCAAGGGGCAGCATCATAAGGGCTGGATCGGTAATGATGCCGCCATACCAGCTCGAGTAGGCGGCAAGATATTTTGCAAAATAAGGCTGCCTCATGGAAAGCAATCTGTCGATTACCTGGTCGAAACTCAATACGGGTACGGACATATTCACCTCAGCCGGGAAGGGCCGCCGGGCGGCGGACGGTGGGACCGCCGGCCTGATTCGGCGCTGCCCAGGCGTACGTCACGGCGGCGAGACGCCCTGTTCAGGTTATAATATTATGCTTCCTGCTTCCATAATAACGGTGGTCCTGCGATCCTCAGGCGAGGCAGCAAGCCGTTCCAGGCACCCGGCTCACGCCCAACGCGACCGGTAGACTCTACTGCGGGTGCCTGCCGCGCTCCGCGAAGTGCGCAGCGTTGTACGGCCTGGTAAAGGCAGGCATAGCCCACACATCGGGACGGCCCTCAAAGGGTGCCGAGCAAAGCGGCACTTTATGTTTTAAAGTGCCGCGCAGCGCCGCGCAGCGTACACTTGACGCCGGGCGCGCGTCATTTCATGATGTGCGA
>Ga0074045_10002844_pt1 | contig 15832 bp, 15 predicted proteins | sample BogForMeECP23OM2_FD_94442 | JGI IMG/M metagenome (GOLD analysis project Ga0074045, IMG submission 94442) | Bog forest soil microbial communities from Calvert Island, British Columbia, Canada - Bog Forest MetaG ECP23OM2 | ecosystem: Environmental > Terrestrial > Soil > Wetlands ...
ATATCTATGGGATGTCGCAACAGTACAGCATTCCGAGTGGATCACGGACAATCCTGCCATAGTCCGGTAAGGTAAGGTTTGCCGATGACACGTCCAAGGCCAGCCACCGGGCGGCCTGGCTACGAATCCTCACGTGACTCCAAACCGAATCGCTTGTCTCTCCGCGGACTAGAACGTAGTATCCCGAACGATATGGGCGACCTTCTTGGAGAAATCGTAGGTGGCGCGCAAGTTTTCTCCCATGAAGCGTACCTTACCCTGGACGTCACGATCCACGAGCGGCTGCCCGGCGTGATCGGTGATGCGGACATTCAGGGTCATGGAGGTAGATCCGGTGACGGTGGTTACCTCGCGCTTTTTCTGGCTGCCTTTGTTGAAAGCTCGCGCCGTGGTGTGCAGCGTGACGAGGTCGGGCGCGCTGGCCGCATCTTTGTCGCCGCTACGATAAACGTGTTGGAACTTGCCCGTCTTCTCGATCTGCGTAATCAGGTTTTCGTAGATGGCCATGCGGAATTCGGGCGGCATGCGCACGTCGCCCGGATCCGTGGGCTCGATCTGGATGGACGAGGCAGAAAACTTCTGCGCACTCTTGGAATCTCCTGAGCCTGTCTGCCCCCATAGAGGGCCAACAATCAAAAGGAAGGCGCAAGCGAGGACGACAGGGGAAATGCATGAGACTGCCACTCGAGTGTGATGTTTCAATGGTATGTCCTCCTATTTGTCGGTTGGTGGGGGTTCTGCGAGCGGAACGCTGGCTTTCGCGCCCATCGCGACGAGTTGCTTCTTGAACGGAGCGCCCTGACCTTGAGGAAGCACAAAGATAGCGCCATGAAAGCCGCCGTTGGCGTCCTTGAATTGCAGCGTGAGAACATCAACCTGGTGTGAAAACAGGGCCAGGGCCCGCCCGCCCCCGTAAGGGATGGCCATCGTCGCGAAGTGGGCCGCACCGGTGATATCCTGCCGGCTATCCTCATTGGTGGAGATGTCCTGAATGGCTGAGGCTTCCACCTCCACCTTCGCCTTGCCAGTTGCGAACTGCAGCGAGCTGCCCACTACCGAAAGTGTGCCTACTGAATTGTTCTTGACCTTTTCGCCGCCGATCACCAGTTTGACATCTGTTTGAACCACGCTCGGAGCTGCCTGGGGAGTGGGCGATGCCTGGCCGCGCGCCGGCGTTGGGGAAAACATCAAGGGTGCGCCGATGGCCAAGAGGAAGAGCGCGCGCGCCCAGATGCGCGGCCTAGCTGATCGGAAGGAATTCATTGCGACTGAAACATTGACTCGCGGGTTTTGAATGCTCATCGTCTTGTGCCCTCATGCGTGTTGGCCGGAGCCAACACGAAACGGCCTGCGGTTCAGCGTTAGTTTCGACGCCGCACGGAGTGTAAGCGATTAAAGCAGAGTTGGCAATCGCCCTCGCAGAACTCGCGGCACCGGGGGGCGCTTTCGGCCTTTTATGGGGACGTACCGGGGTTACGGCTTTCCGTTGATTGCTCGTAGCGTCGCCGAGTCTCTAGCAAGAAAGCTCCCTAGCTTAGCGCGGCAAGATCTCCTTCAACGCCCACTCAATTCTATCCACCTCTTCGCGGATGACTCGGATCGACTGCTGGTTTTTCGCCGGGTGGGCCAACGGAGCAATTCCTTCCAGGGCGCCGCGGATGTGATGATTGCGAGCCCAAATGAAGTTAAGTCGTGCGCGCCTTTTCTTACGGTTTCGGTAAGCATCCCCGACGAACTTAGTAGCCAGCCAGGCAAAAACCAAGCCGAACAGAGCTTCGATTGGAATGCGATCCTTTGCGCCATCAAATTCCGAGAACAATAGTCGGTAGACCGTTTCCCCCATCCCAAACGAGGCGAACAATACGATCGCCCCGAACAAATAAACTTTCAAACGCTCGATCAGTTGAAAGCGTATGGACTCGTCGCTTCCGTCGGGTGTTTGCAAAAACTTGATGGCCATGCTGCCCCCAATGATTGGTCACCGTTCGCGCGCACTTGACAGCGGTACAGTGCCGATTTTTGCTGAAATGATAACCTGAAATTGCAGCCAGTGGCGAGCGGCTCTGTCATCCCGCACCCCGAGAGGTTTCCCGAGACTGCGCCTTTCTGAGATCTGGTCGGCATTTCGGCCGCGCTACGGTACAATTGCGACCACTCGCTTCGGTCAGGTTTGGTCAACCCGCGCCTGCGGGATCGCATCGAAGAAAGGACAGGCCTTATGAACGTCCTGTTACTTTCCATGCCGGATTCCTTCGAACACATGCCACCGGTCGCGATCCGTATGCCCAATGGTGCGCTTACGTCACTGGCGGGCAACGTTGATCAGCACCACCGCGTGGCGGTGGCTGATTTGATCCTGGTTCAGCGCCAGGTTCGCGAGACCGTCACCCGCCTTGTCCGCAAGCTCGATCCGGAGGTTGTCGGACTCTCCATCATGACGTTTCAGCGGCGTACCGCCGCTCGCCTTATCGAATTGATCCGCGCTCTCCGGCCGGGAGTGAAGATCGTGGTGGGAGGGTACGACCCCAGCCTTGCTCCCGAAGCTTACGAGGAAATGGACGTTGATTATCTGGTGCGCAGCGAGGGGGAAGTCACGTTCCGCGAATTGTTGCGAGCAGTCGAGCAGGGATCGGGTGTCGACCGGATCTGTGGCCTCTCGTACCGATGTGGCCGATGCCGATACCGAAACGGCGAGAGCTGGGTGCACAACCCCGACCGGCCGCCGCACCGGCTCGAAGACAGCGAAATCCGCCCGCCGAACCGCGATGCACGCGTGCTCAAGGGATATACGTTGCTCGGCCGGCAGGTGGACGTAATCGAGACCTCTCGCGGCTGCACCTACGATTGCAGTTTCTGTTCCATCATCGAGATGCGCGGCCGCAACTTCTTTACTTACTCTTTCGACCGCGTGTTGGCGGACATTCGCGATGCCCGCGATCACGGCGCTCGAACGATTTTCCTGGTCGACGATAACATAACGCTGAACGTGCGGCGCTTCGAGGCGCTGTGCAAGGCCATCATCGCCGCCGGGCTGCACAAGCTGGATTACTTCGTGCAGGCCATGACCTCAGCTATCGCGAACCACGGCGAAACCCTCGCCCCGCTGATGCGGCGAGCGGGATTCCGCTACGTTTTTCTCGGCATCGAGAATATCCTGGAAGGCGACCTGGAATTTCTGCGGGCCTCGGCTAAGAACACTGAGCGTACGAACGGCCAGAACACCGGAAACGCTACGCTTAAAGCCATCGATTACCTGCACCGCAATCAGATGTATGTAGTCGGCGGATTGATCGTTGGCAGTCCTGGCGACACACGCGAGTCGATCGAAGCCAACCTCGAATTTGCCCGCCGGTATGTGGACTGGCCCTACATTCAACACCCGACACCGTACCCGCGCACGCCCATGACAAAAGATTTCCGGGATCAGGGTTTGATCATGAATGAGCAGTTGGAGGAATACGACGGCACTACGGCAGTGGTACGCACCGAACACCTGCCGGCCGAGGAAGTGGAATTCATGCGCTGGAAGGCGGAGCGCTGGATGAAGGTTCACCACATACCGGCCGCGCTCAGGCATGACCCGAGGTTCGTCCTGGTGCAAGGATGGAAAATGTTGGCTCACACCTTCCGGGGAAGCTCGATCCGGTCTGCGCTGGCACTGGAAAGCGAGAAGAAAGTGTTTGAGAGGTATCGAGCGATTCGGCGGAGCGAACGCGAATACGTGTGAATCACCCGTTACGGTGCCAGTGTCACCCGGTTCGTGATGCCCTGCTTCCGTCAATACGACAGGGATCGTAAACTGCACTACGCCATTCAGGAACTCTCAGCGTAAAGGACCGACAAAGGCTCGGACCAATGCGGCGATCTCATCCGCTGCCGTATCCAGCGCGAAATGACCACCATCGACAATGTGGACTTCAGCATTGGGCACATCTCGCCGGTAGGATTCGGGCTCCGAGGAGTCAAACGATGACTCATACTTACCCCAGATCACCAGCAGGCGCGGCTGCTTCTCGCGCATCCATGCTTGCCATTTCGGGTAGGCGTCAACATTGGTTCGATAGTCGTAGAACAGGTCGCTTTGAATGTCCGCCTGCGCTGGCTGACTCAGAAACGCGAACTCGTCGGTCCACAGATCAGGGTCGTAGCGATCCACGTTCGGATCGTTTCCGACATGGCGGGTACGCGTTGCCGCCAGCGAGAGGAGGTTTGTGCGAAGCGCGCTTTCGTTCGGAGCGCGATCGGCCCAAAAGGCCCGCCGCGTCTTCCAATTCGCCCCCAGGCCTTCGTTGTGCGCGACCGCGTCTTGAACGATGAGAGCTTCCACGCGCTCCGGATGGGCCAATGCCATGCGGAAACCTACGGGGCCGCCGTAATCCTGCATGTAAACCGTGTAGCGCGCGAGCCCGAGCGTTTCGGTAAAGTGACTCATGATGTCGGCGTAGTGGTCGAAGGTATACGCGAATTTCTTCGGGTCGGGCCAGTCGCTGTGTCCGAAACCTGGGTAATCGGGCGCGATCAGGTGGAAACGATCGGAAAGCCGGGCGAAGAGAGGTTCGAACATCCGCGATGAAGAGGGAAGTCCGTGGAGCAAGAGAATCGTTGGGGCATCCTTCGGTCCCGCTTCCCGATAAAAAATTGAGACTCCGCCAACTTTTACCGTGCGATAACAGACGGGTTGTGACATGCGTATCTCCATCTTTTCTTGACCTTCGAGGTGACCGCTGGCAAGGCCGGTTAGGAAAAGAAACAGGGTTTCCTTTCGCATATTGGAGCAGTTGAGAAAGCAAGTTAAGTTTTACACTGAGAAGTTGGGTCTTGTAAAAAGGATGGATGTTACTGCTGGAAAATACAGATGGTTGACCGTCGTATCGCCAGGAGACCAGGAAGGTGTGCACCGTCAATGAACCCATCCGAACTTATTGACAAGCAAATCGCGGACCTTACGGACTTGGCTGAGCTGCTGCCGGATTACGACAGCAGGCCATGCTCGCGCAGTTTCCTGTATAAATTCCGCTCGCTGATTCCGAGAATTCTGGCGGCGTTTCCACGGTGACCGTTGCTGGCCTCGAGCGCCAATCGGATGTGCGTGCGCTCCGCCTCTTCGAGCGTCGGCAGCGAGGCGTCCGGTGCGAGCGGATTGGCCGGCAGAGGAAGTTTCGAATTCCGCAAGGAGGCGGGGAGGTGCTCGGGCAGAACGTGCGATCCCTCACTGAGCACCAGCGCGGCTTCGACCACGTGCAGAAGCTCGCGCACGTTGCCAGGCCAGTTGTGCCGTCGCAGGAGTTGCAGGGCCGCTTCGCCGATTTGTTTGCTGGAGCCGAAGCGCCCGTTGAGCACGGTCACGAAGTGTTGTGCCAGCAGGTCCACGTCGCCGCTTCGGGCGCGCAGGGGCGGAACCTCTACCGTGATTGTGCTCAGGCGGTAAAACAAGTCTTTGCGGAAAAGGCCCTGCCGCACCATGGAGGGCACATCGCGATTGGTTGCGGTCAGAATCCGGACATCCACTCGAATTTCCCGGGTGCCGCCGACATGCCGGAACGTGGAGGTATCGAGGACGCGCAGCAGCTTGGTCTGGGTCGCTGGGCTTACCTCCCCGATCTCATCGAGGAAAATCGTTCCACCATGGGCGACTTCGAACAATCCCGGCTTGGCGCGATCCGCTCCGGTGAACGCGCCACGCTCGTGGCCGAACAATTCGCTCTGAAGCAAGTTTTCCTGTAATGCGGCGCACTCGACTACCACGAATGGCCGCGACCGTCGGGAACTGCGTGCGTGAATCAGCTTGGCCACCCGCTCCTTTCCCGCGCCCGTCTCGCCGGTTATGAGCACGGTCGAATCGCTGGGCGCCACCCGATCGATCAGACCGAGCAAGCGGCGGAATTCCGGGCTGTCACCGATGAAGGAACTGCCGAGATCCGGGGGAGTCAGAACACGATCGAGAAGATTCGCTCGCTGACGTAGTGACCGCCGTTCGATCGCTCTTTGAAGGCGTATGTGGAGTTCGTCCAGCGGGCAAGGCTTCACTACGTAATCGAAGGCACCGATACGAATCGATTCGATTGCCGTATCGATGGAACCGTGTCCGGTCAACATGATGACCTCGGTTGCCGGCGTAGCGGCTTGGATAGCCTTCAGGGTCTCGAGACCACCCATACCGGGCAAATGCAGGTCGAGCAAGACGAGTTCCGGTTCCGTCGCTGCAACTCGCCGGATTGCCTCTTCACCCGTGCCCACCGCGTCCACTTCGTAGCCGAGACGACTTAGTTCGCCCGCCATCACCTGGCGAAATGCGGTATCGTCATCGACTAGAAGGAGGGAGGGGGATTTCATAGTCCGTCCTTCGGTTGCGGACTGGGATGAATTGCAGGAATCACGACTTCAAATGTGGAACCCTTACCCACGGCACTCTCGACCGCGATGTTGCCTCCCCAGCTGCGGACAGCGTTCAGCGACAGGAACAGACCGAGGCCAGTGCCACCCTGGCGGAGGCTGAAAAAGGGCTCAAAGATCTTTTGCCGGTATTCGGGGGCAATCCCGCATCCTTCATCAGTGACGCGAATGTGCACCGCATCACCGCCTTCGGTGGCAACGACGACCTTCCCACCCGGCTTCGATGCCTGAATCGCGTTGAGGAGAAGATTGACCAGGAGATTCTGCAACTCAGCTTCGTCGGCCCGGACGTGCAGAGTGGTTGAAAACGGCATCACCGCAACCTCCACGGAGGCGGCGCGCGCCGTCGGATCGACGAGCCTCTGGGCGGCCGCGATGGCCGCATCCAGTTCCACGATATCTCCGGCATGCCGCTGTCCGCGCGACAGGCGCAGGAAGTGCTGGGTGATGCCGCGGCAGCGCAGGATCTGTTCGCGCGCGATCGTCGCATTGTCGCGGATTCTGGCCTGATCCATTTGCCCGCCCTGCCCGGCAGGAGTCTCGCGGAGGATTCCCTCCACGCACATCAGGGTTGTTGCCAGAGGGGTGTTCATCTCATGCGAAAACCCGGAGGCCAGGACTCCGACCGATGCCAGGCGGTGGGACTCGGCCAGCTTCGCCTCGGCCGCTCGCCGTTCGGAAATGTCGCGCCAAACCTCCACTACTTGAACCAGCCGCCCCGAGGCATCAAGAATCGGTGAAGCGTGGATTTCTTCCCAAGCCACCGTATTGTTGCCTGTTTTGCGCTCGCAGATCCGCACCTGCCGCGCACCCGACCGCAGGCAGGCGAGGGTGGGACAGTCGGACAGGTCGCACGGCCGCGGTCCGAGTTCGTAGCAGCAGCATCCCAGAACCTGCTCGCGGGAGTTGGCGGCGCGCTGCAGAAAGGCGTCGTTGGCCGCCATAATTTTTCGTTCCGCGTCGAGGACAACGATCCCGTCATCAATACTATTGATCACGGTTTCCAGCCGCTCCCGTTGGGTGCGCACTTCGCCAACCAGGCCTGACACCGAGTCGGCCATGGCATTAAACTCCTTTGCCATCCACGCCAGCGTGTCCGAGCCTTCCGCGGGCACACGCCGTTCCAGGTCGCCCTGCGAAATCAGACGCGCCGTGGTTTCAAAACGCTGCAAGCGACGCAAGACCGACACCCGAATCACCAGGGCGATGGCCCCCACGATGACGAAAGTCAAAGCACCGGTGCCGGCTACCATCCAGCGCAGGTCCTGCGTCATCGCGGTGCGGACCTCTCCGGCGTTGTAGTCCAGAATCAGGATGCCATTGATTTTCTGGAGGGGATCGTGGCACCGGTGGCAGTCGTCGCGGTTACGAATCGGCACCACGGTTCTCAGAATTGTTCCACCCCGGGTCTCAATCACGCGGCTGGATCCCCGGCGTTCCGGCGGATCCTTATGGCAGGCCTGGCAGGTTGGAGAGTCGATGCGGAAGTCATTTCCCACGGTCCCCGGCTTACTCGAGTAGCGTTCCACGCCACTGCGGTCCAGCAGTACGAGTTGTTCGACGCGCGCCTGTTTGCCGAAGCTCTCGATCATTTGCGCTATCAGGGTGCGGTCATTCCCCATCATCTGGTGCTCGAGCGCAGTGCGGATCAATTCGCCTTCGGCAAGCGCAGTGGTGTGCGCGTTTTCGAGAAGGCTTTGAAAGTGATAGACGGAAAAGACGTAGGCGGCGACCGTGCAGGCCACAACCACTGCCGCAGTGACACCGAGCGCGAGGCCAACCGTCATGCTGGCAATACGCAGCTTCATCATGATGGCACGGAGATGGCGGGATGATGGCACACGCGCGGACAGCCGTCAACGACTGACGAATAGTCTGACAAATAGTCAGGCTCGACCTGACACTCTGGCAGTCCGGTTGTTTCGCACATCCCCCCTCGTCTGAAAGAGAAGGAGTTAGGCCTCGGCAACGCTGGCATACCACGTGCGATAAGAAACACGGTAAGGAGGGTTTCTGCCATGGAAATGTTCTTGATGGGATTGTGCATGAGCGTATTTGGGCTGGGAATCGCGGCGGTTGCGTTTGGAGCGGCCACGCGTTCAGAGTCATCCAAGTCAGCTGTGCAGCCCGAGCTTCCGTTGGTCAAGGCGGTTGCCCCGGCCCGCTTTTTCTCGGACCGTGTCGCTGCACCACCAACTGTACCGATTGCTGCCTCACCCCGGCAGGTGCCCATTGAGGTCCTGCTGCTGCAAATCGAAAACCACGTCCGCATGGAGCAGGCTGCCGCGGAATCGTTCCTGGCATTTCCCACGCAAGCGCTGCTGCACAGCAAGACAACTTCGCCCTTTGTGAATTGAGAGAGTGGCTCATGACGCATGATCTCCTGAACGGTCTCTCGCCCGCCGACGTCGAGCAGGTTCTGGCACTCGGCACCAGGATGATCGTTCCCAGCGGAACCTCCCTATTCCAGTTGGGAGATCCAGCCGATCGCCTGTTCCTGACCGAACGCGGCCGAATCAGACTTACTCTGCCGATGCATGTAAGGGATCGGGAAGAGAATGTTTTCGTGGAAGAAAGATCTCCCGGTCAGACCGTGGGCTGGTCGGCCCTCATTCCGCCTTACCGGTTCACCCTTACCGCCACCGCGGCGTTGCATGAAGCGGCAGTGATCGCCCTGCCGCGGGAGGCGTTGAGCGGGTATTTTGCTGCGAATCCGTCGGCTGGATACAAGATCGCTCTGAATCTGGCAGTCGTCATTGGACATCGCCTGCAACTGTTCCAGACGATGTGGCTGCGCGAGATGCAGCGTACCGTGGAGGTGCGTTCTGTTTGACCCCGGAGAATCGGCCCATGAAACTGCCGATCAGGATCTGAGTGTTCCAGGGCGGGGGGCGCACCGAATGACCGCTGACCAGCTTCCCCAACCTGAATCGACCCGCCGCCGCGTGATTGGAATCTTCCTTGGTAGCGGCCTACTTGCCTCTTTTGCCTCTTTCATCTATCCCGTGCTCCGCTATCTTGTCCCTCCGGCGGTGGCAGATCTCGGCGGGGACGAGATCGTTGCCGCCAAGCTTACCGAGCTGAAGCCGAACAGTGGAAAGATCTTCCGGTTTGGTAATCGCCCCGGTCTGCTGATCCGTACTGCCAGCGGAGAGTACCGCGCCATGTCGGCGACTTGCACGCATCTGTCCTGCACCGTGCAGTACCGCGACGATCTGCGCCAAGTCTGGTGCGCCTGCCATAACGGTAGGTACGACCTCAACGGCCGAAATATTTCGGGTCCTCCTCCGCGTCCGCTGGAAGGCTTTGAGGTACAAGTGCGCGGGGACGAGATATTCGTGAGGCGTCGGCGGGAGGCTTAATAATAAGATGAGTTTTCTCCGCAACCTGCGCAACTGGCTGGACGAGCGGTTGGAGTGGGATGATCTGATCGCCCCCCTGCGGAAGAAAACTGTTCCTCTCCACCGGCTCTCCTATTGGTACTTCCTCGGTGGTATCACTCTCTTCCTGTTCGTCATCCAGGTGCTGACCGGGATCCTGCTGCTTCTGTACTACCGGTCCGGAGCGAACGAGGCCTTCGAGAGCGTGCAGTACATCATGACCAGGGTGCGGTTTGGCTGGCTGATTCGTTCTATCCACTCCTGGTCCGCCAATCTCATGATTTTTACTGCCTTTGCGCACATGTTCAGCGTGCTGTTTCTCAAGGCCTACCGCAAGCCCAGGGAGCTGACATGGGTCAGCGGTGTGTTTCTTCTATTTCTTGTCATGGGATTTGGGTTCAGCGGGTATCTGCTCCCGTGGAACACGCTGGCCTTCTTCGCCACCAAGGTTGGTACCGAGATTACTGGCCAAGTCCCAGTCATCGGGAAGCCTTTGATGATCTTTCTTCGCGGTGGTGAAGAGGTGACGGGAGCCACACTGACCAGGTTCTTTGGATTCCATGTCGCCTTGCTACCGGGAATTACAACCTTGCTGATCCTGTTGCACGTTCTGCTGGTGCAACGCCTTGGCATGAGCATTCCCCCCAAGCTGGAAGTTCAGTGGACCGCGAATCCGTCTGAGAAACGGGAAATGAAATTCTTTCCCAACTTCTTGCTGCGGGAATTGATGGCTTGGTACGCGGCCCTGGGAGTGCTCGGCGCGTTGGCAGCAGTCTTCCCGTGGAACCTCGGTGTAAAGGCAGATCCTTTTGTATCTGCCCCAGCCGGAATCAAGCCCGAGTGGTACTTCCTCTTCATGTTTCAGACGCTCAAGCTCATACCTCCCAAAGTGTGGTTTATCGACGGGGAGGTTCTAGGCGTGCTTGCTTTCGGACTAGTCGGCTTGTTGTGGCTTCTGCTGCCATTTTTTGAAAGTGACCAACCCTCGCACATGAAACGGTGGATCACGGGGCTTTCCATCTTTGCTCTTGCGTACACAGCAAGTATGAGTGTTTATGGCTATCTTGCGAAATGAGCTCCGACCGTTCAGCGGAGCCCGCTACATCGGGCTGACCGGCTTCGTCGTGCTCGCAGCGTGCCTTGGTTATGGGCAAACCACGAACTCCTGCCTGGATTGTCACTCCGCCTTACCTGATCCCCTGGGAGTGACCCAGGAGAAGTTCAGTCAGGACATCCACGCACAAAAGGGTTTGACTTGCGCCAGTTGCCACGGCGGCGACCCCACCAGCGACGATCCAGACAAAGCCATGAGTAAAAAGGCGGGCTGGAAAGGCGAGATCGATCGCAAGCAGATCCCCGAGTTGTGTGGAAGTTGCCATTCGGATCCCGCTTATATGCGGCAATTCAATCCTAGCTTGCGCACCGACCAGTTAGGCCAGTACCACACCAGTGTGCACGGCAAGCGCTTCGCAGCTGGAGACACGAAGGTTGCAGTGTGCACGGATTGTCATAGTGTCCACGATCTAAGGGCGCCCAGCGATCCCCGATCCACGGTTAACCCGCTCAACGTGGCGAACACCTGCTCTCGCTGCCATGCTGACGCGGATTACATGAAGGGATATTCCATTCCCACGGATCAATTTGCGAAGTACAGCGCGAGCGTGCACCACCAGGCGCTGGCTGTGCGAGGCGATCTGAGTGCGCCAACCTGCACAACGTGTCATGGAAACCATGGCGCGGCCCCGCCAGGAGTAGACAAGGTTCAGAATGTGTGCTCGAACTGTCACGCTTTCCAAGCCCAGATGTACGAAAAAAGTTCGCACAAGAAGGCCTTTGAAGCGGCTTCTCTTCCAGGGTGCGTTGTGTGTCATAGCAATCATGGCATCAGCCATCCAACCGACGCGTATCTTGGCACCGGTCCTGACGCCGTTTGCATGCGGTGTCATACCCCAGGTGACCACTGCGATCAAGCAAGAGCAGGATTACAGAGCGGCTTGAGTCAATTGGACGAGGCAATCAAAAGCGCAGACCAGGTTCTCCGCGTCGCCGAGTCTTCTGGCATGGAGGTAAGCGAGGCTCGGCTGGGACAGGATCAAGCACGGGACTCACTGACCAAGGCTCGCGTCACGATTCACAGCTTCCGGAAAGACTTGGTGGATCAGGATATTCAAGCCGGACTGAAAACCGCTGCCAAGGACCTGCAAGCTGGGAAGGAAGCCATGGTTGAGCGCAACTATCGCCGCTTCGGGCTCGGAATTTCGCTCATTGCGATCGGGATGGTATTGGCTGGGCTTCGGCTGTACATCAAGAAGATAGAAAGCTAGACCTTAAAGATGGGAGGGAGTTGTGTAAGGAATCTCCGTAGCCTCGCAATCGTTCCGAAAATCTAATGATGTCTTGTTCGGACGACTCCAGACAAATGGTCAGCCAATCGGAATCTATCCAGGAAACGGGCTGTGGGGAGTGATGACCAGGGATTCCGGATGGATGGTCGGCTACTCTGTCATAATTTCTCTGAAAGACTTTCGCACCTCAGGCGCTCTGCATAGCGGCACGCACCTTGGCCGGCGTGAAGGGTACAGAACGCAGCCGGACTCCCACCGCATCGAACACGGCGTTCGAAATGGCGGAGGGCACAACGGCAGCGGACGGCTCGCCCGCGCCCCAGGGCTTCTCCGTCGGACGGTCTATCAACTCGATGTCCACGTCGGGAATCTCTGGGAACGTCAAGATCGGATAGCTTGCCCAGTCGAGGCTCGTCACCCGCGAGCGATCAAACGTGACCTCCTCCTTTAGTACGCGGCTGACGGTTTGTATCACGTTCCCTTCGACCTGGTTCTTGACGCCGTCGGGGTTGATGATCTGTCCGCAATCCTGCACGATGGAAAAATGCTCGACGCGAATTTCGCCGTTCCTACGGTTCACCTCCACGTCGGCGACCGCTCCTACATAAGTGCGCGCAAGCTCATACTTGATGTAGGTGAGGCCGCGGCCGGTAGCGACCTCGCCGCTCGTTGGCTTCGGCGATTTGCTGCCTTGCCACTGTGCAAGCCTTGCCAGCCGTTTCAACAGTTCGGCACCGCGCGGGTCGTTCAGGTAGCGCAGCCGAAACTCCAGTGGATCGGCGCCGACAGCGGCGGCTAGCTCATCCATGAACGATTCATTACAGAAGGTGTTCTGCATGCGTCCGGGGGCGCGAATCCAGGATGGACGGAACGGCGTTTCCGCCAACCGGTGCGCTACCGTCCGCACGTTGGGGAACGCATAGGGTATGGCCGTGTTTTGGATGACGTTGCCGGGAACCATCCCGGCCTCATGCGGCAGACCGGCCAGCTCCGCCGCTACCAGCTTGACGTTGCCGGTCGCGCCTTCAGGGACGTAGAGCTGGGAATACCAGGCGATGACGTTGCCGGTCGCGTCGAGCCCAGCGTGCAGGTCCATCAGCGTCGGCGGCCCTTTCGGATCCCAGCCGTGCTCGTCGGCGCGCATCCACTGCACGCGCACCGGCCGCCCCACGGCGCGTGCAAGCAAGACAGCATCGGCGGCCGCGTCTTCATGGCCGTTGCGACCGTAACAGCCGGAGCCTTCTAGATAAATAGCGCGCACATTTGTGTCCGGCATGGAGAGCATGGCCGCAAGCTGCTGGCGGAGATCATGCGTCGCCTGGCTGGAGGACCAGCAGGTGAGCTTGTCGTCCTTGAATTCCGCAACCGCGCACGAGGGCCCCATGGAGCCGTGTGTGTGGATGGCGAAGTTGTAGGTCGCGCTGAGCCGTTTAGCGGCCTGCTCGAGCGCCTGCTCGGCGCTGCCGACGTTGCTGGTGACATCGTCCTTGTTGACCTTGGTGGCGCGGACATGCTCCCACAGTTTGCTCTGCTCCGGCAGACCTTCCCAGTTGGACCAGTTCGCCTTCAGTTTCTCCGCCGCCCGGATGGCGCCCCACTCGCTCTCGGCCACCACGCCGAGGAAATTGCCCTGGCGCACAACCTTGACTAGGCCAGGAACGTCTCTTACCGAGCTCTCATCGACGCTCAGCAACGTGGCGCCGATGGCGGGCGGCCTCACGACACGGCCGTGCAACATGCCAGGCAGCTTGAAATCCTGCATGTAGGTGAACTGGCCCGTCATCTTTCCCGGGATGTCGAAGCGCGGAACGGGCTGCCCCACGATCTTGTAGGTCGCCGGGTCCTTGGGCGGCGCCTGCTTGTCGACCTTCAGAGAAAATGTCTTGCCGCCGATCAGTTCGCCATAGGTGATCTGCTTGCCGCCGCTGCGCGATCGCACCGTGCCTTGTTCCGTACCTCGCTCGACGCTGAGATCTTCGACGGGCACCCCAAGCCGTTTTGCCGCTTCCTGCAGCAAGGCTTGCCGGGCGGTGGCGGCAGCCTGGCGAATCTGTACGCCGCCGTTTTGAATCGAGAGACTGCCCCAGGTCTTGCCCTGCGCGGGCGTCAGAGCTGTGTCGCCTTCGACAACCTGGATGCGCGCGAGAGGCACGTCCAGTTCCTCGGCAACGATTTGGGTCAGCGCGGTTCCGATGCCGGTGCCCAAGTCGACCTTGCCGGAATAAAGCGTCACGCCGCCACTCGGGTCGATCGCCAGGAAGGCATCCACATCATCAAGTGCGACAGTCTTCGCCATTGTGTTTGCCGGAGTTCCGCTCTGGGCGAAGGCCGTCTTTAACCGAGCGGGCAGGGAGAAGCTCACGATCAGGATGCCGGTGCCCTTCAGGAAGTCGCGGCGGCTTGGTTTGATGAGCAGCATGGTCGGCCTCCCTTCACACGCCGGCAGCGGCGCGCTTGACGGCGCGCACGATGCGCAGATGAGTACCGCAACGGCACAGATTGTAAGCAAGGGCCTGCTTGATCTGACCATCGCTGGGATTCTTGTTGGAGGCGAGAAAGGCGGCTGCCTGCATGATCATGCCGTTGATGCAGTATCCGCACTGCGCGGCCTGCTCCGCGATGAAGGCTTTCTGGACGGGATGCGGCTTGTCGGGTGTGCCCAAGCCTTCCAGGGTCACGATCTTCTTCTTGCCGACGGCCGAGAGCGGCGTCACGCAGGAGCGCACCGCCCTGCCGTCAAGATGCACGGTGCACGACCCGCACTGCCCGAGGCCGCAGCCGAAGCGCGGCCCGTGCAGTCCGAGGTTGTCCCGCAGAGCATAGAGCAGCGGTATCTCGGGATCATCGACCGTTACCCGGGTTGCCCGGCCGTTAACATGGAGTGGAATCGCTGTGGGCATGGCCAATCCCCCTTCCGTCGGTGGCGCCATCCGCACGACCGGATGCCAGCCGCGGTGCCACCGCATCGGCGACTTTACACCCGGGCTGGGGCGACATGCAACGGGGCGCATCGAGCGGTAGTGGCTGATTCAGCCACTACCCATCGAGCCATGCTAAAACGGCTACGGGTAGAGAACGCCAAGAACGGCAAGGCGCGTTCCGTTCCGATTGATGGCGAACTGGAGAAGCTTATCGAGCGGCGCCGTGCCGCCCGACAAGTCAAAACTAGCAGCGGCGTGGTTCTGGCCGCGCTCGTCTTCCACCATGACAGTGAGGCCATCGCAGATTTTCGCAAAGCTTGGGCGACGGCCTGTGTTGTCGCTGGTCTGGGCAAGTTCACGTGCCCGGATTGTGGGCAGCCTGTCAGCGGTCGCAAGTGTCAGGAGTGCAACACGGATACGCTTAAATATTCAGGCCGGCTCTTCCATGACTTTCGGCGTAGCGCCGTCCGCGACATGGTGCGCGCTGGCGTACCTGAATGAGCATCTCAGGCAACAAAACGCGGTCTATGTTCCAGAGATACGATATTTGCAACGAACGCGACCAGCGCGAAGCACTGCGGGCTACGGAAGCTTACCGGCAACAACAGGCCGCACAAGCCGAAAAAATCACGGTTATGCCCCAACAATCCGCAAGGATCCAGTAAAAGGCGGACAGAAGGCGGACAATAACAAGGGGCACCTCATAGCGGGTGCCCCTAACTTCTTGAAAAATTGGCTCCTCAGGTAGGACTCGAACCTACAACCCTCCGGTTAACAGCCGGATGCTCTGCCA
>Ga0074045_10002845_pt1 | contig 15828 bp, 13 predicted proteins | sample BogForMeECP23OM2_FD_94442 | JGI IMG/M metagenome (GOLD analysis project Ga0074045, IMG submission 94442) | Bog forest soil microbial communities from Calvert Island, British Columbia, Canada - Bog Forest MetaG ECP23OM2 | ecosystem: Environmental > Terrestrial > Soil > Wetlands ...
CGCATCCAAATCTCCGAGAACCGGCTGCACCGCGGAATCCGGCTCCCCGGCATCGAGAGAGCGCACCAGCAAATTCACCGCTTCGACCCGCACGCCGGGATTGGAATCCTGCTGCAGCGCCTCGAGCAGGGTCTCTCGGACCATGCGGTCCGAGGTCGAATCGCGCAGCGACTCCAGCGCCTTCAATCGCACCGCGGGATTCCGGTCCTTGCGGGCCGCGGTCAGCAGGGCGCCGCGCACCTGTACGTCTTTGGCTCGCGCCCTCAAAACATCCAGGCAATCCAACCGCACCCCTGAATCAAAGCGATCGCCGTTCTCCACAACGTACATCAGCACTTGCCGGACATCGGTATCATCCAGGTTACCCGTGAGCACCACGGGTTGCTCGGCGCTCAACTGCAGACGAACGTTTTGCGTTCCGGATTCCAGGGAAGGAGTCAAGTTCACACCGGCAACGGCCATCTTGGCGAGCTGTTCTTGGGTGATTCGTGGCCCGGGCCGCACATTCACCGCCTGGTCCAGCGCGTTATCGTCATTCCGGCCGGCGAACCGCTGCGTTGACGCCACGCCAGCTATAAGTCCGAAAAGCACCAGCAGCGCGCCGCTCCACGCCGGGTGCAACGCCGTCCACCTTCGCAACCACAGAAACGCGGGTGCCTTCTCCTTTACGGGGGGCGTTGTCAGGTCGTCGAGCTTCTCGGCGAGTTCACTCCGGCATTGCGCCAGCAGCACGCTCGCGCTCTCCAAGCTCTCTGCGGCCTGCGGCATCTCTCCGACCGCATCCTGGAATGAGATTTCCTCCGCGAGTTGCGCGCGGCAATCCGCGCAGATCGCCAAATGTGTATCAATGACTACGCGCTCCTGAGCGTTCACTTCATCGCAAACGTAGAACACCAGCAGCGGTGCAACCTCAGCGCAAGCTTTCGTCGGATCAACGGCGCTCATCGTAGTTCTCCGAGTTCACTGCGCAGTTTGCGCGTGGCCCGGAATAGCGAGTTCTTCACGGTCTCCTCGCTGGTGCCCAGGACCGCGCCGATGGCTCGCAACTTGAGTCCGTGGTAATGCTTCATTTCAAATACAACGCGTTCCCGGGGCGAAAGCCGCGCCATGGCCGCCGCAAGCTTGGCCCGGATTTCCTGGCCAATCAAATGCTTCTCCGGATCGAGCGCCGGGCGATGCTCCCTCTGCCGCTCGAAGAAGTCCGTCATGCCTTCCTCATACTGGCCGGGATGCACTTCGGGCGCCTGATCCTCCGGGCGCGCCCGCCGCCGCCGCAATTGGTCCAGGCAGACGTTGGTTACGATGCGATACAACCAGGTATAAAAACTGCACTCAAACCGGAATCGATGGAGGTTCTTGTAGACCTTCAGGAAGGCTTCCTGATAAACGTCCCGGGCGTCCTCGGTGCGCTTCATCAAGTTTAGAGCCAACCGCAAAACGTCCCGATCATAGCGGCGAACCAATTCCTCGAAAGCAGCGCGATTACCGATCTGCGCTTCCTGGACTAGGGTGCGCTCGTCGAGATTGGCCAAAGAGGTCACCGTGGCCAGGGCAGCTTGGGAATCGCTGGGCCGGCCGGCATCATCCTCGAAAGCTAAGGCCAATGGGGATAGCGGCATATTCGCTGTCTCTTCGCCGAATTCGGTGCAGATCACTCTGCGACAGGAGTTTACTTCCCGGCGCTCTCCCACAGAGAGGTCCACACCACCGATAACCAATTTGGACGCTTTCTAGGCTGATACGTAAGCAAAGGTTCCCATCCATCGACTCACGTCCGTGTGGCCTCTCCCGTTGGATGCGCGCAAGCGCCCCCCGTTGCCCTGCGCAGTTACCCCCCGGCGGCTCTTTCCCCCCACGAAAGCCGCCACCAGGCCAGTGGCCACGCCAGGAGTACCCCCAATGCTGTCAGCACGATGTAGCCCTGGCTCCGGTAGAATGCGTCCGGTTGCCCGATTAACTCCAAACCTGCGCCCAGCAGCCCGGCACAGACGACAACAAGGAACCATCCCAGTAAGTTCAAACGTGCTACTCGGCGAATCCCAAACACCACAAACCCCAGCAATACCACCCGCGCCAGGAAGTGCTTAAAGAAATCTGCCGGAGAGCCCCAGTTTGTGACCATTGCCGCCGCTATCGCAAAGAACAGGAGCAACCGCAACCAGCGCACCCTCAGTTCCGCGCCGACGAATCCCACCGCAACGGCCAGGACTCCTGTGATCAGCAGTCCTTGCAGGAGCGTTCCGCCGATCACACTGCCCGCAGGCACCAGCGCGTCAAACGAACCCCCAAAACTGCTGGGCGCGCTGCGCTGCACGGTTGGCCACCACACGGACGCCGCGCTCAGGAGCCGCTGCAGACCGATCAACAACGCCGAGCCTCCCAAACCAATACAGAAGGCATCGCGATAATATTCCCCTGGCATGCCCAGCCATGTGGGAACCTGCTCTTCGCCAAAGGCCCGCGCAGCAAAATGCCACGCTATCCCGAAAAGCAACACGATGCTGCCCGCCAGGAATGCGCTTCCGAGAAACGCGAATCCGATTTGCGTGCCCAGGAACAACCGGAATGGAAATGCCGTATCGTACTGCTGCAATAAATTGGGAATCCCCGCGCCCAGCAGGAAACGCACCACGAACAGGGCGAACCCGGCAAGCCCCCACAAAAACAGGCGTCGCCACGGCACAACAAAGCTCTGCTTGCGGAAATTCTGGAAATAGAAAACGAGAACCGCAACTGACAGGCCCAAGCCCAACGCAATCTCGCCCAGCAGAAACAACGTTCGCGGCAGCGTGCGTTCTTCCTGTTCGCGCGTGAAATCATCGGGGATCTTGATGTACGTGCGATAGTTCGTCGCTTCATCGCCGAGCACTTGAACTTCCATGCGCGCATAAGCGTGATCGTTCAAGTCTTTCTCCCCGCTATTCTCCGAATCGAGCGGGGTGATTTGCTGCCATACCAGCGTGTGATCCCTGCGGTTGGGACGATCGTCCGAACGGGAATCCACCAGCTTCCACCCGCCTAACTCAATATTCTTCTTCTCCTGCAAGAACCTCTCTGCGACTGCGATGGCCTCCACTTTGGATAACTTCGCGCCTTTGGCCGCCTCGGCCAGCGTGTGCCGGAAGGCATGCAGAGAACCGTCCGGCTTCAAGGTCACGGCAAATTCCTCGGGCTCCGAATCGCGGAAATACCGTACAAACCAGAGCGCTCCGGGAACGCGTTCCGCATAAATCCGGTTGATGGCAGCGACGGTTACCTTCCTTCTGAGCAGGAACTCGTTCGTTACCGGGTCCATCTTCTCCACGAGTGTCGCGGAACTGTGGTGAATTGCCGGATCCAACCCGTGTTCGCGCAGCACGGCATTCGCCTTGGCCGAAACAGTTTTTTCATTCACGGACAGGTGCAGATAGTCGCCGATCCGCTCCCGCTCGAACTTCCAGGCAAGCACGCTGCCCACAATCAAACAGACCGCAAGAAAACTAATGCTCCCGGCCGTGAGTCCCGCGTATCGCCGCCCCGCGATACTCCGTTCCGCCGCTGCGAGTCCCTGACGCAGCTCGATCTCCGGCGCCGGCTCGGCGCGATTCAGCAGATCCTCGACTTGTTCAAACTCCCCGCGCAGCAAACACGAAATGCCCGAGTACGCCAATGGCGCAAGCGCCGCCAATGCCACCACGACCCCCGAAATCCTGAAATACACGTTGTCCGAACGAATCAGCAGCAATCCCACCAGGGAAGCGTCCACCGTGTAATGCCAGATCAATGTGGCCACAATTCCGTAGCGCAGTATCACCAGTCCGGCGACAACCCCAATGAGTCCCACCTCAATCCCGCGAATGTAGGCGGGTTCCTGTGGATAGTTGCTGTGGAGAAAACCCCATAAGAATGCCGGTACCACCACCGCTATCCAGCGAAATTGCGCAAGCCGCGCGACGAACGGAATGGCAAACAACCGGAAGAGAAATTCCTCGCTGGTTGCCGCCGTCACGCCAATGGCTGCGCCGCTGATCCAGGGAAAGACCGTGCTTGCCGAATTCTCGTAGTTCAAGTCCTGCGGCGCCCACGCGCCGAGCTTTCCGGCCAGCATGTAAAAAGCCACGATGAATCCGATGTGCGCTGCGGCCACGGACACACCGACAACCGCGGACGAAAAAAACTCCTTGGAACGAAAACCGCGTTTCGTGAACGCTTGTCCCAGCCTCAGCCGGTCGGGCTGCGAGGCTCGGTACATTGTCTCTCCCGCCGGAAGGATCAGCGTTACCGTCAAAGCCGCTATGAAGAGGGCCGCCAGCACGGCTAACCCGATCTGCGAGGCAATGAAACTCACGTAAGACTCCGTGGTCTTGTACTGCGCGAACCACAACGGCCAGTCATTCAGGCTCTGCAGGAAAAGCAAAACCGCCACGGCGATCCCCACGCGCACTGGGGCGACCCAGGAAACCTGGCCCTTCCGGGAAAGCACAATGGCGATCCAGGCTGCGGCCCCAATCAACATGAAGTATGGGACGAGGAAGACAGAGGCGAGCGTGTTGTTGCTGTTTCGCAACCGCTGGTACTCCCGCGACCACGCTTCCGGCACCCGCAGAAATTCCTGCGTGCTCCCGATCTGCCAGCCCTGCAGTCCCACCACCAGCCGGTACGGCGCGTCCTTGGCCTTGAAATTCTTGCGTTCCCAGGTGAACGACCAATCCACGCGATTTGGCCGCGTCTGGGAATTGGCCTCCTCTGGCAGGAAATTCCAGTTGTTCAGGTTCGTACCCAACTTGTTCTGCAGATAAAACTCCGCGGCTGCTTGTGCCTCTTCGCGGTTCAGCGATTTGGCGGCTCGAGCCTCTTCGATCTTGTGGTCGTAGGAGACAATTCTTCCCGCAGGGCTCACTCGCACCTGGAACTCTTCCTCTTGTTGCGGGCGGAAGAAGCGCACTTCCCAATACCAAATGTGCAATTCGCTGGACATCAGCCGGTTGGCCTGCTGCAAGCCCAACTCGCGCTCCAGGTAGGTTTTTGCGTTTTCGTCCACGTCGAACACGATCGCGGACCGGTAACCATTGAGGTTCTCCCCCAGCCCTTCCACGAACTCCTTCGCGCGCTTCTGCGCCTCCGCCCGCGAAATATTGAAATCCACCGAGGCTTCCGGAAACGCCCGAAGGAAATACTTGTGGGCAAACACCACGCCCAATATCCCGAGCGCGATCCACAGCAGCAGCGCGCGCTTGTCCGATCCGGTCAATCGTGTATCCGCCAAGACAACCTCCTGAAGGCTATGCAGCCCCCGAACGCCCACTCTAATGATACGCAGGCCCGCAACGCAAGTTTCTCGAAAAGCGGACCCTATCCCAGCAGTGGTATAAAGAAGGAGCGATGTCCATCTCCCTCCAGACCGACGTCCGCATGGTGAAAGGTGTTGGGCCGCAACGCGCCGAACTCCTCGCCAAGCGCGGCATCTACACGCTGGAAGATTTGCTCAACTATCTGCCGTTCCGCTACGAAGACCGCATCCATTTCTCCAAAATCAAGGACATTCAGCCCAACGGCACTTACACCCTGCGCGCCCGCGTCATGAGCGGCCAGGCGGTTCGGGGCATGTACGGCCGCGATGCCATCTATCACCTCCTTGTACAGGATGACTCCGGCTCGTTGCCCTGCAAGTTTTTCCACGGCGGTTATCTGGAAGGACGCCTGAAGCCCGGCCAGCAGCTCATCCTCCATGGCAAAGTCGAAATCGATAAGCTGCGTCCCGCGCGCCGCGAAATGATCAATCCCCAGATTGAAGTGCTTACCGGCGAAGAAGTGGATTCCGTGGAGATGGGCCGCATCGTTCCCATCTACGAAGCTGTCGGCACTTTTGGCACGCGCCAGATTCGCCGTGCGATTTACACCACGCTGCAAAACCTTGATCCTAACATTCCGGACGTCCTGCCTCCAGCCCTCCTGCAACAGCTCCACTATCCTTCGCGCCGCGATGCCTTGATCCACACGCATTTTCCCGATGCCGGCGAATCCCTCGAAGCGCTCAATTTCTTTCGTTCACCTGCCCAGCAGCGCCTCATATTCGAAGAATTTTTCCTGTACCAGCTGAGCCTGGCCTTGGGCCGCAGGGCCGTCCGCAAGGAAAACGCCATCGCTTTCCGCGTGCGCGAGGACAAGGTCCGCGAAGCACTGAAACGCATTCTACCGTTCAAGCCGACCAACGCCCAGAAGCGGGTGCTTGCCGAAATTGCCACGGACCTCGAAAAGCCCGTGCCCATGAATCGCCTCCTGCAAGGCGATGTCGGCAGCGGGAAAACCATCGTTGCGCTCCAGGCCGCGGTCATCGCCATTGAAAACGGATGCCAGGCCGCACTGATGGCTCCCACGGAAATCCTCGCTGTCCAGCATTTCCTTTCGGCTCGGCGCATCCTTGCGCCTGGCGGTTACACCGTCGAGCTGCTCATCAGCGGCCTTAAACCCTCCGAAAAAACCGCCGCGCGCGAGCGCATCCGTTCCGGCGAGGCCCAACTCGTCATCGGCACACACGCGCTCATCGAGGAGGACGTCGAGTTTAATCGCCTCGGCTTTGTCGCCATTGACGAGCAGCACCGCTTCGGTGTCCTCCAGCGCAAGCGCCTGATGGACAAAGCCGCCCGCCACGGCAATGCGCCGCACGTCCTCGTCTTGACCGCCACGCCCATCCCTCGCACTCTTTCCCTCACGCTCTATGGCGATCTCGAGGTCTCCATTCTCGATGAACTTCCCCCCGGTCGCACGCCTATTGAAACACGCACCACCACAGAGCAGCATCTCCCAGGCGTCTGGGAATTTCTTCGCCGCGAAGTCGCCGCGGGCCATCAGGGTTATGTCGTGTATCCGGTCATCGAGGAATCGAAGCTGGAACTCAAAGCGGCAATCGAGGAGTTCGAGCGCCTTTCTAAAAGCGTGTTCCCCAAACTCAAGCTTGGCCTGCTCCATGGCCGCCTTCCAAGCGAAGAAAAAGAAGACGTCATGCAGAAATTCCGCCGCAACGAGGTGCAGATTCTCGTGGCTACCACGGTCGTCGAAGTTGGTGTGGACGTTCCCAATGCTACGGTCATGATCGTTGAGCACGCGGAGCGCTTTGGCCTCGCCCAACTGCACCAACTCCGGGGGCGCATCGGCCGCGGGGCGCAACAGTCCCACTGCATCCTGGTCGCGCCCGGCCGGATGACGGAGGACGCCCGCGCGCGCCTCGAAACGATGGTCCGCACGACCGACGGCTTTGAAATCGCCGAAACCGATCTCCAGCTTCGCGGCCCCGGCGAGTTTTTTGGCACCCGGCAGTCCGGTCAACTCGGCTTCCACGTGGCCAACCCGATCCGCGATCGCCAACTTCTCGAGCTTGCCCGCAAGGAAGCGTTCGCCTTAGCCGAGCAGCCTGCCCAGAAGGAATCGCTGCAGCGCGTGCTGCGCCTCCTTCCCGGCGAATGGCAACGCCGCTATCACCTCGCTCGCGTCGGCTGAGGCCCATCGAAACCACCATGCGCATCATCGCCGGAACATTCCGCAGCCGCCAACTCAAGAGCCTCAAGGGCCTTGCCCTTCGCCCCACCAGCGACCGCCTGCGCGAGTCACTCTTCAATGTCCTCGCGGAACGCGTCCGCGGTTGCCGCTTCCTCGACGTGTTCGGCGGCACCGGTGCCGTCGGCATCGAAGCGCTCAGTCGCGGTGCCACTGAAGTCGTATTCATCGAAAAGCATTCGCCCGCTTCTACTCTCATTCAGAAGAATCTCGATTCCCTCGGTGTTAGCGGTTGCGCACGAATTCTCAAGCTCGACGCCCTGCGGGGGCTGCAACGCCTCGCCGCGGAACACACTCCGGCAAACGCTCCTTTCGACATCATTTTTCTCGATCCCCCCTATGCCGCCGCCGAGGAATACCGGCGCGTCCTCACCTTTCTTGGCGCCGCTCCGTTCCTCGCGCCGGGAGGACTCGTGATCGCCGAGCACCGCCGCACCTTCGATCTTCCGGAGGCGCTCGGTCAACTGGACCGTGTCCGGGTGCTCCGCCAGGGCGACGCGAGTCTTTCCTTTTTCCGGGCGCGCCCCCCAGTAAGCCCTAATTCGTCTCCCGTTCATCTATCTACCTGACTCACTGGCGGGGCTATTTACACGGGGCTATTTACGCGCTCCAGGTCCCAGGCCGAGCGCGGTACAATTAAACTTTATGTCTACGGCATTCCACGTTGACCCTTACGACCTTCTCGGTCAGGCGGAACTCTACCCGCCTCACGTCTTCCTTCCGGGCGAGGTTGAGCCGAAGCTCGAAATCGCCTGGGGCAGCTTCCACCAGGGTTTCCTGAGTAACATGGCCGCGTCTTTCCAACGCACGCATCTGTCGAATGCCGATCCCCTCACTTTTGTCTTTCGGGATTGCCGCGTGGAGCGTGGCTTTCCACGCCGCGCTCTCCTCGCCGCGGCCCTGCTGCACATCGCGTTCGTGATTTTTCCATGGCCGAAACTTCCGGGAGTTCCCAGGCACAATCCTGCCTTTGATAACACGGAACTCACCTGGTCCGGCTCCATCGAGGACTTGCCTCTTCTTCATGTTCCGCGCGCGAAGGCCGCAACGCCGTCGAAAGTACAGCCGGATCCGCCTCCCGCCAAGGAAAGTGTGGATGCCTACCATCCCCGCCAACGCATCTACACGGATCCTGTCCACCCGACGCACCCCCGACAGACCCTGATCAATCCCGCAGCTCCAGCGGAGGCCCCGAAATTCCTTCCTCCAATGCCCAACATCGTGCGACTCGCCGCCACGCAAGCTCCACCGCGTCCGCACATTGAGATCAGCAAGCAAGCCCTCGCCAAACTTCATCCCCATCAAGCCAAAACTGTCGCAACGACGGCTGCACCTTCTCCTGAACTTCCAAATCTCGAGCAGCGCCCCGCCGAAATCAGCTTGGCCGCCACCCACGCCGGCCCCGCCAGGCCCAAACTCGAGATCAATGCCGGCTCCGCCCCTCGCGTCGCATCCCGCAATCCGACGGGTGATGCCGCAGCACCGGAAGTTCCCGCAGTACCGTCTGGCGTGAACGGTGGAGCGCCCAGCACGCTAATCGCCCTATCCGCGAATCCTGCGCCTCCGGCTCCCGTCGTTCCTGTGCCGCAAGGCAATCTCGCCGCGCGCGTCGCCATATCTCCCGAGGGCAAACCCGGCGCGCCCGGTAATTCGCCCGGCTCAGCAGGATCCGGAAACGGCGATGCGCATGGAAGCGGCGCAGGTGGGGCAGGGAAGAGCGACATCGGCATCAGCATCAGCGGTGGCTCTCCAAAGCCGGACGCACACTCCGCAGGTCATGGCATTGCGTTGAAGCTCAACCTTCCGAAATCACAAATGGGCCTGAAGCGTTTCGATCCGAATGCCGCCGCCGATGACCCGCCCGAGCGCACCGGCCCGCCGAATTTTGCCGCTTTGCCCCCTGGCGCGAAGCCGGAGCAGGTTTTCACCTCGCGCCGCGTCTACTCCCTGAACATCAACATGCCCAATCTGACCAGCGCCACGGGCAGTTGGATCATCCACTTCTCCGAATTGCACCTCGCTGGAAATGTCGGGCAACGCCCCGGCGAACTCAACGCGCCGCTGGCTCTGCGCAAGGTTGACCCAAAATATCCGCAGGATATGGTTCAGGATCACGTGGAGGGAGAAGTGATCCTGTACGGCGTGATTCGTCAGAACGGTGCCGTGGATAGCATTCAGCTTGTGCGCGGCGTCGACCCTGAGCTTGACGCCAACGCCATTGAGGCTTTCTCGCAGTGGAAATTCCAGCCCGCCACCAAGGAAGGCCAGCCCGTCGACCTCGAGGCCATCGTCTACATTCCCTTCCGCGGCCCGCAGTGGCGTTGATTCCTAGGCTCGCGTGAGGCTGACAGTCAGCACACCCCCGTGTCGTCGACTAGATGGGTTCCGGCGGCGCAACCGCTATTCGTTGGAGAGTTACAAGATTCGAGGTCCCGGCTGGTACAGAATTGTCGCGTTGCGGTCTTTTCGTGTGTCGTTGGTGTCGAGGCGGTACATAGCTGCTGGTGCCCCGCGCTCCCTGAAACTTCTGCGGGAACTGAACCCCGCGAGCTTCTGTATCTTAGAGAGGCGTATTTGCTGTCGTGCAGGTACCCGCCGGCGGACCGGTGGCGCCAGGATTTACGTAGAACAGTTCCAGGTTCTGGTCGGAGCAGAATCCACGTGTCCCGGTTTTGCCTTGGTTCGCCGGTTCTGCCTCGGACGTATAGCCTGTGGCGCTCGGGGTGACTTTGAAGGTGTAGCCGCTCTTTGCAGCAGCAACCGTCGTTGCGCTGGCCAGCAAGTTGTCAATCAAGCAGGCGGCCGTTGAGACGGGAGTCCCGCAGGTCGCGGCGCCGGGGCCTAGAGACGAGATCGCAGCGGACGTGGTCGGGTACGTATTGTTATAGGTCACTTCGCCGGTGTTAATTGTCCGCAGGGAGGCGACTGCGGAAGCTTCGTCTGCTGCCATTTTGGAGCGAATCAGGTTCGGAATTGCGATGGCGGCGATAATCAGGATGATGGCTACGACAATGAGCAGTTCGATGAGTGAGAAGCCATTCTGCTTCTTCATGGAATCTTCCCCTTGAGCACGCAGCGGAGCGGCTGTCTTTATGATTTCCTTATGAATAGGGCAACAGGGCGGCTAATTCCGATGGCCGCAGTACGGATGTACTAGAACACATGCAACTCGCTGGAATATATGCGTTTATGACGCACTCAGAGAGACGAAAACAGTCATCAGCATATCGATTTTCTGATTCCAACCGTGAAAATGACACTTTTTGTCACTCTGCAGAGCCATCTTTTGGCCTGTCCCATGTCCCCATTTGACCTGCGCCGCTATCAAGGGCACCTGAACACACTCGACGACGCACTCCCCAGCGAACGAAAAGTCTTCTCTGACCATCGAGGCGTGCTGTGCCGTGGACTCGCGTAAAGTTGATTTCAAGGTTTTCCCGAACGACTCAGAAGTTTGATTCCTGAAGTTTCACCAGCGTGTACAGCGCATGATTCACCGGCGTCGCCTCGCCCAACTGCTCTCCCAGACGTGCAACATAACCATTCAATGAGTCAATTTCCGTGCGCTTTCCACGCTCCATGTCCTGCGCGGTTGACGACCGCGTCCCGCTCATCTGCTCGGCAATCTTCAGAGCGCCCGCGAGTGCCGCCTTGGGATCCTCCAAACCGGGCGGGTGGATTCCCTTTGCGCGAGCCACAGCCAGCACTTCCTCGACCAGCGTTTCGATGAGGCGCCGTGCGTCTGGGCTCGCGAATATTTCCCCATAGGTTACGCGGCCCAGCGCTGAAATCGCATTCAGCGCACAGTTCCAGATCAGCTTGGTCCAAAGCTCCCCTTCAATATTCTCGGAAATCCGGCAGGGCACCTTCGCCTGAAGGAAAAGATTCGCGATTCTTTCCGTCCGCGCGTTTCTTGGTCCAACTACCAGGTCGCCCCGGCCCAGGTGCTTCACGCATCCCGGTGGCGACATCGCCGCTGCCACATACACTACGGCCGGCAGCGCATCAATTCCCGCAGCCGCCCGAATCTCTTCTGCGTTGTTCACGCCATTCTGCAGACTTACCACAATCGCCCCGGACGAGATTTGCCGTGCCAAACTCTTCGCTGTGCTTGCCGTGTCCGTTGTCTTCACGCAGAGCAGAACCACTTCCGCCCCGGCTGCGGCCGCAATCCCCGTGTATGCCTCGGGATGGACGGTCTCCCTGAACTGCACTGTGTCCAGTTGCAGGCCGGAGTTCTTCACCGCGTCCACAAACGCCTGCCGCCCGATCATCGTCACCGGTGCGCCAGCCCGCGCCAGCATCCCGCCAAAATAGCCACCGACCGCGCCCGCCCCGATTACTGCCACTTTTGGCCAGCTCATCTCCTCGCTCATCGTATTCCTTCAGTGGGACGTTCTACGCTCTACGCCAGGGCTCGGAGCTTCAAAAATGATTGCGGAGTTCTCGAAACGTCGGCAGTATCACTAGCTTCCCCGATCCCGCCAACACGGCTTCCTGCTCCAATTGCCAGGTGTTCACATGCGGGATGTACACCGCATTCAGGCCCGCTTCCATGGCCGGATTGATGTCGCTGCGTGGACTGTTCCCGATCATCCAGCCATAGGTCTTCACAATCTTGTGCTTGTGCACCAGCGCCCCGTAGGTCTTCGCGTCTTTCTCAGAGACGATCTCGATGGCTTCAAAGAATCCCTGCAGCCCAGAGCGCTCCACTTTGGCTGCCTGCTCCGCCGGTTCGCCTTTGGTGAATAGAATCAGGCGGTGCCGCGCCGTCAGATACGCCAACGTCTCCGGCACTCCGTCCAGAATCTTTGGCGGCGTTTTCTCAAGCTCCATCACGCGATTGTGCACCTGCGCCAACACCTCGCGCTGCGCCATCTGGTCCGCCAGCTTCAGGTACGTTTCTTCCAGTGACCTCCCAAAACTCCGCACACCGTAGCCATACTGGCGGATGTTCTTTCGCTCTGTTTCGTTCAGGATGTGGCGGATATACGCCCGGCTGTACCCGCAGGGTTCCACCAGGCTGATAAAGTCATCGATCAGCTTCTCGAAGAAAACGTTATTTTCCCAAAGTGTGTCGTCTGCATCGATCAGCAGTGTGTGGCGCTTCATGGTTTTGAGTAAATGATCCCTTTGGGCGGCCCTTCTTCCTTCGATTCCCCGGGGGCAGACGTTTAGTGTAGCAGCCCCAGCGCATCTTCGACGATCCTGGTGGCCGCCTCCGGCCGTGCCATCTTGCTCGCAGCGCGCTTCATGCCCGCAAGCCTTTCCGGCTGATCCAGGAGCATCGCGATCTTCCAAGCCGCCGCCGGCAGGTTATTGCAGCGTATCGCCGCTCCCGCCTCCAGCAAGTGGTCCGCGTTGCGCGCTTCCTGGCCGGGTAACGGATCGACGAGCGCCATCGGCAATCCCCGTGCCAGCGCCTCCGATGTGGTCAGCCCCCCGGCCTTGCCGATCAGCAGATCCGCCGCAGCCATGTACTGGTCCATCTCATTCGTGAACCCCACCGTCACCAGCCTTGGCCGCCCTCCTGCCAGTTTCCCGGCGTGCTTGGCCACCTCTTCCAGCCGTTTCCTCAGCTTCTCCGCTTTCCCGGCAATCGCAACGATCTGCCACGGGCGGTCCAGTGCCAAAAGGTCTTTCACCAGTTGTTCCACCGGTCCCAGTCCGTACCCTCCGGCGGCAATCAGCAGCACGGGTACCTCGTCATCCAGTCCGAACTTGCGCCGCGCCTCACCCTGACTCACCGGCTTCCCGAACGCCGGGTCCACCGGAATTCCTGTCACGCGCAGCTTATCCCGCGGTATGTCGATCCGCGCCAGGTATTCCGCCGACTCAGGCAACGCCAAATAATACCGGTCCACGGTCTGGCACAACCACAGCGCGTGTACATCATAGTCCGTCACCACGATGGCATTGCGCGCCACCAGTTTCTTCTTGGCGATCAGCCAGGCCAGGATTTCGGCGGGCAGAAAATGCGTCGCAATACACAGGTCCGGCTGCTCGCGTTTTAGCATCCGGATCATGGGTTGCGTGTTTAATCGGTCCAGCGCCAGTCTCGGCCGGGGGTGGCGCCACGGCTGGTCCGTTCTCTCATACAGCAGACCCATCAACTCCGGCGCCCGCCGTACCATGCCGAGGTACGCCTTGTCGTACGTCTTTTGGAACAGTTTGCTGACGTAAGCGAGGGCGTCCACATGCGCCACGGTGCAGTTGCCCCTCGCGCGAAACGCCTTTTCCAGGGCCTGCGCTGCCCGCACATGCCCCGCTCCCGAGGACGCCGAGAGCAGCAGCACACGCGGCCTGCGGTTCACGACCGGGGCTTCGCTCATCCTGCGCCCGCGCCTAAGCGCTCTTCCTCTGACCCGTTGAGAGCTTTTCCAGGATCACGCCACCCAGCTTTTGCAGCTCCCCGAATCGTGTCAAATACTCCTGGAACTCCTGGTTCAGGAGCTGCGCGTCTTGTGGCCCCAGTTGATTCCTCAGGATCATATCGCGCAGCTTCACCGGATGCGGCAGAAAGCCATCCTCCCGCAACTCTTCCAGGGCCAGATTTGGATTGTAGTGATACATGCAAGTCCCCCCAAGAGATCTCCGCCATCCTCGATGGCAAGATTCTACTGCAACTATTCTACGCAAAATGGTGAGCTGCGAGTGGCAATCTGGTGGGATGCCGAGGTCGGCCGGCTAGGCAGCCGAAGCGCGAACCGGCACGAATTCATAGCGTTCGATGCGCGCGGCGATCCCGGTCTTTCCGTTGTCTGTGGCTTCGACACGCACGACCTTGCCATGGCAGCGAATATGCACATCACCAGCGGAAATGACCTGCTTCGGCAGTGTCAACACAAAATCGATCTCGCTTCCGCTCGCAAACGAAGCTTCCGCCAGGAAATACAGGCCGCGGTAGCTGACGTCTCGCGTATGGGCTTTCAGTTCCGGGCTGTTTGCATCGTGCGCCATCACCCGAACGGGCAGGGTCATGACAAAGCGGCGTGCTTCGCGCCTGTCCGACAAATCAGCCATTATTTCCCCCTGGAGATTGAACCGGGGGCGAAAGTAACATTCGCCGCCGAAAACTGCAATCCGAAATTCCAACTTTTTAGCTCTAGTACGACAAACTAGCGTAGTGGCAGGTATAGAACTCCCCCACCCCGTTTCCTCTGGCGGAGCGCTATTCTTTACTTGTGAACAGGGACCATTTCCTGATGGCTTTTCGCGAGCCTGCTCCATTCAGGTACACTTTTCTAGGCCTTTTATGCGCATTTCCCACGATTCCCGCAGTCTCTTTTTGAACGGTCCTGTTGGTCGTTTGGAGGCCATCCTCTGGACTCCAACGCGCTCCGCCTCCCCCTCGCTCGCGGCCGTGGTTTGCCACCCACACCCACTTTATGGTGGTACCCTCCACAACAAGGTTATCTATCAAGCCGCCAAGTCCCTAGATGCATTGAGTATTCCGGTCTTGCGGTTCAATTTTCGCGGTGCTGGACTCAGCGTGGGAACACACGATCGCGGCCAGGGCGAACAGGGCGACGTTCAGGCCGCCATCAGTTTTCTCGCTGCGGAATTTCCGAATATCCCACTGCTTCTCGCCGGTTTCAGTTTCGGCAGTTGGGTTGGCCTTCGCGTCGGTTGCGCCGATCCTCATGTCACCGATTTGATTGGCCTAGGCATACCCGTCAACAACACCGATTTCACATATCTGTGGAGCTGCACGAAGCCCAAACTCTTCGTCCATGGCGCCGAGGACGAGTATGGCGCCCGAAGCAAGGTTGCCGATCTCGTTGCCGCACTGCCTGGTGAGAATCAGTTGGCCATCGTCGATCATGCCGACCATTTCTTCTCCGGCCATCTCCACCAACTCGGCCACGCCATCACCACTTGGCTCGTCCGCCGTCATCCCGAACTCACCCGCTCCTGATCCGCCTCTTACGCGCCCTCTCCCCGGGAAAACAGTTTGTTGAACTCCTCGATTCCTGCAGGCGCCATCCTCACCAGCCGCGTATTCGCTTCCACGTGCGCCACACGTGACATCCCCACAAGCGCCGTGGCAATTCCCGGCGAGGATCGCGCAAACTGCAGCGCCCGCTCCACATCATTTTCCAACCCCAAAGCTTCGGCCACGAATGCCGGAAGGTTTTGCGCCACCTGCCCTTGCAGCAGCGCCGCGCTCGCAATCAGCGTGATGCCGAGCTCTCCGGCTGCTTCCATCATTGTCTTCGTATTTCCGTCAACGGTCTGGTTCCCCAGCGTGAGCGCCTCCGTCATCGCCAGGTTATACGGCAGTTGCACGAACCG
>Ga0074045_10002846_pt1 | contig 15822 bp, 12 predicted proteins | sample BogForMeECP23OM2_FD_94442 | JGI IMG/M metagenome (GOLD analysis project Ga0074045, IMG submission 94442) | Bog forest soil microbial communities from Calvert Island, British Columbia, Canada - Bog Forest MetaG ECP23OM2 | ecosystem: Environmental > Terrestrial > Soil > Wetlands ...
TTGCAACGGCTCGGTATGAGGCTGCCCACAGCATTAGAACGAACACAAATGTAGTGGAAACCTTCTGGTAGCCATACTGATTCCAAAGACTTTATTCACGCAACTGCGGAAGTTGGGTTAGCCGTGGCGCAAAACTATGTTTCTGTTGCCTGGCACCTGGGCTTAGGCAACCTGGTCCGCGGCGTGGAAAAAAATTTCTTTGCAGGAGCGCAGTTCAAAGTGGGCGTGGCGGCGGCACAAATCTTCGGCCTCCTGTTTATGAATGTGCTGCCCTTCATCGGCCTGCTATTCGGCCATGGTTGGATTAGGGCGCTCGCTGCAGTCTCCGTGCTAATTGCTGTGTGCTTTCACTTAGGAGTGGATCTCGTGATGCGCGTTTCACCACTGTATTGCCTCACACTGCCCCTTGGAGCGAGTATCTTCGCCTACATGGTATTACGCTCGACGATCATCACCCTACGCAAGGGCGGTATCGTCTGGCGTGACACGTTCTATCCGCTGGAAGAACTGCGCCGCGGCTTGGTCTAGCAGCGGAACACCGCCGCTTTAGGTGCCGGCGGACGGCGCCTCTGCCGATTCCTTGCCAAACAATCCAGCGAGATCCTGCTGCTTCAGAGATTTAATGCGGTCGCGGAATTGCGCCGCCTTCTCAAACTCGAATTTCTTCGCCGCTTCCCGCATCTGATTCTCGAGTTGAGCCAGAAGCTCCGCAAGTTGCTTCTCGGACTTGACGGAGGCCGCTGCGGCATCCAGCGCTACAGTGTCCAATGGAACGGTCACATAGTCGGCTTCCACAATGTGCGCCAACTCCATGTCCACGCCCTTGATAATCGATTGCGGCGTAATATTGTTTTCTTTGTTGTACTCCAGTTGCTTAGCACGGCGCCGGTTTGTTTCGCTGATGGCTTCATTCATGGACTTGGTCCGCACGTCTGCGTAGAGAATGGACCGGCCTTCGACATGGCGCGCACACCGGCCCATGGTTTGGATCAGAGATGTTGTGCTGCGCAGGTAACCCTCTTTGTCCGCATCCAAGATAGCGACAAGCGAAACCTCCGGCAGATCCAGACCCTCGCGCAGCAGGTTAATGCCGATCAGCACATCAAATTCACCTTTACGCAGATCGCGGAGAATCTTGATGCGATCGAGCGTTTCTACTTCCGAATGCAAATACCGGCAGCGCACGCCAATCTCGCTGAAGTATTCGCTCAAATCTTCCGCCATGCGCTTCGTGAGAGTGGTTACCAGCACACGTTCGTTTTTCTCCGCCCGGATGCGAATTTCCTCCAATAAATCGTCCACCTGGCCTTTCACCGGACGAATTTCGACTTCGGGGTCGATCAGTCCGGTGGGACGAATCACCTGCTCCACAAATACGCCCCCGGACTTTGTCAATTCGTAGGGGCCGGGCGTAGCGGAAACGTAGATCACTTGATTCATGCGATGTTCAAACTCTTCAAACGTCAGCGGACGATTGTCCAAGGCCGACGGCATGCGAAAGCCATAATCCACCAACGTCTGCTTGCGCGAGCGATCACCGTGATACATCCCGCGCACCTGCGGAATCGTAGCGTGCGATTCGTCCACGAACAGCAAGTAGTCCTGCGGCACATAATCCAGCAGTGTGGGCGGCGCTTCACCCGGCAAGCGCCCGCTCAAATGGCGGGAGTAGTTCTCAATACCGTGGCAATAGCCGATCGTCCGCATCATCTCTATATCGAACATGGTGCGCTGCACGACACGCTGGGCTTCCACGTATTTCCCCTGCTTTTCCAGTTCTTTTTTCCACCAGCCCAACTCTTCTTGAATCCCAACGATCGCACGGTCGCGTTGATCCTGTGGCATCACGTAATGCGTCTTCGGGTAGATGGGCACGCGCGTCAGATCTTCCTGCCCGGAACGAATTTCTCCGGTCAGTGGATCGATCTGCCGGATCACGTCGATCTGGTCGCCCCACATCTCAAAGCGGTAGCCCTGATCTTCATAGGTCGGATAGATCTCGATGATGTCACCGCGCACGCGAAATGTTCCGCGCCGCAGGTCTTCGCTCCGCTCGTATTGAATATCGACGAAACGCCGCAGCAGTGCTTCCCGCGAAGTCTGTTGCCCCTTCTCCACCATCACCAGCATGCCGTAATACGCTTCCGGAGAGCCAAGGCCGTAGATACAGGAAACCGACGCGACGATCACCACGTCTCGCCGTTCAAACAGCGACCGCGTCGCGCTCATCCGCAACTTATCCAGCTCGTCGTTGATCGTCGCTTCCTTATCGATATAAAGATCGGCGGAAGGCACGTACGCTTCCGGTTGGTAAAAATCGTAATAGCTCACGAAATATTCGACTGCGTTATCGGGGAAGAATCCCTTAAATTCATGATAGAGCTGTGCGGCAAGCGTTTTGTTGTGCGCCAAGATGAGAGCGGGGCGATTCGACGCCGCGATCACTTTCGCCATGGTGAAGGTCTTGCCCGAGCCTGTAACCCCCAGCAGGACTTGGTTCTTGTCCCCGGCTTCCAGCCCTCTGCTGAGTTGATCAATTGCGGCGGGTTGGTCTCCGCGAGGTTGATAATTGCTGCGCAGCTTGAAATTCATTGCCAGGTCTCCTGCGGCCGCGTCGGCCCCCTGCCGAAACCTCCATTATAGCGCGCCTGGCAAATCAGGCTGGTTGGCGTTCATGCGCAACTGGAGCTTATGAAATGCACCTGTATTGCGATCAGCGGCCAGGCAACTGGGGAGAGCTCGGCACCAATACCGTCTCAAAATGACTGCTTACATCAATCAGATACTGCACTTGATTACTGCCATCGGCTTTGGCGATGGTAACGTCTAGCGATTGCTGAACATCTTCGCTGGCGCGTAGGAGCAAACCTGTTGTCCGGGAAATGTACAACACGGTCTGGTTTGTTCCCTTCGCGGTGCCGGAGGTCTTTAGTTCGTGCAGTCGATAATCTTCGGGAGTCGTATTATCCGGATTGGATTTTTGTTTGAGAGTCGCGGTGGTGAGAAACACGGCGCATTGTTCCGCCGGAAGGATGGGGCACTGGTCGTCTTGAACATAGGTAGTCTCGCGTTCCCAGACAAGATTCGCGATGGGACTGGGCGTTTGCTCGACTTCCACGGATTTCCATTTTTCGCCCGGCTTCACACCGGGGGAGGGTACAGTCCATCCAAACGCAAATTGCGCAACCCAAACCTGCCAGGCCAAGCGCTGCTCCGGTCCAAGCTCTTCAATTCCATCGGCGCGCGTCACCGCGCCATCTCCGCCGATCATGAAGTCTACTTCCAGCGGATGCGGCCCTGAATCTGCTGTCGCAACTGCTCCTGATGGTAGAAGCTCTGTTCGTGCAGCCAACATTGGCCGATGGTCCAGCGCGTGAAAATCCTGAACAGAAAGCTGCAAATTCGTGGTGAAGTCGGCACGGACTGGCCTGGGCTCATACATGGTGGCAACGTTGCTCTTGGTTTTTACGAATCGATTCAGTCGCGCATGACTTTCATAGCGCAGCGTGTCGCCGTTCTGCAGGTGTGGAAAGAATTGCATGCGGTCCACGCTGTTCGCCGCGGCAATCAGAACAACTGCCGCCGCCACGAGCCCCAACGTCGCTATTGGTCTGCGTCCCCGGTGGCGCGTTGTTCGACTCACTGTTGTGGCGCACCTAGCTTGCGGTCCAGGAAGTCGCCGCTGGCCTGATAAGCCTTAAGCCAATTTCGATTAAGCAGGAAGTCATGCACCTCATCGGGAAAGATCAATTCCTCGATGGAGACGCCCTGGGCGCGTAGTCGCGCCACCAAATCTACGGTCTGAGAGAAGATCACATTGCGGTCGTCGTCGCCGTGGATGAACAATACCGGCGATTTCCAGGTGCTCACTGCGGCAACGGGCGAAGAGGCATGGGCCAGTTTTACCAAATCCGGAGGAATGTGCTTCCCTTCCCAGTTGTCAGCCGGCCAATCATGCACTCCATGAAAATCCACGCCGGCGGCAAACAAATCGGAGTTGCGGCCCAGCCCCAGTGCGGTCAAATAGCCACCGTAGCTCCCTCCCCAGAGACCGATGCGCCTGGCATCGACATCGCTGCGGCTTTGCAGGTATTTTCCCGCGGCCACAACGTCTTGATATTCGGAAGCGCCGCGTCCCGCGCGGCCTGGAGCCTCCCGAAACGCCCGTCCGTAACCAATGCCGCTGCGATAGTTGATGGCGAGCACGATGTAGCCGCGATTTGCTAGATATTGGTTCATGGCGTAGCTGTTCGCGTAGTAGTACATGTAATGCCAACCGAGCAGCATCTGCCGCATGGGACCGCCATGCAGAAAAATCAGCGCAGGCCGTTTCTCTCCCGTCTTCAGATTGTTTGGCAAGAACAACTGCCCATGGATCTCTAGCCCATCCCCTGAGTGAAAAAGTACTGGTTGCGGCGTAACGAGTTGGTCCGCAGGAAAGCTCGTTGGCAGCGAAGCCGTGGCAATCTCGGAAGCTTTCGTGTCGCCAGAGAGCGAGCGGATAAATGAACGTCCCGGATGTTTCGCATCCGAACAAAAATACGCGGCACTTTGCCCATCACTGAGGATCACACCCCCCCATTCGATGGATTCTCCCTTTGTATGCTGAACGGCGTTCCCGCTGTTGATGTCCACGCTCCACAAATGGCGGCGGTCAACATCGGTGCAATTGGAATTAAATAGGACGGTTTTCTCGTCCAGTGAAAATGACCATTGCTCCACTTCGCAGTCACCAGGAGTGAGTAGGTGCGCGGGTCCACCGTCGCTACGGATTGAATACAAATGCTGCCAGCCATCGGCTTCGCTCGCAAACACCAGATGGTCGTTTCCGCCCCAGTGGAGCACGCCTCCGCCTGTGTCCCGCGCCATGTACGGATAGGAGTCTTGCAACGCCGACCCACTGTGCCAGACTTCGCGCGCACTTCCACTCTCCGTATCCGCCACCCAGATGGACCACGGATGCGGGCGATCGGGCTCGATGAAATACCCTTCCGGAGTATCGCGCGGAACCGCCGGTTGGCGCGTGAAAGCAACGTGCTTGCCATCGAGGGACCACGCAGGATCACCATCCGAATCCACGGAAGGTGCCAGAAATTTGACGCTCTGCGCATTCACTTCATAAATTCCAATGAAGCTATGGTCACCCCGATCGGTGACAAACACCAACCGCGTGCCATCCGGCGACCACTCCACCGGGTAATTTTTTCCACGAGCGACAATCTGCTTTGGCTTTTCGTCTGCTTTCACCCATGACATCCACAACTCTCCGCCGCGCGCGTAAACGATTCGTCCTTGTGCCGAGACAGCAGGCGAGTGTCCAGCGTCGATCTTCACCGAAGCGTCGCCTTTCCAAGCGATGGCCCATACGGCCTGCTCCGCGCCAGCAGGGTTGCTCGTGGGATTCGCATAGTCGCCACCGGAGTCTTTCCCTTCACCGCGAACATATACGATGGTGTTGCCGTCCGCGGTAAATCGCAGATCCGACAACTCGCCGCCGTCATCCTCTTGATAAGCAGTCAATCGCCGCCCCTTAAAACCAGGGCCTTCGGCAATCCAGATATTGCGCTTGCCTTGTTCGTTAGACGTCCAGGCAATGCGATCGCCGCTTCGTGCCGCCACCAGATTCGAGTTGAACGGCGCACTCAGCACCTGTTCCAGCGTCAACGATTCTTGCGCGGACACAAGATAAGCGCAGAAAAGAACCAGTATCGTTGCAGGAAGGCAAACTCGAATCATTCTGCCCAGTCGCCGGCTCAGCATTCTTCTCTTCTCCTAAACATTAAGGCCGCACTTGCTCTGCTTCAGCCGGTAGCACAACCACGGCTGGGTTATCCAGTTGGCCGCTCACCCGCAATTCTCGCAACTGAGAAACCGTGTGCGTTCCCGCGACCACTCGCGGCCTGGGCGCAAACGTCAAGTTGCCATCCATGCCAAACGAAATGGTGCCCGACAATTGCGTTCTCTGATGCGGTGCCTCCAGCCGGAAGCCATCCAAGCTTACTTTCTGGTCGCTCAATTGGAAGTCTCCTTCCCCGCTCGTCCAACGGGAAGAACCCTTGGAGGGTCCACCCGATTCTGCGCTCAACTCCACATCCCAACCCCGAAACTCAATCTTGGTCAAGTTCACTGTTCCGGCCCCGGCCAATTGTTTCAATAATTCTTCTCGCCCCACACCGGCTGTGGTCAGGTGAATCTTCCCGGAGGCGATTCCGCTCCATCGCTCGGACCAACGCGGCCACGGGAATTGCGCCATATCCACATTCTTTACCTCCGCGCTCAGCTCGTATTTAGGAAGCGGGGAAAAGACTGCCTCTATTCCGCCGTTGACAGTCCCTCCGGCCCATTGTGCTTCCGCATCGTGAACAACCAGACGCAGAGAGTGGATGGCGAGCTTTGCGTGCGCTTTGGCCAGCTTGATTTTCTCGATCGTCAATGTATCCGCGGTCAGTTCCTCTTCCGCAGACACGCGGCGCAACAATTCGCTGGCACCCACGGTATTTGTATTCACCAAGAGCGACGGCAGCAATCGTTGCAGCCAGTTCGGGCGCGAACGCGGCCCAATCCACCGATCCAGTTCGGTCGCGTCCAGATGATCCGCATGAAGCTGAAACTGCCAGCTGTTTTCATCGTTTCCGCTGGCCGCTGTACTTTCTGATATCCCGCCGGACCAAGTAGCCCCGAACGCATCGACTTTCCCAATGGCAGCGCTGCGAAGTCCGTCCTTCCACTCCAGACGCGCCGCTTCCACCCGAAGCGGCTCGTTCAGTCCCGCTACTTGCAACCGGGCCTTGGTCAAATCCAGCGAACCGTTGCGACGCACGTCTCTTAAACTGTTTCCCCAATTCCATGCCAGCAAACCGGACGCACTGCCTTGGTACTCCCATCCTTTGTTCAAGGAATGGCCCAACGCCGCGGTCAATCGAAACACTGGCGCGGTTTCCGCCAAATGCAAATTTAGTCGTAACCCGCCCTGGCGGGCCACGGAATCCTCAGTCAATGCGGCTTCGATGATATTCTCCTGAGCTGCACTAGTGCGCGTCTTCGCCGCGGTTTTCTCCGCCTTCTCATTGCTCGTTTGCGTGGGAGTTTCCACCGGCAGTCTCACGCGAAATCCCTCCACGTCGAGCTTTCCATCTCGCACTAAACCATGAAATGGGTCGAGCCGCGCCACAGTCTCATCCGGCAAGCGCAGCGAGCCCGCTGTGCCCGCGATGGAGCCACCTTCCCAACGCAATGGCCAGCCGCTTGCCGTCACGGATCCGGTAAGCAAATCGTTCAACGCCACTGCCTCCGCCACGTCGGGCTGAAACGCCCGGTACCACGCCAGCAAATCCTCGCCCTGCACCGCCATGCTCTGAAATTGTGCCTGCCAGTCTGCGGACCCGGAGGTCCGCAGCACCGCCGCTCCCATAAGCCTGGAGCGTGGCAGTTCCACGCGTAATTCCTCCGCTCGCGCTTCGCCCGCGGCCAAGTCCCACGATCCCTTCACGTTCACGTTGATGCGTGGATTGTCGTCGCGCTCGGTCAAATCCCAGCGATGAATCTGCGTCGCCCGCGCTTGCAAAGCAATCCGCCACATGCTGGCAGCCACGTCTGACGACGAAGTTTCCGTTCCCACACTCGCGCTGCCATCCAAAGCAAATTGGCCGCGCACTCCGGAATCATTTCCGGTAATCAGCCGGAACAAATCGGCCAGCGACACCTTGTCCCAATGTAAGCGAATTTGTGCTGGTTGCAGGCGTGCGGAGGTGCCCGCCACGTCGCCCACAACCTGCACAGTCCCTGTAGACTGCAGCGCCACGCCACTGCGCCAAGGCTGCGCCTCCAACTGCAATTGCCAACGGCCGGAGGAAACCTGCTCGACGCTACCCGAAACGCCCGTGAAGGCAAACGGCCGCTTCTCGTCCTGTAACTTGAAGTTAATTCGGCCGTCATCGAAGTCGATTTTTTGGAGATGGTAAGTGGATTGCGCCCGCGTTTGAGGACCATTTACCGGCGCACGTTGCACCGCCGGAGGCCGTGCAGGCGGCAGCCAGCGTTCCAGATTCCAGTGGCCCTCAGCATTTCGGACCAGGATCAGGCTGGGCCGAGTAAATGACATGGTGCCAAACTCAAAGTGCCCTCGCATTAGTCCCAGCCAGCGTAAACGCGCGGTCATGTGCTCCGCGCGCAAAAAATATTCATTCCCAAAGGCACTGTCTTCGCCAATAGTTACAGCGTCCACATCCAGTTCCGGTATCGGTAAGACCTGCACGGAAAACCTACCCGCCTGGACCGGACGGCCAAATGCGCGTTCCAAATGCCCGATTAAATATCCCTGCATATGGCGCGTGCGCACAAAAAGAGACACGCCGACCTGCACCACCAGCAGCAGCGCCAGAAGTAGAACAGCGATTCCACCATATTTGCGAAGGCGAATCATACCGATGCGAGTCTCTCAGACCGAGTAGGAAAAGTGTAGTGCCGCGCAGCCACTGGGGTTTCAGTGAACGGTGTGCAACATGCGGTTCCAACGCGTTCGCGCCGGAAGATGGATCAAGGTATCAAAAATACCCAGGATTCTTTGCCCAAAGGTTGAGTTGCCATAGTCCGCGGTGTTCGCATCGATCGACCAGTAGATCAGGAATGGACGCCCCATGATGGCATCGCGGTCCACAAAGCCCCAATAGCGGCTGTCCAAGCTGTGGTCCCGGTTGTCACCCATGGCAAAATATTTCCCCGGCGGCACCACCAGTTCATCTCCCTGAATATGTTTCCGTATGTCATGCGCCCACTCCGGCTGCAGCGACGACAGATACATCTGATTTCCGACAGGTGGAAAATTGTAATTGAGTGGATCGCCGTATCCCGAAGTGGGATCGTGCACTGCGTACGGTTCGTCCAAGGGTTTCCCGTCCACATAAACCTGCTGGTCCACAATCTTCAGGTGTTCTCCGGGCAAGCCGATCACCCGCTTCACAAAGTGCGGATGATCCTGATACGGAAATTTGAACACAATAATGTCGCCGCGCTGCAACTCCCGGTAAGGCAGAAACTTGTCGTACCACGCGTCACGCCCGCCAAAGATGAATTTGTTCACCAGCAGGTGATCGCCGACCAGCAGCGTCCGTTCCATGGATTGAGAAGGAATCTTGAACGCCTGCACCACGAAACTTGTTCCAAACAAGGCAAGAATTACGGTAACCAACAGGGATTCCAGATACTCGGAGACCGTCGTCTGATTCGCCCGCGCGTAATCTTCCTGCTCTGCTTTTTCCTTCTCGGCGGCCGCCGGGGCTTCCAGACCTGCCGCGGGAGTTGGCGGTACGTTCTCGGGTGTCAGAGTCTCATCCGGCATTCGGCCTGACCTCTTCCCGCGCTTTCATTTCCGCTTGCTTCAGCTTGTCGAGCGCCTGGCGCGCCGCTTTTTGTTCCGCTTCTTTCTTTGTGCTTCCCTCAGCGCTGGACATGCACTCGCCTTTCACCCACACCTCCACCATGAAGGTTTTCTGGTGATCCGGGCCACTCTCGCCGGCCAGGCGGTACTCTGCCAGTTGCCCGCCCTTCCCCTGTAGAAATTCCTGCAACGCGCTTTTCCGGTCAGACTCAGAGATCCGCTCGCCGTCTTCACTAGCCAGCATCAGCACCGTTTTCTTCAACAATTCGCGCGCCGGGTCCAAGCCGCCGTCCAGGTAAATCGCCGCCACCACGGCCTCAAACGCGTCGGCAAGAAGCGCGGGTTTATCGCGTCCCCCGGTCTTTTCCTCGCCGCGTCCCAGTCGCAGGTATTCGCCCAGGCCAAGTCCGCGCGCCGCAATCTCCAGCGAATGCGCATTGACGATTCGCGCCCGGCTTTTCGACAGTTGTCCTTCGGTCCATTCCGGGAAATGGCTAAGCAGAAATTCACTGGTGAGCAATTCCAACACCGCATCTCCCAAAAACTCTAGCCGTTCGTTGTCCTGTACGCTGGAGCCCGCAAACGCAATATCCTCCCCACGCGCCGCACGCAGCTCCGGCACCGCCGAACTGTGCGTTAAGGCGCGGTCTAGTAAGGCTGGATCACGGAATGTGTAACCTATCCGCTCCATCAACCGTTCATCTTCACCGCGGACCATAGTCTGCTCCTGCCGTGCCGCGGCACGGCCGGTTATTATTTGGGCGCGCTCAATTGCGTTGCACCGAGTTTTTTTGCTTCGTCAATGCCTGACTTGCAGGCTGCCTGCAATCCGCCCGGTATGTCCGCACACTTGGTGAAGGCGGTCACCGCATCATCAAAGTGTGAAGCCTTTTCGTTGCACAGGCCTAGCAAGTAAAAATTCACCGGATCCGGTTGGGGATCCATTTGAACTGCCTTCTCGAAATTTGGAATCGCGTCTGCGAACTTTCCTCTGCGGAAAGCCACCGTGCCAAGCCCGCTATAGGCCAACGCTGAAGTCATATTCCTGGCCTTTACGAACTGTTCGTCCGTTATGTTATCTGGCTTCGAAAAGGTCGGGAGCAAATCCAGCGCCTTTTGCGAGTACTGTTCGGCTTTCGCCAAACGCTTTTGCGGCTCAGGCGTGCTGGCATTCATCGCGCGGGGCAACGCGGATCCTACGATCGCCAATGTTTGCGCGTCGTTTGGATATAACTCAAGTTCCTTGTCCGCTGCCGCCTCCATCTTGTCAATCTGGTTTTTGCTGAAGTAATACCGCACCTGCCAGCTATAAATCTGCACCCGGTACCGGCTCTGCGGATATTTTTGCAGAAAATCAATTCCGGTCTGGTCTTTCTTTGCTGGGTCGTCGCTCGGCGCATCGTTGAAGACCTTGTAGGCGGCGTCTTCTTCGGCGCTTACCGGCGCAGGTGCCGATTCCAGCGTCAACGGAGCAGCCTGCTGCTGAGTGCTGGGCTTGTTCTCTTGTCCCGGTGTGGGATTGGGAGGCGCGGTAGTAGGCGCCTGACCGGATGCCAGTGCACACGCGAACAGCCATACTGACAGAACCAGAGTCATCCTCAAACCATTGCTGCTGTGTTTCATCACCGATTCTCCTTTTGAATCATCCTTCATGGCCGCTCAGACGGCTTTCTCAGGTCCAGATCGCCCAATCCCTTTTGCGCCGCCTGCTGTGCCTGCGTGGGGGCTCCCTGGACTGCCAGCACCGCTTGATATTCGGATTTTGCCTCTTCCAACTGCCCTTCATCTTCGAAAATTCTTGCCAGATAGATATGCGACCACGCCATCACCAAAGGGTCCTGCGATGCCGCATACTGCCCGGATGTCAAACGCCCAAACACTTCTTTTGCTCTCTCTGCATCATGGTCCAACACCGCCACCATGCCCAGGCCATACCAGGCACGCGGTTGGTTCGGGTACTTCGCCAGCACGTTTTTGAAAGCAGCCTCCGCTGCGCGCGGATTTTTTTCGGAGAGTTTTTTCTCGCCTTCGGTCAAGGCCGCAATTGCTTCCGGATCGTTTGGCAGCGTGGTAACACGCGAGCGATTCTGAGCCAGCACCTCTCCGCCCAGATCCTTGTTTTGTGTTGTATCCTGCGCTGGCGCAAATTGAATTTTGGCTGCGCGCGCCTGTTCTGTCTTTATATCAATGGCGCGGACGAGATCCGGAAAATACGCGCGGAATGTTGGTTCTGCTTTCTCATACTCAGTCAGGCCCATGAAGATCGGCCGGACAAGCACGTACCCGTCCGCATCATTGGTCTGCAGCGCCGCCTCGCGTTCACTGGGCGACATCTTCTTCAACTTGATCTCCACGGCTCTTACCGTGCACTCGCCAAACCAGGAAGGAAAATCGTCCTTCAGATCGGGTGCCAGACGGGGGGCTTTCGCGCCCAACTCGTATAACGGCCGCTTCACGGCAATCACGTGCGGATATTGCAGCGGCAGCCCATCCAGCAAAAAGTGCAGATAGGCGTGACGCACCACATCGGTCGGAATTTCCTCAGTGCCGCTCAACACGACCGCATAATGATCCACAAAGTTTCTGACGTTTGTAATTCGTCCAACCAACGGTTCAACGATGATAGTGAACGTCTTTGGCATCGCCGGATCCACCACGGCCCGCAGATAGGTTCCGCTCTGAAACAGAATCTGCGCCACGGGATCGTGTAGCCTCTCAATTTCACGGTCATACAATGGCTGCACTTCCCGGAACATTCGCCCGATTCTCTGTTCGGTGTAATAGTTGGAAAGGATGTCGCTGAAACCTTCCAGATCCAGAACATCCGGGGGGAGTTCATCCCTGCGCAGAACCGGGCGGAACTTTGGCGCAGGACCTGATACCAGTCCGAACCACACGAACCGGGACAACATTGCTGCTGGGTCCCGGAATTGATGGCCCTTGTAGAACTCCTTCAAAGCATCTACCGCGGGACCCTGTTGCGCACGCAGACGCTCTCTCATCTGCGACCGGTACGCGCTCCAGTTGTCCGCGCTGATGTCGCCCTCGTATCCGGCGGCGTAGAGAGCGCACATAGTCGCAAACATGGCCTCACTTGTGTCAATTGTTGCCGCAGTGGCGGGAGCGGCCTGCGGTTTTGGTCGCGGGGTAGGAGCTTGACCTCGGCAGAGACCGGCGCATGTAGCTACGAGCAGCAGAATTACACAAATCTTTTCGCTGATTTCTCTCGGCATCTGTTATGTGCTTGGTGCGATTGCTCCCTGGGATAGCTCGCACGCCTTGGCAGGTTCATGAGGCTTGGATGGCGGTATCACCCGATGATACGGACATTCAGGAATCACGCGCTGCCGTGTCCTTTAGCCAATGTACAGGCGCTCTTTCTGCGAGTCAAGGAAGCGTCGTCGGCTGAACGCGTTTAGACGGAGGCTACACGAAGCGCCCATCCCCTGCTCTAATTGCATGGATGAGCCGAACGGTTCCAACCGTTGCCCCCGAGTTTGGTGCTGCCTCACCGTGGACTTGCCAGCCCTGTCTCATTTTGTTACGAATAGTACGCCGCCCGGCAAGGACAATCCCTTATGAAACAAACGATGAGCTTCTTGCTTTGTTCCTTTTTTGGAGCGTCTCTCGCACTGTTGACTCTGCCTGCTTCTCTCCCTGCACAATCCAGCGATTCCGCAAATTCACTGGACGCTAAGGCCGCCACGACTAGCGCGCCAACCACGAAGGAGCTTTTGTCCAAGAGTTTCACGCTGCAAGGTGGAACGATTTGGACAGAGACGGGTATCACTCTCGACCCAGGCCAACGCGTGGTTTTCACAGCGGAAGGGAAACTCCGCTACTCCGACGCAAAGACTGATAACGGTCCAGAAGGCCTGACCCGCGGCTTCAAGGACCTGATCCGCATTCTTCCCTACAACGATGCTGGACGTGGAGCACTGATCGGTAGGATTGGCGATGCGGACTTTGCGCAACCCTTCCTGATTGGCGCTAGCAAGGATCTTATCGCGCCGGTGTCCGGCAAGCTGTCTATCGGCATTGATCAAGCCAGCGTGGACACGGGTGATGGCTCCTACACCGTGAAAGTCACGGTCTACGCTGCCGACAGTAGCGTCATTCGAGAAATAGCACGTCAGGTCCCTTCGATGCCCGGAATCGACGATTCCCTGTTCGCGAAAATTCCTCGCCGCATCGGTGACAAGGAAGGCAATCCCGGAGACATGGTCAACTTCCTGATCATCGGGAACGAAGACGAAATGAAGAAAGTTTTCACCACGGCGGGCTGGGTGAAAGTGGATGCCGACGTGAAATCGACCGTGCTCATGGGCGCAATTGCCAGCTTCTCAAAAGAGTCCTACCTCACGATGCCCATGAGCCCGCTATACCTCTTCGACCGCCCGCAGGACTATGGTTGGGCGCACGCGGAACCGATCACGGTGGTCGCTTCGCGCAACCATTTGCGCATCTGGAAAGCTCCGTTCACCGTCAATGGCCAAACACTTTGGGTTGGCGCCGCCACGCACGATATTGGATTTGAAAAGGATCAACGGAATAATGGTTTAACTCACAAAATCGATCCCAACATCGATCTGGAGCGCGACTATGTGGAGAAAACGCTCTCAAGCACTGGCCTGGTAGCGCAAGTCACTCATTTCTTGCCGAAGAATCCGCTTCAGGAAGCGAAGACCGCCACCGGTGGCAGCTTCCATTCCAACGGACAGGTGCTTGTCCTGAAGCTTGCAAATCCGATCGCAACGTCCACTGCGTCGAACTAAACGGACGACTCGCTCCTCGCGTCGTTGGCTGTTTTCAGCGATTTGCGGTTCAGCAATGCGGTCCTTCCGTAGTGTTCGCCCTCCAGCACACGCACTTCGCACCAGCCTGCGCTGCCCTCCAATGCAAGCAGACGCACACTCTTTCCCGCCTCCAGAAGCAACAGACGCTTTTCCGTGATCATCATGGACACGCCAACGTCATCATTCAGCCCCCGCAGCCTTCTCCATTCTTCTAACGATTTCCCATCGACGGGGGCGAGCACGCACTCCGTTCCTTCCTCGGCGACCAGGGTAAACACCCTTCCTTCCATTGGGCTGGAGGCAGTCTTGACTAATGGTTGTTCCTCGCTTGTCTCCACTTTAGCCAAAAAACGATAACCTCGTCGCGGGAGCGTCTCAACGAATTTGGAATGGCTGGCGCGGTCGCCCAGGGCCAGCCGCAGCTTCTTGATGGCGGTGTTTAAGCTGTGCTCGAAGTCGACAAATGTATCCGCGGGCCAAATCTTCTGCCGCAAAGCTTCGCGCGTGACGATCTGCCCGGGTTGCTCGAGCAGTGCCAAGAGCACCTGCATCGGCTGGTGCTGCAATTTGATCTTTTTGCCGCGGCGGAAGAGCTCCCCCGCGCGCGGGTCAACGGCAAAATCCGCGAACTTTTGTGTTATAGGAGCACTCATGCTCATCCTGAATGTGCGGAATATACCAGAGTTCAGGTCCTTTACATAACTCCCGCCGCTAGAGCCCAATCCGTTAATAGTGCGCCTGGGGGTTTCGGCAACTCCCGCCGAACGGGCCAAAACCGCGCTGGCTTGTGCTGTGTGCGAACTGGATGGTGGTCGCAATATGTCCTTTATCATCAAGCATTTGGAAACCCCGAAAGTTCACCTTGGGTCCACCGTGGGTTCACCTTCCGTGCATTGTCGTTTATCCCGGGTTCCGGCAAAGTGCATGTGCAACCAGCAATCGTCGCGGGAAGGATAGAGCAGCTCTTCAGCATTCGCTGCGGTCAGGAGGCCCAATGCCAAAGGTGATCGTATTGTCAGGGACAGATTGCCTGTCTCTGCCCACACCTAACCAGGGCCGTAAGCGGAATGCGCAAGGACTGTCCACCTCCGATTTTCGTCGCCTCCTCTGTGAACTGAAGCGTAGGCCGCCTTCAGAACGCGAGTTCCTGCGCAAACTCTTAAGTCGCGCGATCGCCAACGGCACGCCGACACGATTCCCCGTTGTAGACCACGCAGTTCCTGACCCCGTAGGTCCTTCCTAAGAAGCCCACCACCGGAGGTGGCGTGCACTCCCTGGCGCAACCTTCGGACCCTGAACCAGACGAAGCCCGGGCGCAATCCCGGGCTTCGATCTTTTTGGAGGGTTTACAGTCCGTGATGGCCACGGGCCGTGCAGGGTAAGGTGGTGCGTCCGTGCGATGAATTTGCGGTGTTTTTTCCAGCGCAAAAGCGGCGGCAAGCCGCCGCACTCCAAAATGTCGGCGCGCCGACATTTTTTGGTTAGTTACACAAGAAGTAATCATACCCCCCCTTCTCCCCCTGTTTCTGCTGTACGAGCGTGCAAGCAATTGAAAGCGCGGGGGATAGCCGGGAGACCGTACGGTACAGTACGGGAAAATGCCGGAAGATCGACGGGGGTACCCCCCGCCATTTTCGTATCAAGGGGAAA
>Ga0074045_10002847_pt1 | contig 15819 bp, 15 predicted proteins | sample BogForMeECP23OM2_FD_94442 | JGI IMG/M metagenome (GOLD analysis project Ga0074045, IMG submission 94442) | Bog forest soil microbial communities from Calvert Island, British Columbia, Canada - Bog Forest MetaG ECP23OM2 | ecosystem: Environmental > Terrestrial > Soil > Wetlands ...
GTTCCTTAATTGGATATTAATTGTTTCAAACCTTCGATGATGAAGGCAAATTCATCCTCGGCAACGGTCCGCAAATCAATCAATATCTCATCCTTATCCACTCTGACGATTACAGGCACTTCCAGCTTGCGCAATTTTTCTTCCATTTTGCTTGCCGGCATTTTTTTGTTTCTAACGGCGACTAAAACAGTTGGAATCTTTTGCGTGGGTAAAGACCCGCCACCGGCTACCGCGAAATCTTCGTGTATAGAAAATTTCAGTGAATCAAAATTCCCCTTTTGCAATTGAGTCATGAGTTTAAGAGCGCGTTTTTTAACCGAGGAAGCGGATTCTGTCAACGCTTTCAATGCCCTTAATTTCTTTACCGCTGAAGCAGGATTAAGATAATGCATCAACGTGGCTTCCAGGGCGGCCAATGTGAATTTATCGATTCGGAGAGCGCGGTTTAAGGGATTTTTCCTGATTTTTTCCAGAATTTCTCTTTTGCCGACAATGATTCCGGCTTGAGGGCCACCCAGCAATTTATCGCCGCTGAAAGTTACAACGTCAACACCTGCAGCGAGCGTTTCGCCCACAGTGGGTTCATGCTGAAGGCCGTATTGGTCAAGGTCTATCAGGCAGCCGCTTCCCAAATCATCCATTACCGGAATACCGCTTTTCCTTCCCAGAGCAACCAGCGATTCTATATCCGCTTCTTCGGTAAAACCGACGATTCGGAAATTGCTGGTATGCACTTTTAAAATTAAGCCGGTGTCGGCATTGATGGCTTTTTCGTAATCGCCAATACGGGTGCGGTTGGTCGTTCCCACTTCGCGTAAGCGGGAGGCGCTTTTGTGCATAATTTCCGGAATACGGAATTCGCCGCCGATTTCAATGAGTTCGCCCCGCGATACTATCGCCTCTTTCCCGTCGGCCAGAGTGTTGAGGACAAGCAAAACGGCCGCGGCATTATTGTTGACGATTAATGCGTCCTGCGCTCCGGTAAGAGCGCATATTAACTTGTTTACATGAGCGTAGCGCTGGCCGCGTTCACCCTTAACCAAATCATACTCCAGATTGGAATAGCCTTTGCCAACTTTCATAATTCTTTGCAAGGCTTCAGCACAAAGAGGCGCGCGGCCAAGATTAGTGTGCAGGATGACGCCTGTGGCGTTAACTACACGGCGTAAGCTATAGTGGTATAATCCTTTTATTAATCTTTCCACTTCCAGGGCCACAGTTGCTTCATCAGGACAAGATTCTGCGGGAATCTTTTTCTTAGAATTTACAATCGTTTCTCTCAAATTCTGCACAACCGTCCGGCAGGTTTCCTTGATAATATCGCACGGCGCCAGATCATAAATACCCTGTTTTTCCAGAATCAGAAGAACTTCGTCAATTTTCGGCAATTGCTTCAACATTTCTTTATTGAGTTCATTCATAAAAGCATTACCTCTTGACAAAAGTTATACAATGCCGGCCTGTTTGCGGCAATAATCGCGGAAATTATTTACAGCAATAAAAAATTCCCGCATCATTATCACCCAGAGATAATGGCCGCGAGGCGTTAGATGCAAATAAGGGGGAAAATAACGGAAAGCCCTGACGATTTCAAAGGCGGCTATTTCCTTCCATAAAGTATTTAAAAACTTACCGTTATATTTTTCCTGCAACGCCGTGATATCCAGTTTTGTGCTGAATAATTTCATCATAAAATCATAACTCATTTGATCGTGAAGATCAAACTTGCGGGAAGCTTGCAATGGTAGTTTCCCCTGTTCCAGAGAAGCGATATATTTTGCTATATCAAAAGTATTGGAATAGCAGGTTCCGCGCAAATAGCCGATAGCGCCGCTGCCTAAACCGGCATATTCGTCGTAGTCAACAACATATTCATCAATCAGAGTTCTTTTGCGGGAAAAGCACCAGGCCGAAGAAAAATCATAATTATTTTTCAGACGTCTTACTATCAGTTTGTATAATTTTTCTTCGCCTCTAAAATCAACATTTCCTATGGTTTTTTCAATTATTCCTCGAGTTAAGGCGGAAATCATCAAAGGGTAAAAGGTAACCTGTTCCATGTTTAGATTTAACAGAATGGCTAAATCCGCGTCGAGCATTTCGGATGTTTGTCCGGGGAAATTAAAAATCATGTCGGCATTTAAGGTATCAAAGCAGCCTTGTGTATTTTTAAGCCGCTCCACAATAGTCTTGCCCGAACCGTATTTGTCATAGCGTCCGATTGTCTTAAGCAGATCGTCATTGAATGTTTGCACTCCCACGGAAAGCCTTTTGACGCCGCTTTGTTGTAAAATTTCAATATTCTTTGAATTTAAATGATTAGGATTTGTTTCTACGGATATATCCGTTATAGAAAAAACTTCCCGCGCCAAATTTAGAGTTTCCGCCAGTTCATCAATAAGCACGGTCGGGGTGCCTCCGCCTACATAAATGCCCTTGAATTTATAGCCTTTTTCGCGATAGATCTTGATTTCCCGGCGCAAAGCATTAAAATATCTTATAGTTAATGTTTCTTCAAAGGTTATCCTGTGAAAGGAACAGTAGGGGCAGAGTTCTTCACAAAAAGGAATGTGTATATAAAGGAGTCGCTGTTTTTCATCGTTACAGGAGGGCAATTCAGGAGACGTTCCCTCTTCAAATTTTAACGAGCGGGCAAACTCCCGTTTTGCCATATAGGTAACAATTTGATTAATCAAAGACATATCCTTGCAAATTAGATTTTCACAAAATTTAGCCTGTATATTGTTTAGCAAAAGACTTATGATAATTGCAAGCTACAATTCCTTGAAATAATGAAGAATAGGTGGTAAATGGCTCCAAAATAATTTTTCGGTGAAGATTTATGTCATCCAAAAGAGTTTTAACACTATGGAATGATGAGGGAGAAAACCCTAAGGATACTTCTATCCTGAGAAAGAAATCCGTCGAATTGCCAGTGCCTCTGGATAAAGAATCGCGGGAAATAATACAGACACTAATAGATTCCTTTTTGGAAAAGAAAGATGAGGCCGTGGGATTGGCCGCGCCGCAAATAGGCATTAATAAAAGAGTAATTGTTTTCCGCAACAAAGGATTTGAAGAAAAGGGCAGGATAAAAAATGCCGGCGATATCGAAGTTATGGTTAATCCCCGGATAAATCAGGCGCGTGGTGAAAAAGTAACTATGCCTGAAGGTTGTCTATCCTGTCCTGAAATTCAGATTGAAGTAAGCCGCTTCCCTGAAATTAAAGTGCGCGCTTTAGACGCCAAAGGAGAAAAAATTAATAAAAGATATGAAGATTTTGTCGCCCGCGTTATTCAACATGAAATTGATCATTTGGATGGCAAACTGATTGTTGATTACGGAGGCGACATGTACTATCCCAAAAGTAAACAATTCTTCTTTGAAAAACTTTTTAAACATTAATTTGATGAAATATTTGCATAAAACTTTAAATCTTTACCAAGTTGTAGTCATTTAGTACCTCATAAATAAAATAAAATGAAAACGGCAACTATTAATCGTAATGCCGTGGCAAAGATATGGACACACTTTTTTGAGGTCTTTAATTTATTTTAGCTGCATATACCGTTAAGTGGAATATTTAGAAAAATCATTTTTAAATAATATATATGGTTGACTTATAATGATATTATTCTATATAAATATAAAATAGTTTGAAAATTATTAGCTTCAATTTCATATCTTTTGCTTTTAATGAACTTATGTCAGTGCGTTTATTTTTATGGAGGATGCCATGAATAGCGATAAGCCAAGGCCATTAAGCCATCTCATTAATATTCTAGTGTCTACTAAGGAGCATCATCCCAATTTTACCCTTTTTCTTGGTGCTGGGGCAAGTAAATCGAGTAAAGTAAAATCGGCAAGTGTCATGATCAAAGAATGGCGTCAGATGCACTACAAAATGTATAAAACTGGTACTGAAACATACGATGAGCATATTAAGAAACAGTACTGGTATGATAAACCGGAAGAATACTCTACGTTGTTTGAGATATTGTTTGATGAACCAAGTCAAAGACGGGAGTACATAGAATCCTGCATTGAAGGATCAAACCCGTCATGGGGTTATATATACCTCGTAAATCTAATTGCACACAATGTTTTTAATACAATATTTACAACCAATTTTGACGATTTAATTAATGAGGCTTGCTATGCATTCTCGTCGTCATCAGATATGCGGCCAATAGTATGTGCACATGATTCAAGTATTAGATCCTTAAGGATAACGTCTAAGAGACCAAAAATTATTAAATTACATGGCGACTTTCTTTTCGACAATGTTAAAAATACCTTGAGAGAGCTAGAGACATTAGAACAAAACATGCTCGACAAATTTAAACAGTATGCCCCTGAGTTCGGGCTAATAGTGGTGGGATATTCAGGTAATGACAGATCGATTATGGATGCATTAGGCATGTTATTAAAATCTGACCAAAATTATCCGCATGGGATTTATTGGTGTGTCAAAAAAAACACCTCAATTAATCGTAACGTTACGCAGCTTACGAGATACCCAAAGTTTAGGCTAATAGAAATTGAAGGCTTTGATGAATTATTTGCAGAGATTAATGAAAACATGGACTTGTCACTTCAACTTGAGATGTCTGACCCATATAAAGCACTTGCAAACAAGCTTGATGATTTAATGAAGAACACTATACAAATTAGTGATGAAGAAACATTAAATCCTATAATCAAGAAGCATATTAATCAACTTGTGGACAAAATTAAAAGTAAATCAGGAGTCTCTATTAATGGCGGAACGGTACAATTAGAATTGGGCAAATCGACTTTTGCATTACCAATACCATATGAATTATTTGCAGATATAAGTGAAAGAAATAATGATTTACCAAGCGCAGCAACCTTTATCGACATTCTGCTGAAGACAAATCCTAGTTCAAATGTGTATGAATTAGCGTTAAGAATTTTTCTCAAATTGCCTGATGAGAATAAATTTAAGAAATGTATTGAAGATTATTTATTATGTGAAGATGTTATCAAACAAAGGCCAGAAACTTCTTTTAACATCGCTGTACTCTTAATAAATTATAAAAAATATGATTATGCTGATCGTGTTTTGGATCATGCAAAAGATATTGTTGATAAATACAATTTAAAATTCATGAACAGTTTTTATTTGTTGAATAAATTTCAAATTAAAAAACATAAAAAAGAAGAATACTCACCTGAAGAAAAAGTTATATTAAATGACATTGCACAATCCGATAATGATTATGAGAAATTTGGAGCATTAATTTTGTTAGATGATTATATCCAAGCTGAGAATGTTATAGAGAGTTTAAAGAAAAAAATTCCGATGAGAGAGTTGAAGAATATTTCAAATTGGCCAATAATTAAATCTTTTTTAATACCAAATTTAAATAACAAGAAAATATTTGATACACAGACGGAAGTTGGCAGTAATGACGTAACTAGATTGAGCGCATAGATATGTTCCTTAAGAACTAATAGATATGAAATTATTTTCTATAATTTAAATATTTTTCAGAGAAGCCAGCTTCATGTTAAAAATCCAATACCTTCATTGCAATCGTATTGTATTGGAGAATAATTCTTTCCAACAGAGTTACTTTTTGTGGCGATATGCCTGATCCTCTTTTTCTTATCGCTTATTTTTTAAACTCGGAGTGAAATAAAATTGAAAAAAACACCATTATATGAAAAGCACGTCGCTCTAAAGGCCAAAATAATTGATTTTGGCGGCTGGGCCATGCCTGTGCAATACACCAATGTTATTGATGAACACAAGACAACCAGAAGCGCCGCCGGTCTTTTTGACATCTGCCATATGGGGGAGATTGAAGTTAAAGGTCCGCAGGCGTTTGATTTTTTACAACTGGTTTTGACCAGAAATTTAACAGATCAAGCCATAGGGCAGGTTAAACTATCCGCTCTGCTCAATGAAGAAGGCGGTGTTATTGATGATCTAACCGTATATAAAATAAATGAGAATTCCTACATGCTGGTAACCAACGCCACACCCAGAGAACGTGACTGGCAATGGATGAAATCAATTAAGCAGTCTAAAATATTTGATTGCGATTTAAAAGATATCAGCGATAATACGGGTAAACTGGACTTGCAGGGTCCGCGTTCTGAAGAAATTTTGCAAAAACTGACTCAGGCTGATCTGAAAACTCTGCGTTTCTATCATTTTTGCGAGTCTAATGTTGCGGGATTTAAGACCATCATTTCCCGCAGCGGCTACACGGGAGAAGATGGATTTGAGATTTATGCCGAAAGTAATATTATTGGCGAAATATGGGACAAGCTAATGGAAGCAGGTGCTGTTTCCGGTCTAAAACCGGCTGGATTGGGTGCTCGCGACACATTACGCCTCGAAGGGGGCATGATGCTCAACGGTCAGGATATGGACGAATCGGTAAGTCCGCTGGAAGTGCCTTATAGCTGGATCGTTGATGCGCGCAAAGAATTTATCGGGTCTGCCGCGCTTAGAGCAAAACAAAATTCCGGAATCAGAAATAAGCTTATAGGACTGGAAGTAACCGGACGCGGCATAGCGCGCCACGGTTACAAAGTTTTTCATAAAACGCAGGAAATCGGCGTTGTGACCTCCGGAACCTTTTCGCCAACATTGAATAAAGCGATAGGTTTGGCATTTATAGATATTAATTTCAGCGCGCCGGATGCGGAAATAGAAATTGATATTCGCGATACATTAATTCCGGCAAAAATTGTGAAACTCCCATTTTATAAACGGGAAAAGCGATAAACTGTAAAAGGTATTTTTTAAAGACAGTAAAATCAGATAGTGCCAGACCGGCGTATGCCGGGACCTTTTTATAAACGGGCAAAAACAATATTAAGGAGGAACATAATGTCCAAACAAAACCCCCAAGACAGACTGTATTCCCGCGATCATGAATGGGTAAAAGATAATGGAGACTCAACTGTAATCGTTGGCATAACTGATTACGCTCAGGAAATGCTTACAGATATTGTTTTTGTTGACTTGCCGGAAATCGGAAGAAAAGTTGTCCAAAAAGCTACGGTCGCTGTTGTCGAATCGGTAAAGTCTGTATCCGATATTTACTCTCCCGTTGGAGGAGAAGTAATTGATGTAAATAAAATGCTGGAAGAAACACCGGAGCTGATCAATCAGGATGCTTTTGGAGAGGGCTGGATCGTCAAAATGCGACTATCCGACGCGGACGAACTAAAGATGCTGCTAAGCGCCGCAGATTATGAAGAAATGTTGAAAGAGGAAAAAAAATAGAGATGGACTATTGCCCTCACACTCCGGATGATATCAAACAAATGCAGGCAGCAATCGGCGTTGCCGGCATTGATGAACTTTTTGCCGATATTCCAAAAAAATTCAGATTAAAACAAATACCGGATATTCCATCCGCCTTGTCCGAACAGGAAACCGTCTCTGTCATGAGTGACCTGGCCCGAAAAAATAAACTGCCGCAGTTGACTTTGACCGGCGCGGGAGCTTATCATCATTTTATTCCTGCCGTTGTCGGGCATATTGTGGGGCGCGCTGAATTTTATACAGCCTATACCCCTTACCAGGCAGAGATCAGCCAGGGCATTCTTCAGGCGATTTACGAATATCAGACCATGATTGCCCATCTCACCGGCACCGAAATCGCCAACGCTTCTATGTATGATGGAGCTTCCGCCATGATTGAGGCTGCGGTTCTTTGCGCGAAAATGTCCGGTAAAACTAAAATTATAGTTGCCCGGTCGGTGCATCCCGAATATCGGCAGGTTTTACAGACCTACTGCTGGGCAAACGGCTATACAGTTGTCGAACTGGCATACATGCCGTCCGGTCAAATTGATTTGAATGCTTTGCAAAATGAGCTTGACGATCAGGTTGCCGCTGTGTTGGTGCAAAGCCCCAATTTTTTCGGTGTGATTGAAGATATTGCTCCTGTTGTTGATGATGTTCATAAAAAAGGAGCATTGCTTGTTGCCGGTTTTACCGACGGCACTTCTCTGGGAATTCTCCAGCCGGCAGGAGCTGCGGGAGCGGATTTTGTCGTGGGCGAAGGCCAGAGTTTTGGCAATCCTCTTAATTACGGCGGCCCTTATCTGGGGATTTTTGCCGCCCGTGAAAAATTTATGCGCCGGATACCGGGAAGACTTGTCGGCGCGACGAAGGATAAAAAAGGCCGGCGCGGATTTGTGCTGACTTTGCAAACCCGTGAACAGCATATCCGGAGGGAAAAGGCGACTTCTAACATTTGTTCCAACGAAGCTCTCTGCGCGCTTGCCGCCAGCGTTTATCTTGCCGCTCTGGGAAAAAATTTACGCAAACTTGCCGAACTAAATATTTATAAAACACAATATTTGAAAAATAAACTCTTGCAGCTTGCGGGCTGGCAGGAAGTATTTCCCGCTCCTGTTTATAACGAAATTGTTTTACGCTGTCCCGATTCAAAGAAGGTAAACGAAAAACTGAAAAACGAGGGAATCATCGGCGGCTATGAATTGCAAAAGGATTATCCGGAACTTGAAAATTCTTTACTCTTTTGCGCCACGGAAATGGTTTCGAAAACCGGTATTGATCGGGTGGTGGAAATAATTAAATAATTGACATTTTGCCATAGCCAGAAGTCTGGCATTAGCGGCAACGAAGTAATCTCGCATTTAATCTATACCAGGGGAATACGAATGGAATTGATATTTGAAATAAGCAAACCCGGACGAAGCGCCGCGGATATTTCCGAAAGCGATGTGCCCGTTTTTAATATTGAAGATGCAATTGGTAAAAAATATCTTCGTAATGATCTTGATTTGCCCGAAGTTGCCGAAATTGATTTAATCAGGCATTTCACAAATTTATCACGGCGTAATTTCGGCATCGATCTGGGGTTTTATCCCCTCGGTTCCTGCACTATGAAATACAACCCCAAGGTTAACGAGAATATTGCCGCGATGCCCGGCTTTACCGGGCTGCATCCCTATGTTGATGTTGAATCTGCGCAGGGGAATCTGCAATTAATTTATGAAATGCAAAAATATTTATGCGGCATTTTCGGTATGGCTGAATTTACCCTGCAACCGGCGGCGGGCGCGCATGGCGAACTTACCGGCATTATGATGATTAAAAAATATTTTGAAAAAAAAGGCCGGAAGCGCCGTGTTATTCTGATACCTGACGCCGCTCATGGAACCAATCCGGCATCCGGCGCGCTTTGTGGATTTGATACGGTGGAGCTTCGTTCCAACAGCGAAGGAGGTGTTGATATTGAACATCTGCAGTCTTTGATGACGGAGGATGTGGCCGCTTTGATGCTCACCAATCCCAACACGCTGGGATTGTTTGAACGTAATATTGAGAAGGTTGCGCAAATTATTCACGACAAAGGCGGATTGCTCTATGGTGATGGCGCTAATGCCAATGCTTTTATGGGCAAAACCAGGCCGGGCGATTTGGGCTTCGATGTTATTCAACTCAATCTGCATAAAACATTTTCTACGCCGCATGGCGGCGGAGGACCCGGCAGCGGTCCTGTGGGTGTGGGTAAAGCTCTTATCGATTTTCTACCCGTGCCCCGTATTTTTAAAACCGGTGATAAATATAGTTGGTCGGAAAAATTCCCGGATACCATCGGTCGCGTTCGTTCTTTTTACGGGAATTTTAATGTCATTGTGAAAGCCTATGCCTATATTCGCTCTTTAGGCGCGGAAGGATTAAAGCGTGCTACCGAAATGGCTGTGCTCAACGCCAACTACATCAAAGAAAAACTAAAACCATATTATGATTTATCTTATAATCGGGGCTGTATGCACGAGTGTGTGTTTTCAGGAAAGAGACAAGTTGCCGAAAATGGGGTGCACACGACGGATATTGCCAAAATGTTGATTGATTATGGTTATCATCCGCCGACTATTTATTTCCCGTTGATTGTGCCTGAAGCGATTATGATTGAGCCAACGGAGACGGAAAGTAAAGAAACTCTGGATACCTTCTGTGAGGCCATGATTGCCATAGCCCGCGAGGCCAAAGAAAATCCTGACGGTGTTAAAAACGCGCCGTTGACAACGCCGGTTACCAGGCTCGATGAAGTGCTGGCCGCGCGCAAACCGGATGTGTGCTGGAAAAAAACTTAGGTTTTGTTCATTGAGGAGTGCCTGGCGCACAGGCTTGCCCTCGACCTGATCGGGGATGGCAATCCCGTTTCTATATGCGATTGTTAGGTCATGTAGAATAATCTATGAATCAAATAAACGAAAAATTACAAATCCTCCGCAAGCCTTCATGGCTAAAAGTCCGTCCTCCTTATTCCAAAGAGTGCCACAATATAAAATCAACCCTTGCCGGTCTTCAATTGCATACTGTTTGTCAGGAAGCGGCCTGTCCCAATATGGCCGAATGCTTTGCCAATGGTACGGCAACTTTCCTGATTATGGGAAATGTTTGCACACGCGACTGCCTATATTGTAATGTCGAACATGGAAAGCCCGCGGCAGTTGATGAAAAAGAAATTCATCATTTAATAGACGCCGCAAAAAAGATGAAACTGGAATATGTTGTAATTACCTCCGTTACCCGCGATGATTTGCCGGATGGCGGAGCTTCGGTCTTTTCTCATTATGTCGGTGAATTGCAAAAGGCTTTGCTTGCCCGCAGGATAGAAATATTAATTCCCGATTTTGAGGGAAATCAAGCGGCATTGGAAAAAGTTATTCAGGCAAGGCCGGATGTAATCAACCACAATATGGAAGTTGTAAAACCAATGTTTGCGCAATTGAGGCCACAGGGTAATTACGATGTTTCCCTTAATCTGCTCAAAAAAATAAGTTCATCTTCAGTTATTTCCAAAAGCGGTTTTATGATAGGCTTCGGAGAAAGCCGTGAGGATGTTCTGCGACTGATTGATGATCTGGCATCGGTTGACTGCGAGCGTCTGACCATCGGGCAATATCAGCAGCCGACGCTTAAACACTGGCCGGTGGCTAAATACTATCACCCTGATGAATTTGCCGGGTTCGAGGAAATAGCTTATAAGAAAGGTTTTAAATACGTGGAAGCGGGGCCGCTGGTGCGTAGCTCTTATCACGCAGCAAAAGTACTTTAGAGGGTCGTGCATCCGTTTTGTATAATAACGTTGTGATACAAATGATGAGGTATAAATGTGTCTGGGAATTATGATTTGATAGTAATCGGCGGCGGTCCGGGCGGGCTTGCCGCCGCGGAACTTGCCGCGGCAAAGAAAAAACGAGTCCTTATTATTGAAAAAGACGGTTGGGGCGGCACGTGTACGCATCGGGGCTGTATACCAACCAAAGCGCTTCTTAGTTGCAGCAAATATTACGCGGATTTGAAAAAACTGAAAAGAATGGGAATAAATATAACGGACGCTTCCATTGATTTCTCCGCTATTAAAACACATCAGCAGCAAACTGTGAAGGTTTCCGCTTTGGGCGCGCAAAAAGTTCTTGCTGAAGGCAAAGTAGAAACTAAATTGGGCACTGGCGAAATTACTTCTCCCAGGGAAGTGCGTTTTACCGATGCGTCGGGAAAAAGCGAAAACTTTTTTACCCAAAATATTATTATCGCCTGGGGTTCTGTGCCGCAAATTCTTCCGGGAATTAATCTCTCCGAAAGAATTTTTACATCAGATGGTATCCTCAATCTGAGATCACTTCCGTCAAGCATAATAATTGTAGGCGGCAGTGTTATCGGTGTGGAATTTGCGACCTTTTTTGCCGAACTGGGCGCAAAAGTAACAATCGTGGAAATATTAGACAGGATCATTCCTCTTGAGGATCAGGAATGCGCGGAAATGCTGAGTCAGGAATTGATCCGCATGGGAGTTGCCGTTAACTCTTCGACAAAACTGGAGAGCCTGAAAGATACAGGTAGCGGCATTGTGATGCTTGCCCAAAAGGATGGCAAACCATTGGAAATGAGCGCCGACTGTGCGCTTCTTTGCACGGGAAGAAAACCTTTGTTAAATACGGAAGAGTTAGACAAACTAGGTATTGAATATACGAAGGCTGGAATAAAAATAGATAAAAATATGATGACTAATGTGGCCGGTATTTACGCGGTGGGCGACGTCACCGGCGGCATGATGCTCGCGCATCGGGCAGCGCAGCAGGCGAAATGCGCGGCAGGATATATCTGTGGAAATAGCGATTTTTCCTATAATGAAAACATTATTCCTTCAGTTGTTTACAGTCATCCACAGATTGCGCGAGTAGGTTTTACACAAAAACGCGCTGAAGATGAAGGCCTTTCCGTAGAAGTTGTTAAATCCAATTACAGCGCCAACATTATTGCGCGTACTGAATTGCTGGGACAGGGCTTTGTAAAAGCTATCTTCAATCAGGATAAACTTATCGGCGCGACGATTGCCGGCGAAGATGCCTCTGAATTGATCGCGCCTTTGACGCTGGCCGTGTCCAATGAAATGACTAAAAAACAATTGCGCAATTGGGTGCTTCCGCATCCGACGTTGAGTGAAATATTTGCATCACTTAGTGATTAAACAAAGATTTTAAATGAAGCAGGAGCCTATTATGAAATTAATAAATTATGAATCCGTTACACCAACTCATTTTGATAATGATGCGGCCAGGGGAGTTGCCGGTCGTGTGGTGGTGGGCAAGGCTGACGGCGCAATTAATTTTTGCATGCGCATATTCGAGATAATGCCGGGAGGGCATACGCCAAAACACGCTCATCCGTGGGAACATGAAATGTTTATTCACTCAGGTGTTGGCGAAATTTATGGTAACGGAAAGTGGAATCCTATCGGGCATGGAAACACCGTTTTCATGCCTCCTGATGAAGAACATCAGGTTAGAAATACCGGCAAGGAACTTTTGATTCTGGCTTGTCTGGTGCCGTCAATCGCACCTGAATTATAATACCACGCTTTAACAGGGGAATGACCTTACATACTCGGCTGATTTTTCGCCCGCTATATATCCTGTCGAGAAAGCGGCCTGCAAGTTATAGCCTCCGGTGTCCGCGTCGATGTCCATAACCTCGCCGCAAAAGTACAATCCGTTAATTAATCGGGAAGCCATTGTGCGCTGGTCTATTTCCGCAAGGGAAACACCTCCTGCCGTAACTATTGCCTTTTCCAGCGCTAAAGGTGATTTTATATTAAAGCGCAGCGCTTTGAGGATCTCAACAATTTTCCCTCTTTCGAGAGCAGTGATCTGATGCGCCAGTTTTTCTTTATTGATGCCGGTCAATTCGATAAACGGTTCAATCATCTTGGCGGGCAGATATTCTTTCATGATGCCGCCGATTTTCCTTTTACTGGATTTGTCCATATCCCGCTGCAGGCGCTTGTGCAATTGTTCCGGGGTCAATGCCGGTTTTAAATCAATCAACAAAGATACAGGACCTTTCTCCAAAGCTTCAACAACAGACAGACTCATCAACAAAATAATCGGTCCGCCCAATCCGAAATGAGTGAAGAGCATTTCCCCAAAGCGGCTTTCAATTACCGGATGCCGCGGCGATTTTATTTCTCCGCGGCCATACACGCAATCAGGCACGAGTGTAGAATCAATCGAGTTAGCTTTACCCTGAAACGCTGTTGCGCGGACATTGCGCAGGCTCACCCCCTGCATGGATTGAGCAAGTTTTTGTTCATGCACAATTAGAGGCACTAATGCCGGCTTTAGTTTTACTATGCTGTGCCCCAGCTCGGCGCTGATCTTATAGCCATCGCCGGTGGAGCCGGTAGATGGCCAGGTCGAGCCGCCCGTTGCCAGTATAACCGCTTTAGAGAAATATTCTCCTTGCGGTGTCATGACACCGCAAGCGACATTATTTTTTATTATAATTCCGGTAACCCTGGTATTCAGTTTTACACGGACATTATTTTGAGAGAGATATATTTTTAAAACACGGACGACATCATGAGCATCGTCAGAGACAGGAAATATTCTACCGCCGCGTTCCACCTTGGTGGTGAGGCCGAGATTATTCAAAAAAGCAAGCAACTCCGGACGGAAAAAATTATGAAAAGCGCTGAACAGGAAACGGCTGTTATCTCCATACATGGAAATAAAATTCTTCAAATCAGCCGAATTGGTTAAATTACAACGTGTCTTGCCGCTGACCAGAATTTTTTTCCCACAACTATCTGTTTTTTCCAGCAGTAAAACTCCAGCGCCCAATTCTCCGGCACGGCCCGCTGCCATAAGGCCGGCGGCCCCGCCGCCAACAACAATAATATCGCCATTTATTTCTTCTTCTATATTCATATATTTGCATCTCCGCATTCCCTATGTGATTTACATGAAAGGATATTATCGGTCAATCAGTGAATTTTGGCAGCGACCGCATCCACGCAGTTTGCTGTGGGGTAAGCGAGCGAATATGGAATTATAATTTTCCTTAAGAATCGAAGATTCTTTTCAGATTTCCGAGGAGAGGTTCGATATGTATGATGAATTATTCCCCACAGTAGGGTAATCATTCCCCATTTCGTGAATAAAAAATGGCAGACGTTTTCCACAAAAAAATATTAATCATTTATTTCAAGCACATAGAAATTATAAATTAGTTTTTGTTTATTGGCATATAAGTTGCTTTAGTGCATGTCAGAAATAATGTGGAGGTAGTTAATCATGAAGAAAGCTTTATGGTATCTGGTTGGCGCGATTTTTCTTTTGTCAACTTTAGCTTTTGCCGCTGATAAAACCGCTTCCACCGTTAGGACAAATGTTGTAAAGGCCGCAAGGATGCATGCTACAGGAAAAGTTATCGAAATTTCAAATGAGTCAATTAAGATTGAACGTACCGTTAAAGGCGATATAGAAAACATGGAGTTTAATTTAGATAAGCCATCTACCGGTATCATGGTAAATGATTCCGTGAAAATAGATTACACGGAAAAAGATGGCAAACTAACAGCATCGAGAGTGGCCAAAGTCATTTTGAAGAAAAAAGAGGTTAAACCGTCTGGAGCAAAGTCAGCCTCAGATAAAAAATAGTTGCAGTTTAGTTGGAGTCCCTTAATTTTATAAGGGGTATTATCAAAATAAAAAAAGTAATTTAACAAGGAGGGTTTTAAGATGAAACGTTTAGGATTGTTTGTTATCGCATTGGTTTTCGCATTTTGCACCACCGTTATGGCGGCTGATACTGCTACCGCTCCCGCTGCTGCTCCCGCGGCAGAAAAAGCTGCTCCCGCAAAAGCAGAGAAAGTAAAGAAAGCAAAGAAAGCAAAAAAAGCAAAAAAAGCAAAGAAAGCTGACGAGAAGAAAATGGACGAAGCAGCTCCCGCAGCAAAATAAGGTTGTAAAAACTTTATGTGGTTCAAATTAAGGGACAGGTAGGTAATACCTGTCCCTTAATTTTGAATATATTAAAGTAAAAAGTGATTTAACAAGGAGACTTTTAAGATGAAGCGTTTACTATTACTTGTAGTAGCATTAGTTTTCGCGTTTAGCACCGCCGCAATGGCAGTTGATCAGGCCGCAGTGAAAGCCGACACAAAGGTTGATAAGGCCGCAGTGAAAGCCGACGCAAAAGTTTATAAGGCTGCAGTGAAAGCGGACGCAAAGAAAGCCAAAGCCGATGCAAAGGCAGCCAAAGCCAATGCAAAGAAAGCCAAAGCCGATGCAAAGGCAGCCAAAGCCGATGCAAAGAAAGCCAAAGCCGAAAAGAAAGCTGAAGAAGCAGCTCCCGCAGCAAAATAAGGTTCTAAAACATTATAAGATTTGAAAGAAGGGACAGGTTACCTGTCCCTTCTTTTTTTTGTTTACTATCCCTAAAATAGACATTGTCTGTTTAGAAAAACAAAAAACCCTCTTTGTTTAGATGTTTCGATGAGATA
>Ga0074045_10002848_pt1 | contig 15812 bp, 14 predicted proteins | sample BogForMeECP23OM2_FD_94442 | JGI IMG/M metagenome (GOLD analysis project Ga0074045, IMG submission 94442) | Bog forest soil microbial communities from Calvert Island, British Columbia, Canada - Bog Forest MetaG ECP23OM2 | ecosystem: Environmental > Terrestrial > Soil > Wetlands ...
CCATTCGGGTCGAAGAAGAAAACCTGCCACGTTCCCGAGCCAACCTGCCGCCGGCAAACGTGCTCGACCTGGTGCGCGGTCAGGGTTTGCAGCATCGTCGAGAGCCCGCGGGCGGAGAACGCCATGTGGTCGATCACGCCGGGGCGCAGCGCCTCGGCCGGGCGCCCGCCGACGATATGCAGTATCGCCCGGCCCTGCGCGTAGAGCCACGCTCCGGGGAAATTGAGATTGGGTCGCTCGCCGGGGACCAGACCCAGTACGCTGCCGTAGAAGTCCACCGTCTTGGCCACGTCGTCGGTGAGCACCGTGAAGTGGTTCATGCCCTCGATGGTCATCGCTGCCCTCCTCACCTTGCCTGCCGCCGCCTGCCTGCCCTAGCGCATGCACTGCGCGAAAAACGCGCCAAAAAGGGCGGTGGCATCGGGCGGCCGGGGATCATTGTACGCAAAAGCATCATCGCCACCGCTCCACGCGTGACCGAGTTGCGCCACGCGCACGAGGCGACCGAGCACACGCCCATCGCTGGAGTAGTCCTCGGTCGTCATCGTCTGGCCCCCCGCTAGCGGGGTTGTCGCGGTCGCGTCCGCGGCAGGGAGCCCGTGGCCCGATTCCGCGCCGGCGGGCTGATACCCGTTGAAGATCAGAAACTGGCGCAGCACGTCGAGCGCGTTGCTGCCGGCGACGACGTCGTCGCGTTCGCCGTGGACGACGCATACTGGCACGGGCAACGCATCCGGGGAGGTCCGCGCGCGCGCCTCGCGCGCAATTTCGGCAATATCGGTGTCGGCGCCGGTGGCAAGGATCTTCAGCGCCGCGGCGGGGCTCGAAGCGGCACCGCACGCGACCCCCGAGTGCAGGCCGACGGCGGCGAACAGTTTGGCAAAGCGCAGCCCGAGCACGGCCGCGAGACAAGCGCCCGAGGACATGCCGAGGACAAACACGCGCCGCGGGTGCGCGCGGAACTGGCGGCGCACGCTACGCACCTGGGCGGCGACGATCGCGGCTTCGCCTTTGCCTGCCGCTGTACGCTGGTCGAACCAGTTCCAGCAGCCCCAGGCATTGGCATCCTTGGCCTGGCGCGGCAGCAGCACCAGCCAATCGCGCTCGTCAGCCAGTGCGGTGATGCGCGTTCCTGCCGCAATTTCCTCCGCCGCCTGGCGGCAGCCGTGGAGAAGAACGACGAGCGGGCGGCGGCGCCAGCGCGAATGGCCGCGCGGCACGTAGACGAGGTAATCGCGCGCCGGCCATACCAGGGGCGCGACTGCAACCCAGCCATGCCACGAAAACTTGCGTCCGGTCTCGAAGCGCCCGGGCTCCGGCGGTGCGCGCCTAAACCGCCGCGAGAAAAAGCCGCCCAGGCGCGGCCAGAACGCGGTACCGGGGTCAGATGAGGATGACGTCGTACTGCTCCTGCGTATACAGCGTTTCGACCTGCAGCGAAATCGGCTTGCCGATAAAATCACCGAGCTGGGCGAGGCTCTGCGACTCCTCGTCGAGGAACAGATCGATCACCGACTGCGAGGCGAGGATACGGAACTCGCGCGCGCTGAATTGCTTGGATTCGCGCACGACGTCGCGCAGGATTTCGTAGCAGACCGTCTGCGCGGTCTTGATCTCGCCTCGGCCAGCGCAAGTCATGCACGGTTCGCACAGAATGTGAGCGAGGCTCTCACGCGTGCGCTTGCGCGTCATTTCGACCAGGCCGAGCTGGGTGAAACCGTTGACCGTCAGTCGCGTACGGTCGCGGTCCAGCGCCTTGTTCAATTCCTGCAGCACCGCGGTGCGATGGTCGGCGTTCTCCATGTCGATGAAGTCGATGATGATAATGCCGCCCAGGTTGCGCAGCCGGAGCTGGCGGGCGATCACCTGCGCAGCTTCGAGATTGGTCTTGAAGATCGTGTCGTCGAAGCTGCGCCCGCCGACAAAGCCACCGGTGTTGACATCGATCGTCGTCATCGCCTCGGTCTGGTCGATGATGAGGTAGCCCCCGGACTTGAGCTCGACGCGCCGGGCCAGGGCCTTCTGGATCTCGTCTTCGACGCCGTTTAAATCGAACAGCGGGCGGTCGCCGTTGTAGTGCTCGATTCGCTCGACGATGGTCTGGGTGTACTGCTGTGCGAAGTCGAGCATCTTCTGATAGGTCTCGCGCGAATCGACCAGGATGCGCACCGACTCCTCGGTTGCCATGTCGCGCAGTACCCGTTGCGCCAGATTCAGGTCCTGGTAGATGAGGGAGGGTACCGGAAGCAAGCCCGACTTGGCGGTCAGATCGTGCCACAGCTTGGTGAGATACTCGATATCGTTCTGCAACTCGCGCTCGGTCGCGGTTTCTGCCATCGTTCGGATGATGAAGCCCCCGGCCATGCCTTCGGGAAGCAGCTGCTGCAACTTGCCGCGGAGACTTTCGCGTTCGGCCTCGTCCTCGATGCGCTGTGAGATGCCGATATGCGAATCCTGCGGCAGGTAGACGAGCAACCGGCCGGCGAGACTTACCTGCGTGGAAAGCCGCGCCCCCTTGGTGCCGATCGGGTCCTTGATCACCTGCACCAATAGCGACTGACCCTCGTGCAGGATGCGCTCGATCGGCTTGCTGTCATGACCGTGGCCGTTCTGGCGGTGTTCCCAGATATCCGCGACGTGGAGAAATGCCGCGCGCTCGAGGCCGATCTCGACGAAGGCCGATTGCATGCCGGGCAGCACGCGGGCGACGCGACCGACGTAGATGTTGCCGACGAGCCCGCGCGCCGACGAGCGCTCGACGTGGAGCTCCTGCACGACGCTCTGCTCGAGCATCGCCACCCGCGTTTCCTGCGGCGTTACGTTGATGAGAATCTCGTGACCCATGGCGTTGCTCTATATCACCGGATAGCCGATATGAGCCAGGACGCCGGCTGTTTCGTGCAGCGGCAGACCCACCACGCCTGAGTAGCTCCCCTCGAGGTGCTGCACGAACGCGGCGGCCCGGCCCTGTATCGCGTACGCGCCAGCCTTGTCGAAAGGCTCACCCGTGGCGACATAGCGTTCAATCTCGTCTCGCGCCATCGCTCGCATGGTGACACGCGAAGTCGACACCGCCGCAACAAGCTGCGTCTCAAAGCGTACGGCGACCGCGGTGATCACCTCGTGCGTTTGTCCCGACAGCGCGGTGAGCATGGCGACGGCACCGCTCGCGTCGGCTGGCTTGCCCAGGGCTCTGCCGTTGAGCACGACCTCGGTATCGGCGCCGAGCACCGGCTTCGGCGGGAGCCCGCGCCGGCCCATGCGGTGCCAGCCAACTGAAGCCTTCAGGCGCGCGATGCGCTTGACGTAATCGAGCGGCGGTTCTTCCTTGCGTGGTCCTTCCACGACGTCGCGGCGACGACCGAGCGCCTCGCGCAGCAATAGCGGCTCGAACTCGACGCCGAGCTGACGCAGCAGCTCCTGCCTGCGCGAGCTCTTCGACGCGAGGTAAATCGCCGGGCGCTCGGTGAGGACGAACAGTTCACTCATTCGCGGTGGTAAGGATGGCCCTGGAGAAGACTTGCCGCGCGGTACAGCTGCTCGATGAGCACGACCCGGGCAAGACCGTGTGGCAATGTTAGCGCGGAAAGCGCCATCATGACATCGGCATTGTGTTTGACGACTGCGGCGAGGCCATCGGCGCTGCCGAGCACGAACGCAACCGGTTGCCCCCTGTTGCTCCAGCCGCGCAATTTTGCGGCGAATTGGGCGGTGGACCAGGATTGGCCATGCTCGTCCAAGGCGATGACCGTCGCGCCGCGGGTCGCTGCGGCAATGCGTTCGGCTTCCGCGGCGAGGATCTGCGCCGGGCTCCTGCCGTGTCCGCGCGCACCGGGCTTGAGCTCGATTAGCTCCAACGCAAACTCGCGCGGCAGACGCCGCGCGTATTCGTCAAAGCCGCCGACTACCCATGCGGGCATCCGTTGGCCGAGCGCGACGATACGAAGCTTCATCGACGAGCGCGGGGCCGATGCGTATCGGCCCGCGACGTCAGGCAGGCGCGGCGGCCTTGGTGCGCGCGCGCGGCACGTGCGCTGTCCACAACTCTTCGAGATTGTAGTACGTGCGGGCCGCCGGTTGCATGATATGCACAATGAGCTCTCCGGCGTCGACAAGCACCCATTCACCGGTCTGCTCACCTTCGACGCCGATGATGTCCGCGCCGGCCGCCTTCAGCGCGTCGCGCACGTGTTGCGCCAGCGCCTTCCCCTGACGGCTCGACTCGGCGGTGGCGATAATCATGGTGTCGCAAAAACTGGTCAGCTTGCGCACATCGAGCACCGTAATATTCCGGGCTTTGATGTCTTCGAGAGCGGCGACGGCGGTCTTCTGGATCTTGGTGCTTCGAGCACGATGCGACACCTGGCGCTTGGGCACGGCGGGGCTCAAGCGTGACCCAGCCTGGGCGGCTTGTTGTCAGTAACACGCGCAGATTGCATCAGGTCGGGGTTTCCGTCAGGGCGCAGCGGGAAGCGATCGGTACAGCTGGTGGCGGTCAATATAGTCTAGAACCGCGGGCGGAAGCAAACCACGAATTGCCGCCCGGCCTTCGGCGCCGCGCGCGAGTGCGGCACGGATCGCGCTGGCCGCGATCGGCTGCGGCGAGACTTCCACGCGCACGATGGAGCCGGCAAGCGTGCGCTCCAGGCGCGAAGGGTCGGTGGTCAGCCTGCGTTGCCAGTGAACCTCCAGCGCCGGCGGCATCGTTACCGCTGCTTCGGCTGCGCCGGGACGGTCGACGACGACAAAATGGGCGAGAGTGAACAGGCGCTCCCAGCGCCACCACTGCGTGAGACCGGCAAACGCGTCCGCGCCGATCAGCAGCGCGAGCGGCAGTGCCGGCTGCTCGGCGTGCAGCGCCTCGAGTGTCTGCACTGTGTAACTGGGACCCTCGCGCTCGACCTCGTGGGCGTCGGCGACAAGCCCCGGAAACTCCGCGCAACCGAGTACGGTCATCGCCAGGCGATGCACGGGCGAGGCCACCGGCGGCGTGCGATGCGGCGGGCTGCCGGTCGGAATCAATCGCACCTCGGGTAGCGACAGGGCGGCTTTGACCTCGGCAGCCAGGCGCAGGTGTCCGTAATGGACCGGATCGAACGTCCCGCCGAGAAGCGCCTGCACACGGATGATGCGGCTCATCGCGTCAACGGACCACGACCACGCCGGCAGGGGGCCTCATGCAGCGTCCCGCGCCACGCGGGCGACCAGCGACTCCGCGTGATCGAGGTCCGATTGGATGGTGCGCAGCACTTCGTCGTTGATGACGTCGGTCTCGCGCAGCTGCATCAGTTCGGTCCGTTCGGCCTGTAGCGCCGCAAGCCGCAGCTGGCGTTCGGCATCGCGGAGGGCATTGACGCGGTGGCGCCGCTCGGCGTTGGCAGAATGACGCTGCACCCGGCGTTCGTACTCCGCGATGAGTCCGGTCGCGTACGCATGCTCGTCCGGGTCGTCGAGCGTCGGCAATCGCCGACGAATGGCCGCGGCGGCGGCCTGTGCCGTCGCCAGCCGTGCCGCGCGCTCTTCAAGCTCCGCCACGCGGTCGCCGCGAATGCCCAGCCAGTGTATCAGCCATGGCAGCGTGAGCGCGTTGACCAGCAGCGTGATCACAATCACGCTTGACGCGAGCAGGATGATCAGCCCGCGAAATGGAAACGGCGTGCCGGCGGCAGTCAGGAGCGGTATCGACAGGGCAGCGGCCAGGGTCATCGACCCGCGGATTCCTGCCCATCCAACCAAAAATACGCTGCGCGGATCATGAATGCCCTCCCGCGCGCGAATGCGCCGGGAAAGGAGCAGCGGCAGATAGGCGGACGGAAACACCCACACGATGCGCAGCACGATCACCACGACGGATAGCGCGACAGCGAGCAACGTGAGGCCGAAGACGCTTGCCGCGGGGATGCCTACGACCACCGAGTGCAGCTCCACGCCGAGCAAGAGGAAAACCAGGCCGTTGAAGGCATAGGTAATCATTAGCCACACTTCCCAGGCGTGGGTGCGCGTCGGCGTGTCGAGATGGCGGCTGTCGTCCACGCCGGCATAGAATCCGGCGGCGATGACCGCAAGGACGCTGGCCAGACCAAGTGCCTCGGAGGCGAGATACGCGGCGTAAGGGGTGAGCAGGGAGATCACGGTTTGAATGGCCGGATCGTCGATGCAGAAGCGGGCGAGGTTGGCACGCAGGCGGCCGATAGACCAGGCGACGGAAAACCCGAGCAACAACCCGCCACCGGAGAGGACGAGGAATTGTGTCGCGACCTCGCTCCAGCTGAACACGCCGGTCAACACGCCGGCGAGCGCGAACTTGAACGCGACGAGTCCCGTCGCATCGTTGATCAGGCTCTCGCCGTTGATGATCATCGTCACGCGGGTGGGAATCTTCAGCCTGCTGGTGATCGCGCTCACCGCAACTGCATCGGTGGGCGAGATCGCGGCGCCCAACGCGAAAGCCGCGGCAAGCGGCATCTCCGGCAGGAACCAATGCAGCAGGTAGCCCACGGCGACCACCGTCAGCGAGACCAGGCCCAAAGCGAGCATCAATACGGGTCGCAGCACGCGCATCAGATCGCGCTTCGGGATCTTCCAGGCGTCGGCGAACAGCAGGGGCGGAATGAACAGCAGGAAGAACACTTCCGGCGGAACGCGCAGGGATCCAAATGCCGGAAAATAGGATAGGGCGACGCCGGCAATCACCTGCAGGATTGGCAATGGCATGGGCAGCCATTTGCCGATGGCACCGACGAGCGCGACCGCCAGCAACAGACCCAGCGTGATTTCGATCGTGCCCATCGGCGTATTGTAAACGTCGTCGCCCTCGCACCGCCCCGCTACGTGCAGGCGCGCCCTAGAAGCGCGAGCCCGGCGTGCGCAGGAAGGCGATCTCCTCCGCAGTCGATTCGCGCCCGAGAATCGCATTGCGGTGCGGGAAGCGACCGAACAGCTGGATGACTTTGGCGTGTCGCTCGGCGCCCGCCAGCGGTTCGGCAAGCCCGCTCGTGTCCCGCAGTCGCCGGTAGAGCTCGAGCGAACGCTGCTGCGCGCGTGGCGACTCGGCATGGGCGAAGGGCAGGTACATGAACAAGCGCTCGACGGGAATCAGGTGGCCGTCGTCGCCGCGGGCCACGGCCTCCTCGGCGAGTGACAGCGCCAGCGTATCCCCGGCAATAGCGCGCGGCGTGTTGCGAAAGGCGTTGCGCGTGAACTGGTCGAGCAACAGGATGCGTGCCAGCGTCCCGCGTGGCGAGGTCCATGCGGCGAATCCGCCGGTCAGCGCAGTCTCGATCGCCGGGCCGAAGCGTGCGCGGATCTGCGCATCGAATGCAGGGTCCTTGCGGAACCACTCGGCGCGTTCACTGCCATATGCGTCGCTGCCCCTTTGCCCGAACCAGAAATCGAGAATCTCTCGCACCGTGAGGCCCCCCAACCCAGATAATCAAGGCTGATATAGTGCAAGCCCTGCGGTCACGCAAGTCGTTCCCGCCGCAGAGGAGAGCGAGGGAGGTTCGGAACGATGGCGGCACCCGATGGCGACACGCTTCGCTCCTGGATCGGAACGCGCGAGGCACGCAGTGACACGCTTGACGCAGCGCCGATCGCGCGCTTGTCGGCAACGCTCGATCGTGATGACCCGGCGCCGCGCTTAGGCGATGTGCTGCCACCGCTGTGGCACTGGCTTTACTTTCTGCCGATGTATCGACAGTCCGAGGTCGGCCCCGACGGTCACGCGCGCCGTGGCGGCTTCCTGCCGCCGGTGCCGCTGCCGCGGCGCATGTGGGCTGGCAGCCGCATGCAGTGGCATCGGCCGCTGACCGTCGGCGCGGTCGCGACGCGGCAGTCGCGCATCGTGTCGGTAAAGGCCAAACGCGGCCGAGCCGGAGACCTGGTGTTCGTCGTCGTCCGACATGAGATTTCGGTCGCCGCAGGTCTCGCGCTGACCGAGGAACACGATATCGTCTATCGCGGGCTTGACGCGGTGCCGGCGCAAGTGCCAACGCAGCCGGATGAGCCGGCGCCGCGCGCTGCCGCCTGGGTGCGCCGCGTCGTTCCCGACGACGTCCTGCTGTTCCGCTACTCGGCGCTGACGTTCAATAGCCATCGCATCCATTACGATCGCCGCTATGCCACCGAGTCGGAAGGGTACCCGGGACTGGTGGTGCACGGACCATTGCTCGCGACCCTGCTCGTCGACCTGTGGCGCCGGCAGCAGCCCGGGGCGACCCTTGCACAGTTCGAGTTCCGCGCCCTGCGCCCGCTGTTCGACGGCGCACCGTTCGATCTTTGCGGCCAACCCGAGAACGACGGTCGCGTCGCGCTCTGGGCGCGAGGACCGGATGGGGCGGTGGCAATGCGTGCGATGGCCACTTGTCTCGAGCCGGAGCCGCGTGCCGCGGCGCCCGGCACGCCCGGACAATGACCATGCGTCCGCTCGATGGCGTCCTCGTCGTCTCGCTCGAGCACGCGATCGCGGCGCCGTTCTGTACGCGCCAGCTTGCGGACCTTGGGGCGCGGGTGATCAAGATCGAACGTCCGGGTGTCGGCGACTTTGCCCGCGCTTACGACCGGCGCGTGCGCGGCATGGCCTCGCATTTCGTCTGGACCAATCGTTCCAAACAGAGCCTGACACTGGACGTGAAACAGGCGCGGGCGCAGGACGTGTTGCGCGCTCTGATCGGGCGTGCCGATGTGCTGGTGCAGAATCTCGCGCCCGGGGCAGCCAAGCGACTCGGCTTGGGCGCCAGCGCGCTGCGGTCGTTGCATCCGCGGCTGGTGGTCTGCGACATCTCGGGCTACGGCAGCGACGGGCCGTATCGAGACAAGAAGGCCTACGATCTGCTCATCCAGAGCGAAGCGGGCTTCCTCTCCGTCACCGGCACGCCGGACGAGCCTGCGAAGGCGGGCTGCTCGATCGCCGACATTGCCGCAGGCATGTACGCCTACACCGGTATCCTCGCCGCCCTGTTGCAGCGGCAGCAAACCGGCCAGGGGTCGCACGTCGAGGTGTCGATGCTCGAGGCGCTCACCGAATGGATGAGCTACCCCCTGTATTACGCGTTCGAGGGCGCGAGTGCGCCCGAGCGCACCGGCGCGGCCCACGCCACGATCTATCCCTACGGGCCGTTCGCCGCCGGTGACGGCAAGATCGTTATGCTCGGGCTGCAGAATGAACGTGAATGGGAAGCGTTCTGCAGCCGTGTTCTGCGCCGACCGGAACTTGCCGTCGATCCGCGCTTTTCGGCCAATGCGCAGCGCCATGCCAATCGGGCGGCGCTGCATGCGGTCATCGTCGAGACGTTCAGCACACTGAGCGCGGCCGAGGTCGTCGCGCTCCTCGACGCGGCACAGATCGCCAACGCGCGCGTGAACACCATGGCCGAACTCTGGGCGCATCCGCAGCTCGCGGCGCGCGGCCGGTGGGCCACGGTCGATTCGCCGGTCGGCCCCCTGCCGGCATTGCAGCCCCCGGGGACTTCCGATGCATTCGACGCCCGCATGGACGCGATACCCGGCCTGGGCGAGCATACCGACGCGATACTGCGCGAACTGGGCTACTCCGATCCGGACATCACCGCGCTGCACGCGGAGGGCGCCGTCTGATCGGGCGGGGCAGGCGCCGCCGCTAGGCCTGCGTCTTCGTCCCGGGAAACTTCCAGTACACGGCCTCGATCGTCTTGCCGAGGCGGGTTCGGACCTGGGCCTTCACGGCCTGTCCGAGCGCGTACGAATCCACTTCGCGACCGACCCAGTGGCCGGGCTTGACGCGAACGAAGACCACGCGCCGGTCGGCGTCGAGCACGATGGAGCTGGTGACCGCCGGCACGCCCCGCGCGGCGAGAAATTCCATCACGACACGATCGAGCGGGGCGTCCGCGGTGTCGATGAGCAACCTGCGGTTGATCGCGGCGAGGAACAGGGCCATCGCGCCGAGCATCAGGCCAACGACGATCGCAACCACGGCGTCGAACAGCGGACGCGGTCCGACGGCGAACGACACCCCCGCGACGAGCAGCGTGAGCACGATGCCCACCAGCGCTACCGCATCCTCGAGTACGACCGCGAGTACCGTGGTGTGGGTGCGGTTCGCCAGCACACCCTTCCAGCCGCCTATCTCGCGCAGGGCGACAACAAAGGTGAACGATTCGAGCGCGAGGGCGAACACCAGCAAGCCCACAACCAGAGGTGTGAACGGCTCGACCGCGGCCGGCGACAACAGAGCTTGCACGCCATGATAGACGTTGATGCCACATCCGATGAAGAACACGCTGACCGCGGACACGAGCGACCAGAAGTAGGTTTCCTGGCCGCGCCCGAACGGATGCAGTGGATCGGGACCCCCGCGGCCACGCACCTCCCCGACCTTGAGCAGCATCTGGTTGGCGACGTCGGCGATCGAGTGGATCGTTTCGGCAAACAGCGTCGGCGATCCGGTGACCAGCCAGCCGAACCCCTTCGATGCGGCGATCGCGGTGTTGGTCGCGATGGAGAGCGAAACCGACGAGGACATGCGCTAGGTGCGGACCTGGCCCGCGCCAAGCACGATCCATTTCTGGCTGGTGAGCCCCTCGAGACCGACCGGCCCGCGCGCATGCAGCTTATTGGTCGAGATGCCGATCTCGGCGCCGAGGCCATATTCGAAGCCGTCGGCAAATCGGGTCGACGCGTTGACCATGACCGAACTGGAGTCCACCTCGCGCAGGAAGCGCATGGCGTTGCCGTGGTCGGCGGTGACGATGGCGTCGGTGTGCTGCGAGCCATACTTGGCGATGTGATCGATCGCAGCGTCGAGCGACGGCACGACGCGCACGGCAAGTATGGGCGCCAGGTACTCGGTGTACCAGTCGTCCTCGGTGGCGATTCTCATCTCGGGCACGATGGCACGTGCGCCCGCGTCACCGCGCAACTCGACGCCCTTTTCCCGATAGATCTCGCAGAGCGGCGGTAACACACGCGACGCGATCTTCGCGTGCAGCAGCAGCGTTTCCATCGTATTGCATGGACTGTAGCGCTGCGTCTTGGCATTGTCGGCAATGGCGATCGCCATGTCGACATCGGCGTACTCGTCAACGTAGACATGGCATACGCCATCGAGATGCTTGAGCACCGGGATGGTCGCCTCCTGCACGACGCGCTCAATCAAGCCCTTGCCGCCGCGCGGGACGATGACGTCGACGTACTTGTCCAGCGTGACCAGCAGGCCCACGGCGGCGCGGTCGGTCGTGCCGAGTAGTTGCGCCGCCTGCTCAGGCAGCCCGGCGGCACGCAGTCCTTCGTGCACGCAGGCGATGATCGCCTGATTCGAATACAGCGCTTCCGAACCGCCACGCAGGATGCAGGCGTTGCCCGCCTTCAGGCATAGCGCCGCTGCGTCCGCGGTCACGTTTGGGCGCGCTTCATAGATGATAGCCACCACGCCAAGCGGTACCCGCATGCGCCCCACCTGAATGCCGCTGGGACGATATGCCAGATCGCTGATCTCCCCGACTGGATCCGGCAGCGACGCGATCTGGCGCAATCCATCTGCCATGGCGACAACCGCCGTGGGCGTCAGGGTCAGCCGGTCGACGAATGCGGCGTCATTGCCGGTGGCACGCGCGCCGGTTACGTCATGCACGTTAGCGGCGAGCAGCCGTTCGCCATCGCGCAGGACCGCGGCGGCGATGGCCTGGAGCGCGGCATTCTTGGCCCGCGTGCTGGCGCGCGCGAGAACGCGCGCCGCGGCGCGCGCGTTCTCCCCCACCTCGCGCACATACAACGGCAAATCCAGGCCGGGAACACTCAGGTTCGTCATGCGCCCATTGTAACGCCAAGGCCTTGCAACGCCCGCAGCGACCGCCGCCTAGAACTTGTGCGCATCCAGGGTCTGCACGCCCGCGTCGGTGCCGACGAGGATGACATCGGCGCCGCGCCGCGCGAACAGTCCATTGGTGACAGCGCCGGTAATGTTGTTCAGTTGCGCCTCGAGCTCGGCCGGGTTGAGGATGGTCAGACCATCGACATCAAGAATGATGTTGCCGTTGTCCGTGAAAAAATGCTCGCGCAATTGCGGCTGCCCGCCGAGGCGGATCAACTCCCGGGCGACGTGGCTGCGCGCCATCGGGATCACTTCGACCGGCAGCGGAAAGTTGCCCAGCACGCCAACCAGCTTGGAGCGGTCGACGATGCACACGAACTGCCGTGCTACCGCGGCGACGATCTTCTCCCGGGTGAGCGCGCCACCGCCGCCCTTGATCATCGCGCCGTGCGCAGTGGTCTCATCGGCGCCTTCGATGTAGACCGGCAGGTCGTCGACTTGGGTCAACTCAACCACGGCAATGCCGTGCTGCTTGAGCCGTTCGGCGGTTTTCACCGAGCTCGCGACCGCGCCCCTGATGCGGCCTTTCATTTTGGCGAGTTCGTCGATGAAGTAGTTGGCTGTCGAACCGCTGCCCACCCCGACGTAGGCGTCTTCAACCACGTACTTGATCGCCTCGCGGGCGACGAGCTGCTTCTGTTCATCCTGCGTCATGATTTCTTTCGTGCCGGGGGCAGGTCGGTGCAAACACCCTCAAACACCTCGGCGGCAAATCCGACCGATTCGGAGAGCGTCGGGTGCGGGTGGATCGTCCTGCCGATGTCGACGGCATCGGCGCCCATTTCGATCGCCAGCGCGATTTCGGAAATCAGGTCGCCTGCGTGCGTACCGACAATGCCGCCGCCAACGACGCGGTGCGTGACGGCGTCGAAGAGCAGCTTGGTGAACCCCTCGTCACGGCCGTTGGCGATCGCGCGACCCGACGCGATCCAGGGGAACAGCCCCTTCCGGATCGCCACGCCTTTGGCTTTCGCCTCATCTTCGGTAATGCCTACCCAGGCAATTTCCGGATCGGTGTACGCGACCGAGGGAATGACGCGCGCATCGAAGAAGGATTTCTCACCTGCGGCCGCCTCGGCGGCAACGTGTCCCTCGTGCACGGCCTTGTGCGCCAGCATCGGCTGGCCGGTTATGTCGCCGATGGCGTGGATGTGCGGCATATTGGTGCGCAACTGACTGTCGGCTGGAATGAAACCGCGGTCGGTGACGGCGACCCCGGCCTTGTCGGCACCGATCTTGTGGCCGTTCGGGCTGCGCCCCACCGAGAGCAGGACCAGGTCGTAGGGCTGCGCGCCCGTCGGGGCTTGCTCGCCCTCGAAGGTCACGTAGATCGCATCCTTTCTTGCCTCGGCCGCGATGGTCTTGGTCTTGAGCATGACACGGTCGAAACGCGCCTTGTTCATCTTCTCCCAGACCTTTACCAGGTCGCGGTCGGCGCCCTGCATCAATCCATCGAGCATTTCCACCACGTCGAGGCGGGCGCCGAGGGTCGAATAGACGGTGCCCATTTCCAGGCCGATGATGCCGCCGCCGACGATGAGCAGGCGTTTGGGCACTGCGGCCAGTTCCAGAGCGCCGGTCGAATCGACGATGCGCGGGTCATCCGGCATGAAGGGCAGCCAGACCGACTGCGACCCGGCTGCGATGATCGCCTTACCGAAGCGTACGATCTTTCTGCCGCCGGTCCTTTCCTGGCCGGCCCCCCCCGTCAACTCAACCTGCACATGATGCGGGTCGAGGAAGGCGCCCACGCCGCGCACCACCTCAACCTTGCGCGCCTTGGCCATGACCGTCAGGCCGCCGGTGAGCTTGCCCACGACCTTGTCCTTCCAGCCACGCAGGGCGTCAAGATTGACCTGCGGCGGCTGATAGGCCACACCATGCTCAGCCAGGGCCGCCGCCTGGTCCATGATGCCGGCGATGTGCAACAGCGCCTTCGACGGGATGCAGCCGACATTCAGGCACACGCCGCCGAGCGTCGGATAACGCTCGACCAACACCGTTTTCAATCCCAGATCCGCGCCGCGAAACGCGGCGCTGTAACCACCCGGGCCGGCACCGAGGACCAGCAGCTCGCATTCGATGTCCACGGCGCCGCTGTAGGTCGCCGCGTCGGGCATAGCCGCGTGGGTGGACCGGGCCGTCGGCGGGGCCGTCGGCGTGGCAACTGGAGGGGTTGGGGTTGCGGCCGGTGCGGCCCTGGCCTCGTCGGCCGCCGCATCGAGGGTCAGGATCGCGCTGCCCTCGCTCACCTTGTCGCCCACCTTGACCTTGATCTCCCTCACCGTCCCGGCGGCCGGCGCGGGCACATCCATGGTCGCCTTGTCCGACTCGAGCGTAACGAGCGAATCCTCCGCCTTCACCGCGTCGCCGGTCTTGACCAGCACCTCGATGACCGGCACGTCCTTGAACTCGCCGATGTCAGGAACCTTGACTTCGATTGTGCTCATGGGTATCCCAAGAAAATCTCTAGCGCATAGCTCCTGCCGAGGCTGCCATCCGTTGCGAGGGGTGTAGGCCGCTTGGCGCGCTGGCTGCGGCCGCCGTCGTTACCCACGTTCGCGGGCAGACTCGCATCTGCGCATCCAGCCCGCGCTCGCCCGCAACTCCGACCTGCTGCGGCGGGAAGGGATCGTTCGTCTCATAACACGAGGCGTCGGAGGTCTGCGAGGAGGCCGGAAAGGTAACTGTTGAAGCGTGCCGCCGCGGCGCCGTCGATCACGCGGTGATCGTAGGACAAAGAAAGCGGGAGAATCAGTCGCGGAAGGAATTGTTTGCCGTCCCAAACCGGTCGCGTGACCGAGCGGGAGACACCAAGAATGGCAACCTCCGGGGCGTTGATGATCGGCGTGAAATACGTGCCGCCGATTCCGCCAAGGCTCGAAATGGAAATGCATCCGCCCTGCATGTCGGCGGGACCGAGTTTGCCCTCGCGTGCCTTGGTCGAGAGTTCGCCCATCTCCGTGGCGATCGCCAGTATCCCCTTCTGGTCGGCGTGCTTGATCACCGGTACCACCAGGCCGTTGGGCGTGTCGGCGGCAAACCCCACGTTGTAGTACTGCTTGTAGACCAGGTTGTCACCGTCGAGCGAGGCGTTGAAATCAGGGAATCGCTTGAGTCCCGCGACGCAAGCCTTGATGAGGAAGGCTAGCATCGTCACCTTGATTCCCGCCTTCTCATTCTCCTTATTGAGCTGCACGCGGAACGCCTCGAGGTCGGTGATGTCGGCATCCTCGTGATTGGTGACGTGCGGAATCATCACCCAGTTGCGATGCAGGTTGGCGCCGGAGATTTTCTTGATCCGTGACAGCGGCTTGCTTTCCACCGGGCCGAACTTCGCGAAGTCGATCTGGGGCCACGGCAGCAGGGTCAATCCCGCGCCCGATGCCGGGGACGCCGTCGCTGCCGACGCGGTGCCGGCCAGCGCTTGCTTGACATAACCCTGGACGTCCTCCTGCAGGATCCGCTCCTTCGGTCCGCTCCCCTTGACCTTGTCCAGGTCGACGCCGAGCGCGCGCGCGAAGGCACGCACCGAGGGTGAAGCGTGCGCACGGCGGAAGGCGCTGTCATCCACCGTCGCCGGTGGCGTCGCCGCGGGTGGTGCCGACGTCGGTGCGGGCGATGGTGCGGTTGCGGAGGCGGCTGGCGCGGGCGACGCCACCCGATCCGGCTTCGCGCCGGTTCCGTCTGCCGACGGAGTCGTGGTCACGGCGTCTAAGAGCAGGATCACGCTGCCTTCGCTGACCTTGTCGCCGACCTTGACCTTGAGCTCCTTGACCACGCCCGCGAAAGGCGAGGGCACGTCCATCGTCGCCTTGTCGGACTCGAGCGTGACCAGCGGATGCTCGCGCTTCACGCGGTCGCCGAGCCGGACGAAGACCTCGATCACCGGCACGTCCTTGAAATCGCCGATGTCGGGCACCTTAACCGCAACGGGGCCGCCGGAAGGCGCGCTCGGAGCCGG
>Ga0074045_10002849_pt1 | contig 15803 bp, 17 predicted proteins | sample BogForMeECP23OM2_FD_94442 | JGI IMG/M metagenome (GOLD analysis project Ga0074045, IMG submission 94442) | Bog forest soil microbial communities from Calvert Island, British Columbia, Canada - Bog Forest MetaG ECP23OM2 | ecosystem: Environmental > Terrestrial > Soil > Wetlands ...
GCCGCACCCACCTGCAGGACGCGACGCCATTGACGCTGGGCCAGGAGTTCTCGGGCTATTCGGCGCAGCTCGCCCACGCGAAGGCGCATGTTTCCGACGCACTGCCGCACGTGTTCGAGCTCGCGCTTGGCGGCACCGCGGTCGGGACCGGGCTCAATACGCATCCCGAATTCGGTGCCCGCGTGGCCGCGGAAATCTCCGCCTACACCGGTTTGCCTTTCGTCACCGCGCCGAACAAGTTCGAGGCGATGGCGGCGGCCGATGCCCTGGTCAATCTCCACGGCACGCTGAAGACGCTCGCCGCCGCGCTCGTCAAAATCGCCAACGACGTGCGCTGGCTCGCCAGCGGTCCGCGCTCGGGCTTAGGCGAGATCACGATTCCGGAGAACGAGCCGGGCAGCTCGATCATGCCGGGCAAGGTGAATCCAACCCAGTGCGAAGCGCTCACCATGCTTTCGGTACAAGTGCTGGGCAACGACGTGGCAGTCAACATCGGCGATGCGTCGGGAAATTTCGAGCTCAACGTGTACCGACCCCTGATCATCCACAACGTGCTGCAGAGCATCCGCCTGCTTGCCGACGGGATGGCGAGTTTCGAGGCGTATTGCGCCCGCGGCATCGAGCCCAATCGGGAGCGCATCGCGGAACTGGTCGGGCGCTCGCTCATGCTGGTGACCGCGCTTAACCCGCACATCGGCTACGACAAGGCGGCCGCGATCGCCAAGAAGGCGCACCGCGAGGGGACGACCCTCAAGGCCGCCGCTCTGGAGCTCGGTTACGTCACCGAAAAGCAGTTCGACGAGTGGGTGCGACCAGAACGCATGATCGGGCCGACGTCCTGACGCCGCGCGCTGCTACTGCAGCAGTGCTTCGCCGCTCACGCTGACCGTCACGTCAGTGGTGCCGCCCTCGATGGCGATCGGTGCATTGGCGCTCGCGCTCATCGCCGTGGCGCGCGCCATCGGAAACACCCGGCCGCCATCCCCGGTCTGCACCGTGACATGCCCCGGTTTCGAGGCCGAGAAGCCAAGCCCCATGGCCGCCTGCTGCGCGCGCGTCTGCCACATCCTGATCGCCTGCTGCGTCACGCTGTCTTCGGCTTCGCGCCGCGTTTTCTCCAACAGCGAGAAACCCATCCCGGACAACAGCAGGCCGTTGTCGTCCTGCAGCTTGGAGATCAAGTTCGCGGCGACAGTGAAATCCGCGGAATCGAGACTGATCGACTGCACAACATGCCAGCGTTGTGCCTTCACTTTTTCGCTCACCTGTTGCGTCGAATAGCCCGCGCTCGCGACCTTGACCGACGGATAGTCCTTGGCCACGGCGAGCGCCCTGGCGATCGCGGCGTTGACCTGGCTCGCCGCCGCGGCCGCGTTCGGACTCTCGGCTTCGGCGCGCAGCCACGCCTGCAGGCGATCGTTGACCACCGTCGCGGTCGCTGACGCGCTCACGCTGACGCTGGGCTGCGCCGTCGCCGGCACCTGGCCGATGGCGCAGGCGGCAGTGCAGGCGACCACGCCGATGAGCGCGCGTATGACAGGGCGCATCACGTTCTTGAAGGCGACGGATATCATCGATCTCCTCTCGCAATGCGCCGCGGCAGTTCGTTGATCGCCTGCCGGTTCGACCAGGAAAAGCACTTGGGCGCCGCTTCGGCCCACGGCAGCCAGGCGTACGCCAGGTGTTCCTTCGGCGCGAGCCGTACCTCGATCGCGTCGGGAACCTGCAACGAGAAGACGTGCTCGGTATTGTGCGTCGTGCCGGGAGGATAGCGGTGGCGCCAGCGTGCGAAGATCTCGTACTCGTTGCGAAGCTGCCAGTCGACGACCTCGCCGTATGCCGACGCGTCGATTCCGGTTTCCTCGGCGAGTTCGCGCGTGGCAGTCTGCTGCAGCGTTTCGCCAGCCTCCTGACTGCCGGTCACCGATTGCCAGTGACCCGGGTAATCGGCTCGCTCCAGCAACAGGACGCGCAAATCAGGGGTGTGCACGAGTACCAGTGTCGAGATCGGAATCTTGTACGTCAATCCGCCGCTCAAGCGACAAAGACCCAGAACGGCTTGTGACGCTCCTGCCAGTACTCCGCCGCTTCGGAAAGCGTGTCCTCCAGCGTCTCCCAATCGACCGGGTACGCCTTGTGATAGCCCGCGGCATGGCGCAATACGACCACGATGCCGTGATTGCCGACCCAGTCGCTGTCCTCGAGACAGTCGGCCAGGGCGTCCCAATTGTGACCGAAATGCGACGGCAGCCGGAGCCCCTTGCCCAGAGCCTCCATGAGTTCGCTCTTGCCGCCAACACCATGCAGGTCGACGACCTGGTACTTGAGCTTGGCCGCTGCGGCCGCGGTCTTGATCGCATCGTGCGCACCCGACCATTCACGCACACCGGAGTCGGCTGCTATCGCGAGATCGGGTGGCTTCATGGTCGGATCTTCCGGAATGAGCGATAGTGGTCGTCGGAATAGTAGCACTCGGAGACGGCCGAAACATGACCCCCGCAAACGATCCGCCGCGCGCCGCGATTCCTCGCACCGGGTGTCGGAACCGTGTATTCGTGGTAATAGCCGCGCGGTTCCGGCGGCAACAGCCGCTCCCGGTTGCCGAAGACGACGCCGTCGCGCTCGTACGGAAAGGGACCGCCGGCATGAATCCTTTCCAGGGTGGCACGAGCCTCTGCAGGCAGCATCGGCGCCGCGATTTCGTCCGCTGCCGATGTTCTGCCCGCGGCGACGAGCGGCACCAGCGTCAGCAGGGCGCAGACGAGGCAGCGGACGAGCGGGGAAGTCCGCGACCGGCGTGGGTGCGTTGGAATCATGCGTGCATTCTAACGTTGCAGGCTGCGCAAGAGTCGCGCGCGCCCCGGGTCGGCGCGATAAAATCCAGCGCGCCCATCCGCCGGCCCTGTTGGGGACCGTGGCGGCGCTAAGACCCGCTGCGGCGCATCGTGTCGACCTAATCGACGTGCAATCGGCCGGCGAACGCCGGCGTGCCGATGAGCAGATTGACTTTCTCACCCACTGCTGAACCTGTGCGGCAATGACCCTCGGCGTCAAATATATCGCCTACGGCAACAGCAGCGGCTATGCCCTCGCAGCGATCGCGTACACGCGGGCCTTGCACAATGCGGGCGTACCGGTATGGTGGCAGCCGTGGTTCCTGGGTTCGAACCCGGCGATGTGGCGTCCGGAGGACGGCCTCGATTGCCTGCCGCTTGCACGTGCCGCCGCAGGCGATGCAGCGCTTGCGGACTTGCCCGCCGTGATCGAAGCGAGGGCGCGCCCGATCGACTACGACACGGTCGTCGTGCACACGGTGCCGGAGCACTGGCCACGCTTTCTTGAGCCGGACAGGCGCTGCGTCGGCTACAGCGCGTGGGAGACCGATGCGCTGCCGGCGCACTGGCCCGGGCTGCTCAATGCGATGGATGCGCTCGCCGTCCCATCGCGCATGGATGCGGAGCTATTTGCGCGGGGTGGCATCCACCGGCCGGTGCACGTCGTGCCGCACATTCGCCGCCACGCCTGGAGCGAGTCGGCGCGCGATGACGCGATTGCGCTGCGACTCCGCTTGCGCATTCCCGACGATCACTTCGTGTTCTACAGCATCGGCGTCTGGGATCCGCGCAAGGCGTTGGACGATCTGCTGACAACGTACGTGCGCACCTTCAGGAACACGGACCGCGTGACGCTGCTGCTCAAGACCTCGGCTTGTGTCAACAACGCGGCCGACGCATGCGGTGCCGCGTCCGCTGAGGCCGCAGTGCGCGAGATCCTGCGCGCGGCGCAGACCGGCGCGCGACAGGATCCGGCCCATGTGGCAGTGATCGCGGCCGACGACATGAGCGGGCGCACGATCGACGCCATCCACGCGCTCGGCGATTGCTTCGTCTCGCTCACGCACGGCGAAGGCTGGGGGTTGGGTTCGTTCGAAGCCGCCGCGGCAGGCAAGCCCGTGCTCATCACCGGTTGGGGAGGGCAACTCGACTACCTCGGTGCAGGCTATCCGGGGCTCGTCGATTATCGGCTGGTTGGCGTGACCGGGTGGTCACCGCATAGCTCGTATCAACCGACCCAGCGCTGGGCCATGGCCGATGCCGAGCACGCCGCGCAGCTCATGCGCGCAGCCGCAGCGCGCGAGCCGCAGCTGCGGGAAGCGGCCGCGATGACACGCGAGACGATCGCTAACCGCTATGGCGAGCCCGTCGTCGCGCGCACCCTCATTGCCGCACTCCATGGCTGAGATCGCGCCCGTGTTTCACTTTGTCTTCGGACTCAAGCCGCAGCGGGAGCCGATGCACGTGGTGCATTACCTTTGTCTCGAGTCTTGCCGGCGCGTGAACCGACCCCGAGCAATGTGCATGCATTACCGCCACGAGCCTTACGGGCCCTGGTGGGAGCGCATCAAGGCGCACCTGTGCCTGCGCCGCATCGGCGCGGCGAGCCTGATTCCTGACACGGCACGCTATGACACGACCGCCGAGGGCCGACTCATCCGCGACGCCGGCTGGTCCTACGCCCACGAAGCGGACTTCCTGCGCCTCTCCGTGCTGCTCGACGAGGGGGGTGTGTACGCCGACATGGACACGCTTTTCATAGCGCCCCTGCCCGAGCATCTTTCTCGCAAGCCGTTCGTGCTTGGCGAGGAGGCGCCGGTTCCGGGAGGCGATGGCGTGCTGCAACCGTCGCTCTGCAACGCACTCATCCTGGCGCAACCCGGCGCGACCTTCGCCCGGGTCTGGCTGGCGGCGATGGCGCGGGCCTTCGACGGCTCGTGGAGCAGACACTCGTGCCAGCAAGCGGTTCGGCTGTGGGGCGAGATGCCCGAGTCGGTGCACGTCGTGCCCCAGACCTACTTCTATAAGCACGCGGCGACACCGCGCGGCGTGCGCACGCTGCTCGAGGGCTACGACCCGGATGTCGCCGGCGTGTACAGCCTGCACCTTTGGGCGCACCTTTGGTGGGACGCGTGGCGCACGGACTTCACGACCCTGCACGCCGACCAGCTTGACGAGAGTTACCTGCGTGGCATGAAGACGACCTACGCCATGCTGGCGCGGCGCTTTCTCGATTGAGCGCCACGTTGTGCAGTCGTCGGCGCAAGGCTTACGCAGCCATGCCGAAAGCGAGTGCGCCGCCTGCGTGGGGCATGGCGAAGGCTCCCAGCGGCGGGTCAAATTCGGCTATGCGCTCGCGCAACAGCGCCTCGAGGCGCAACAAGCGTGCAGCGCGAAAGCAGCGCAGCAGACTGATCGCAGCGTGGTGCGCATGATCGAAGCTGTTGCGGCCATGGAACACGTACACATGCAGAAAACCGTGCTCGCGCAGGCGCGCAAAGCGTCGCCCCTGGCGCAGCATGGACACGACCTGCGCCGTATCCTCGCCCAGGTGCTGCTCCGGGTAGCGTGCGAGGGCATCGCGGCGGGCGAACAGTGTCCCGGGTGCAAAGTTCAGCGGATACGGCTCGTCATACCAATCGTCCCAATACATCTCGCGCACGTCGGCGAAGAGGTGAAGTTGATCGCAGAGGAAGCTGCAGTCGCTTTTCGTGGAACGAAGCGCCTCGAGCTGGACATTGAGCCGCTGCGGATGGAAGCGGTCGTCGTCGTCCCACTGGCAGACGTAGTCGCCGCGTGCCGCGTCGATCGCTGCATTGCGCAACGCGCCGAGCGTGCGCTTGCCCGCGACCTGCACGACGCGAATGAGGGCGCCGTCGCCCGCGCGCGCCAAGTCGAGCACGGCTGCATGCAGCTCGTGCCCACCGTCATGGACGATGACCAGCTCGCGCTCCGGTGCCGTCTGGATGCAGAAATCGGCGATGGCGCGGGCGAGCACGCCCTGACGACCCTCCTGCGTCACCGTGAAGCAGCTTATCATCTGCTCTCACCATGCAAGGCCTGAGCTATCTCATCACCTATCGCGAAGCGGGCAGCGAGGAGCGGCGCGCGAATCTGCTGGCCGTGCTGTCCTGGCTCGGGCAATGGCCGGAAATCGAGATCGTTGTCGTCGAGCAGGACGCGGTGCCGCGCCTCGACGCGCCGCTTGTATCTGGCGGTGGTGTGGTGCGGTTCGCCTACAATCCGGGGCCGTTCAACAAGGCCTGGGGCTTGAATGTGGCGGTGGGCTTTGCGCGCGGATCGGTGCTCGCCATCGGCGACGCCGACGTGATCGCTCCCCATACGTTCGCCGCGGCAGTGGAGAGCTGTCGTGACGTCGCGGCGGTAAAGCCCTACCGGACTATTGTCGACTTGACCCCGGAGGAGAGCTTTCGCGTGCGCGGCGGCGAGTGGGGGTTTGATCCGCCGCGTCCCGCCCATGCGCTGCCCAATCGCGAAGGTCAGGGTGAGTATGTTGTTTTCGCCGGCGGCTTGTTCCTGGTCCAGCGCGAGTGGCTCATCCGGCTGGGCGGATTCGACGAGCGCTTCCGCGGCTGGGGAGGCGAAGACGATGCGATGACACAAAAACTGCGGCGCGGCGGCGTCCCCATGACGCAGATCGAAGGGCCGCCGGCGTTGCATCTGTGGCACCCGCGCTCGCACGAGACGACTTTCGGCCATGCGCACTACGCCGCCAACGTTGCGTTGCTCGACGCGTATCACGCGTACAGCGACGCGCAGTTCGCGCGCTTGTGCGAGGTGCAGCGCCAGCTGATGGGCAATCTGCACAAATATCGCCCTGCGGACTGATTGGCCGATGGGCCCGTTTCGCGCTACGCGGGACCGATCTTGTCCGACGGCCGAATGCGGATATGCAACTCGCGCAACTGCTGCTCGGTGACCGGCGACGGCGTCTCGATGAGCAGGTCCTGCCCGCGCTGGGTCTTCGGAAAGGCAATCACGTCGCGGATCTGCTCGACGCCAGCCATCAGCGCGACCAGGCGATCGAAGCCGAAGGCGATGCCGCCGTGCGGCGGCGCACCGTATTGCAGAGCCTTGAGCAGGAAGCCGAACTTGCGCTGCTGGTCCTCCGGGCTCAGCTTGAGCGCGTCGAACACCTTCGCCTGCACTTCCTGGCGGTGGATGCGCAGCGAACCCCCGCCGATCTCCCAGCCGTTGAGCACGACGTCGTAAGCTTTGGCGAGCGCGTGGCCCGGATCGCTCTCGAACAGGGCTTCGTGGCCGTCCTTTGGCGCGGTGAATGGATGGTGGCGCGCGCCCCAGGTCTTGGTCTCTTCGTTGAATTCGAACATCGGGAAGTCGACTACCCACAGCGGCCGCCAGCCGGGTAGCGCGAGACCACGCTCGTGTCCGATCTTTGAGCGCAGCGCACCCAATGCGTCGGCCACGATTTTGTCCCGATCGGCACAGAAGAAAATCAGATCACCGCTCTGCGCGCCGGAGCGCGCGACGATCTCGGAGAGCACCTCCGGGGTCAGAAACTTGACGATCGGCGATTGCAGGCCATCGGCGTTCGGCTTGGCCGCGTCGTTGACCTTGATGTACGCCAGGCCCTTGGCGCCGTAGACGGCGACGAACGCGGTGTAATCGTCGATCTCCTTGCGCGTCAGAGACCCACCGCCAGGAATGCGCAGGGCCGCCACGCGGCCGTTCGGCAGTTCCGCCGCCGCACGGAAGAGCTTGAACTCGACCGTCTTCATCAGGGCGGTGAGCTCGGTGAGCTTGAGCGGAACGCGCAGGTCGGGCTTGTCCGAACCGTAATCGCGCATGGCGTCGGCGTAGGTCATCACCGGAAACGGCTGTGGCAGCGCGACCCCGAGCGCGTCGCGAAACAGCGCGATGACCAGCTCCTCCATCAGCATGCGCAAATCCGTCTCCTCGAGAAAGGACGTCTCGATGTCGATCTGCGTGAATTCGAGCTGGCGGTCCGCGCGCATGTCCTCGTCGCGGAAGCACTTGACGATCTGGTAATAGCGGTCGAACCCGGCGACCATCAGCATCTGCTTGAACAGCTGCGGGGATTGCGGCAGGGCATAGAACTGCCCATGGTGGACGCGCGAGGGCACGAGAAACTCTCGTGCGCCTTCCGGTGTCGACTTGTAGAGCACGGGCGTCTCGATCTCGATGAAACCATGGGCGTCGAGGAAGCGGCGGGCGGCCATGGCGGCACGATGGCGCAGCATGAGATTCTTCTGCATCACCGGCCGGCGCAGATCAACCTCTCGATGCTCGAGTCGCACCGTTTCGGAGAGGTTCTCCTCATCGAGCTGGAATGGTGGAGTGAGCGAGGCGTTGAGGAGCTCGATATCGTGGGCGAGGATTTCGATCTCGCCGCTGGCAAGCTCGGGATTGACGGTGCCCTCCGGTCTCGGCCGCACCAGGCCGGTCGCGGCGATTACGTACTCATGGCGCAGCCGTTCGGCGACGGCGAAGGTTGCGACACGGTCCGGATCGCAAACGATCTGCACCAGGCCCTCGCGGTCACGCAGGTCGACGAAGATGACGCCGCCGTGATCACGGCGGCGATGGACCCAGCCGCAGACAGTCACCGTTTGCCCGAGGCGCTGGCGGTCGATGCGGCCGCAGTAGTCGGTTCGTTTCAAATTCTTCTCCGGCAGCAATGCAAGGGCAGGGTCGGCTGCGATCGGCCAATCGCGGGCTTGGCCACCGCGCCTGCGCGGCGACCCACAGCATTCAGGCCAATCAATTTCGCAGCGCTCGGGTGGCTTGCGCGCCAAGTGCCGGCGGTTCAGCGACGGTGCGCGAACGCGGCGCGACAACACCCATCGAGATGATGTACTTGAGCGCTTCGTCGACGGTCATGTCGAGTTCGTGCACGCGCGAACGCGGCAGCATCACGAAATAGCCCGAGGTCGGGTTGGGCGTGGTCGGGACGTAGACGCTGACGTGCTCGCCCTCCATGTGCACCGCGACCGAAGCGCCCGGCGTGCCGGTGAGAAAGGCGATCGTCCAGCTGCCGGGATAGGGAAACTCGACCAGCAGCGCCTTGCGGAACGCATTGCCCGAATCCGACAGCAGCGTGTCGCTCACCTGCTTCACGCTCGAGTAAATCGACTTGACGAACGGGATCCGGCCGAGGAGGGCTTCCCAGAACAGAATCAAGCGCGCGCCGAAGAAGTTGGCGGCGATGACGCCGGTAAGCAGCAAGATGCCGAGGCTCAAGACCACGCCGAGGCCCGGAACGTGAAAACCCAGCACCGCTTCGGGCCGGGCGCCCTCCGGTAGCAGCAGCAGGGTCCGGTCAAGCGTCGTGACCAGGAATACCAGGACCCAAATCGTGATCCCGAGTGGCACCCAGACCAGCAATCCGGCGATCAGATAGCGTCTCATGGAGCCTTAGCGCAGCGGCAGCGGCCGCGTCAGCAGGCGCTCGCGCGTGCGCGGCGGGTCAATGGCACGTGTCGCCACCGCTCGCCGGTTTGGTTTCCGCCTTCGATTCGGTGGCAGCCGGCTTGGCGCTGGTGCTCTCGGCAGCGGGTGCTGCCGGCCCGCTTTTGTCGCTGGAGCCTTCACTGGAGCCATTGCTCTTGGCCGCCGACTTGCTGGCATGCTTGAAGTCGGTTGCGTACCAGCCGCTGCCCTTGAGCCGGAAGCCGGCCGCCGACACGAGCTTGCGTAGCTCTTTCTTGCCGCACGCTGGGCAATCCTTGAGGGGCGCATCAGCAAGTCGCTGCAGCGCTTCGAGTTCGTGGCCGCAAGCGGCGCAGCGATATTCGTAAATGGGCATGGCGACCTCGGTAATCGTCGCGAACAGTATGATCCAAAAGAGGAATTATACTCCAATCTGGGGGTCCCTCCCGGTCGACACAAGCCCTGGTCTGCCGACCGGACTCGCGTTGCACGCGCCGCCTGAGCATGGCGTTTTCCATTATGCTTAGCTGGGTTTCGCATGAGCGCCAAGCGGCAATGATGAGTGCGTACGGAATGTGGTGGATTGCCGCCGCGGCGCTTATTGCCGCGGAGCTCTTGACCGGTACGTTCTATCTGCTCGCGGTCGGCGTCGCGGTCGCCTGCGGCGGCATCGCGGCGTGGCTGGGCTGGAGCGCGGCGAGCCAGTGGCTTACCGCCGGTGTTTTGGGCATCGTCGCGGTGACGCTGCTGGAATGGTGGAAACGCGGACGCGGCGTCGCGCCGCAACAGACGGCGCTCGACGTGGGGCAGATGGTGCGCGTGCAAAGCTGGGGGCCGGACCGCACTGCACGGGTTAGCTACCGCGGCTCGACCTGGGACGCCGAGCTCGCAACGCCCGATACGCCTCAGGCCGAAACCATGTATATCGCGGCGACCCGTGGTTCGGTGCTCATTCTTGCAGCCGGTCGACCTTCCGCCGTGGAAGGCTAGGACATTGGACATCCTCATGGGCTCTTCGATCGTCACCCTGGCGCTGTTTATCGTCGCCGTCATCGTCATCGTCAAGACCATACGCGTGGTACCTCAACAGCACGCGCTGGTCATCGAGCGCTGGGGCAAGTTCCACGCCGTGCTCGAACCGGGACTCAATTTCGTCGTGCCCATCGTCGATCGCGTCGCTTACCGACACGACCTGCGCGAAATACCGCTCGACGTTCCGTCGCAGATCTGCATCACCAAGGACAACACACAGCTGCAGGTCGATGGCATCCTGTACTTTCAGGTCACCGATCCCAGGCTCGCGTCGTACGGGTCGTCGAACTACGTGGTCGCGATCACGCAGCTCGCGCAGACGACGTTGCGCAGTGTCATCGGGCGCATGGAGCTCGACCGCACGTTCGAGGAGCGCGATCACATCAACGCCCAGGTGGTCGAGGCGCTCGACCTGGCGGCGGCGAACTGGGGCGTCAAGGTGCTGCGCTACGAGATCAAGGATCTGACGCCGCCGAAGGAGATCCTGCATGCCATGCAGGCGCAGATCACGGCGGAGCGTGAAAAGCGCGCGGTGATCGCGACCTCGGAAGGTAAGCAGCAGGAGCAGATCAATCTCGCCGCGGGTGCGCGCGCGGCGGCGATCGCGCAGTCCGAAGGTGTGAAGCAGGCCGAGATCAACACCGCGCAAGGGCAGGCGGCCGCGATCCTCGCGATCGCGGAATCGAACGCCAAGGCCATTCGCCAGGTTGCGGAGGCGATCAGTTCCCCCGGCGGCATGAATGCGGTTAACCTCAAGGTCGCCGAGCAATACGTGGCCGCGTTTGCCAACCTGGCCAAGACGGGCAACACGCTGATCGTGCCGTCGAATCTCGCCGACCTGGCGACCCTGGTGACGACCGCGACGACGATGTTCAAGGCGCAGGAACGCTAGCGAGGGAAGGCCCGCGCGACGTGCCGGCGCGACGCGTGCGCAACGCCACGACGGTGCCGCTCGCGGCGACGATGGAAAAATGATGCGGGCGCGGAAACTGTTGCCGCGCCGGGCTGTCGATCTTCGGGCAGCGCCGAGAGCGCGGACACGGGATGGCCGAGCATGGGACGGGTAACGCTCTACAGCAGCTCGAGGCGATCGCGGCCGGGTAGTCTCCGGGCGCAAATCAAACCGGCGGTGCAAAGCGCGGCGCCCCCGCAGCAGTCCGATAGGCCCGGCGCGGACCCGCGTCAGCCTGACCTTCGCTGGCCGGAGCTGTTGCGGCGCCTGCGACGACCCCTGCTCGCTGTAGCCGGCGCCGCCGTCGCGCTGGGGCTCGTCGCCATCTACTTCGCATCGCTGAAGCCGGTCGCGCATACCTTCACCCAGACCGACATCGACGCCGCCGTGCTGCATACGCTCGAGACCAAGACGCTGCCGTCGACAGCAGCGCGTGCCTATGATGTCATCAGGCCGTCGGTGGTGCGGGTGCGCCAGGTGGGCCAGGGGGCGGACGGCGAGCACGATGTCGAGAAAAGTGTCGGCAGCGGCGTGGTCATCGTCGACAAGGGCATCATCCTCACCAATCTGCATGTCGTGGCCGGGGGCGAGCGCCTGCAGGTGGTCTTCGCCGACGGGACCGAGTCGGAGGCGACGGTCATCGGCGTCCAGCCGGAAAACGACCTCGCGGTCATTCAGGCCAAGACGCTGCCCGACGATCTCATGCCGGCAACGCTGCGTTCCACGGCCGACCTGGCACCGGGTGACGAGGTCGTGGCCGTGGGCTTTCCATTCGGTATCGGCCCGACGGTGACTGCCGGCGTGGTTTCCGGCTTGCAACGTGTGCACCGTTCGCAGGACGGCACGCGCGATCTGGTCAACCTCATCCAGTTCGATGCCGCGGTCAATCCCGGGAGCTCCGGCGGCCCGCTGGTCACCGCGGATGGCGAGGTGGTCGGCATCGTGACGGCGATCCTCAACCCGACCGACCAGCGCGTTTTCATCGGCATCGGGTTCGCCGTGCCGATTGAAAATGCGGCGTCGGCGATCGGCATCTCGCCGTTCTAGGCCGTCACGGCTTCAACTCGAAAGGACAGCATGGACGCCAGAGAGCCCTTCCGCCCCGGGACCGCAGCACAGATGGAGCGCATCCTCTACGAGGTGAAAAAGATCGTTGTCGGCCAGGATCATTTTCTCGAGCGCGTGCTGGTGGCGATTCTCGCGCAAGGCCACCTGCTTGTGGAAGGCGTGCCCGGGTTGGCGAAGACGCTGACGGTCAAGACGCTGGCGCGGACGATCCGTGGCAGTTTCCGCCGCATCCAGTTCACGCCCGACCTCGTCCCGGCGGATCTGGTCGGGACGCGAATCTACAACCAGAAGACGGGAGAGTTCGTTACCTCGCTCGGACCGGTATTCACGAATCTGCTCCTCGCCGACGAGATCAATCGCGCGCCGGCGAAAGTCCAGAGCGCGCTGCTGGAGGTCATGCAGGAATATCAGGTAACGATCGCCGGCGTCACGCACCGGGTCCCGGAACCGTTCCTGGTGATGGCCACGCAAAATCCGATCGAGACCGAGGGCACCTATCCGCTGCCCGAGGCCCAGGTCGACCGCTTCATGATGAAGGTGCTCGTCGGCTACCCGAAGGAGGAGGAGGAGTTCGTGATCGTGGAGCGGGTGACCGGTATCGCGAGCGAGGTTGCCGCAGTCTGCACGACGGAAGAGCTATCCGCCCTGCAGCAGGACTGCCGCAACGGCTACGTCGACCCTTCGCTCATCCAGTACGCCGTGCGGCTTGCGTCGGCGACACGCTATCCGGAGCGCTATGGCGCGAAGGGGCTCGGCCGTTACATCAGCTTCGGGGCGAGTCCGCGCGGCTCGATTCACTTGATCGAGGGGGCGCGGGCGCTCGCCTTCCTGCGCGGACGCAACTACGTTCTGCCGGAGGACGTCGCTGACCTCGCGCCGGATGTGCTGCGGCATCGCCTCGTGCTCACTTACGAGGCGCTGGCGGACGGCAAGACGCCGGATGACCTGATCCTGGAGATCATGCGCCACGTGCGCGCGCCGGACAAGCCGCTGGAAACCCATGTCCGAGTCGCCGAGCGATCCTGAAGTTGTCCTGCGCCGGCTGGAGTGGACGGTCATCCGCCGTCTGGATGGCCTGCTGCACGGCGACTACCGCACGCTGTTTCGCGGCTTCGGGCTCGATCTCGCCGATCTGCGCGAGTATCAGTATCACGACGATGTTCGGCATATCGACTGGAATGTGACGGCGCGCCTGGCGACCCCTTATGTGCGCGAATATCACGAGGATCGCGACCTGACCGCGTGGTTCCTGCTTGACCTCAGCCCGTCGCTCGACTTCGGCTCCGGCGCGGTGCGCAAGCGTGGTGTGGCGAGCGACCTGGTCGCCGTGCTCGCGCGGCTGCTGAGCCGGCACGGCAATCGCGTCGGCGCGATCTTCTATGGCGACCGCGTCGAGACGGTGATCGCGGCGAAGAGCGGCCGCCGTCACGTGTTGCACATTCTCCACGCCATGCAAGCGCGCCCGGAACGCACGCACTCGGATGCGACCGATCTCGCGGTTCTGCTTCGGGCGGCGTTTGCGCTCATGCGTCGCCGGTCGCTGGTATTCATCGTGTCCGATTTCATCAGCACACCCGGGTGGGCCGAACACCTGGCGCGGCTCGCGATGCGGCACGAGGTCGTCGCCGTGCGACTGTTCGATCCGATGGAAATGGCGCTGCCCGATCTCGGTCTGGTGCCGGTCCAGGACGCCGAAACGGGGGAACAGCTCACCGTCGACACGCACGATCGCCGCTTCCGCAAGCGCTTTGCGGACGTCGTCGAACAGCGCGACAAGGCGCTGCGGGCATCGTTCCGACAGGCCGGTGTCGACGCCCTCGAATTGTCGACCGACGACGACCTGCTCGACGCGATGCTGCGCTTTGCCGATTTGCGCAAGCGGCGCAGCCAGCGCGCCGGCGGTGGCATGTTGCCCGGGCACATCGAAGCGACGCATGAGCTTCCTGTGGCCTGATCTGCTGTGGTTGCTGCTTGCGCTCCCGGCAGTGATCGGTATTTACCTGCTGTTGCTGCGGCGGGAGAGGAAACGCCTGCTCCAGCATCCGAGCCTGGCCATGATCCGCGACGCGATGGGAACCGCGCCGGCGTTCCGACGCAACGTGCCGCCCCTATTATTCCTGCTCGCGCTCGTCCTGCTCCTGGTTGCCATCGCGCGGCCTACGGCGACCCTCACGCTGCCCTCGCAGCATGAGACGATCATCCTGGCGATGGACGTCTCGGGCAGCATGCGCGCGACGGACGTCGCCCCGAGCCGGATCGTCGCCGCGCAGAACGCGGCCCGGGCCTTCGTCGCCGACCAGCCCGCAAGCGCGCGCATCGGTGTGGTTTCTTTCGCCGCAACGGCGTCGCTGGTACAGCCCCCGACGCGCAGCCGCGAGGATATCCTTGCGGCGATCGATCGCTTTCAGCTGCAGCGCGGGACCGCGGTCGGCAGCGGCATCCTGGTCGCGCTGAAAGCGATCTTTCCTGAGCTCGATCTCGATATGTGGGGATTGAATCCGCACGAAGGCGCGGCGCGGGCGCTCTTCGATCGTGGCGCTGAAACTCGAGAGCCCGCGACAAAGACCGCCGCGCCGGGATCGTACAACGCCGCGGCGATCATCCTGCTCACCGACGGTCAGACGACGACCGGGCCGAATCCGATCGAGGCGGCGCGCCTGGCTGCCGAGCATGGCGTGCGTGTGTACACGGTGGGCATCGGCACGGCCAACGGCCAGATCCTGGGCAGCGAGGGCTGGTCGATGCGCGTGCGCCTTGACGAGGACGCGCTCAAGACCATTGCCGACATCACGCGCGGCGGATACTTCTACGCCAGCAACGCCGCGGAGCTCAATACGGTCTACCAGAGCCTGCGCTCGCGGCTCTCCCTGGAAACGAGGCAGGCTGAAGTTACCGCGCTGCTGGCCGCCGCCGCCGCCTTGCTCGCATTGGCTGCGGCGCTCACGTCCATGCTGTGGTTCAATCGCATTCTCTGACAGCGGAGACCAGGCGATGCGGGTGGACGAGAGCGTATTTCTCATTACCGGGGGGGCGTCAGGCCTCGGGGCCGGTACGGCGCGGATGCTGGTGGGGGGCGGGGGCAAGGTGGTGCTCGCCGACCTCAAGGAAGCCGAAGGCAAGGCGCTGGTAGCGGAACTCGGCGGTGCGGCACGATTCGTTCGCACCGACGTTACCGATGAGGCGAGCGCCAAGGCCGCGGTCGCGGCGACGCTCGCCGCGTTCGGTGCGGTGCACGGCCTGATCAATTGCGCCGGCATCGTCCACGGTGAGCGCGTGCTGGGCAAGGAAGCCCCGCATGCGCTCGAGAGCTTTGTCCGCGTCATCCAGATCAACCTGGTCGGCTCGTTCAACATGACCCGGCTCTCGGCGGAGGCGATGAGCCGCAATGCGCCCAACGCGGGCGGTGAGCGAGGCGTCATCGTCTACACGGCTTCGGTGGCCGCGTTCGATGGCCAGATCGGTCAACCCGCCTACAGCGCGTCGAA
>Ga0074045_10002851_pt1 | contig 15793 bp, 13 predicted proteins | sample BogForMeECP23OM2_FD_94442 | JGI IMG/M metagenome (GOLD analysis project Ga0074045, IMG submission 94442) | Bog forest soil microbial communities from Calvert Island, British Columbia, Canada - Bog Forest MetaG ECP23OM2 | ecosystem: Environmental > Terrestrial > Soil > Wetlands ...
CTGCTGTTGCTGCTGCTGCTGGCGGCGCTGGTGGTGCGGAAGCGGGGTGACGGCGCGGGGCGATTCGTGGCCTATGGCGTGCTGGGCGGCGCCGTGCCGGCGGCGCTCTTTTTCGGCTTCCTGCTGCACTATCGCGCGCTGGACGCCTTTATCTATATGAACCGCGCGATCACAGCCTACTACGCTCATCTGAACCGCATGGGCTTCATCAGCCTGCTGCGCGAGTGCATGCCGCGACCGATGCGGCTGCTGGTCCCGTTTGGCCTGGCCGCCGTCGCGCTGAACCCCGACCGCAGGAACTGGGAGCGCTGGGCGCTGGCGGCGGGAGTCGCGTTCGGGGCCTTCAGCTACTTCGTGCAGGGGAAGGGATATTACTACCAGCGCTATCCCCTGATCGCCATGACGTTGCTGTGGTTCGCCGTGGAGCTGAGCATTGCGGCGCGGCGAAGGGGACTGGCACGCGCGATCGGGACCGCCGGCCTGGCGATCGGCATCTTCATTCTGGTTCCGCTGTTCGCCGCGCGCGCCCGGACGGTCTTCTACTCCAACATCTTCACCGAGACGCTGGAGGCCGACCTCCAGAAGATTGGCGTCAACCGGCTACAGCGCGACGTGCAGTGCCTGGACATGGTGGATGGTTGCATGAACGCGCTGTACCACCTGAAGATCGTGCAGCAGACCGGAAGGACGGGAGACAACCTGCTGTTTCCGCCGGACCCTTCTTTTCCCGTGGTGCAGCACGATCGCCAGGCGTTCTGGGACGCTCTTGTGGCCCGCCCGCCGGACGTCTTTGTCATCAGCGACGAGCAGTTCATGGATGCCGCCTCGTTCGACAAGCTGAATCGCTGGCCGCAGTTCGCGCAGTACCTGGCGGAGCACTACGACCTCTACAGCGCGCACAGCTTCCCCATTACGGTGGCGTACAGAATCTATGTGCGTAAGGGAAGCTTTGCAGACCGGGCGGGAATGTAGGGTGGAGTGAAAAAGTCGATTTATCGTCTTGAAACTGTCCTCAGCGGCTAAAGCCACATTGCAAAAAACATTTTACGGCACGGGTGAACCCGTGCCCTTAAGCAAAACGGAGTTTTTCAACATCCTCTGAAGGGCGGGCGGGACTCCTCGATCAATCCATTTATTTGAGATGTCGATTCCCACTCATACCGCGAAGCGCGCGGCATGAATGGGGCACCCGCCTATTGCGTAAAAAAACGGCAAAAAAGTTCTTGACATAGAGAACTCTATAATGCAGAGTAATTCATGGAGGGACGAGCCGATGGCGAATTTTGAGCAGGAAGACGGGACGACCCGCGAGGAGTTGGTGCAGCGCGTGGCACTGATGGAGGCGATGATTGCCGAGGGACGGCAATCGACTGCGCGCTTCGGATGGATCTTTGTGATGTGGGGGCTGGTCTACTTTATCGCGGTCGGCTGGAGCTTCTATCTCCCCTACAAGTACTGGGCCTGGCCTGTTTGCGTGGGAATCGCCATTGGGGCTGGAATTGTGGTGAAGGTGCGGCAGAAGCGTTCCGGCAACTCCAGCGGAAATATTCGCTCTCGCAGCATTGAATCGGTGTGGCAGGGAATGGGCACCGCCATCATGCTGTATGTTGTCGCTGCCATCGCCAGCCACCATGCAGGAAGCCCGGCATACGTTGCCGCAATCCTCTTTTTTATCGGCCTGGCCCATGCCATCAGCGCCATGATTCTGCGCTGGGCGGTTCAAGCAGCGGTCGCGGCCGTCTGGTGGATTGGCGGCTGCGCTGTCTTCTTCGTTACATCTGACCAATCAGTTGTGATCTTCCTGGTCGCCTCGTTCTTCGGGATGATTGTGTTCGGGCTGTACGCGATGATGATGGAGCGGAGACGCGCGGCTGCCATGGAGCTGCATCATGCCTGAGCTGCCGGAACTCGATCCCGTGGTGCATGGAAAGCTGCGGCTGGCGGTGCTGTCGCTGCTGGTGGGCGTGGAGGAGGCGGACTTTACGTGGCTGCGCGACAAGACCGGATCGACCGACGGCAACCTGGGCGCGCAGATGCTGAAGCTGGAAGAGGCGGGCTACGTGGCGATGCAGAAGCGGTTCGCGGGACGCAAGCCGCAGACGCTGTATCGCATGACGCCGGCGGGACGCAAGGCGCTGGCGAAGTACGTTGCCGCGCTGAAGCGATTGTTGGGCGGGGCGCTTTAGAAGATTTGTCTAGTGACGGATTGAAACATGGAGGAAAAGATGCGAGATCGATTTGGATTGATGTTGATGGCAGGCGCGCTGATTGCGACAGGCGCGGCCTTTGGGCAGACGGGGCTGGCGACGCAGGCGGCAACGACCGCTGCGGCTGCCGCGACGGCTGCGAGCAGCTTGACGTTCGACGCAGCGTCGGTGCGGCCGTCCCCCGCGCCGGACCAGGCAACGATGCTGGCTGGCCTGATTGCGGGCAGGAAGCCGAACTGGGTGCGCGTGGATGGATCGCGAGCGACGTTTAATTACGAGTCGCTGAATGACCTGATTGCGTACGCCTACAAGCTGCAGCGATATGAGATCAGTGGCCCGGAATGGCTGGTGACGGACCGGTTCGACATAGAAGCGCGACTGCCGGATGGCGCTACGAAGGACGATGTGCCGGAGATGTTGCGGGCGTTGCTGAAAGAGAGATTCAATCTGGCAACACACAATGAGTTGCAGGAGCAGCCGGTGCTGGGGCTAGTGGTTGGCAAGAGCGGGGCAAAGCTGAAGGAGGCTGCCGCGACGCCCGAAGCGATCGACGAGAACGCGCCGCTGAAGCCGGGCGAATCGAAGCAGGACACTCCGAACGGGCCGATTCGCCTGATGAAAAATGCGGACGGATCGACGACCTACAACATGGGGGCGAGGGGAAGCTTCACACTGAAGTTCGACAGCGAGACCCGCTCGATGCACATGGAAGCCAGCACGATCACGATGAAGGGGTTCGTCATGATGATGACGACGCTGGGCGCTGGAGAGGGTCGCCAGATTGTGGACATGACCGGACTGACAGGCATGTATCAGGCGGCCGTGGACTTTTCCGTGATGGACCTTCAGTCGAGTCTGAGCGCCCAGGGCATCGATACTCCCAGGCGTCCCGGCGGCGGTTCTTCTGGTACGGAGGCAACCGATCCGGAGGGCGGGGCGACCGTCTCCGCAGCGCTGGAAAAACTTGGCCTGAAGCTGGAAAAGAGCAGAGCGAAGGTGGATCGGCTGGTGATTGATCATGTGGAGAAGACGCCTACGGAAAATTGAGGGGCGAACCAGCATGATGGGTGCCCCGCGCGTCGTATATCGGCGGACGTTTGGTTGGACTAAAAAGCTGACCTCAGCGGCTAAAGCCACTGTACAAGAGCGACATCTACGGCACGGCTAAAGCCGTTCCCTTAAGCAAAACAAGGCTCATCTGCTGCACGGCGAGACGGTTGGTACCGCTCGGATACTGCGGCGGGCTAGGCTGAGGGATCTTTGGGGAGGAGAGCGCGCTGGACGCGGCTGTGTTTCTGGCCGTAGGTGAAGTAGACGATGAGGCCGAGGATGAGCCAGACGATCAATCGCGTCCAGTTCACCCATCCCAGCTTCACCATCATGTAGCCGTTGAAGAGCACGCCCAGAATCGGCACCAGCGGGACCCATGGGGTGCGGAAGGGGCGGGCCTTGGCCGGGTCGGTGCGGCGCAGGACGAGGATGGAGATGCAGACGATGACGAAGGCGAGCAGGGTGCCGATGTTGACCATCTTGCCGATGTCGTCGATCGGCGTGAGCGCGCCGACGATGCCGGCGAGAGTGCCGACGAGGAAGGTATTTTTGAACGGTGTGCGGAAGCGGGGATGGACCTCGGCGAAGGGCTTGCGGGGCAGAAGGCCGTCGTTGGCCATGGCGTAGAGGACGCGGGTCTGGCCAAGGAGCATGACGAGCATGACGCTGGTGAGGCCGGCCAACGCGCCCATGGTGATGATGTCGCTGGCCCAGGGAAGACCGCGATCGAAGAAGGCGCGCGCGATGGGGGCCTCGATGTTCACCTGCTGCCACGGCACCATTCCGGTAAGCACGGCGGCGACGCCGATGTACAGCACCGTGCAGATAATCAGGGAAAGAATGATGCCGATGGGCAGATCGCGCTGCGGGTTCTTGGCCTCCTGCGCGGTCGTCGATACCGCGTCGAAGCCGATGTACGCGAAGAAGATGTACGCCGCGCCCGCGCCGATGCCGGAGAATCCGTAGGGAGCAAAGGTGTGCCACGAGCTTCCCCAGTTTGCGGGATGGACATAGTGCGATCCCAGGCCAATCACAAGAAGCACGACCGCGACCTTGAGGGCGACGATGCCGGTGTTGAACTTTGCCGACTCCTGAATGCCGATGGCAAGCACCGTGGTGACCGCGAGAGCGATGAGGAACGCGGGGAGGTTGATGCCGATCTCGTGTCCGAATAGGACGGGCGCACCGAGCACGACGTGGGCCTGGGCCATCATGGCTGCGGTGGGCGCAACCTTGAGCAAGCCGAGCTGTGTGATGTACTCCTGCGTGCCTGGGATGAGGGAGGGGTAGCTGGACGCCATCACCTGACGGCTGACTGTTTCGACCGCTTTGCTCAGCGCGGTCCAGTGGTCGTAGGCCAGCCAGAGTGGAAATTTAATGTGAAAGATGTCGAGCATCTCGACGAAGTAGTTGGACCAGCCGGAGCTGACGGTGCTGGCTCCCATGGCGTACTCCAGCGTGAGGTCCCAGCCGATGATCCATGCGATGAGCTCGCCCAGGGTGGCGTAGGCGTAGGTGTAGGCGGAGCCGGCGAGGGGGATCATGGCGGCGAACTCGGCGTAGCAGAGGCCGGCGAAGGCGCAGCCCAGCCCGCTGAGAACGAAAGAGAGCATCAGGCCGGGACCGGCGTAGTGCGCGCCCAGGCCCGCCATGACGAAGATGCCCGCGCCGATGACCGCGCCGATGCCCAGCGCCGTCAGTTGGAATGGGCCGAGCGACCGCTTCAGCGTTCCCACACCCGTGGCGCTGGCCTCGGCCGTCAGCACGTCCATCGACTTCTTCGCAAACAGATTCGCCATGCGGACTACGATCTCCCTGCTGGTTCGTTTAATATTAACTATCTTCCACCTGCGCCTGCGGACCCAGGCGCTTCCAGAGCAGATAGACCGGTATCCCAAGCACAACGAGGACGAGTCCAGGCCATGTGTACTGGGGTTTGTAACGCAAGAGTACAACACAGATCCATGCAGCCATCAGGATATAAAGCGCGGGCAGGACGGGGTAGCCGAAGGCGCGGTACGGGCGCGGGGCATCGGGCTGGGTGCGGCGCAGGACGAAGAGGCCGGCGATGGTGAGGATGTAGAAGATGAGCACCGCGAAGATTACGTAGTCCAATAACTGGCCGTAGCTGCCGGAGAGGCAGAGCAGGCAGGTCCAAGCCCACTGAATCCAGAGGGAGTTGACCGGGACTCCGCTGCGCTTGCCGAGCCGGCCGACGGAGTGGAAGAAGAGGCCGTCGCGGCCCATGGCATAGTAGACGCGCGCGCCGGCCAGCAGCATTCCGTTGACGCAGCCGAAGGTGGAGATGAGGATGGCGGCGGCCATCAGCTTGGCGCCGATGGCGCCGAATGCAGATTCCATTACGGCCGTGGCTACGCGGTCCTGCATGGCGAACTGAATGCCGCGACCGGCGATTGTGGATGCGGTTGGCGAGCCGGCCATGGGCAGAACGCTGAGATAGACGAAGTTGCAGAAGATGTAAAGAAGCAGGACGACGCCGGTGCCGAGTGCGAGGCTGAGGGGAAGATTGCGGCGCGGATTTTCTATTTCGCCGGCGGTGAAGGTGACGTTGTTCCACGCGTCGGCGCTGAAGAGGCTGCCGACCTGCACGACTGCGACGACGGTCAACAGGCCGACGAACGCGGTTGGGCCGCCGACGCCGACCTGCACCGCGTGGGTGGTGTGCCAGCCTGCACCGGCCCAGAAGTTGTGCCAGCCTATGCCAAAGTTGGTGGCGATGGCTGCTGAGTTTTTGGCGACGAGTCCGACCAGAACGACGGCGGCGAGGGCAAGAACCTTTGCGCTGGTGAATACATTTTGCACCGACGCGCCCAGCTTGACGCCGAAGGTGTTCAGCAGGGTGAGCAGTGTGATGATGACGATGGCGGCTAGATTTGCGGTGTTGAGGCCGATGTCCATATTGCCGAGGACCATGGGGCCGATGGGAATCGCGGGGACGTGCGCGATGTGCCAGAGCCAGTGGCCGGCGCTGACGGAGGGGAAGAAGACGCCGAGGAACTTTCCGAAGGCGACGCCGACCGCCGCGATGGTCCCGGTCTGAATGACGAGGAAGAGCGTCCAGCCGTAGAGGAAGCCGCAGAGCGGGCCGAGCGACTGGCGCAGATAGACGTACTGGCCGCCGGCGCGGGGCATCATGGCGGCCAGTTCGCCGTAGCTGAGCGCGCCGATGAGGGTCATCAGGGCCGTGACGAGCCAGGCCGCGATCAGCAGCGCAGGCGAGCCCACGGTGCGGCCCATCTCGGCCGAGACGATGAAGATGCCGGAGCCGATCATGGAGCCCATGACGATGGCCGTGGCGGAGAAGAGGCCCATGCCGCGCACAAAATGCGGGGCTGCTTTTTCTTCATCCCGCTGCGCGGCGGATGGCTGATTTTGATGAATGTTGGAAGGAGTCACTGCTCTCAGTTCTACCGCAGACGGGCGAGAAAGTCGCGTGCGACCTGCGCGGGGCTTTCGTTGGGGGCGAAGAGGGCAGAGATGACGGCGATGGAGTCCGCGCCGGCCTCGACGACGCTGCGCGCGTTGGCGCGGGTGATGCCGCCGATGGCAACCAGCGGCTTCGTGGTGAGGGCGTGGGCGCGGCGGACGCCTTCGAGACCGACGACGGGCGATGCGTCGGGCTTGGTTCCGGTGGCGAAGACGGGGCCGATGGCGATGTAGTCGGCGCAGGATTGATTGGCGAGGCGGGCTTGCTCGTCGGTGTGGGTGGAGACGCCGACGATTGCGTCCGGGCCAACGACGCGGCGGGCGTCTTCGGGGGAGAGATCGCCCTGGCCGACGTGTACGCCGTCGAAGCCAGCGAGAACGGCGAGGTCGGCGCGGTCGTTGAGGATGAGACGGCACGCGCTGCCGGACATTGTGTCACGCAGGATTGCTGCTGCGCGGAGTACTTCTTGCGGAGAGCCATTTTTATCGCGATATTGCAGCAGGCTGACGCCTGCGGCGCGGAGTTCGCTGGCAACGGCGGCGAGCGAGAGGCTGCGCGCGGCGAGGAGTTCGGCGTCGACGATGGGGTAGAGGTGCGGGAGTATCATTATGAAATTAAAGACGGCAGCATGAGAGAACGTGCAGGGGGTCGAACAGAATGAAGCTCGGAATCTATACCGCCAATCTGAGTCCGCAGGATCGCTGGGAACGGATGCAGCGAATGGGATTCGCATGGTACATTGTGCGCGAAACACTCCCCATTGTATGCATAGTTCTCTTTGGTACTTTGCTCATTGATTACTTCGTGATGAACCATGTCGTCATATCCGTACTCGAAAGTATCATTGGTTCCGGTGTCGCAGGGGTCATCATATTGATTTTCTCTTGGCGTAGAGCGGAGGAGAAATACGGAGATTCTGGCCTTCGACTTCGCTCAGGCCAGAATGACGACTCGATAAAGTGAATGACGACTCGATAAAGTGAATGACGACTCGAAAAAATGAATCACGACTCGAAGGGGCGGTTGTGTTACGACTCTGTTTCTGACTTTGCCTTCTCTGCCTGGCGGTCGAAGAAGCGCTCCATGAACTTGGTGTCGAATTTTCCGGCGCGGAAGTCGGGGTCGTCGAAGATGCGCTGGTGGAGGGGGATGGAGGTATAGATTCCCTGGACGACGAACTGCGAGAGGGCGCGCTGCATCTTGTTCATGGCCTCTTCGCGATTGGCGCCGAGGCAGATGAGCTTGGCGATGAGCGAGTCGTAGTAGGGCGGGACGACGCCCTCGGCGTACTGGGCGGTGTCGACGCGGACGCCGTTGCCGCCGGGCAGGTTGAAGGCGGTGATGGTGCCGGCGCTGGGGGTGAACTTTTCGGGGTGCTCGGCGTTGATGCGGCACTCGATGGCGTGGCCGGAGATGGTGACCGGGGAGGGAATAATCTCCGATAGTTTTTCGCCGGCGGCGATGCGGATCTGGGCCTTGACCAGGTCGATGCCGGTGACCATCTCGGTGACGCAGTGCTCGACCTGGATGCGCGTGTTCATCTCGATGAAGTAGAGCTTGCCGTCCTGGTCCATGAGGAACTCGATGGTCCCGGCGTTCCAGTAGCCGACGTCTTTCATGCAGCGCTCGATGGTCTTTCCCATCTCGGCGCGCAGCCTGGGCGAGACCATGAGGCTGGGGGCCTCTTCGATGAGCTTCTGGTGGCGGCGCTGGATGGAGCACTCGCGCTCGCCCAGGCTGAGCACGTTGCCGTGCTCGTCGGCGAGAATCTGGAACTCGATGTGGCGGGGCCGCTCGATGAATTTTTCGAGATAGAGGTCGCCGTTGCCGAAGGCGCCCGCGGCCTCGCCGGAGGCCTGCTGGAAGAGCGCGGGCAACTCTTCGGCGGAGCGCACGATGCGCATGCCGCGTCCACCGCCGCCGGCCGCTGCCTTGAGCATGACGGGGTAGCCGATGGAGCGGGCGCACTCCCGGGCCTCGGACTCGCCGGCGAGCACGCCGTCGGAGCCGGGAAGGATGGGGACCTTCGCCTTCTTCATGGTCTGGCGCGCGGTGCATTTTTCGCCCATGAGGCGGGTGACCTCGGGCGGCGGGCCGATGAACTTGATGTTGGAGGCGCGGCAGACCTCGGCGAAGTTGGCGTTCTCGCTGAGCAGGCCGTAGCCGGGATGGATGGCGTCGACGCCGGCGATCTCGGCGGCGGAGATGACGGCGGGGACGTTGAGGTAGCTCTCGGCGGAGCGGGGCGGGCCGATGCAGATGGCCTCGTCGGCGAAGCGCACTGGCAGGCTGTTGCGGTCCGCCTCGCTGTATACGGCGACGGTGCGGATGCCCATCTCGCGGCAGGCGGAGACCACCCGCAGCGCGATCTCACCACGATTTGCGATCAAAACCTTACGAAACATATAAACTCAGCCTGCTTTCATCCTTGACCGATGCAAGTCATCTACGGAACTTGCCCTCAGTGGCTAAAGCCGTATTGCAAATAATGCATTTTACGGCACGGGTGAACCCGTGCCCTTAAGCAAAACGGAGTTTTTCAGCGTCATCTGAAGTCCCGCCTTTTCAAAGCAAATTGAACAGAGGGGCCGAAGTGCGTCCCTTTCAAAGCAAAACTAAGGTGGGACTGAAGAACATCCCATTCAAAGCAACAACTGATTGAGGGCCCCTCAGCGTGGGCGGATGGCGAAGAGGGGCTGGGCGAACTCGACCGGCTGGCCACTGACGGCGATGCGCCTGACGATCTCGCCGGCAAGGTCGCACTCGATCTCGTTCATCAACTTCATGGCCTCGACGATGCAGAGCACCTGGCCGACCTCGACCTGGTCGCCGACCTTGACGAAGGCGGGCGCGCCGGGCGAGGGCGACTCGTAAAAGGTGCCCACGATGGGCGACTTCACCTCGTGCAGCTTCTCGGAGTCTGCCGCGACGGGCTGCTCCCCCAGGCTTGGGACGGTGCCTGACGCGCTTGCGGCCAGTTGCTGCGCCTGTGCCAGATCGGCCGCGCTTGCTCCGGCGGCGCCGGCAAACTTGATGCGCACCTTCAGGTCCGTGCGCTCCATGTCGAACTCGGCGATGCCGTTTTCCTTCAGGAAATCGACCAGCTCGCGCAACTCCTTCAGCTTATTACTGTCCATCGTTCCTCTTCCTCGCGCATCCCGCGCTGTGCATTCCCGATCCCTGTTCCCTGATTCCTGATCCCTGTTCCCTGTCTTCACAACTCGATCCACGCTTTGGGGCTGGGCGTCAGGACCTCGCAGCCGGAGCGTGTGACCAGCACCGTGTCCTCGATGCGCACGCCGAAGCTGCCCGGCATATATATCCCGGGTTCAATTGTAACGATCATTCCGGCTTTGAGCCTCTCCGTCCTCTTTGCGGCGAGGCGCGGCTCCTCGTGGATCTCCAGCCCGAGGCTGTGGCCGGTGGAGTGGGTAAACCAGTCGGCGAGGCCTGCGCGGCGAAGGACAGAGCGGCATGTCTCGTCGACATCGCCCGTGACGACGCCCGCGCGGACGGCGGCGACGCCTGCTTCCTGCGCCTCCAACACGGCTTCATAGGCGTTGCGTTCTTGCGCGGTGGCGCGGCCGATGTGGATGGTGCGGGTCATGTCGGAGCAGTAGCCATCGAGGAGCACGCCGAAGTCGAGGGTGACGAATCCGCGCCGTGGCAGCTTCGCCTGAGTGGCGTGGCCATGGGGCAGCGCCGAACGCTCGCCGCTGGCAATTATGGTCTCAAAGGACATTCCTTCGGCCCCGGCAAGGCGCGCCGCGTGCTCCAGCTCCGCGGCCACCGCCATCTCCGTCATGCCCGGCTGGATGAAGGTGAGGATGCGGTCGAAGAGATTGCAGCCGAGTGATGCGGCGGCGCGCAGGCTGGCGATCTCTTCGGCGTCCTTGACCTGGCGCAGGTGAGCGACCAGCGGATCCACGGCGACGAAGAGGGAGCGGCGCAGTTTGCCGGGGACAGCCTTGCGCATGGTGGCCAGGCTGGCGACGGTGGTCTGCGTCCGGTCGAAGCCGCAACGCTTGATGCGCGCGGCCGCGATCCACTCGCAGGCCTCGGTCAGCGGCGGTCTGGTGGCGATCACCACCTGCGTGCCCATTGCTTCGGCATTCGCCTGGGCGATGTAGCGGCCATCGGTAAAGAGAACCGCGCGAATTGGCGAACGCGACGGTCGCGCTCGATGACCCGCTGCGCAGAGCAGCATCAGCGCAGCACTCGACCCGGTAAAGCCGCACAGCCAGCGCACATCCGGTAGATGCGTCACCAGGAGCGCGTCTACCCCCGCCGCCCGCGCCGCACCCGCCGCTCTCTTCTTCCTCGCATTCAAGCTCATCCGTTCAATTCTACCCAACCGGCCGCGCAGAGCAATTCCCAAGCGTCCCGTTCCATGTAAAACCACGCGAAACCGGCTATCATGAGCCATGACCGGATTTGTCGCCGATCCTCCGCTGACAGAGCAGAAAAACCGCCTCACCCGGCGCAACTTTCTGCTCGGCTCCGCTGCCGCTGCCGGTGGCCTGGCACTGTACTCCGGCGAGTTCGCGCGCCATGAGATCAGCATCGTCAACCGCGACGTGGCGCTGACGAAGCTGCCCGACGCATTTCATGGCTACCGCATCGCGCAGATCAGCGACATCCACTTCGACGAGTACACCGAGCCCTCGTTTCTGCGCCGCGTGGTCGGGCAGGTCAACCGGCTTGCGCCCGACCTGGTGCTGATGACCGGCGACTACGTCAGCAATAGCCCGCTGGGGCACGACTTCGCCCACGGCGCCATCTTTCGCTGCGCCGATCTGCTGCGCGAGCTGACCTGCCCGCTGCGCTTCGCCGCCATGGGGAACCACGACTCCATCCTGGGCGCGCCCAACATCCGCGAGGCGCTTGCGACCGCGGGCATCCCGCTGCTGGTCAACCAACACGTCGCCATCGAGCGCGCAGGCGAGCGCCTGTGGCTGGCAGGCATCGCCGACCCACTCAGCAATAAGCCCGACCTGGGCCTCGCCGTTCCGGCCAGCCCCGACGGCCCCGTCCTGTTGCTGTGCCACGCCCCCGACTACGCCGACAAGGTGCTGGCCCACCCGCGCGGGGCACTGGTCGACCTGATGCTGGCCGGGCACTCGCATGGCGGCCAGGTCCGGCTTCCCCTAGTCGGAGCACTGCATCGCGTGGATGGCGGCAAAAAATACGTCCAGGGCCTCTTCCGGCTGGGCCACATGCAGCTTTACGTGAACCGCGGAATTGGGACGATCGGGTTGCCGTTCCGGCTGAACTGCCCGCCGGAGATCACATTGTTTACTTTGAAGAACAGTTGAAGGTTGCAGGTGGTCAGTTGAAGGTTGGAAAAACAGCTGACAACCTGTAACTCACAACCTGTAACTGCCTTATCTTGCGCGGCCGGCGGGCTTCTTCTCGCGTGGCATCACGGTGAAGTTTGATGTGGCCTTGGCAGAGCTCATGCGGACCATCCAGGCGTCGAGCAGACTGCGCTTGAAGCGCCAGCGGTTTCCCAGCTTGAAGGCGGGAATGAGGCCCTCCGAGGCGTAGCGGTAGAGCGTGTCGCCGCTGATGCCTAAATAGTCCGACGCCTGCCGGATATCCATCACCTCGCGCATCATCTGCTGGACTGCACCCGCCATGGAAGATCGCTCCTTGAGACTCGAATAAACTGGACAACCGAGAAAACCTGGAGAGCCGAAAGACGTGGAAACCCGAAGATACCGGCCAAACCCCCACCGAAACCGGCAATCCCTTTTGTATTCCCAAACGGGCGTCCAGGCAACAGGATTTTAATTCTTCATGCGGGAGTGCATGTTTTAGCTACTAACTGATTGATAAACAAGGGGAGGTTCGAGGTTCGGGGGTTCGAGGTTCGAGGGGAGACAGAAGCGGATTCCTCCGCTGCGCTGCGGAATGACAAACAAGAGGGCTGCGGCAGAATGGCGGTGTATCGCCGTCCGCGACTCACAACTGACAATTAGCAACCAGCGACCATATTACTTTGCGGGTTGGAGGCCGCGGATGACGGCGAAGATATCCTCGCCCACGGTGCGCGTCTGGGCGATTGCGTCGGCGATTGGGATGTCGCAGATCTTGGTTCCCTTGAGAACCGCCATGCGGCCGAACTTGCCTTCATGCACCATATCGATTGCGGCGATGCCATAGCGCGTCGCCAACATGCGGTCGTACGCCGTAGGAGTTCCGCCGCGCTGGGTGTGGCCCAGGTTGACGCTGCGCGTCTCGTATCCCGTGCGCTTCTCGATCTCCTCGGCGAGCACCTGGCCGATGCCGCTGAGGCGGGCATGGCCGAAGGAGTCCAGCTTGTCGCCGACCGTGACCTGGCCCTCGACATGGGGAATCTTCGCGCCTTCGGCGACGACCACGATACCGAAGCGCTTTTCGCACTCCCAGCGCGCGCGCAGAAGCCGCACCACATCGTCCATGTCGATCTCGTGCTCAGGCGTCAGGATGACGTCGGCTCCGCCCGCGATGCCCGCGGTGACGGCGATCCATCCAGCGTCGCGGCCCATGACCTCGACCACCTGCACGCGGCTGTGCGCCTCGGTGGTGGAGTGCAGGCGGTCGACCGCCTCGGTGGCAATCATCACGGCGGTGTCGAAGCCGAAGCAGGCGTCGGTGCCGCTGAGGTCGTTGTCGATGGTCTTGGGCACGCTGACGACGTTCACGCCGCGCTCGGCCAGCTCGACGGAGATGGACTGCGTATCGTCTCCGCCCATGGCGATCAGCGCGTCCAGCTTCTCGTCTTGGAAGACCTTGAGGCAGCGCTCGAATCCTCCGGGAATCTTCTTCACGTTGGTGCGCGAAGAGCGCAGGATGGTCCCGCCGCGATGCAGCATCCCGCTCATGGTCTTCATGCTGAGCGGCATGGTGTGGTCGTCCAGCACGCCGCGCCAGCCCTCCATGAAGCCGATGAACTCATCCCCGTAGTGCAGTACGCCCTTGTGCACCACCGCACGGATCACAGCATTCAGGCCAGGACAGTCCCCGCCTCCGGTCAACATCCCAATGCGCATCGCAAGGACCTCTCCATTGAAAAATATTCAATCAATCAAATCATACTGCAAGCGCCGCTTCTCTCCGGTGCCCGATGTCACAGGACCGCTCACACCTGCATTCGCGCAAGAAGCGCCGAGCCCGCCGGCAGCTAGGCACGCAACGCCCGGATTACGCAAAGGGAAAACAAAGCGAGGAAGGACCCGCCGGTTGCCGGTGGCAGGTCCTTCCTCTTCAGTTCTCAAGGCAACAATTCATCCGCCCGATCTAGTAATTGCTGGAGACGGCATCATCCGCCGCGGTGTCGGTGCCGGAGGTGATGTACTCGTAGTCGTGCCAGCCGGTTGTGGAGGGGTTCGCGCCGGTACTGGAGACCTCCAGCCGCAACGCGTCGTACTGAAGGCCCGAGCCGCTGACGGAGAGGGCGATAGTGTCTTTGCTGCCGGCTGCAACCAGGTCGGAGGTGGGCCATTCAAAGACCACCCACTGGTAGTAGCCGGAGAGGCCGCTGCGCGCCGAGCAATCACTTTTATTTTTGGCGTCCCAGGTCAGCGAGTTCCCGTTGAGCGAGGCGGTCAGGTTCGATTCATCGCAAGCGATTCCGACCGACAGATCGACGTGGCTGCCCTGGTCCGTCTGCGCGGAGGTTGTAGTGAAGTAGACGTTCCAGGCCGGTACCGGCGTGGTGACGCCGTTGGTGCCGCTGTGGTTGGGGAGACCCTCCACATAGCTGGGGATGGTGTGTTCATAGTTGTCGGTTGTGTCGTTGGAGGAGTCGTACAGGCCGGGATCGAACTCTCCCCACTGCGTATAGTTCCAGTCCAGGGTGTTGTTGGTTGCCCCGTGCGAGCCTACCGCCGTGGCGTAGTAGTCCACCGCTCCCTGGTTGGAGGTGAAATCGGCCCAGTAGTTCCAGTCGCCATAGAACTCGCGATCGTCGCATCCCGAGCAGGAACCCACGCTGCCGTAGTTGTTCTTGCCGTGCAGGAACTCATGCGAGGAGCGGTCGGGAGTGCCGATGGCCCAGACGGCAGAATCGCCGCTGGGGCTGAAGTTTTCCGGCTTGAAGGTGAGGTCCGGGCTAGCGGTATTGCCTGCCGTGACGGCGATGCCGTCATCGCGCAACTCGCCCCATTCGCCCAGCACGTATGCGCTGAGACGGTAGGTGCCTGGGACGACATTGGAGAGGGTTGAGGCACCGCTGGAGTTGGCGCTCGCCCAATATTGCTTTCCGACGTTGGAGTACTGGATGTTCGTCTTCTGGTCGCTCAGGACCGCCCAGGCCGTGTTCGCCGAGCTGGAGCCGGCGCCGCTGATGGTGGGCTTCACCGTTCCGCGTCCGGAGCCATTTGGGACATAGCCGTTGGAGGCAAGTTCCCCTTCTTCGGCGAAGAGGGTGAGGGCGGAAGGGATCGTATTCAGCGCGTCCTGATACATCTCCGCCGGTGTGTTGATGCTCCCGCCGAAGGCGTTGAAGTGGAAGCCCACCGGGCCAAAGATGCGGGTTGTATTGGTACCCTGCACCGGAGCATAGTCGAGCTCGTTGTCGAGGTGGTTGGAGACAATCTCGCCCATCAGGATGTTGCCGGTGAAGATGAGGTTCTGCTTCATCGGGCCGCCCACAAAGTTCTCTGTGCTGGGCACGATGGTCCAGGCGCCAAAGGTGCTGCCGTAGACGCCATGCGCCTGGTGCAGATACTCATAGGAGGAGTAGTCGTACTTGGTGAAGAACTCGCGTCCAAAGCCTGCTGGAAGCGAGAACCCGTGCAGGTCCACGGCGGCATTCTGGACCGCGCGGCCGGGATCGGTTGTCCACATGTCCGCCTGGCTGGGCAGCACGATGCTGGTTGCGCCCAAGTTGTTCAGCCCGGAGTTGTCCGAGTAGGTGTTGACGAAGTCCGTCGTGCTGATGCGATACACATACTGCACCTGGCCCATGTTGGCGGAGGCAGCCGACGAGGAATGGCTCGCGACGACATAGGAGTACAGCGTGGGATCGTTGGGCTGGACGATGTAGTGGACTGTCCATGTGAACGGGCTCGACGAGGTGGCCGGCCAGGAGATCCACCAGTCC
>Ga0074045_10002853_pt1 | contig 15792 bp, 8 predicted proteins | sample BogForMeECP23OM2_FD_94442 | JGI IMG/M metagenome (GOLD analysis project Ga0074045, IMG submission 94442) | Bog forest soil microbial communities from Calvert Island, British Columbia, Canada - Bog Forest MetaG ECP23OM2 | ecosystem: Environmental > Terrestrial > Soil > Wetlands ...
GACAGGCAACTCAGATCGGGGAGCGGGGTCACTCAAAGCTTGAATCGCGGCCCCCGCGGTCACGTCAACGGCTCTTCGACTCGGCTCTCCGTGCGACATCAATCCGGTGGGATGAGCAGATACCAGTTGGGAGCCGTTCGCCTGGTTGTAGATATTCGCCGCGTCGACGGTGATCCCGCCGCTCGCGGTGACGGGGGCGAGGATCGTGTTCGAGCTGTTGAACAAGCCGACGTCGACGTCGACCCCGCTCAGGCTCACGGAGCCGCCCGTCGTCGTCACCGGCGCTAACAGCGTCAGCGCGCCGTGGCCGGACGGCGTGCCGGCGGCCGCCGAGTTGGCTTCCAGATCGATGTTGCCCTGCGTCGAGATCAACGCCGACGTGGTCACGCTGTCGGACGCCTGGATGGTCAGCGTCTGACCCCGACCGGTCAGCGTGATCGGGACGGAGACGGTTACCTCGGTTCCCTGGATCAGCATCGGGCCGCTCGATGTATTCGCGGGGTCGCCCAGGGTGATGGGACCGCCGATGACGGACAGGCCGGTGCCCGCCTGCAGCGTCGAGCCGCCCATCGTCGTGATCCCGCCGAAGGAGGCGGCGCCGAGGCTGATCGTGCCGGTGGCGGTGACGGGAGCATGGTTGAGCGTGACGCAACATCCGCTCAAGCTGACGGAGCCGTCCGTCGAGGTGACAGGCGCGTTGAGAGCAAAATTGCCGTGGCCGGAGCCCGGCTGTCCCGGAAAGATGATCCCCGCACGGAGTTCGATGCTGCCTGCCGTCGTGATCGACGCGAACGTGGTCAAGTCCCCGCCCGAGTGTACCGTCAACGACTGACCGTGCGTGGTGAGCGTGATGGGCGCGTCGACCTCGATCGATCGGGTCGCCTCCAGCAGAATGTTGCCGCGCGACCGCTCGATCGCAGTGTCGCTGACAGAGACGGTGCTCGTCGTGTCAGGGACGTTGAAGGAGAGCGTTCCGGTGGAAACGAGACTGTCCTGCGCTGAAACCGATCCGGTTATGAACAGCGTCCCGGGATCGAGCACGATCGATCCCAGGCTGCCGTGCGATGCGCCGACATCGACCCTTCCGTGCAGTCCGGCGTCTCCGTCGCTGGAGATCTCCACCAGCCCGCCGTTGCCCGACAGCGTGCCGCCCCGCGCGGTGATGCGGCCGTTCTGCGCCGTCACGTCCGTGCTCAGCAGCGTGACCGTGCCGCCGTTCCCTTGCCGCCGCGCGTCCGCACTGATCCTGGCGCCATGGGCGATCCTCACCCGCTGCGCCACCACCGTCGGCGTGACCGACGCACCGCCGCTGGCGCGCGCCAGGTCGGTGCCGACCGCAACCACGCCGCCGCCATTCGCGCCGGACGCGGAGACGTGTGCATGAGAGCCGACGGTGACGTCGCCCGGGCCCGCGACCTCGATCGCGCCGCCCTGCGCGCCGCCCGCGAACACCCTTCCGTCCACCAGCAGCGCGCCGCCGGTGCCGGCGATCGCCACGGTGCCGAGATGGTTGCCGGTGCTGTCCGCACCAATCCGCCCGCGCGCAGCGACCAGATTGGTGACCACGTTGTCGGCGGCCGCGGCGGTCAGCTGCACCGTGCCGCCATTTGCCTCGATGACGCCGGTGTTCGTCACCAGCGCCTCGTGTCCGCCCGGCGTCCGCGTCACCTGCCGCGTCACGTCGATCGACACCAGCCCGTCGCCGTACATGTCGAGCGTCGCCGCGTCCGCGCCCGCCAGTGCGACGTGCCCGAGCTTCGCCGTGATCGTGCCCCGGTTGCGCACCTCCGGCGCCACCAGCGCGCCGAGCCCGGCCTGCCGGATCGTCAGGTTGCCGCGGTTGACCACCGCCGCGCCCGGCTTGGCAGGCCGGTCGAACGCCATGCGACCGTGCATGAAGTTGCGGTTGCCGATGCCGGGCGCGCTGACCACGAGATCCGTCGCGTTGACCTCCGAGCCCCGGTAGAACACCACGCCGTCCGGGTTGGTGATCACGATCCCGCCGTTGGCGTCGATATGCCCGGCGATCTTCGACGGATCGGGTCCGCTGACGCGGTTCAGCGTCATCGACGACGCGGACGGCTGTTCGAACGTCACCGTCTGCTGGCTGCCGACGTTGAAGCTGTTCCAGTTGATCGCCGCGCGCTGCGTGGTCTGGTCGATCGTGGTGGTGCTGGGCGTGGTGCTGATCGACGCGCTGCCGGCGACCACCTGTCCTCCTTGCGGGCGCGCGCCCGCGGCCGGCTGCGTCCGCGCGGGTTCGGCGTGCAGCAGGATGGCGGCCGTCAGCGCCGTGGTGGCGAGCAGGCCGAAGCGGACGCGTCGTGCGGTGCCGCCGCGGATGCGGTCTGCGGTGCCATCACGCGAGCGGCTGCCGGCCATGTTGTACCCTCGCCTGGGGCAAACTCCGATCAGGTGGAATCACCTGATCGGATGGATTTGCCCGCTCTTCATGTTCCTAGAGCACTACTCCCGCGCCAAGCGGCGCGGGAAGTGCTCTAGAACCGCGCCAGCACGCCCCAGAAACCTGCCTCCGCCGGGATCGGCTTCACCGAGCCGGGCGTGCCCTCGGGCAAGCGGGTGTTGCGGATGTCGCCTTCAAGATCGAACTCGGTGTAGCGCGTGATCGCCAAGCGTAGCCCGATCCCCTCAGAGCTCAGGTGGAAGTTCGGATCGAGCGCCGAATTCTGCCACGCCTCGCCCCAATCGTAGAACACGTACCATTGCGCCCGCAGCGAAATCGGACGGCCGAACACGACGGTCTCGTACGGCGTGTTGAGATCGAGCTCGGCGGTGGCGGCAATTGCGCTGTCGCCCGTCGCCTCGCCGGCATAGTAGCCGCGCGTGAACTGCGAGCCGCCGAGATAGAACTTCTCCACCGGCGGCAGGATGTCGCCGCTGCCCTGGCCGGTCAGCAGCAGCTTCAACGCGACCGATGCCTCCTTCCAGGGCGAGAACAGCGTCTGCGTGCGCACCAGCTCGCCGGAGATCTTGGTGAACCCGGTGTCCTCGTTCACCCGCGTGGCGTCTGCCGCGCCGGTCTGCGTGCCGCCCAGGAACGGCAGGCCGTGCGAGAGCTTGAAGCTGGCCGTGTTGAGCGCCGGCCGGCTGTCGCCGGCGAGCACGTCCTGCAGATTGTAGTCCGCGCCGATCCGCCCGACCTGGATATTGTCCGAGCCGACGCGCATCGAGGTGCCGGACGCGGCGGTGTCAACCTGCGACTGTTCGATGTCGAGATAGGCCGCCACGTTCAGGTTCTGCTCGCGCGACCGGATGACCGGGTACGACGCCGACAGGCCGCCGACCGCGGTGCGCCCCTGGTAGCCGATCGCAGCCAGGTAGCCGGACGGGTTGGACACGCCATAGCCGGCATACAGGCGCACCTTCAGCCCGCTGCCGCCGACGAAGAACTCTTCCGTTGCGGTGCCGAAATTCTGCGTGTTGCCCTCGGTGTTGTACCACGACAGCTCCGACCGTTCGCCGAACTGGGTGAAGCTGTTGAGGTCGACGATGCCGAGGAACTCGATCGGACCGGTCAGCGGATAGGCGCGGTTGTCGACCGAGCCGAGGCCGGACACCTCCTGCCGGCTGACCTGCGCGACCAGCGTCAGCGCGCCGGGATCGGTGGGCGAGGGACGCAACACGGCGTGCACGGTCACGCCGGGCACGTCATTGGCCAGCAGCAGCCAGCGTTCCAGGCTTGCGGTGTCGACCGCCGGCAGTTCCGTCAGGTGATCGAGGAAGCGCAGGACCTGCACGCCGGCCGGCCCGATGTCGCCATCGAGCTTCACGTCGACGATCCGTCCCTCGACGATCACGAAACGGAGATTGCCGGCCGCGTCCAGCGACGCGGTGACGGTGGTGAGCACGTATCCGGCGTCGCGATAGGCGTTCAGCAGATCCACGCGTGCCGCCTCGACCCGTGAGAGCGGAACCGAGGGGCCGACGAGGCCGGCGACGCGTGCCTGCAATCCGGCCTGCGGCAGCACGGTGGCGCCGGTGACCGAAACGCCGCGGATGGCGACGTTGACCGCCGGGGTGGCGGCGGGAACCGCGGGGGCGGGCGAGGGGATCTCGGGGGGCACGATGGTCGGCGACGGCGGCGCGACCGGCGGGCGCGGGATCGCCGCCGGCACGTTCGGGACCGTCTGGGTCAGCGGAAATTGCGGCGGTGCCTGTGCCAAGGCGGGAGGGGCCGGCGCCAGGGCCCACACGAGTGCCGCAGCACCAGCCAGCTCACGCGCTCGGGCCCTGTGCGCGCGGCGTCCGTCCCGCATTGAAGCGGTTCCCACACTACGATCAGTTGCAATTCTGCAAATAACACGCCTTCGACGCTGCAAGAAAGGGCGGGTCAGGCGTCCGCTCAGTATGTCGGCCCGACGTAGCCGAACGAACACACCCCGCCGGGCGCGCTGCAGCCGACGATGGTAGCGGGTGACGCCTGCAGGAAGATGCAATTGAAACCGGATCGCTCGCGGCAGCGCGCCGGGTCAGTCGAGTCCCGCCCCGTTTGCCACCGCCGAGACCACGACCGCCGTCACGTTATCGCTCGCATGATTTGCCAGTGCCGTCCGGACGAGCACCTCGGACGCGGATACCGGATCCGCGTCTTGCAGCAACGCGGCGAGCTGCGCGTCGGAGATGGTCTTGCACAGGCCGTCGCTGCACAACAGGAACCGGTCGCCTGGCCGGATCTCGCCCGTCACCTTGTCGAGCTCCAGCGTGTCCGTCCCGCCGCCCACCGCGCGGGTGATGACGTTGGACGATGGGTGGCTCGACGCCGACTCCTCGGCCAGCATCCCGCAATCAACCAGTTCCTGCACCAGGCTGTGGTCGCGGCTGATCGGCGACAGCTGGCCGTCGCGCAGCAGATAGGCCCGGGAATCGCCCGCCCACAGGCAGGCGAAATGCGCCTGCCGCACCAGCAGCAACACGATGGTCGAGGCAATGACCGTGTCCTCGCCGCGCCGCGCCGCTTCGTCCCGCAGGGCTTCGTGGGTGGCGCTGATGCGGGCGCGCACCTGGGCCAGCATCTCCTCGGCGCTCAGGCCGGGCGGGATCGCCGCCAGCGTCTCGGCGATCATGCCCGAGGCGACTTCGCCGGCCTGATGGCCGCCCGCGCCATCCGCCACCGCCCACAGGCCGATGTCGGGACGATCGACAAACGCGTCCTCGTTGTGCGTCCGCACCGGGCCGGTGTCGGTGGTCGCGGAGGAACAAATGGTCAGGGTCATGCCGCGTCCTCCGTCGCCGTGGGCGGGTCGCGCAGCATCGTCGCGAAGCGTGAAGCGTCGGGCAACGTGGCCGACGCGAAGCTGACCGCGCGCACCCAGGGGCTGCCGGCGCTCCGCCACACCGCCTCGCCGTCGTGCGGCGCCGCGTCCAGCTTCGGTGCCGCGGGCAGTCGCTCGCTCAATGCCGCCGGCGTGAGGTCGAACTCGAGCGCGTCGCGGCCTGCGTCCTCCGCCGCAGCCAGCCACGTCTCTGCCTCTTCGTCCTCGGGTGCGGCGCCGTTCGGCAGGACCATGGCGACGGTGAGCGGAAACTGCCGCCCGGCGGCGTCCACGCTCGGCATCCACAGGCCGATGACCCGCTCCGCCCCGCACTGGCCGGGCGGCAGCGAGAACCGCCAGACCGGCGCCTCCATCCAGCACGCGTTCCACGCCTCGCCGAGGATATCACGGGCGCCGGGCAGCACGCCCTGCAGCCATGTGTCCCAGGCGGTCACGAAACCGGCCGGAAGACCGGCGCGGACGAAATCGCCGCGCGAGGGGATCTTGCCGTAGAAACCTGTCGCCGGCGGCATTCCAGGAACTCTCCTCCTTACGCCGGCCGGTGCAGGACCAGCTCGATGCGGCGGTTGCGCTCGCGCCCGTCCAGCGTCGTGTTGGGGGCGATCGGGTCCGCGTCCGCGCGGCCCTCCGCGTGCAGGCGGCTCGCATCATCCATGCCGCGGCCGATCAGCGTGGCGGCGGCGCGGGCGCGGGCGGTCGAGAGCTGGAAATTCGACGGGAACTCGACGGTGCGGATCGGCTGGTTGTCGGTGTAGGCGACCACGTCGATCGTGCCGCGCTCGTCCTTCAGCGCCGCGCCGAGCTGGGTGAGCAGCGGGACGAAGCGCGGCAGCACCGTCGCCGCGCGCAGGGCGAACATGCTGTTGGCGGCGATGCGGATGACCGGCACGGCGTCGGTGCCGGCGACCGACACGAAGCCCTGGTCGATCTCCGCCTTCAGCGTCGCACGCAGCGTGTCGAGCGTATTTCCTTCGGGCGGCGGCGGCCCCGGCTTGGGCGGCTCGACCGGCGCGGCGCGGGCGATCTGCGGCATGTGCGCGGGCGGGCTCGCCAGCGCGCGTTCGTACAGCGCGTCGGACAACTGATTGAGGCCGAACGAGAACCACGCGAACAGGCCGCCCACGCAGGCGATGCCGGCGACGGCGGCGATCCAGACCGGAAAGATCGTGCGCTTGGGGCGGTACGGCGCCGAAGCGCCCTTCCAATGCGGCGAGAGCGTCGCACTCTGCGCGCCGCGCTGGCGATGGATCACGGCCTGGACGTCCGCGCGCAGGCGTTCGAACTCGGCAGGGCCGCGCTGCGCGGCGCGATAGCGGCCGACAAAGCCGAGCGACAGGCACAGATACATCAGCTCCAGCACGGGCAACTGCGTGGCGGCGTTCTGCCGTGCCTGCGCCAGCACGTCGTAGAAGCGCTCGCCGCTGCGCGCCTCCTGGTGGAAGGTCGCGGCGAGCGAGCGCGCGGCCCACGCGCCCTGGCTGCCCCACGGCGTGTTGAGCACGACGTCGTCCAGGCTCGCGCACAGCGCATAATGCGCGGGGCGCAGCTGTTCGACCGGGATATTGGCGGCGCGCGCGGCCTTCTCGAACTCGTTGAGCGCGCGGATCGCGTTGGCGCGCAGCTCGCCGGGGTCCGGCTGGGTCAGGATGTTGCGCAGGCGGGACAGAAGCTGCAGCAGCGGCGCGGCGGCGGCGAGCAGCGGCGAGGCGCCGGTCGCCGGCAGGTCGATCTCGGGCGGCGGTGTCGCCGGCGCTGCGGGTGCGGCCGGCGTCCCGGGCGCGGGCGGCGCGCGGCGGGGCGCGATGATCGTGGCCTCGCCGGGGCTGGGCGGTGGAGGTGGGGCCGCGCGGCGGCCTCCCGGGACGGGGCGGATGACCGTGCGGTCGCCGTCTTCGGGTTCGGCGAACGGATTTTCGGCCGTTATGGCGTGCCCTCCTTCCGCCGCTCATGCCCGGCCGTCGCGAGGCCAAGCCCATCAGTCCAGAACCGGCTGTTCCGATTCTTCAATGTCGGCGTCGAGGAGCGCAGCATGTTGCGGGCCACGGACACCATGACGATTCTAGCAGAACGATGAGCAACCCGGAAACGGTGAAGCCGCGCTGTCGGTCTCCCGGCAGCAGCTACCGGCTGCAACGGCACCCTTGTGGGTGCCGCAGCCGCCCGGCTACGGTGCAAGACGCTGACGCGAGGGGCCCGGCCGCTTGGCGGCGCGTGTCGGAGGTCCGCGACCATGCAGCATTGCAGCACCGCGCGCGTGATCGAGACGCGGCGGACGAGGCCCTGATGAGCGAGGCCGGATGAGCCAGGCTGGCACCGGGCAGGCGACGCTCGGCAAATACGAAATCCGCGGAAAGCTCGGCCGGGGCGCAATGGGAGTCGTGCTCGACGGCTGGGATCCGCTGATCGGCCGGCGGGTCGCGATCAAGACCGTGCCGCTGATGAACGCGTCGGACCCCGAGGTGCAGGAAAGCCTGGCGCGCTTCAAGCGCGAGGCGCAGGCGGCAGGCCGCCTGAGCCATCCGAACATCGTCGGCATCTTCGACTACGGCGAGACCGACGCCGCCGCCTACATCGTCATGGAATTCGTGCAGGGCCAGTCGCTGAAGGAGCGGCTCGACTCCGGCGAGCGCTTCTCGGTCGCCGAGACCGTGCGCATGATGGAGCAGATCCTCGCCGCGCTGCAGTACAGCCACGAGCGCGGCGTGGTCCACCGCGACATCAAGTGCGCCAACGTGATGCTGACGCAGGATGGGCGGGTGAAGCTCGCCGATTTCGGCGTCGCGCGCATCGAAGGCAGCACGATGACGCAGGACGGCTCGATCATCGGCACGCCGGCGTACATGTCGCCCGAGCAGCTGATGGGCCAGCCGGCCGACGCGCGCAGCGACATCTACTCGGCGGGCGTGGTGCTGTACCAGCTGCTGGCGGGCGAGCGGCCGTTCGACGGCGGCCTGGCGTCGATCACGCACAAGGTGCTGAACACGATCCCGCCGCGTCCGTCGGAGATCGCGCTGGCCGCCCCGCCGGAGCTCGACGCGATCGTTGCACGCGCAATGAGCCGCCGCCCGCACGACCGCTACGCCAGCGCGAGCGCCTTCTCGGCAGCGCTGGCGGAGGCCTACCGGTCGCTCTCCGCCGCCGGCACCGTCGCCGCCAAGCAGGCGCCCGCCGACGACGCGACGGCGGTCCTGACTCCGCCGCGGCCGACCGCCCAGCCGCCCCGCGCAACTTCCCCCGTTGCGCCGCCGCCGGCAGCGAGGCCTCGCGGCCGCGGCGGCCTGCTGGCCGGTGGCGCCATCGTGGGTCTGCTGCTGGCGGCCGGCGCGGGCTGGTATGCGCTGCACCAGCCGCCCGCACCGCCGCCGGCCAAGCCCGAGCCCACGGTCGCGAACGGCACCGCCGCTCCCGTTTTCGGCGGACCGAGCACGCCGGCGCCGACGACGCCAACGGCGCCGACACCCAGTCCGCCAGCGGTCGAGCCGCCTGCGCCGCCAGCACCATCGACACCTTCCGCCGCACCACCGTCCTCGCCGCCGCCCGCGCCGTCGCCGCCGCCGACGACGGCTGTGCAGGAGCAGCCCGTTCCGCCGCCGCCGCCGCCGGCGCCGTCGCAGCAGACGACGGCCGCGCAGGAGCAACCCGCTCCGCCACCGTCGCCGCCGCCCGCGCCGCCTGTCGCGGTTCCGTCCAGCGGCACAGCGACACCGCCGCCGACCCCGCCATCGTCCCACCAGGCGGCCACTGCGCCGGCGCCGGAACCCATCCCGCCAGCCCGCGTGACGCCGGAACCCGCAGCACCGCCGCCGGCACAGCCGCCGCAGCAGCAAGCCGCGAATACGCCTGCGATCGCGCCGCCGGTGACGCCTTCGCCGACCCCGCCCGCGATCGATCCGGTCGCGTTGCGGATGCGGCTGGGGGACGTCTCAAGCGCGGTCTCGTGCACGACGCCGCACTTCGTCGTCACGCCGGAGGGCGACGTGCGGGTGTCCGGCCCCGTCGGCACCGGTACCCCCGATGCCGCGCTGCAGTCCGTCGTCAGGGCGACCGTGCCGGCGACCGCGCGCGTGGTCTGGAACGCCCATCCGGTGCCGTCGGCCTATTGCGGCATGCTCGATCTGCTGCGCCCGATCCTGGCGGCGTCCGACAGCGGGCTCGCCCTCGCGCTGCACGGCAACGCGACGCTGCTGCGCGAGAAGGAGCCGATCAGGCCCGACCTGCGGGTGGATTTCCCCGCCTATGTCCAGGTCGACTACCTGTCCAGCGACGGCTCGGTGACGCATCTGTTCCCCTCGCGCACCAGCACGGACCGGATCGCGGAGCCCGGCGTGACGGTCTCGCTCGACGAGCTTGCCAAGGCCACCTGGGTGGCCGGAATCCCGTTCGGGACCGATATGATCGTCGCCGTCGCGTCGTCCGTGCCGCTGTTCGCCCCGCGGCGGCTGACCGCCGACGATACGGTGCAGACCTACGTGCCCGCTCTGCAGGCCGCGATCGACGCGGCGAAGCGCAAGGACGCCAAGGTGGTCGCTCAGATCCTCGTGCTGACGACGCTCAAGAAATAGAGCGGTTTCAATCTGAGTGCGATCGCGCTCACCCCGGTCTCGTCACCCCGGTCTCGTCATGGTCCGCGAAGGCGGACCATCCACGCCTCTTGCCGGCCGCGTGAAAGAAGGCGTGAATGGCCCGCCTGCGGGGCGGTGACGGCAACAAAGTGCCAACACATCCACTCCGAACCGCTCTAGCTACTGCTGCACCGCGGGGCAGCGGAACGACGTCAGCACGCCCGGCGCGAACGCATTGACCGTCGATCCGGCGCGCAGCTCGAACACCGCGCGGCGGTCACCCGCCTGGAACGTCAGCGTGTATTTGTCGCCGGTTCCGGTGTCCTTCGGATGCCCCTGGTTGAGCAGGCGGAACATCGCCCACGGGCCATTTGCCTGCAGCGTGCCGCCTCCGCCGGAAGGCGGCGGGTCGAAGGTCAGCTTCACGGTCTCCATGTGGTTCGCGCCCGGCCACACGATCTGCGTGGTGTGCGGCGGCGCGCGCGACGCGACCACGGTCGTCCCGCCGAAATCCAGCGTGGCCTGTTTCGTCGCAGCATCGACGCTCACCGGCGCGATGTCGAAGCGGATCGTCGGCGTGCTCGCCCCGCCGGGGAAGAACGTGTCGCGGATCGTCGCCGCGCGCTGGAACTGCGCCAGATCCGCCGGCGTGATCGGCGCGGAGACGTTGTTGACCTGCTGCAACGTCCACGGCTTGGCCGTGGTCACGATATAGGGATGCAGCTGCGTCACGACGAAGCCGTCCAGGACGCCGCTCGGCCCGAACAGCTTGGTGAAGTCGTCGAGCGACGCGTCGCTGGTCGCAGTCGCATCGAACGGATAGTGCCCGTTGACCGCCGCGGCGCACACCGCCGCCGGACCGCCATCCGCGTTGTACAGCGCCGCGATCTGCGCCCGCGGATCGTTGCCGCGCAGCGCCGCACCACTCGTCGCCAGCGACGCCAGCCAGCGCGACAGCGGCGGCGGCTGACGCTTCGCCTCGACGCGCAGCGCGAGCGTCGGATCGGCGCCGCCGGCCGGCGCCTGCGCGCCGCTCGAACCCGGCGCGGCCGCCGCCATCTTCGCGAGTTGCTGCTGCAGGTCGATCATCGACTTCAGCACGAGGTCGATCGGCGCGCCCGGACCGTTGCCGACCAGATCGCGCACCGCCTTGAAGTGCTCGTCCACCTCGTGTCCGGGCGGCTGCGCCGCTTGCTCGTTCGCCGTCTGCTGGTTGCCGAACAACGTGGCCAGCCGCTGGTCCGCGGCCGGTGCCGGGGTCGCGCTCGTGCCGCTCGCGCTCGCGCCGCCGCCGGGCGGCACCGTCAGCGTCACCTGCCGCGCGATCGAGGCCAGCAGCTTGCGCATCGGGGATTCGGGCGAGGCCAGGATGTACAAATCCTGCGCCGCCTCGGCGAGGCTGCGCAGCGGCATGATGTTCAAATCCGCCAGCATCGCGTCCCACAGGCGGATGTAGTCCGCCTCGTACAGCTGGATCACCTGCTGCTCGATGGCCTGCATCTGCGGGCTGTTCGGATCGATCTGCGCCCGCTCGCCGAGCACCCAGCTTTCCGAAGCGATCGTCTTCGCCGCGTTGCCGACCGCCGGCACCACCACGCGATAGAACCCGTCCAGTGTGAAGAAGCCGGGGATGCCGTCGTCCATCGACTTGCCCGACGCGCGCACGAAGATGCCGACGCCGGCCGGCCCGAGCGCGTCGCGCGGCTTCCACGGCGGGACCGCCTGCGCCGCCGCCGACGGCCGGATCAACGAATACACACGCTGCGCCAGCGAAACGCGGCCGAACGTGCTGCGCGCCTGCGCCACCAGCGCGCCGTCCAGCTGCACCTGCGGCAGCGGCTGCGACAGCAGCGCGTCCATATGCTGCAGCAGCGACTCGCGCATCGGCGCCGTGGCCGCGCCCGGGTAGCTCGCCTCCCAGTCCAGCATCATCCAGTCGTGCACCAGCCCGCGATCGAGCGGGCCCGCATTGCCCAGCATCAGGTACACACGCGTCGCCTCGTACACGAAGTCGGGCTGGTTCATGCGCCCGCGCATCTCCGCCTCCAGCCGCCAGATCAGCCGCGGCAGCAGGGCGTAGCCGAGCGCGTGGCGATACACCTCGCGCGCGGCCGCATCGAGCTTCGCGGTCTGCGACAGGCCGAGTTCCCAGCGTCCGCCTTGCCTCTGGCCGTGCGGCAGGTTGCGCGCTTCGTCGAGCAGCGGCAGCAGCTCCGGCAGGTCGGCGTCGCTGACCGGATCGAGCGGCATCTCGCGCGCCGCCTGTTCGTACGCGCTCAGCGCCTGCGCCGTGTTGGCGATCGCGTCGGCGGCGTTGTTGCGCGCGACCCACAATACCGCACCCGCAGCGACCACCAGCAGCGCCACGACGGCATAGGCGCTGCCGCGCAGCAGCAGCACGCGGCGCGCGCGGCCGGGCGGCTGCGAGACCAGCATCGCCTCGCTGAAGATCACGCCCTGCAGCAGCTCGGCGAGGAAATAGCTGCGCCCCGCCTCGGGCCGCAGCGTCGGCAGCCGCCGCTGATCGAGGCCGAAGCTGCGCGCCAGCCGGCCCGTCAGTCGGTCGATCGGCGTGCCCTCTTGCGTGGCCGACGTCAGATACACGCCGCGCAGCAGCGGCGCGCGCTCCTGCTTGGATGCGGCGAACGTGTCCTGGATGAAGGCGGCGATCGGCGGACCGAGGCTGGCGACCTGGGCCGGAAAGCCGGCGATCAGCGCGCGGCGATCGAGGTCGGGCTCGGCCTGCAGGCGATCGATCAGCTGCGCGTTCAGCCGTTCCAGCAGCAGCTGGAACTCGGCCTCGAACGCGGCACCGGGGTTCGCCTGCCCGGCGCCGAGCGGGAACGTCGCACCCCACACCTGGGCGCGCCCGTCGCGATCGAGGTTGCCGAAGAATTCGCTGAAGCCGGCGAGCAGGTCGGCCTTGGTGAACAGCAGATAGACCGGCATGCGCACGCCCAGCCGCGTCTCCAGCTCATGCACCCGCTGGCGGATCGCGCGCACATGGGCGGCGCGCTCGGCGTCGGTCGCGCGGGCGATGTCGTTCACCGCGAATGCGACCAGCACGCCGTTCAGCGGCTGGCGCGTCCGCGTGCGCTTGAGCAGGTCCAGGAACGCGTCCCAACCCGCGCGGTCGACCTGCGCGTCGCTGTCCTGCGTCGTGTATCGACCGGCGGTGTCGATCAGCACGGCCTTGTCGGTGAACCACCAGTCGCACTGCCGCGTGCCGCCGACGCCCGCCAAGGCGCCCTGGCCCATTTCGGCGGCGAGCGGAAAATTCAGGCCGCAGTTGAGCAGCGCCGTCGTCTTCCCGGCGCCGGGCGGGCCGATGATCGCGTACCAGGGCTGCTCGTACAGATACCCCCGCGTGCCGCGCGCGCGGCGCAGGATCGCGAGCCCCGCGGCGAGGCGGTCCTTCACGCCGGCCGCCTCTTCGGCCGATGCGTCCTCCGGCCCGCGCTGCGTGATGCCGGCGGCCAGCACCGTGTCCCGTTTGCGGCGCGTCGCCTCGATCACCAGGTTGCCGATCAGCCAGACGTTCAGCAGCCCGGCGATGATGGCGATGCGGACCAGCCCGGGTTCCAGCGGCTCCAGCAGCGGACCGAAGAACCAGACCTGCTGCGCGATCAGCGCGGTGCCGATGAAACTCAGGAACCAGCGAGAGCCCAGCGCGCGTACGGCGGATGTCATGGCGGCGGTGGGTCGCTCCGGCGGCCTGTCGTCGGCAAGGTATAGCAATCGTTATGCGTGGCGCATAACCTGGAGTTGCCGCCGCACGCTTTTGTACCCCGCGCGGCGCGCGAGGCCGGCGTGGCACTGGTACCTTCTCCGACCATCCTGAGCACGGACGAGATGGGGCGCGTGGCGCCGCCGATCATCGGCTCGGTCGGCGAGCACGGCAAGAACAACCCCAAGGACGTGTTCATCATCCAGTCGCTGCTGAACGACCGGCTGCCCAAGCCGCATACGCCGGTTCCAGTCACCGGCGAGGCCGACCCCGGCACGATCCTGGCGCTCGAGGCCTACCAGGCCGTCATCATGCACATGCTGCCGCCCACCGGGCAGGTGGAGCCGGGGAGTGCGACCTACTACTCGCTTGCCGCGCGGCCGCTGGTGAACGAGGGGCCGCCGCCGCATTTCGGTCACGTCGGCATCGTCCCGCAGGAGGTGATCGACGCGGCGAAGGACTCGCAGCTTCACTGGCACGTGCCCGCGGCGATCACGATCGCGCAATGGATCGTCGAGAGCGCCTGGGGCGCCTCGATGCCGCCCGGCAGCAACAACCCGTTCGGCATCAAGGCCGTGGGCGACCAGCCTGCGGTGGAGAGCGGGACGCGCGAGGTGATCGGCGGCTCGGACGTCACCATCACCGCCAAGTTCCGCCGCTTCGAGTCGCTGAGCCAGGCGTTCGACCTGCACGGCAAGCTGCTGGCGACGGCCTCGCCGTATCGCACGGCGATGACGCTGATCGCCGACCCCGATGCCTTCGCCGACGCGCTGACCGGCGTGTACGCGACCGATCCGAAATACGGCTTCACGCTCAAATGGGTCATGCACAACTACAACCTGACCCAGTACGACTAGGGCGGCTCCGTTGCCACCGCGTCGCTCGGCCCATAGTACCCGTCATGGTCCGCGAAGGCGACCATCCACGCCTTGTCTTCCATCATGTCATCAACCCCCAGCCTGAAGGCACGCAGTTCATGGTCAAGGGCGGTTAGGTGTACATCATGACCAGCTCTATGTCGGCGTGACGGCGGACCTGGAGCGGCGGGCGTCAGAACATCGGCAGCAGCTGTTTCCCTGGAGTGCACGGCGAGAAGGCGTGGATGGTCCGCCTTCGCGGACCATGACGAAGCAGAAAATTCCGGCGCGCTGGCGTATGCGGCGTGAGGAAATCCGCCACCCGAAGCAGCCAACCTGACTCGGCCCATAGTACCCGTCATGGTCCGCGAAGGCGGACCATCCACGCCTTGTCTTCCATCATTTCATCACCCCCCAGCCCGAAGGCACGCAGTTCATGGTCGAGGGCGGCTATGTGTAGATCATGACCCACCGGCCGCACGGCATCCTCTATGTCGGCGTGACGTCGGATTTGGAGCGGCGCGCGCCAGAACATCGGCAGAAGCTGTTTCCCGGATTCTCGAAACTCTACGGGCTCACGCGCCTCGTGTTCGCGGAGCATCACAGCGAGATCACGTCCGCGATCCGACGCGAGAAGCGGATCAAGACGTGGAACCGGGCGTGGAAGGCCCGGCTGATCGAGCAGGTGAATCCGAACTGGGACGATCTCTGTGTCACTCAGTTCGGCTGGCCGCCCTTGTAGGCAACTGCTGGCGTGCCGCAGCGAGAAAAGGCGTAGATGGTCCGCCTTCGCGGACCATGACGGGTGACCAGGAAATGCGGACACAGCGATCCCGTCACAGCACACGGTCGGTCGGTGATACTCGTCGCTCGGTCCAGAGTAGTCGCTCGGCCCCGAGTACCCGTCATGGTCCGCGAAGGCGGACCATCCACGCCTTGTCTTCCATCATTTCATCGCCCCCAGCCCGAAGTCACGCACGTCATGACAGCGAAAAGGCGTGGGTAGTCCGCCGGAGCCTGTCCGCGGGTGCGCCTTCGGCGCAGCCCCGGGGGCGGACCATGACGAAGGGAAAAAGGCCGACTTCGGCCAGGGACAAGCCCGGCCATGTCCGGCAAGAAAGAAGTCTTGCCAACTCCAAAATACATTCCTATTTTGGGGCTCCCCGCGGCAAGCAGCCGGAAAAGGAGGGGCCGATGTTCGACTTCCTGCCGCCCTTCCTCAAGCGGCTCTACCAAAGCTTCCGCGTCCCGTACGCCCGCGGCACCCGCGTGCGCGCCACCCCCGAGCCCGAGCCCGAGATCGCCGCCTCGGCCCGCGAGCGCATGTTCAGGGTCGAGATCATCCAGGACGC
>Ga0074045_10002854_pt1 | contig 15786 bp, 11 predicted proteins | sample BogForMeECP23OM2_FD_94442 | JGI IMG/M metagenome (GOLD analysis project Ga0074045, IMG submission 94442) | Bog forest soil microbial communities from Calvert Island, British Columbia, Canada - Bog Forest MetaG ECP23OM2 | ecosystem: Environmental > Terrestrial > Soil > Wetlands ...
AGGCTTCGTAGCGCGGTTGGCTGACCCGGCTTCGTGTCAATCATCCCACCAAGTCTAACGAGAACTTCCGGCAGTGTTAATTACTGCAGGCCCGTTTGCGTGAGCTTCACGGCGCAAACGCGGCTGGGTCCGCAGGCGGTGAAACTTGCCCCCTCGGCAAGGGTTGTGAAGTACAGGCTCTCAGCCTGGGCCTGTGACGAGGCGTTGTCAACGATAATCCCACTCGATCCGCCCGCGTAGTTGGCGGCTTGCGCTTTGTAGGAGGTCGTGGTGGTGGTCAGTTGCGTGGTCACGTCCCACATCTGTATAACGTTGGCCCCGGTTGTCGCGAGGTGTTCTCCCATACCGAGGAAGATCCGGTCCTTTGTGCCGTCGTAAAACTCGGTGATGGGCGAGCACGTGCCGTTGGGAGGAGTAGTTGTTGGTGGGTCGACTTTGATATTGGCGCCCATGACGGGAGTGGTATTTACAGCGCCGGACGAAGTAAAGCCGACGGCGTAAAGTGCTTGCGCGGCTGTCTGGCTGGTGTATCCGCCGCAAGTGTACAGAGTGGATCCGGCACCCGTCGGCCCGTTGTTGAAGTAATTGTTATCGAAGGCCCCATAAAACAGGACCTTGTAAGAATCAGTACTAGCTGGACCCATGGGTACCACCGTGGGAGAAGTTAAGTTGGTTTTCAACTGCGTCACAGAGGTATGTCCTGCAAGGTCGTCGGCGGAGAAGAGGTAAATGTAATTGTTGAAAGCATCCAGTAGCGGCCCCGGACCAGTGTACGTGGCGGCTGCGCCGGCTGCGTAGGTGTACGTCGCAAGTTTTGTGAAACCGGATGCCCCAAGAGTGTAGGCGTAAATCACCTTTGAGTCGCTGATGAAGAACTGCGAGGGGCTGAGACGAGTATCGTAGACCCCACCGCTCAAGCCCGTACTTGCCGAGGCGTTTACGGTGGTGCAATAGTCAAAAGTCGGAGTCCCTTTGAAGATGCCCTTAAGGTGATAAAGAATGCCGTTGTCGGCGCCCACGAAGGCTGTATCGCTCGGATAGTCAACGTAAATTTCCGAATTAGTGTTTATGAAGCTGGTCGCAGTACAACCCGTAAGTGTGGTCAAGGTAGTGTAGTCGATGGCAACGTCGCAGGACTTGCCCGCGGTGCAGGTGCCGTTTTCTACATCTACTGCGACCGCGCCCGTCGTCGCGCTGGTACCCTCGCCGAAGGCCCACGTGGTAACGTGGAAAACGGCTTGGCCGGATGACGTCCCAGTATTCTCGATCCACGCCACCTTGGTTCCGTCGAGCGAGAGCACCGGCGATAGCAGCGAGCCGCCCGTGCCGATCTCATAAGAGAACAGGAACGTGGGCAGGGAGCCGCATATTCCCGTGGGACTAGAACCGGCATAGAGATTCGTTAAGCCAACCAGGTTCGCCTGAGAGCTCTTACCTGGCGTGGCTTTCAGCGAGAAAACGATAAAGTCGCCGATTTGGCTCTTGCTGGTGGTGCAAGTCGGTGTTCCCACGGGGCTATATCCCCAGAATGCCGGGCTTTCCCCGATCGCCATCCCGTACGTCCCTCCAAGATCGACGGCCCAGTCAATCTTCGTGTGTTTGTTTTTCACGGGTGGCTTGTGGACGGGCAAGGGAAGAGGCTTCGGTCGTAAGGTCAGCAACTCCGGCTGCACTTCCGCAGCGCGGTCTTCTGCGTAAGCGCTCTCGCTGAGAGTGGTGTCGTTCTCCGGTGCTGGTTGAATCTGACTTGGATGCTCGCGCTTGTAGTGCAGAAGATAGCTATTGAGAAACCGGGGGTCGGTGCGCACCTTCAGCATGTCGTCGACGGAGCCGTTGCGGGTGTAGATGACATGTTGAGTGCTCCAATCCTGGATGATGCCCACTTGTGGCGCGCTGAGATGCGGGGCCGAAGCATCAGGGATCGAGGAGGCATCTTGCGCTGGCGATTTGCCAGTCAACACTGCGAGCGCAGCGGCCAAACAAGCAACACGAAATGCACAGCGGAAGCCAGGCGCCATAAGCTCGACCCCTCAGACAAATAATGCAGGATTTTCGCCCATTATACGATTGGACATAAGCCTCGGCTAGTGACCTTTGGTAAGGGGCGTTGGAGACCTTACGTTCGGGAAGGAGTCTGCGCCGGGTGGCCGCGCGGTATGCCAATTGCTACATCTCGCGGCGGCCTTCCATCGCTTTGAGCATGGTCACCTCGTCGGTGTATTCGATGTCGCTGCCGACCGGGACTCCCATGGCAATCCGCGTCACTCTCAATCCCTGTCTTTTTAGTTGCTGCGCCAGATAAGTTGCGGTGGCTTCTCCCTCGACGGTGGGGTTGGTGGCCAGGATCACTTCTTCGATGTCGCCCCGTTCGACGCGAGTGAGCAGGTTGGCGATGCGCAACTGCTCGGGACCGACGCCATGCAGCGGCGAGAGAGAGCCGTGCAGTACATGGTAGACGCCGTTGAAATGGCGCGTCTTTTCGACTGCGGCGATGTTGGTGGGTTCTTCGACCACACAGACCAGTTTCTGATTGCGGGTTGCGCTGCTGCAGTAAACGCAGGGATCGACGTCGGTGATGTTGTTGCAGACGGAGCACAGACGGAGCTTGTCTTTCACGTCGCGGATAGAGGAGGCGAGCGCCTCGGCGTCGTCGCCGCTCGCACGCAGAATATGGAAAGCGAGGCGCTGGGCACTCTTGCTGCCGACTCCGGGCAACTTCTTCAGTTCGTCAATGAGCCGGGTCATCGGCTCGGCAAACTTGGACATAGGAAACCAATCGGGTCATCGGATGATCGGGTCATCCGGTGATCTAAGTTGCAAATGCGTTGTCTTTGAATTTCAATCACCCGATGACCAGATCGCCCGATCACCCGATGGCTTTACAGAAGTCCCCCGAGGCCGCCGAGCATGCCGCCGAGGCTTGACTTCACTTCCTGATCCACTTTTCGCGCGGCCTCGTTCACAGCGGCCATCACCAGATCCTGCAGCATCTCAACGTCGCCGGCCTTGACCGCCTCGGGATCGATTCGGATGCCGAGCACTTGCTTGCGGCCGTCCATTTTGACGGTGACGGTGCCACCGCCGGCCGAGGCTTCGACGACGGTCTGCTCCATCTTCTTCTGCAGCACCTCTGCCTGCTGCTTGGCCTGCGACATGAGCTCCTGCAAGTTGAATCCAGACATGGGAACCTTCCAACCGCAGAGACGCCGAGCGCGCAGAGAAGACAAATTCTGATCTTTCTCGGCGATCTCTGCGTCTCGGAGGTTCAATCCTCATTGCTTCTCGCGATAGTCAATAACCGTGCGAATCTCCGCTCCGAATGTTTCCTGCATACGGCGCACTACCGGATCCTGCTCGGCGCGGCTGCGGGCGCTTCCGTTGGATGCGGGACGAGCCACTTTGGCCGAGTTCTGCGCGGTGCCTCCGGGAAGAACCTGCACCTTGATTGGCCTTGCGGCCAAACCGCTGGCGGCGGCGGTCGCCATCCGGCGCGCCTCGGAAGTGAACGACATTTCAACCATCGTGCTTGAGGTTGCCGCTTTCGCAATCAGGGAATTGCCTTCGAGTGACCACTCGGCGCTTTCCAGCATGGAAACCAGCATCGGCTGATGGGCTAGAGCGGCGAGGACGGCATCGCGAAGAGAATCGGCGCTGATATCGCGGGCGGCGGCTGGATCGGGGCGAAAGCCGGAGCGAGTTTCGGAGCGAAGCTCGGGGCGAGGATCATTGCGAGGCTCGGGCGCGACCTCTGCAACGGCCGGTGCGGCCGACCCCATGATTACAACATTCGTACCGGATGCGCTCGCAGTGGGACGCGACAACATCACCGGCTCTGAAGACGACTCGGCTTTGGGTACAGTTTTTCGTGCTGTGTCGGCGGCGAAAGGCGAGACGGAACTGGATCGCGCAGAAGACTCGCTGCGCCGGACTTCAGAACTGGCGGCAGCAGAAGGCGGGCCCGAGATCACCCGTCCACCGGCGCGGGCGTTGCTGGAAGGCTGGGATGCGGCTGCTTCGCTGAGCAATTGTTCGAGCGGAAGCAGGCGCTGCGCATGCGCCATTTTCAACAAACCCAGTTCGAGGTGGAACCGTTGCTCCTGACGATAGCCGAGCTCGCTATGAGTGCGGAGCATGATCTGCAAGTGGCGCGCCAGGTCTTCTTCAGTGAACAGGTCGGCGATGCGGGCGACTCGGGTGCGCTCGTCGGAGGAAATTTGCAGAAGCGCGGAATCTTTTCCTGCGATTTTGGCCACGGTGACGTTGCGCAGGAAGCGGACCAACTGGCGAGCGAAGTGGGTGGGGCTGTGGCCTTCACCGAGCAGCTGATCGACCAGCACTAGAATTTTTTCGCTCGAGCTATCGGCGACGGATTGCATCACGGTTTCAAGGGCGCTGGATGGAGCGGCGCCGATCAGGTTGCGGACCGATTCGAGCGTCAGGTGCGCGGAAGTCGAGGCGATCGCCTGATCCATGATGGAGAGCGCGTCGCGCATGGACCCGTCGCCAGCCTCGGCGAGCACGGCAAGCGCGTCGTCGTCCGCCGCGATCTTTTCCTGCGTTGAGATATCGCGGAGCTGCTGCAGGATGTTTTCGAAGCTGACGGCTCGAAAACTGAAATGCTGGCAGCGGGAGCGGATAGTCTGCGGGAAATCCTCGGGCTGGGTGGTAGCCAGCATGAAGATGATGTGGCTCGGAGGTTCTTCCAGCGTCTTGAGCAGGGCGTTGAAAGCGGCGTCGGTGATCTGGTGGGCCTCGTCGAGGATGTAGATTTTGAACCGATCGCGCGCGGGGCGATAGCGCGCGGCATCACGGAGTTCGCGGATTTCGTCAATGCCGCGGTTGGTGGCAGCGTCAATCTCGATCACATCGACGGCGTTGCCGGCGCGGATTTCGGTGCAGGAGTCGCAGATGCCGCAAGGCTCGGCGACCGGCTTCGGGCCGGAGCGGCAGTTGAGCGCCATGGCCAGGATGCGGGCAACAGTAGTCTTGCCGATGCCGCGGTGGCCGCTGAAAATGTAGCCGTGGGCAATGCGCTCCTGTTCGATGGCGTTTTGCAGGGTGCGCGTGACGTGTTCCTGGCCGATGACGTCGGAAAATTTCTGGGGACGGTATTTGCGGGCCAGAACCTGGTAGCTCATGCGGAATGTCTGATTATACAGGCTGCGTCATCGGGTGGTCGGCTCATCGGGCCATCGGGTGATTGAAATATTGAGCGATGGAAACATTGGGGCAATGAGGGACTAGGCCGGCCAGACCTTTGTGCGAATCAAGGCGTTCGCGCCTTCAGATCACCCGATGGCCCGATCGCCCGATGACCCGATCATTGGATTGCGCTACACTTTCTGGACCGATCTTGTACATATGGAGAAATACTCGATATGCAACTCAGAATAAGCACTCGAACCTTGCACGGCGTAATGATCGTGGATTGCAGCGGGCGGCTGGTGTTTGGCGAGGAGTCGGCCAGTTTGCGCGACAAGGTCAAGAAGTTGCTCGCGCAATCGCCGAAGCTTGTGCTGAACCTCCACGACGTGAGTCAGGTGGATAGCGGAGGGCTCGGCACGCTGGTTTCGCTGTATACTTCGGCGCGCAACGCAGGGGGTACTCTGAAATTGGCGAGCCTCAACCAGCGGGTGGGCGACCTGCTCCAGATCACGAAGTTGGTCACAATTTTTGAAGTGTTCGACGACGAAGAAAAGGCCGCGAAATCGTTTGGCGCGAGCGTCGCCTAGACGCAAAAACGGGCCTCAATCGAGGCCCCGGAACTAGGAATTTGCGGAACGGGCGGACTCTTACTCGCGCCCGCAGCCATCACGGTGTCAAAAACACGAACTGCTGCGGTGATCCACCGCCATTTGCATCCGCCAGTACATATGTGTAGTTTTGCCCCGCGGTAAGTGAGAGCACGTTGCGCGTGGTCGTAACTACACTTGTCGTGTTTGCGAAAGTCACCCAAACCGTGACGCTGGGGTTGGGTGGAATTCCCAAGTTCTGGTAACCGCTGTTGATATTTCCCGGGTATACCAGACCCGATGCGATTTTCGTCGGCGACGGACAGCATGCGGTTCCGGTCGGCACGGCGTAAATATCCACAGCGCCTAACGCGAGTGAGGTGTCAATGATGCGGAGTCCGGCATCGCCGGAAGTCGGGGTGGGATTGGTGTCGGTAATCACCTGCGCGCCCAGCGGATAGGTGGCCCCTTGCGCTGTTGAGTTGCCCGCCAGCACCACCGTGTACTGCGTGCCTCCACCCAGGCTAAGAGCGCTGTTGATGAGCGGCGTAGCGCCCGTTTGTCCGGCTTCGGATTGTGTGTATAGATCGAGCGTGGTGGAGCCGCCCGAGACGCTCTGGTATTTTCCACTGGAACTTGGCTCCGTGTCTGTGAACATGACGTCCGGAAATACGCTCGCTCCATTCATGTAAACCGCGAAACCACTCGTATCGAATGTGGTTGTATTGGGGATGGCATTGACGACCCGGTACTGGGCGTTGCCGGAGCCGCAACTGGCGGCGAACGCTCCAAAAGCAACCACTGCGAGCGCGAAAGACAGAACTTTGAGCACACGAGACATGCCGATTCTCTCCGTAGGGCACTTTGTTATGTGTAAGCTGGTTTGATGAGTTTATCGTAATCTTTGGTTTGATGGCGTGATGTAAATTTTTGTAGAAGCGAACCTGCATCGGCACGGCGGGATTTCAGACACTCGTAAATCTGAAATTACTGAACTTGCCCGCGCCATTCCTAAGTCATGTCTACAAACAGAACGCCTGGAGAGAGAACTTCCGAAAGAAAATCGGCTGCCAAGGACACGCTCGATGACAAGCGCGGGCGCGTGGTGCGGGCGATTCGCGCTTTGCCCGCGGGAAAGGTATCGAGCTACGGCGCGGTGGCGCGGGCCGCGGGCTGGGCGGGTGCGGCGCGGCAGGTGGTACAGATCCTGCGGCAGGTTCCGGGATTGCCCTGGCACCGAGTGCTTGGCGCGGGAGGCGCAGTTAGGCTGACTGGGGAGAGCGGCGCGGAGCAGAGATTCCGGCTGCGTATGGAGGGAGTCGCGTTCCGCGGAGCGCGTGTGGATATGAAACGGCATGAATTCAAGTTTCCGAAGGGGAAATCGGCACTCTCTGTGTGCTAGAGCTCGGCGTGCGGCAACTTGCCTTCCAGCAATTCGTGCAAATTTTTGGCAGGGCAGCGCAGGCCTACGTAGAAACTCCCGAACAGAGCGTAGACCGCGCTGACCTGGTCGAAGCGCATTTCGTAGATCAACTTCTTGAAGACCAGCGGATCGTCGGCAAACAGATCGACGCCCCATTCCCAATCGTCAAAGCCGATCGAACCGCTGATGATCTGCTTGACTGCGCCCGCATAACGGCGTCCAACCAAACCATGCTCGTTCATCTGCCGCTGGCGTTCCTCCATCGGAAGCGTGTACCAGTTCTTGTCTTCGCCACGCAGCCGATTCATCGGATAGAAACAGACGTAGCGATTCGGCGGCATTTCCGGGAACAGTCGCGGCTTCATCGCCTCTTTCTGGCGCGCAATCGTCTCCGCAATTGCTTTCTTCCATTCCTCCGAATGCGGCTCGATGCCGCGGTCGGCGAGGGTTTTATAGGTCTTCAGACTGGATTCATACAGACCGAGTTCGATCACCGAGAGATAGGAAGTTGTGGGATCGAGGAAGTCGCTGAGCCGAAGCCGCGCCAGATCGAGTTCCGCCTGATTGAGCTGATCGAAGCTATCGCGAAAGTGCACGAGCATCAAGTCGCCCTTGTGGCCGAGCAGGGAATAGAGCGCGGATTGGCCGTCGGACTTCGTTTCCATTTGCGCGAGCGAGGCCGAGGCTTCGGCGGCAATGTCGCGGCGATCGTTCGCGGCAAGCGCGCGCCACGCGTTCCAGCGAAAGCGCATCATCTGATGAAGCGTGGCAAAGCCTTCGAGCGTGAGCGGTACCGCGGGCATCTGTCCGGCTTCCGCCGGAGCGGCAACGTGCTGCGTAGGATTCATGGATTCCCCTGTGAGTAAGCTGGAGACATTGTAAATCGTGCCGCTGCGCTGGGCTGAACATCGTGCATTCTGCCTCCGTACACGGAGCGGCAATTGCCCATACACAAGTCCGTGTGCTACAAGCGCTGTATGCGTAAATGGATAAAAGACCGGACGAAACGCCGCCCAAAGCGCGCCAGCGACTCGACCGAGCAGGCGAAAGCACCAGAACCCTTGCAGCCGAAATACTTCGAAGCCGATGTCGGCGAGAAGCTCGCGCCAGTAATCGAAGTGCCACCCACGCGCGAACCGGAACCGGAAGCGCCCCCCGAAATCGAGGGGCAGGCTGAGATGTTGCCGGAACTTCGAGCCAAGACCAACGATTCGGGCTCTCGTCCCGTTCGCCGCCGCCGTCGCCGCGGAGGCCGTGGAAGCGGACAGCGAACGCCAGCCAAAGCTGTTGCGTCTGCGCGCGGTTCTGTTACCGAAGCTGCGCCGGATACTTCGCCTGAATCCGCGTCTGTTTCTGACGGTATCGGCGCGCCGTCCTCCTCCGATATTGTGGCTGTGCCAATGGAGCCAGTCAGTCCGGATACAATTGTTGCCGAGTTGCCACCGACCGCTCCCGTCGCTGCGACACCACGTCCCAGCAAGGGCGTTGTGGTTCTCGCCATCGGATTGCCAGGCTCGGGAAAAAGTTCATGGTTCAAGCGCCACAGCATTCGTCCGCTGTCGAGTGACTTGCTGCGCGAATTATTGTTCGACGATGCCGAGGAACAACGCTTTCAGGATCTGGTGTTCTCGAACTTGCGCTCGATGCTGAAGGCGCGTTTGATTGCGCGGCGGCCCGTGAGCTACGTCGACGCGACCAACCTGACTCCGCACGACCGGCACAGCTGGATCAAGCTCGCCAGAGACTACGGTTACGACGTGCAGGGATTGTTTTTCGATGTGCCGCTTGAAGTCTGCCTGGAACGGCACGCGCGGCGCGGCCGCGTCGTCCCGGAAGACATCATGCGCCGCATGGCGGCGAAGCTGAAGCCCCCGACATTTGAAGAGGGCTTCTCAAAACTGACCGTGGTTCGAGTGAAGAAGAAAGAGTAGCCGACAAAGCATCAATGGGATGTTTCCACTCCCAGGCGTTGTCTTCCCGAGCGAAGCGAGGGATCCCACTTCCGGCGCACTTCTCGTGGGCAGGGACAAAGCCGCAGCGCTTCTAGCCCTTAAGGTAAGGCAGCAGTTCTTTGAACGCAGGAGCCCCTGAGGAGCGCAGCAGCTCGTAGATCATCATTTCGGTCGAGGACAGGATCGCGCCGGCAGCGCGCATGCGTTCCAGGCCGATGCGCCAATTCAGCTCGGTGCGCGAACTGACCGCGTCCGACGCGACGTGCACCAGATAGCCTTCCCGCAACGCTCCCAGAGCTGTTTGCATCACGCAGATGTGGGTTTCCATCCCGCACAAGAGCACGGTTGTGCGCTGGCCAGGGAGACGCTTGAGCAGGCTGCAAAACACCTCGCTCCCGAAGCAGGAGAACATCATCTTGTCGATCGAAGGCGTGTCGGGCAGGAGAGCGGCGACTTCTGGCACCGTGTTGCCTAGCCCCTTCATGTATTGCGTGGACACCAGAGCCGGTATTTTCAGAATTCCCGCCAGCCGAATCAGCAACTGTGCATTGCGCACCAGTCGCTCTTTTTCCCATATGGGAGGCAGCAGTTTCTCCTGAATGTCGACGACGATCAGAGCGCACTGCTCGGGATCGAGTGCGCGGCGTGCCATCTCGGCAGAATCTGCCGAGGCGACAAGGTTCTCAAAGGCGGTGGGCATAGGCTATCCCTTCGTACAAATGTCGGCGTTCTATCTGTAAGGGATTTTAGCGCGAAGCAGAAAGCGCGGGTGCTTTTGCGATGCGAAGTGCAGCCCGGAACCGCGATGGGCTACCCTTGGAGGCAACAAAGGTTGACCGTCGTTCGCCTTGAACCTTAGAATGAAAGAAGGCCGGAAATATCGGCACAAGGCTGCTGCCCCCTCGTTCAACGGCTAGGACACCTGCCTCTGGAGCAGGTTATCGGGGTTCGAATCCCTGGGGGGCAGCCAAAATTCCGGCGCAACTTGTGTTCGGCAGAGGTCCTCCGCCTTCGCTGCGCTCAGGGTCGGGATTCCGGCCCGGCTCAGACGCCGCGCAATCGCCTCAAGGTCGAATCCCTGGGGGAAGCCAACCACTGCTCGCACCCCAACAAGGGCAACCACTGCAAACGGCGCTAACCACAACGCCCGCGAATGGCTCGTTTTCCATGCCAGCCGTGGGTGGCACGCGTGGTTCTGCCGCGCCCGCCAATCGTATATACTTCTCACACTGCCAAGCACCCGCGGGCGCGGAGTGCATTCCATGGCGGCGCGCTTCACAGGTCTTCGGGGCCTTCTCGAGTCGAAACATGGATGATGCCGAGTTACGGCCGGACGGGAAACCTGTTCCCAAGAAGCCGGGAGGATCCCCGGTAGGAACCCCATTTGCTGGGGAGAGTTCAGCCACTGGCGTGCCGATTCCTTCGCCGATTTCTGCTGCGAGCGAGGCTGCGCCTCCTTCTTCGGACGATCAGGCCACTTTAGTTGACGCCGACGCTACGATGGTTGATGTCGACGCCACGATTGCGCCGGGCACTTTGCCGCCGCGGCGCACTCCCCCACCCACGCCAAGCCAGTCTGGGATGTATGGCAGCGCGGCCGTTTTGCATATCGGTGACCTGCTGGGCGAGCGATATGAAATCCTGCAACTGCTCGGCGAAGGCGGCATGGGCGCCGTCTACAAGGCTACGGACCGGGAACTTGACCGATTCGTTGCGTTGAAGGTCATTCGCCCGGAACTGGCTTCCAATCCCTCGATTTTGGCCCGTTTCAAGCAGGAGTTGCTGCTTGCCCACCAGGTGACGCACCGCAACGTGATCCGCATTTACGACCTTTCGGAAGCGGCAGGCGTGAAGTTCATCACGATGGAGTTCATCGAGGGGAAGGACCTGCGAACCCTCATCCGCGAGAAAAAGAAATTCGCTCCCGAGGAAGCGGTCGACATCATTCAGCAAGTATGCCAGGCGCTCGATGCGGCACACAGTGTCGGGGTGATTCATCGGGACCTCAAGCCCCAGAACATTATGCAGGACGGTGCGGGGCGAATCCTGGTGATGGATTTCGGATTGGCCCGCACTCTGGGCGGCGACGGAATGACCCAGACGGGAGCAATCGTCGGGACGATGGAATATATGTCTCCCGAACAGGCGCTGGCCAAAGAACTGGATCAGCGCTCGGACCTGTTTGCACTTGGGCTGATCCTTTATGAAATGCTCACTGGCCAAACGCCCTTTCACGCTGAGAGTGCGCTGGCCAGCTTGATCAAAAGGACCCAGGAGCGCGCGGTCCCGGTATCCGATATCGACGCTCAAATTCCGGGCGCGCTGAGCGGGATCGTCAGCAAGTGCCTGGAACGCGACCTGAATCTCAGATACCAAAGCGCGGCGGAGATTCTTGCGGACCTGAACACGTGGCGAGACAAGAGAGCCGCCGGCACAATCAAGTTCGATGCGAGCGTCAAGCCCTGGGGACAGACTCTTCCGTGGCCGCTGATTACGGGGATTCTGACTGCGATTATTCTGGCGATCAGCGGATATACGCTCCGTGACCGGCTCTTTCGATCAACACCCAGCTCAGGATCTGGTCCGGCGGTGCATGCTGTGTCGCTGGCGATCTTGCCGTTCCGCAATGCATCCGGGGACCAGACACTGGATTGGCTTGGTCCCAGCCTCGCCGACATGCTAAGCACCGATGTTGGCCAATCGAAGCAACTGCGCACCGTCAGCTCCTCCAGTCTGCACCAGATATTCACGGACTTGCGCATATCTCCCACAACCGTGCTCGATCCGTCGACGATTCGCCGCGTCGCGGATTTCAACAATGCCGAACGCGTGGTTTGGGGGCAGTACGCTAAGTTTGGCGACCAGATTCGCATTGACGCTACCCTGCAGGACATGAAAACGGGCAGCGCGATCCCGCTGAAAATTGACGTGCCGAGCGTGAAAGAGATCCCGAAGGCGATTGATGGCTTGGCGGAATCGATCCGCCAGAAGCTCGCGCTTCCGGAAGATGTAGTGAAAGAACTGAAAGCCAGCTCTTTCCAACCCACTTCGCCCTCGCTGGTTGCCTTGCGCGCTTACAACCAGGGTGTTGGATTCCAGCGCGACGGCAAGAATCTGGAAGCGGAAAAGGAACTCGAGACGGCGACCAAGGAAGATCCTAACTTCGCATTGGCATATTCCAAGCTGGCGCAGGTCTACGGCAGTTTAGGTTACGACAACCAAGCGGAGCAATCCGCCAAGAAAGCCGTGGGGTTAAGCCACGACCTGCCGGATGCAGAGAAGTACCTGATTTCTGCCGTCGAGCTGCAGGTGGCGAAGAATTATCCGGAAGCCATCAAGGCGTATCAGAGTCTGGAAAAGGTTTCTCCTGACAACTCGGAGGTGAAATCGGCGCTTGCCAGCCTTTATCAGGATTCCGGCGATCTCGCCAAGGCGCGCGAATATTACCAGCAGATTCTGACTTCCAACCCCAAGGACGTAGCGGCAACCATGGACTTGGGCCGCATTGAGATCAAGAGCGGCAATCCGCAGGCTAGTTTCGATCCCTTGAACCGCGCCTATAGCCTCGCAGTGCAAATGGACAACCAGGAACAGAAAGCCATGAGCCTGCACTTGATGGCCGTGGCCTACCGGATGGTGAGCAAGCCTCAGGAAGTTTTGCGCAGCGAGCAGGAGGCGCTTGCCATCTGGCGCAAGATTGGGCAGAAGCGGGGGCTGGCCTACAGCCTGAACGAAATGGCCAGGGCGCAGGCTTCGCTCGGCAATGCCAAAGAAGCTCTTTCCAACTTCCAGGAGGCACTCCAGACCCGGCGTGATATTGGCGACCGACGCGGTCTGGCCGATACCCTGATCGACCTGGGAAATTTCCACGAAGACCACGGCGATTACGATCCGGCGCTCAAGATGTACAGGGAAGCCCTGGACTTGGAACGCGATCTCGGCAATGAGAGCTTTCAGGCCATCTGCTTGAACAATATTGGAACCGTGTATTTGGAAAAGGGCCAGTTCGAGGATTCTCTTACTTATTATCAGCAGGCGCTTCAGCTGCGCGAAAAGTCGAAAGTGCCGCAGGACATCGTTGAGGCTGTCCACAATCTGGGCGAGACCTATGCCGATATGGGCCAATACGAACAGGCTATTTCGTATTACCTGCGGGCTTTGGATTTGCGGCGCAGCATGAACGACGCGCGTGGCGCGGCCATTGAGTCTTACGGCTTGGGCACGCTGTTCACCTATCAAGGGCGTTTCAGCGCGGCCATTAATTCCGAGAAGGAAGCCCTCAAGACCTTCCGTGACATCCAAGACAAGACCTACTGGACAGCCCAAGTACTGGGGGGCGCCGCCGATGCACTGATCCTCGCGGGGCGCGGGGACGAAGCGAAGAGTTATCTGGACGAGGCTCTTGGACTCTCGCGCGAACTAAAAGCTGACAGCATGGTGGCGCGCACATTGGGATTTCAGGGCGATGCGTTCTTCTATCGAGGAGATTCGAAGTCGGCGCATGCTTCCTATGCCGAAGCCCTTTTGGCTGCCACACGCAGCAAAGAACCGGATAAGGTTCTGCTTGCCAAAGCTAACTTGGCTAAGGTCCAGATTCAGGAAAAACGAACCCAGGAAGCCATGGCCAGCCTGCGGCAGTTAATCGAGAAGGCGGACGAGCTTGGGCTCAAGTACAGCTCGGTCGAATGCTCGATATTGATGGCGGAAGCGATGATGCAGAGCCGTGACCGTGCCCAAGCGCGCCCGCAACTGGAACGTGCCTTGTTACTTGCGGACAAGCTTGGAATGCAGCCCCTGAGTGCGCGGGGGCATTATCTGTTGGCCACAATTCAGCGAGAATCCGGCAACAATAGCGACGCTCAGGAGAATTATCGCGAGGCTCTCCGCCTGCTGGACGCGATGAAGAAGGACCCCGGGGCAGAGAAGTTGCTTCAGCGCTCGGATTTTAAGGTCATCTACGACGAGTCCACCCGCGAGACCCAAGCAGCCAAGGGGTAGCGTGCCCTCTTAAGAGTCCGGTGGCAGGGAAAAAGGGGCGCTGCTTGACAGCGCCCCTCGGTTCTTGACCGCGCGGTTCCCAGCGAGGTCCCGTGCTTTCTCATTTGACGGTGTACACAACCGCATCCAGGTTCTGGTTGCCGCCCGAGTCGATTGCCGTCACCAGGAATGTGTGCTTTCCCTTGGTGGAAGTATCGACGGTACCGGTACATGACAGACCGCTGCTGGTTTGTGTGCAAGACGACTGCGTGCCCGAAGATTGCGTGCAGGTTGCTGCGACCAGATACGGGCCCGTCGGGCTGGTGGTAGGCTGCGATGTGGTCGGATTGTTGCACGAATAGGTTGCAGTCACCACCTGGCCCTTGCTGTATTTCGTCGACATTGGAGACGAGATAGTGATCCCCGGCCAGATTTCACCGGGCGTGTCGTAAGTCGCGATCCAGCAAGAACCTGTGCCTCCGCTCCCGCCGGTGGTTCTGCCACCGGGATCGCCCGTTACCGAGAAAGCCGAGATCTGGTTGCTTTGGAACAGCGGCCCAGACGCTGGTGGTTGGCAAGGATTCTGAGTATTTGGACCCGAGCCCTTTAGCCAGCCAGGAAATGGGTTTAAGGGGCCGAGAATTCCTGGGTAGATCAGGAACGGGTTGTCGGAGAACAAGAAGCTGAAGTCGGTGCCCAGCGCCGCAAAGAAGGTCCCCCCGTCGTTGCAGGTCGAGTTGGAAGAATTCGGGCAGGTAACGGAGAACATTACCGCCGCATCCAGGCCGGTATTCTCGGCATTCTGGTAGACAAAGCAACGGGCCGGCCAGAAGTTCTTTTGCACAAGTGCATCGCAAGCTGCAGGAGTCATGAGGATCGGTTGAACCGATACTACCGGCTGCGCGTAAGGAGCCGTCAGCCCGGCCGTAAAGTCGTAGGCGGTGGTTCCGGAAGCGTTCGGGAACGAAAGTGTGCTGGTTCCGGTGGTTGTAACGACCGTAGTCTGGGCTTGCGGTGTGAATGACCAGCTCAGAATATCCTGGTTGTCATCGCCGCCGCCGGTTGCCGCCGTGAATCCAACCCAGGCGTTGCCATTGTTCAGGCTTAACGTGGTCAGGTCGAATGAAATGCCGCCCGGAAACAAGTCAATGTTATCCAGAATTACATCCAGCAGCTTGGTGCTGGGGCCCGAATAGTTGATGGTTACGGTATGAACGTTGCCATCGGCGAGGTTGATCGGATTGGCCAGTTGGGTGAGATCGTTAATAGCAATCCTGCAGCCCGGATCTACGCTGTTCTGGCCAGTGCCTGAGCAATTCTGAATGGTGACATCGCTGTTGCTCGGGTCGATGCCGCCGTTCAGGTAGCTATTGAACTCCACGGCCAGACTGTTTGGAATGCCGCCCGTTGAAGACGTGCAGCCGATCTGAGTGTCGTCACCGAAGCCGATGCCGCAACCGTCAGGGCCTAAGGCAGTCGTGCCTGCAGGCGAGTTTTGAATCAGGAACGCAATTCCATCGGCGTTGCCGGCATCTCCAGGGGTGGTACCGCTTAGCTGAAATGTGAACGTGGTGGAAAAGGCGCCCGAGACGGGCTGCTGAGTTGTATACCAGGCAGACGTCGCCCAAAAAAACTGATTTGGGGTAAGCCGCAACACCTTCGTCACTCCAGCTGGCGGGGGCGGAACTGGCGCGTAGAAACC
>Ga0074045_10002856_pt1 | contig 15782 bp, 17 predicted proteins | sample BogForMeECP23OM2_FD_94442 | JGI IMG/M metagenome (GOLD analysis project Ga0074045, IMG submission 94442) | Bog forest soil microbial communities from Calvert Island, British Columbia, Canada - Bog Forest MetaG ECP23OM2 | ecosystem: Environmental > Terrestrial > Soil > Wetlands ...
CCCTGTGCGGGACGCGCCGGTGAGTAAGAAATGCTAGAAGCAAAAAGTGCGAAGGAACGCGCGGGAACGCTGCGGCGTCAAACAGGAAGTACCAGCATGAGGACATACAGTGAAGCGGGAGTGGATATCAGCCGGGGTGACCGGTTCGTGGACTTCATCAAGAGCATCCGCTCGAAGGCCGTTGGCGCCGGCATCGGCGGATTCTCTGCCGCCCTTCCGCTCGATGCCCTCGGGTTCAAGCGCCCGGTGCTCATGACGACAACTGACGGCACAGGCACAAAGCTTCTGGTGGCGAGGAAGCTTGCGAAGTACGACACCATTGGAATCGACCTCGTGGCGATGAGCGTGAACGACCTGATCGTGTGCGGCGCAAAACCGGTCGTGTTCCTCGACTACATCGCGTGCGGACGGATCGATGAGAACCGCCTGCACGAGATCATGCGGGGCATCGTGCGGGGATGCGAGATTGCGGGGTGCAGCCTCGGGGGTGGTGAAACCGCAGAGATGCCGGACCTGTACGGGGAGGAGGATTTCGATCTGGCCGGCTTTGCCGTCGGCATCGCCGAACAGGACGGCATGCTGCCTCTCAAGGAGGAGATCCGGCCCGGTGACCTCGTCCTGGGGCTTCGCTCCTCGGGGATCCATTCCAACGGGCTCTCGCTGGCACGCAAGGTAATTCCGGAGTCGGATTCAGCCGCCTGGGAAGAGATGCTGACCCCGACGCTCATCTACACCCGTGAAATGGGCATTCTCCTGGGGTCGGGCCAGGTCCTTGCAGCGGCCCATATCACCGGCGGCGGGCTGTACGGAAACCTGCAGCGGGTCTTACCGGACACCCTCGCGCCGCGCTTCAGCTTCGACTGGAAGGTGCCTCCCCTCTTCGAAAAGATACAGACCCTCGGCGGAGTTTCCGAAAAGGAGATGCGGTCCGTCTTCAACCTGGGCATCGGCATCGCGATGATCGTGCACCCTGGCGCAAAGCACGGGTTGGTCGAGCTCGCGCAGCGCTCGGGCTTCGAGCTGCTGGAGATCGGGGTCCTCCAGTAATGGCCCGCCTGGCAGTCTTTGCCTCGGGTAGAGGCACGAACTTCGTTGCAATCGCCGGAGCCCTTGCCATGGCGAAAAGGCATGCGATTGAGTTCGTGCTCTGTGACGTGAAAGACGCGCCGGTTCTGGACCGCGCGCAGGAGCTCGGCGTCCCTGTCGTTCCCGTGAGCTACAAGGGGATGACCCGTGAGGCGGTGGAGAAGAAAATCGTCAGGCACCTGGAGAGACGGCGCGTCGATCTCGTCGCCCTGGCAGGCTACATGAAGCTCCTCACACCCTGGTTCATACACGCCTTCAAGGGACCGGTGATCAACCTCCATCCCAGCCTCCTGCCAAAGTATCCGGGTATGCATGCGATCGAAGAGAGCTTCCGGTCGGCGGACAAGGACCTGGGCATCAGTGTGATGCGGATCGATGAAGGAGTCGATACCGGCCCGGTGCTGCTGCAGAAATCTTTTGTGCGGACGGGCGCCGAGACCCTGGGGGAGATCGAGGCGCGTATCCACCAGCTCGAGTACCAGTGGTTTCCGCACGTGCTGATCGAGCTCCTGGACGCGATTGACGATCACACAACCCGCGCCGCGGGACAGACGCCGTGAGAATACTCGTTCTCGGCGCGGGCGGCCGCGAGCACGCCCTCGCGTGGAAGCTTTCAACGAGCAGCCGCGTGCAGAAAGTGTTCGTCGGACCGGGCAATGCCGGGACCGCGGATGTCGGCACCAACCTCCCGGCGGTGGACCCGCTCGCGTTCCCCACCGTGCTGGACGCGGTCCGCGCGCACAGGGTGGACTGCGTATTTGTCGGGCCCGAGACGCCGCTTGCAGAGGGTGTCGTGGATTTCCTCGCCACGCAGGGCGTCCCCGCCATCGGCCCCCACAGGAGCGCGGCGCGGCTCGAATCGAGCAAGGCATTTTCCAAGGCTTTCCTGGTCAGGAATGAGCTTCCCACCGCGGAGGCTGTCGAGTTCGCGGACGCGGACAGGTTCGAACAGTACCTGAAGGCGCGCGTGGGCAGGCGGCTCGTCGTGAAGAAAAGCGGTCTGGCGGCGGGGAAGGGCGTGCTCGAGTCGACAGACACCAGGGAGATGGCCGCATTCGGAAAGTCGATTCTCGCGGCTGACACCCTCCTTGTGGAGGAGTTCCTGGAAGGCTGGGAGGTGTCCGTCTTCGGCCTCAGTGACGGCTCTGATTTCGCGGTTCTTCCTCCCTGCACGGATTTCAAAAAGGCACACGAAGGTGACACGGGCCCTAACACGGGTGGCATGGGCTCGATCTGCCCGGTTCCGCGTGTGGACGAGACTCTCATGGAGCGTCTCGCGAGAGAGATAGTTCGTCCTACGTATGCGGCGCTGGCCAGGGAAGGGCTGGGGTACGCCGGCGTCCTTTACTTCGGGCTCATGATAACCGCGCAGGGTCCGAAGGTGCTGGAGTTCAACGTGCGCTTCGGGGACCCGGAGACGCAGGTGCTCATGCCCATGCTGGGCACGGACCTTGGAGAGCTGGTGGAATCGATGGTCCCCGGATCGCCGGGCCGGCTTGCGGAGGCGTCAAAGGCCGCGAATGTTCCCGGGAGACCGGGCGCGGCTCTTGGCGTGGTCATCGCAAGCCGTGGGTATCCGGAGCGGGCCGAGAAGGGTGCGGCTGTCTCACCCATCCCCGCGCCCGCGCATGGGTCGCTTATTTTTCACGCCTCCACGTCTCGCGCCGCGGATGGCGTGATCCAGGTGGGCGGAGGCCGGTGTTTTACCGCAGTGGGCATGGGAGACAACCTCGGTGCCGCCGCGGAGAATGCGTACAAGGCCGCCGAACAGATCCGCTTCGACGGAGCATGGTTCAGGCGCGATATCGGGCGCACGTTCATGGAGGTGCTGCCGTGAAAGACGTGCTCTTCCTGATCGGCTCGGAGTCGGACGCGCAGGCCGTCGAGCCGGGGACCCGGTTGCTTGCAGAAAAAGGCATGAGCTTCGAGCTGAAGGTGCTGTCCGCGCACCGCAATCTGGAAGAGCTCGTCTCCTTCCTCAGGCAGGAAGAGGCGAATTACCGGATCGTGATCGCCGCTGCCGGACTTTCGGCCGCTTTGCCGGGGGTCGTCGCGTCCCTGGTGAAGCTGCCCGTCATCGGCATTCCGCTGGTGGCCGGCACCCTTTCCGGGATCGACTCCCTCCTGTCCATTCTACAGCTCCCGCGCGGCGTGCCGGTTGCGACAATGGGCATCGGGAAACAGGGAGTGCTCAACGCCGTGCTCCTGGCAGAGAGGATGCTGCATATTCCCCGTGAATGAGGCGGGCGCCGCGGCGTGAGCACACGCGATCCGGTTCAGGCTCACGCCCGCTCCGGACCTGGCCGGACCGCTTCGTGAGGTTATTTTCCGGCCAGGTGTGGAAATCCCTGCTGGCGACGGGCTTCGAAAAGGAGGATGCCGGCGGCAACTGATACGTTGAAGGAATCCACGTGACCGGCCGCGGGGATGCTGACCAGGAAGTCGCATTTCTCCCTGATCAGCCGGTGCATGCCCGTGCCTTCGCTTCCCATCACGATGCAGACCTTGCCCTTGAGATCCAGCTTGTCCGTGGTTTCCCCTGCCGCGTCGGCGCCGAAGATCCAGAAGCCGTTCTCTTTCAACAGCTCGAGAGCCGCGGTCAGGTTCGGGACAACGGCCAGTGGCACATACTCGCTCGCTCCGGAGGAGACCTTGGTCACTGTCTGGCTTTCCTGCGCCGAACGGCGGTTTGGAATGATGACCAGCTCTGACTGGAACTGATCTGCGGAACGGAGGATCGCCCCCAGATTCTGCGGATCCGTGATGCCGTCCAGGACCAGGACAAGCGATTTCTCTCCGGTGAGATCTTTCAGGTGATGCTTCAGGCTGCTTTTCTGAGATGAAGGGGCACGGTCCAGGACCAGGAGCGCGCCGCGGTGCGCGTCTGATCCGCACAGCCGGGTAAGCTCCGCCTCCTCCACCTCGGAGACAGGCACCCCCTTTTTCTCGGCCAGCTCACGGATCCGGCTGAGCCGCGCGTTTTCCCGCGACAGGAAAAGCGTGCCGTTCCCCACCCCTTTGCCGAGCGTCTCTTCAATCGAATGATACCCGAATATGTGCTCCGCCAATCGTCACTTCCCTCCGAAGTCCCGCACCAGGATCACTTTTCCGTTCTCGTCCAGGCGTTCATACCTCTGCACGTACGTGCCGTCCAGGAGGTACACAACGAGATCGATCTTGCCGTTGGAGTGAGTATCGAGCTCCACGCGGTCCAGGACCCCGTCCTTGTAATAATAGAAAGTGTCCATTCTTCCGCTGAAGTTGGAGTCCAGCTCCTCGCGGGCGACCTTTCCCTTGGCGTCATAGTATACCCTGTAATCGATGCGCCCGTCTCCGTTGCGGTCGAGCTCCACGCTCCCATTGGGGATTCCCTGGGGGAGGATCGGCGCGGGTGCAGGGGGGGCTGCCGGGCTCCCGGGCGCGGCCTTGTCCAGAGCGGACAGGCTGGCTGCTCCAAGCAGGCAAAAGAGAACAAGGGGGATGGCTTTGGTCATGCTTCCCCATCGACACCAGGGCTCTTAATATTGAAACGAACGGCTATTCCTTTCGGAAAACAAGGATGTTCTGGTGTATCAGGGACGGAATGTAGGAGTATTGGTAGCCGTAGAGGTGGAGCTTTTTCGACACATCATACCAGACGATGTTCGCCTTCCAGGACAGTCGAGGGATCGAAGAGAGAACCGCGGCCAGCTCCGCGGAAAGGCAATGATAGCGATTCTCGCGATACATGTCCCCGATGAATGTCACCAAATACCCGTTCTGCTTCAGGGAATCGGAGGCCAGCTCGAAAACCTCGCGCATCCGCTCGAGCCATTCGGCCTTGGAAGCGTACGGGACTCCGTGGAATGCCGACAGCTTGCTTGCCCGCGCGGGCCGCGCCTGCTCTCCCACCCGCTTGAAAGTCCCGCGTGACCTGGGGGCGGTGTCCATTTTCCAGTACGGCACGTCGGTCAGGACGCAGTCGAAGCATCTGCCCGCCAGGCCGCGCAGCGCGTCCCGCGCGTCCGCCTGGATTGTCTCCTGTGGAACAAGACCCTCTCGTTCGCACACCTCGCGATACACGTCGATCCACTCTGGGTTGAGCTCCACGCCGAGCGCTCTTCTGCCGCAGAGCGTGGCGCCCAGGAGGACCCCGCCGACTCCCATGAACGGATCGAGCACGCTCTGGCCTGCCTTCGTGAAAACGCGGAGGAGGTCGGCGCAGAGCTCGGGCGGCTTCTGGCCGCCGTGCCTGCTGCGGAGCGCGTGCTGCATGCTGGGCGGATAGGGCTTGGTGATCACCGACCGGGTCCAGAACACCCATTCCCGGCCGGTGAGATCGTTCACCCGGTTGTCTTCAGAGTAGAAACCCCGTGACTCTCCGTTCGCGTCCAGAAGCTCCTTCTTGCTTCGCCGCATGCCGCCCTACTTTCCCGTCGCCACGTGAAACAGGTACTCAATGACGCTGCGCCGCACCGACACGCCGGCGCCGTTTCCGAACACGGGATAAGGGATCTCCATGATCCGGGTCTCTCCCGTGGATGAGAGAAGGGCGTGGATTTCCTCCCGGGAGAGGATGCCTTCAGAGCTGTAGGAGAGAAATATATGCGCCGCATGCGTTCCTGCCACCAGGCGCTGCAGGGCCTCTGCTGCGTGCGCCCTTTGTGAGAAGGGACTCCGCAGCGCCGCCCTGTCGAACTTGCGCGTTTTGCCGAACAAGGGCGGCTTTTCCCAGCGGGCGAGATTTTCAAGCACGTGATAGTTGTCACAGTACTGCCGGCCATTGTAGGGGGGATCGTAGTAGGCGACCTCCGCGCGAATCCCCGGCGCAAGGGCGAGCATATCCCCTTCGATCACCTCGAGGTCGACACCGGAAAAGGGTTCGAGCGGCCGCAGGACAAACGGCGTGCTGACCCTGTCGTCAACGAGATGCTTTCCATTGCTCCTGTTGTCTGCCCCGATGTTCTTGAGAAACGCGTCGTACTGGCCGATTGTATTGGCCACCCTGTCCGCCGCCAGAAGGAAGCTGGATAGCAGCGCGTCATGCTCACTGTCGGTGATTTCCCCGCGTGCGTGCCGGCGGGCAATCTCTTCCCGGACCGCGTCCATGCGACCGCAGTTTTCTTCAGTGAAATACGTGCCGGCGTAGCTGGCCGATATGTACCCGTACCCGGACGGGAGCGCATTGAGCTGCTCCACCAGCGCGGGAATCCGCTGCCCCGGCTCCAGAAAGCCGCGCAGAATGACGCAGTTCGACCTCAACATGTCCACGGCCGTGATGCGCACCGCCCCCCGCGCGGCGACCGCCAGCGCCACAGCTCCGGTGCCGCAGAATCCGTCCACGAACGAGCGGGGGGCACCGACGCTGCGCCAGATACTGTCCGCAATCCAATGCCTCAGGAGTCTCTTTGAGCCGAGATACTTGCGGGTATAGGGGAGAAGGGGCGCTTCAACCCTTTCGCGATTTGTCGATGCGCTCAATGAGCTCGTTGACCCTTTCCGCGAGATCGGGGAACGCATCCCGTTTACGCGTGTGCACGTGCACCCCCTTCTCGCCCGCCAGGACACGTTCGATGTCGACTTCGATCCTGTAGACCGGCCCGGCTATCCTGTGTGTCGCCAGGATACCCAGCACGATGAAAAGGAGCATGATGACCAGGTCGTTGAGCAGCAGCGGGGGGAGAATCACCAAGAGGAGCTCGGGACGGGCCGGGCTTCCTGACATGTGTCCCAGCAGGTAGAAAAGTGTCGTGCCGCCGGCGAAAAGGAGCACCCCCGCCAGAATGATGGTCAGCGCAACGGCGATGGTACCGTACTGAAATCTTCCGTCGATGACCATGATGTGTCGTGCGTTCCTGCCGTCTTCCATGGAGCCGCCTCAGCCTTCGTAGATGCGCGTATGTGTTTCGCCGAGGAGCACGTCGCGCGCACCCATGGCGAGCGCCTCGAGCTCGTTTTCACCGGGGAAATGAAGAACCGGAGCAAGGAATGAAACGCGAAGAGAGATTTCCCGAACGACACGCGGGGAGAACGCAAGGCCGCCGGTGAGAACGATTGCGTCGAGCTCTCCATTGGTAAAGACGGCGAGCGCCGCAATGGATTTCGCGATCTGGTAGCAGAGCGCGCGAATCAGCTCGTCACAGAGGTGTGCGTCCAACTCCCCGCCTCCTTCGGCGGACCTTTCAATGAGCGTGAACTCGTTGGTCCCCAGGTACGCCACCATCCCTCCCTTGCCGGTCAGCATGAGCTGCAGCGCCTGCGGGTCATGCTGGTGCGACAGGATCCAGCGCATCCAGTCTCCCGCGGGCACCGTGCCTGCCCGTTCAATGGAAAATGGTCCGTCCCCGTCCAGTGCGTTGTTCACGTCCACCACCCTGCCGTTGACATGCATGCCGATGGATGTCCCCCCTCCCATGTGGGCCACGATCATGGAGCACTCGGTGTAGGCCTTGCCGATGCTGCGCGCCGCTTTCCTTGCCGTGGCCTTCTGGTTCAGGGCGTGGAAAATTGAGCGCCGGGGAATCTCCGGGATTCCCGAGTAGCGGGCCAGCGGATCAAGCTCATCCACGACGACGGGGTCTGCGATGTAGGCCGGGACGCCGATCTCGGTCGCAAGTGAATCCGCAATGAGCGCCCCGAGATTCGACGCATGGATCCCGTACTTGCACGAGATGAGATCCGCTTTCATGCGTTCGTTGACTTCATACACGCCGCCCTCGAGCGGCTTGAGCAGGCCGCCCCTGCCGACGATGGCCGAAATGTCCGCGAACGGTATCCCGGCTTCCCGGATTCCTTCACGCACGGCCGCGCTCCTCAGCTCGAGCTGGTCCATGATTTTCCGGTGACGGTTGAGATCCTCTGAGCTGTGATTGACGCCTTTCTTCCATACCTCCGTGGTATCACTGTAGATGGCGCACTTGGTGGAGGTGGACCCGGGATTGATGGCCAGAATCGTAAAGCTCATCCAGAGCAATACTACCAGCGGGAAGGAGCAGGTTTCAAGGCGGGCAAAGAGGGCGCTGCGCCGCGCAGTGATGAATTTCCCCCTCCCGGGTGTTATACTGGTAGAAAAGAGACAGTCAATCCCGGCAACGGGAATCGAGGAGGATATCAATGAAGAAGCTCTTGGTCCCGCTCGTGGTAGTCACGCTGCTGGCGCTGGCTGTCCCCGCGGCTTTTGCAGAGTGGGAGCTGGGAATAGGCCTGACCCCCGGACAGGTGGCAGGCAATACTGATCCGAACGCCGACCCGCTGCTGAACTTTCATGTCGGTTACAGCTGGAGCATCCTGTATGCTTCGTGGGACTCGTATGCCATGCCGGACTACTGGGTCTACCAGAACACGACCTATGTCGACCCGAGCTCTGGATATCTCGTCTCGGGTGTTCTCGCCCCAGGCTTCCTGAACCTGTTTGACGTGGGCCTGAAGATCGCGCCGCGCCCCTTCATTGCCTTCGCGGAGATCGGCACGAACTATCTGTACGTTCGCGGCGGTCTGAGCTACGGAAGAGTCGGCGTGAACTTCCGCCTCGGCGCCGGGCTGAAGTTTGGCTTCTGGGGCATCAACCTCTCGGGAACACAAGTGTTCGCAAGCTTTACCGACCTCAGCGCCGCGTTCCACCAGGTGGGTCACGGGGATTGGAGCTATCTGACCGGCGGCATGGTCCCCACGCTGAACTTCACGATCTATTTCTAACGGAGGCAAGTAATGAAGATCAAGAAACTATTGCCGCTGGTTCTGCTCGCGGTAGCTGCCGTCCTGATGCTCTCGAGCTGCGACGCGATGTTGGACGCAATTTTCCCGACGAACCAGATTATCGTTGACGTGTCGGTAGACGCTCTGACTCATCAGGACTATGCCATCTCACCAGTTTCCGTCTATGTGAGCGGTCCATCGTCCGCAAGCGCATCAAAGCATTTCGACGGCTATGACAATTACAACTACGCGCATTATACCTTCAGTTTCACGGGCTTGAAGGACGGGTTCTACACAATAAATGCTTACTATGACAGCCACTTCACGGGTACTACCTGGCCTAGCAGCACCTATGGCATTTCGATGCCCGATCGCAGCCCGTATAATCCGGACAGCTCTGGCCGTTCGGCAACCGTGGCGATAACGATAAACTAGCAAGTTCTTCGTAGAGAACGGAAAACGCGCGCCCCCCACCAGGGGCGCTTTTTTTGTCCGTCTCTATCAGGTCGCGTCCTGCAACTCCTCGTCGGCAAAGGGAAATACGAGCCTGAAGATGCTCCCGCCTTCAACCGGCTCGTATTCGAGGCTGCCCTGGTTCTGGATGGCGAGACCCCGTGAAAGGGAAAGCCCGAGGCCTGTGCTCCGAGCGTTTGCGGACGGCGTGAACAGCCTGTCGACCGCGTCCGCGCGGACTCCGCCCGCCCGATCCTTTACCTCGAGCACTGCCAGCTCTTCCTGACGCCGGGCAGTCACTGAGATCAGCCTCTCGCCGCCTGCATGGCCCTCGCGATAGACTTCCGCGGCATTTCGCACGAGATTCAGCAGCACCTGCTCCACTTCGTCTCTACGGCACCGAAAGCAGACTCCATCCGCCAGGTCAGCCTCGATCACGATTCCGTCGCCGCGAAAAGCAGCCCTGACCATGCGGAGAAATCCCGGCAGATCCCTGGCCGCGTCGATGATGATCCGCTTTCCCGCTCCGCTGCGGGAAATGTTTTCAAGAAGGCCGATCGTTGCATCCTTTCCTGCCTCGGCATGCTGCAGGAGCAGGCGGAAGCTTTCATTCTTTCGGCCCGGATCGCCCTGGCTCAGCCCGAACTCCGCGGTGGTCTTGACGTGGGCAAGCACGTTCTTGAACTCGTGGGCCGCACCGACTGCAAGCAGGCCCGAGGCGATCAGGCGGTTCTGCCGCGCCAGCGCATCCTCTTTTTCCTGCAGCCTCGCAAATACTTCGTGCGCCAGTCGATCCCTGGCCCCCAACCCGACCAGGCTGCCGCCCCAGCCTGCCATGAGCGGGTACCCTTCGTGAAAGATGAGAAGGCCGGTGCAGAAGGCCACCAGCAGTGCCGGTACGGATCCGGGAATTTGAAGGGGTGAGCGAAGTATCGCCAACACGAGGTTGCCGGAACCGACTGCGAGCCATGCGCAGCAGGACAGCAGGGTGGTCAATGCAAGGCGCGAGCTCGAGGAGTAACGGAAAAGGTCCCACAACGCAAACCCTGAAAGCAGGGCCATGCCGAACGCCCTGAAGGCGGTGTAGGGCACGCTGCCGCGATGGCCAAGGACCCATGCAAGGAGCAGCGCCAGCAGGAATCCCGCGCCGAGGCTGCTCCACATTCCGAGCTTCCGCCGCTCACCTGCTGCGAGCAGAAACGCTCTTCCCGCCCAGAGAAGGGAAACGAGAATGGAGTCCCTGAAACCCGCATCAGAGGGCGTCAGGAGCCATATCGCCAGGACAAAAAGAAAGACTGCAAGGATGAGCGGCTCGGAGTGGCGCATGCACGAACGTGTGCGCATGAGCAGGAGAGCGGCCTGGGTCACAAGAAGAGTGACCTCCGCAATTGTGAGGATGTCTACATTCTGCATCCGCGAATCGTAGCGCGGGCGTGCGGGGTTGTCGAGTGTACGGGGGCAAGGCTCTTCATTTTCGCAAGGTCGAGAGCGTAGCCGCCCAAAATCGCGGCGTCCCAAGCATCTGGACACAAAAAAAACGCGGGAAAGGAAAAAAGGAGGGAGAAAATCCTTTCCCGCTGGAAACAACCACTACTGTCGTCCCTTATAATCTGCCTCAGTTGAACTCTTGCGGCAACAAGGGTCTTCTGCTTGTCCACCTCGACCGTAGACCACCTTCGCTTCTCAATAACGATAGTAATCGCGCGCGCGCAGGGGTTCCATAAACGACGGATAAAGAGCAGAGAACTTTATGTTATAGAACGACGAAGCGTGGTATTCTGACGAGGAGGGCTCGAGAAATGTACACCGCGACCATGTTGTACCACTTCAAAGACGAATCTTTCGAGGCTGCCTGCGAGATCTGGAAGACTCAGATCATGGAGCACGCAAAGAGCCAGCCGGGCTTCATCAGGATGCAGCTCCTCACGGCAAGGCCCCAGGCGCTGGCCATCGGGACGTGGGCTGAGAATGCCGATGCCCGGCGATTCATGGAGACAGGAGTTTTCAAGCGCCTGATGACTCAGCTCCAGGCCCATGTAGCCGGCCAGCCCCAGCAGACTATCTGGGACCTGCGCTATTTCGAGGAAAAAGAGCATACCTGACGCAGAAACCGGCGTCCACGCGGAAGAAAAGCGAGCGTACTACTGTTTCAGCTCGGACAGGGGGATAGGTCGGGGGCTCGTATCTTCACCGCTCACGCTGGCGAGCTCTTTCAGAAGCTCCTTGGCCTTGGGCGTGATTTTTGTGGGAACCCGCACCACGATCTTGACGTACATGTCTCCCCGCTTGCCGGGATTGTGCAGCTCCGGAATGCCTTCCCCGCGAAGACGGAGGATACGCCCGTTCTGCGTCCCGGAGGGAATGGTCACCCGGACGGTCTTCTCGTCGAGGGTGGGCACCACGATGTCCGCACCCAGCGCAGCTTGCGTGATGGAGATGGGAACCGCGCAGTAGATGTCCCTGCCGTCCCGCTCGAAGGACTCGTGGGGCTGCACCCTGAGAAACACGTACAGGTCGCCGTCCTGGGAGCCGTTGATGCCGGCGTCTCCCTGGCCGGAAACGCTCAGCCGCTTGCCGTCCTCTATGCCGGCGGGGATGGAGATCGTGAGCGTGCGGGTGCGCCGGACAGTGCCTGCGCCCCTGCATTCGGCGCAGGGTTTTTCTATGATTTCCCCCTCCCCGTTGCAGCTGGGGCAGGTCGAGGCGATCGAGAAGAAACCCGAGTTTCTTCGCACCTGTCCCGAGCCGCCGCAGGTCGGACAGAGCTTTCTCCCGCTGCCCTTGTCTGCCCCTGTGCCTTTGCACACCTCGCAGCGCTCGGCGCGCGGGTAGGAGACTTCCTTTTTGGCTCCGAATGCAGCCTCCAGGAAAGTGATCTCCATGTCATAGCGAAGGTCTGAGCCGCGCTGGCCGCCGCCGCGTCCCGAAGACCGCCGCCGCGAGCTCCCGCCCCCGAAGAATGAGTCGAAAATTCCGCTTACGTCTCCAAAAATGTCCTCGAAACCCTGGAAGATCGAAGAGAAGTCCTGCGCAGTGGGCTGACCCATCCCGCTCAGGCCGGCGAAACCGTACTGGTCGTAGGCCTGGCGCTTGCGGTCATCAGCGAGGATTTCGTACGCCTCGGTGGCCTCCTTGAACTTCTCTTCGGAGTCCTTGTTCTCCGGGTTCCGATCGGGGTGGTGCTTGATGGCGAGCTGACGGTAGGCTTTCTTTATCTCCTCCCGTGACGCGTTCTTCTGCACGCCCAGGACCTCGTAAAAGTCGCGTTTGGCCATGTGCTATTTTTTCTTCTTCCCGTCGTCCACCACTTCGTAGTCGACATCTTCCGCGGATTTCTTCTGTTCCCGTTTTCCCTTGTGCGCTCCGGAGTCCCCGTTTCCTGGCGCTCCGGCACCCGTCTGGGATCTGGCAGATGCTTCCTTGTAGACCTCTTCCGCAAGGCGATACGCGGCCTTGGTGAGGGCGTCCGTCCTTCCCTTGATGAGCGGGAGGTCTCCCGCATCAAGCGCGACGCGCAGCTCGGCAGCAGCCGCCTCTATCTCTTTTCTGTCGGCAGAGCTCACCTTGTCTCCGAGCTCTCTGAGGGATTTTTCCGTGGAGTACAGGAGCGTATCCGCCTCATTGCGCGTTTCCGCTCGCTCACGCTCAATCCTGTCCTCCGCGGCATGGGATTCCGCCTCTTTCACCATCCTCTTGATCTCCTCCTCGGAAAGTCCCGAGGAGCTCTCTATGCGTATCTTCTGTTCCTTGCCGGTGCCCAGGTCCTTGGCGGATACGTGCACGATGCCGTTCGCGTCAATGTCGAAGGTGACCTCGATCTGCGGAACGCCGCGCGGGGCGGGAGGAATGCCAACCAGGTCAAATCTCCCGAGCGTCCTGTTCTGGCTCGCCATTTCCCGCTCACCCTGCAGCACGTGAATGGAAACCGCGGTCTGGCTGTCGGAGGCCGTGGAGAATGTCTGGCCCTTGCGCGTGGGGATCGTCGTATTGCGGTCGATGAGCTTCGTGAACACTCCCCCGAGTGTCTCTATGCCCAAGGAAAGCGGGGTGACGTCCAGCAGGAGCACGTCCTTGACGTCCCCGCCAAGGATTCCGCCCTGGATGGAGGCGCCGATGGCCACCACCTCGTCGGGATTGACCCCCTTGCTGCCTTCCTTGCCGAAAATGTCCTTCACAAGAGACTGGACTGCGGGAATCCGTGTGGACCCCCCCACGAGGATGACATGGTCGATCTCCTGGGGCTTGAGCCCCGCGTCGCGCATTGCCTGCATACACGGCTCCCGCGTCTTCTCGAAGAGCGAGTCCAGGAGCTGCTCAAGCTTTGCGCGCGTGAGCGTGTAGTTCAGGTGCCGGGGCCCTGCCTGGTCCGCCGTGATGAACGGGAGATTGAGAGACGTGCTCTGGGCGCTGGAAAGCTCGATCTTGGCTTTTTCCGCCGCTTCCTTGAGCCTCTGGAGCGCCATCCTGTCCCGGGACAGGTCGATACCGTTCTCTTTCTTGAACTCTTCCACCACCCACTCGATGATGCGCTGGTCGAAGTCGTCCCCCCCGAGATGGGTGTCGCCGTTCGTGGACTTGACCTCGAAAACTCCATCCCCCAGCTCGAGTATGGAGATATCGAACGTGCCGCCGCCCAGATCATATACGGCGATGGTCTCTTCGCGCCCGCCCTTGTCCAGCCCGTAGGCGAGGGCCGCAGCCGTGGGCTCATTGACGATCCGTTTCACTTCCAGACCGGCGATCCGGCCCGCATCCTTGGTGGCCTGGCGCTGGGCGTCATTGAAATACGCGGGCACCGTGATGACCGCCTCCGTCAGAGGCTCTCCGAGAAAGTCCTCCGCGGTCTTCTTCATCTTCTGCAGAACGGCGGCCGAGATCTCCGGCGGCGAATAGCGGGCGTCCCTTATCTCGACGCGCAGATCATTACCGGCGTCGGTGACAGTGAATGGCACCCGGCGGATCTCCTCCCGCACTTCGTCGATCCTTCGTCCCATGAAGCGCTTTATCGAATACACCGTATTCTCGGGATTCGTGATCATCTGGTTCTTGGCAGGCTGGCCCACCAGTCTCTCGCCCTTGTCGGTGAAGGCGACAATGGAAGGCGTGGTGCGCTGGCCTTCCGAGTTCGGAATGACAACGGGCTGGCCACCTTCCATGATGGCTACGCACGAGTTCGTTGTCCCGAGGTCTATCCCTATTATCTTGCCCATGTCTCAATTGCCTTTGCCGACCGGATCATCCTGTCCTTCCTTCGGTTCGTCGCCCCCGCCCGGCGGCATTTTCGGTCCCTGCGGAGCCTGCGCCGCAGGCTCCGAGGCAGGCACCATCACCTTCACGCGCGCGGGCCGCAGCACGCGCTCGTGCAGGTAGTATCCCTTCTGATAGTCCTCTACCACGGTGGGTTTGCCGTCCGCAGGTCCTTCCACGCGCAGCACGGCCTCGTGCTTGTTCGGATCGAAGCCCTCCCCCACGGAGCCGAAGCGCTTGAGGCCCCACCGGCTCTCCAGCATCTCCACGAGCTGCTTCTCGATCATGGTCACACCCTGGAGAAAAGAAGCAAAGTCGCGGGACTCCTCCGCGGACTTGATTGCGCGCTCGAAATCGTCGATCAGTCCGATGACATCGGTCAGAAGGGAGGCGTTGGCGTAGCGAGCGGCGTCCTCCCGCTCGCGGATCATCCTCTTTCTGAAGTTCTCGAAATCCGCCTGCTTCCTGAGGAGCCTGTCTTTCAGCTCCGCGTTCTCTTTTTCCAGCGCCGTGATCCTATCCTGCTCGCTTACGCATGGGGCCTCCGCGGATGCACCTGTCCCCATCAGGCCGCCGGACGCGGCGGGCTCGCCTTTCTGGGGGTTTTCGCTCTTGTGCGCCGGGGGCTCGGCACCGTGGACATTCTGCGCCCCTCCCGAGACCTCTTCCTGGTCCTTCTTCTTCGACATCAGTACCGCCTGGAGAGAAATAGTTTATTGTAAAGGTAACAGCTAGCTTCGCGTCAGGTCAAGCATTTTCTGGACGTCCGAATGCGCGGTCACAGTGACCGCGCAGCGACCCAGTGCGCTGACGGTCCGTTACACCTTCGGCGCAAGCTCCAGTATGAGCTCCACCTCGCCCCTGCTGAGCTGGGTGACACGCGAGATCTCCTGCACGGACCAGCCCTGGTGAGAAAGCTTGACGACCGTCTCCCGCTTGTCCAGGGGAGGCGCGCCGCGCTCCCCCTTTTCCTTCTTCGTCTCCGCCTTCATGATGCTCTCCAGCAGCCGGACCTGCTCCTGCGCCTGTCGGCCTATCTCCTCGAAGCGCGTCTCGGTCCTCGCCATCCATTCCCGCGAGCTCTGCGCCTTTTCCAGGCGGCTTTCCAGCTCTTCGATCACACCGCTGAGCTTCCCGACGGTCTGCATGGCGGAGTCCGCATCCTTCTTGTTTGCGGCAAGCATCTCGTACTCGCCGCGCAGGGAGGAGACCTTTGCAGCCAACTCATCCGCTGTCCGGTCCGCCTCCACCAGGGCTTTCTCGATCCCCTCCAGGCGCTGGAAGTTCCTGTCCACGCCCTCCGAAGTCACCGACAGGATTTC
>Ga0074045_10002858_pt1 | contig 15774 bp, 15 predicted proteins | sample BogForMeECP23OM2_FD_94442 | JGI IMG/M metagenome (GOLD analysis project Ga0074045, IMG submission 94442) | Bog forest soil microbial communities from Calvert Island, British Columbia, Canada - Bog Forest MetaG ECP23OM2 | ecosystem: Environmental > Terrestrial > Soil > Wetlands ...
GTGCTGAAGAGCTTTGTTATACCACCTCCGGAAAGCGGATTTACGATAAACATATGCGCTGTCGCGGGGTTGGCATCCATGGGTATCCGCTGCGAAGCGGCCTGAAGCTTCTTGAGCGCTCCGGCAAGATACAGGGGGTTCCCCGAAAGCCTTGCGCCGGACTCATCGGCTCCGTATTCCCTTGAGCGGGATATCGCCATTTGAACCAGCATTGCCGCGATCGGGCCTACTATCATCATCACAATAGCTGCAATGGGACCGCCTCCTTCGTCATCGTCTCTCCTGCCGCCGCCAAAGATCATCGCCCACTGCGCCATCTGTGCAAGGTAGCTGATAGCTCCGGCAATAGCAGCGGCAAGCGTGCTTACCAGTATGTCCCTGTGTTTAACATGGGACAATTCGTGTGCTATGACGCCTTCAAGCTCTTCCCTGGAAAGAATACGCATTATACCGTTCGTAACTGCTACAGCAGCATGTTCAGGGTTACGGCCTGTAGCAAATGCATTCGGCTGGTCCTCGTCTATTATATATACTTTGGGCATGGGGAGTTCCGCCCTGTGCGCAAGCCTCCTTACTATCTCATAGAGTCCCGGCTCCTCAGCTTCACTCACAGTTCTGGCCCTATACATCCTGAGCACAATCTTATCACTGAACCAGTAGGTTATGAAATTCATACCAAAGGCCATGATAAGCGCGAACGTCATCCCTGACCTGCCGCCCAGCAGCCCTCCGACAGCAACAAGCAACAATGTGAGAGTTACCATCAGTACCATAGTTTTTAATCCATTCATCTCAAACCTCCTGCATAGAGTGCGCGGCATATGCCGTGCATCTGTTTACGCTTACATATACTATTATACTATACCCGTCGCGGCCTTTTCACACTGCCAGGGCAGGTTGGATTGAAAAAAAGTAAGGGTTGCTCTATGATTTAATAATAAAGAGAAATGAGAGCCAGAAAGAGAAGGAGGATACCATGAAGCGACCGCCATTCTGTCCGGTTTCAAAACTTGAAAAGCTGCTCCTGGCCACCGACCGTTCTAAATTCAGCGAGGGACCGTTACGCGAGGCAATAAGTTTTGCAAAAAAATGCTCGAGTAAGCTCTATGTGATATCAGTGCTAGAAACAAATCCTGAATACGAGACCATAGGCTCCGAATATTTTGAAAAAGAGGAAGAAGAAGTGGTCAACCATCTGAAATCAATAAAAACCAGGGCTGAAGGAGAGGGTCTGAAATGTGAAACTATCTTTTGCAGCGGAAATGAACCATACCAATATATTGTGGATGAAGCAGCTGAAAAAAATATTGATATGATTGTGATCGGCAGGAGGGGACGTAAGGGATTGGCTAAACTCCTGATGGGGAGCGTGGCGGCAAAGGTTATAGGATATGCGCCGTGCAAAGTGCTTGTCGTTCCAAAGGCTGCAAAGATAGGGTACCAGAAAATATTGGTTGCCACTGATGGTTCAAAACATAGCATTGCGGCTGTTGCTGAAGCAATCAGCATCGCCAGGCACTGTGGAAGCTCTGTCATGGCGATTTCCTCATGGCTCACCGATGGCGAACAGACGGGGGCCAGGCTCAATACCGGCTATGTCCTAGAAATGGCCCGCAAGGAGGGTATTGATGCAGAAGCGGTAAACCCTCGCGGGAGATCCTATGAGAGTATTGTTGAGACCGCCGGCGGCAGAGGGGTTGATTTAATTGTAATGGGAGCATACGGAAAAACAGGATTCAAGAAAATTCTTATGGGGAGTACGACGGAAAGGGTCATCGGGCTGTCAGGATGCGCAGTGATGGTGATAACAGCATGACAAGAAAGCCGAAAATAAGATTTATGCCGGCTTCGGCGATAACTGCTGTTGTAATTTTCTTTGTACTAATCACTCTCGTCAAGGAGGGAGCAACAATGAGCGAGTTAAAACTGTCTAGCACCGCCTTTCAGAATAACGGGTCCATACCTTCCAGGTATACCTGTGATGGACGCGATATAAATCCCCCGCTGGCCATAGAGAATGTACCGCCGGGGACCAAGTCACTGGCTTTGATTGTCGATGATCCTGACGCGCCAATGGGCACATGGGTCCATTGGGTTTCCTGGAATATAGCCCCCGGCATAAAGGAGATAAAAGAAAACGATACTCCGGGAGGCTCGGTGTCAGGACTAAATGATTTCAAAAGACAATCCTATGGCGGTCCCTGTCCGCCATCAGGAACTCATCGCTATTTTTTCAAGCTTTACGCCCTTGATACAGCACTGGACCTGCCTTCCGGCGCAAAGAAGGCGGATGTTGAAAAAGCCATGAAAGGACATGTCATTTCAGAGGCGCAGATAATAGGGCTATATAAAAGAAGCAGGCAATAGGCAATAGCCCTTATATACGGCCTCGGGCGTGAAGTCCCGGGTCACTATCAGGAAGTTGCCACCGGCAATCTCACTCTCATCCATGCATGCGGCAGATATAATCTGATCGGGAGGCAAGCCTGCTTTTCTGAAAAATTGCAGTTCATCAAAAAAAGTGCTGCCATGCCCTGTTCCTTTAGAACCGCTGTCGGTACCGATACGCAAAATTACCCCAATAGAGGCAGCATAACTGACCGACGAAAGATGTCTTTCAACGGTTTTTTCTATAAGCGCCTGTTCGGCAGCCGGATACAGCGCGGCAAGGCTGTGGAGCGCAAATATTGTTGGTATCCACGCAATGCGCGCTTCCGCCATTCTATGCAGTGTATCACGCGATACAAAGTAGCCGTGCTCAATAGAAACCGCTCCGGCATTAATAGCGTCCCGCACTGCCGCATCGGCATTGGCATGACAGACCATAGGCAGATTTCTCGACCGGGCCGTTTCGTTGAGTACATGCAATTCCTCAGGAGAAAAACCTCCATCGGTCACCAATCCTGCTTTGTGAGCTGAAACAATACCGGAATTAATTACTTTAAGAAAATCGGCGCCGGCATCGGAGATTTCATACACTGCTTTCCTTATCTCTGAAGCGCCCGAAACTCCCTTGCCGAGAAATGACCCGTAAGTCCCCTTCTTATATAGTGCATATCCGGCTGACCTGACTTCCATGTCCGCTTGGAAAAGAGCTCTGGCCTGCAGGCCGATGCCGCTCCTATGCCCCATATCGTTTACAGAGAAAATTCCGCGCCTGATATATGCGTCCTTTATGACCGGCAGTTCGCTGAGCGTCAATGGCCTTCCCTCAAGCATGAAATGCATATGTGCATCTCTGAATGGGGGTATCTTAATGGCTGCGGACGTGCATAAATCATATTCCATAATCCTGTCCTTAGGGCTACTCTTTCAAAATAGTATATTTTCCGTCCTTGTCGATCTTAATTTTGGCATTGAGAAAGCGCACCCTGAAGCCGGCCTCTTTGAGCGTATGGTATGCCATCTCAGCCCTTAGGCCGGTGTCACAATACAAGATAATCTCCTTGTCCCTGGTGAGTTCCTTAAGCCTGTCTTTGAGATCCCATGAAGGCACGTCCAGAGCGCCCTTAAGCATGCCCTGCATTGCCTCGTCCTCGTCACGCACATCCAGAAGCAGCTTGTCGGGAGGCGATGTCTCCGCTATCCGCTTGAACTCCTCGATAGAGATTTCGCCCGCTCTTAACTTCGGCACATAAACAATCCTTGTCGCCACGTCCCCGCTGATGACAAGTCCTCCGGAACGCTTCCATTCATCAAAGCCGCCTTCGAGCAGCGCGACATTGGCATAGCCCCAGCCCCTCACCAATGCAAAGTAGTCCCACCCGGACTTTGTATCGTTGTCGTACAGCATTATGGGAGCCGATTTGTCTGAAGGGAACTTCTCCTTTTCATTCGGAAGGTCCTTTTCAGGGACAGAGACCGCGCCTATGATGTGTCCTCTCTTTGCCTCATCCATCGGCCTCAGGTCAATAAGTACGAAGGGAATACCTTTGCCCAGATACTCCTTGAGACTCTGCACAGAAGAAACGACAAGGTTGCCCGTCTTTTTCCATGCTTGCAATCCATCGGCAAATACTTCAACTCTTGTATAACCCATTTTCTCAGCCTTAACTGCAGAGGCCAGGCTCAGCCGGCAGGCCCGGGACCCACAATAAAAAATGATCAGATTGTCCTTTTCCCCGGGCAGCCTTCCGGCAAATTCGTTGAATTCACGATAGGGTATCGAAACCGCCCCTGGAATGTGTCCTTCATCATAAAGCACAAGAGGCCTCGAATCCACAAGCTCAAAACTTCCTTTTTCCGGCCCCAGCGCTACGAGCCTGGCAACTTCATCTACAGTGACAATCTTCTCCGCAGCAGCCTTTGCCGGCACAGCTATTTTCAGTTTCTGCGATACGTCCACCGCCGTGACAGCCGTGCTGAAAAAGAAAACTCCCGCTGTAATAGCCACGGCAAGGACTGCCGCTTCAATCTTGCTTCCCATATCCGCTCCTTTCATAAAAGTACTATGTATACTGGAATAGTTATTTGAGAGTGCTAAAATTTATACTAGCCACAATGGTCTAAATATTTCAACTCTACCCCTCGCATTGCCGGGTATGATATAATTTACGCATGAAAAGCATAATTGGGTTTATCGTTTTTGTACTGGTGACTGTCGGCTTGCTTTTTTCCATATCGGGAAAGCGTTATCCCCGAATTCCTGCCGACATCATGCATAAAGATATAGCAGTCAACAACAACGCAGCATGCCTGGAATGCCACGGCGCCGGTAAAAAGTACGCAGTCAAAAATACCCATCCCCCAAAATTCGAATGCTTTAAATGCCATAAGTCCCGGAGATTTCAAAGACCGGCCTAAGGGTCTGAGAATAAATATTGCGTGAAACGATCTTCATCGCTCATTAAAATTAATTAAACAACCACCAATTTCATTCTCCTTCGGCGGCACTATGCAGAGAAAACCGAGAGCTTCATCGCCAAGAGGTCTCAATTGGTGTATTTCGTTGGGGCTTATATAGACAGCATCCCTGGGCCCGACCTCAACTTCCACACTGCCAAGCAGCACGCGGGCCCTGCCGTGAAGTATAAAAATGCCATGGTCGTGCGGGTGGTTTTCAAGGGCGGAACAGCCACCCGGCTCTACCCGGAAATACCTGATGATGAACTGCTGCGCGCCGTCGGCTTTCCCGATCAGCACCTTGCCGTCAGCGCCCCTGGTGTTTGGTTTTGTGTAACCCCGGGAGATGGCGCCCTCCCAGTTAAAATTGTTATCTTCTCCAGTGAAACGATGAACAACACTCATTTTTCCCTCCATTATGAAAAGTCATATTGTCAAAAATGAAACACGAACGAACCTAACCCACTGAGGCACAGAGACACTGCGTTGTAAGACAAGTCTAGTAAGACATCCCTCAAGACACTTGTATAATAATCTCTGTGCCTCAGTGTCTCGTGATTTCACGGTTTTACTTTTTCGCAAAAGTATCTCGCACTGTCTTCGAGGTCTTCAGAGCGAGAATAGAGGGCGCCCCCGATAAGAAGGATAATATCTTTCCCGTAAAATTGCACAATTTCGGGGATATCCTCCAGGTCCATACCGCCGGCGGGTGTCGGGAAAGACGGTCTGATGCTATGGAGTCTCCCGGTCAGCAGGCGGGCTATTGAAAAACAGGTCTCTTTGGAAAAAGAAAATCTGCCGCCGTAATTAGGGTATACGGAACTGTCGATCCCTATAAGCCTGAATATCTTCCCGAGAACAATATCAGGTGCGATGCCGCTGTCTGCACCGGTATAAAAGATGCCGGTTAAGGAAGGGTGAGACATGATAGGTTTGTCGAGCCCTTCACTCTCAGCTATATGCCTCACACAATCAAGGCCGGTGAGGAAAGGCGAGATCAGGAGACCTCCGGCCTTCGCCTTTACCGCAAACTCCGCGTTTCTTATTATTCTGTCGAAGCGGTCAGTGATATTCGGGAAGTAGAGCGTCCTTTTCCCTGTTTTTTGCTGCGCCTCTTCTACAGCCTGAACGCACTTCCTCACCCTTTCTTCAAACCGGCAGAAGGGGAAGTCGACTAAGCCGTGGTCATCTTTGATAATATCGACTCCTCCAAGAGCGAACCTGTAACAAATCTCTGCCAATCCTTCCGCCGACGTGCCCATCGGCTTCAATGCAGTTGCCACGAGCGGCCTGTCGAAGGCCCCGACGAGTCTTCTGATTCCCTCAATCCCAAACTTGGGTCCCTTGAACGAAAGAAGAAATCCCTCATCAAAATCCAGATCGATAACCTTGATGCCGGGCTTGAAAGAAATGTTCCCGTAAAGCAGGTTAAGAAACTGCGGAATCTCATAGTTAGACACTAACGCGGGATAGGCCATCTTAACGATAAACCGCTCCGGGCCCTCGCTTTCCGCTTCATGAATCGAGATCACCTTGCCGACAATGTCTTTAAGTATACGGCTGTCTCTTATTGCCGCTCCAGGCAGTTCAACGGTTTGTTCCAGGGCCATATTTTCGCATATATTACCGACATCTACCTGAGAACAAGTAATTGAATAGGTTATAGTTATCGAATTATCATTGCGTCCGGGCTCATCCATATCTTTCAGTATAATATTCTCCGCATGGCTGATACAACATTGTGGTATAGTGGAAGGCGGGTCCAGGTATATGTTCTTATTTTACAGGTTTATCTTGCCCAACATCTTTATAAATGTTTTCAAAAGGCCGGCATCGTAGTCGCCTGTATCTTTGGAAATCACCGAAAGGGCATGAAACGGCGTGTAAGCCGCTTTGTAGGGACGCTGCGTTGTCAATGCATCATAGCAGTCGGCGATAGCAGTGATTCTTCCGAATATATTTAAATCATTCCCGCGAAGGCCATAGGGATATCCCTAGCCTGACAGCTTTTCATGGTGCTGCAATAGGGCACTGAACGACTCCCGGGAGAAGCTCTTATGTTCACGCATGATTTTCTCGCCTTCCAGGACATGGCCCTTGATGATATCATATTCGACGGCGCTAAGCTTGCCCTGCTTGTTCAATATTTCGTGCGAGATCTTACTCTTTCCGACGTCATGAATCATGCCTCCGAGACCCAGTTTTTCCGTATCACTCCGCTTCAAATCTATTGCGACGCCCAAACCGATAGATAATGCAGCGACATTAACTGAATGGGTATAGGTATAATAATCGTATCCTTTCAGGGATAGCAGCGCATATATTGCGTCCCTGTCATCCATGATGCATTCGATCATATCATTGACCAGTTTGTTTACCTCTTTTATTGTCTCGCCGCTCTTCGGGTCGGCCAGGAAATTCTGCAATACAGCCTTTGATGTCTCCTTGAGGACAAGCGCTCTTCTTTTTGCTTTGTTCCCTTCAGGCAATTCAGCAGACTCCTGCAGGGAAGAAATATATTCAAGGTAGCGCGGCACGTCGCATTTATTTATGGCGACATCACCGTCTATGTTCAGCATGTTTTCGATTACAACAGCGCGAGATTTGTCGGTCGCTTCAACAACGGGAGAATAATGCAGCTTATCCAGGACGAAGAGGCTGAAATTAATCTCTGTACCGGGTATGAGCAGGGCGGTATCGATCTGGTGGTGCTGCTCCTTGCAGTGAGAATATTCTTTAAATGCAGCCGCGCTGTCGGCATCTCTGGTCCGAATTAGCGAACGGTTACAGGAGAGGTAAAAGTCGAAGTTCATGCTGTCTCTATTGAGTATAAAGACTTCGGATACGCCTTTTTCTCTCAATATATCGTGTGACAGTGTAGTGCAGAGGTCGTCCTTGTTAAGAAAGACCTTGAGAACCTCGTTCTCTCTTACAAATACATTACAGGGAATTCTGGTTCCAATAACAAGCTGCCTGACCGGGATTGGCACATCAGGTTCTTCAATCCGTATGAATTTTGTCGCCATATTCTAAATTCCCAATTCAGTCCGCGGGCCCGCTATCCAGATCCCGTATCCTGTCATCATTTGCGACAAAAACATCGGCACTGCAGTGAGATGCTCTAACGACATTATTGTTATCCCCCCCCCCCGCCAACTTCATTGGCATTTTTTGAACGGTTGCCAAGTTAAAGCAATAAATATACCTGATTCACCGAAAATAATAATTCTCTTGCAAAAAGTATTTTAAATGTCAGTGCAACGAGTAGAGAGTCGAATCAATCTCTTCAAATCAAGCGGTTACAAACTTATAGATTGCTTCTCTTAGCTCACAATGACAGTGATTAAGACTTGGGAACCTGTCTCACATGTTATCTTTCAGGATGATATCCAGGCTATAGTTGTCAACAAATGTTGACAGCGATAGCCCATCCGGTAATAAAGAGATGGCTAATCAATAAGTTGGGGCATATGCGAACTTTCATACCAACAGCAACAAAAATTGACAGTTGCAGGGGGAAGCAGATTTTTTCTGCAGAAATATCTATCTGTTATTTGTCGTCTTTTCCCCATATTCTGTCGTAATATTCAGGATACAGTTTTTTCCCGCATTCGGGACAGATGCCGTGAGTGAACTTGGCCTGGGAATGCTCAAGTAAATACGTTTCAACCTGGTTCCAGTAGCCCTTGTCGTCGCGTATTTTTTTGCATGAGGCACATATAGGCAATAAGCCGCTAAGCAGTTTGACTTTAGCAAGGGATTCCTGAAGCTCGCTGATAAGGTTTTCCTTTTCGTTTTCCAACTGTTTGCGTTCAATGGCATAACGAATAGCCTTTACCAGAAGGCTGTCGTTTGTCTGCCCCTTTATCAAATAGTCCTGCGCGCCATTCTGAACAGCCTGTATGCCGACATGTTCATCAGACAGCCCGGTAAATACAATAATAGGCAAGCGGCGGAACCTCTCACAAAGGCTTTTGACACTGGCGATCCCCTGGCTGTCAGGAAGTCCGAGATCCAGCAGGACCAAATCGATTTCCCCGGCATCTATCCTGGCAAGCCCTTTCGAGAGACTGTCGGCATCTTCAAGGATCACGTCACGCGTTCTCTCTGACAACATTTCACGTATCAGATAGACATCAGCCGCGTTGTCCTCAATCAGCAAAATGGTCACTTCTTTCTTACTGTTCATGATATGTTGTCTCCCCTTTCCGGCATTATGTCTCCTCTATTTTTCGCACAGTTAAAGCAGGGCCCATGTTTCACCCGCCTTTAAAAACATTTTCCCATAGCACTTGCGAAGGCACAACGCATGTCAACAGTCAATTTAATTATACAACAGCAGCAATAAATTGCACCGTCCGAACCACCAGACATCCTCGAAACTTCACCATACCCAAAACAGCCTGTTTATGTTCATCCATTCGTCGCTGATTCCCTTTACCTCAGTAATCCGGAAATTTTTCCAGGTCTTCACCAGCACCCTGCCGCCGTCCCCTTCTCCAATTCCAACCGCCCCATCCCTGTCAGTCCTGAACACCCGGCAATTGGCAAGCATGGACAGGGTTTCTTCATGCGGGAAGCCGAACCTGTTTTTCCGTCCGCAGCTTATTACCGCAATCTCGGGCGAAACGGCGTTTATGAATACTTCCGATGACGAGGTGCGGCTGCCGTGGTGGGCAACTTTCAGGACAGTGCTTTTAAGGGCCCGACCGGTATGGGCCGTATCCTCTTCGCCTTCCTTCTCCACGTCTCCCGTAAACAGAAAAGAGGCGGCGGTACCCTGGACCCTCAGGACAAGTGAATCATTGTTTTCTTCGGAGTTTTCTTCAGAATTATTTGCGCTTGCAGAATAAAAACCCTCATAAGGGTGAAGCACAGTGAGGGTATAGCCGCTGCCGTGAATCACATCTCCCCTTTGCAGACCCCTGTGTCCGACTTTTTCAGGAATTCCTGTTTTGTATATAAGACGGTTGTTGTCCCAAATCGCGTGTACCTTAAAAGTATCAATAAGATATTCGAGCCCGCCCGTATGATCATGATGTCCGTGCGACAACATGATAGCCTCAATTTCATTAACACCCCTGTACCGCAGAAACTCGCCGATCTGGAGACCGCTGTTTCCGGTATCCATAACCAGCGTACGGCGGTCGGGCAGTTCAATAACTGCCCCATCACCCTGACCAACATCGAGAAAGGTAACAGAGAGTCTGTCCCGGCCAAGACAGGCGGAGCCTGAAAAAATCACTATGGGAATCAGCGCTACAGAGCAAGGGAAGGCTAAAGAACGGAAAAATGGAAAACCGGAGCGTATGGACAGAGATTGGCCGGGGCCGGCTGCAGCACTCCGCGCACCATCTTTAATTCTGTAATAGATTATCGCCGTAAATATTATGAGGCCGGCGTAAAAGAAAATAAGCAGTACCGGAGGAAACGCCGGAATCCTGACCGCAACGGATTCCCATCGACCGATATAATTAATAAACGATAAAACGTACGCGGTAACAGCGTCGAGCTGAGAGCGAAAGGGGAAAATATCAAAAAAGAGGAAGAAAAATGAAGATAAAAAAGCCATGGGCAGGATGACAAAGCCTACAGCAGGAATAATAATAAGGTTGGTCAAAGGCGAAACAATAGAAAAGATATGGAAGTAATTGATAATAAGAGGGGCTGTGCCCGCATTTGCAGCTAAGGTTATAAGCAGCGATGAGCGGACATAAGACAGGAGGGAAGTCCCTTTCCCCCCCTGCTTGCCGCCCACAGCAAGGCCGATGCAAAGCACGGCGGCAACCGACAACTGAAACGACAGTTCCGTCAGTGAATCCGGCTGACAAATGACAATAATGAAAACAGCCATCAGCAGGGAATTAAGCCAAAAACCTCTTCTCTGAATCAAAAGACCAAATAGAAAAAAACAGACCATTATAAAAGCTCTTACGGTGCCGAAGTCCGGAGGTGAAATGCCCAGATACCAGACCATAAAGGGCAAACTAACGAAGGCGGCAATTTGAGAAGGTGATGCATAAAGGGTAAGCCGGGAGAAAATCTTATCGGGAAGCCTTTTGATAAAAAACCGGGTCGTCCCAAAAAGAAATAAAAAAAGCAATCCGAAATGCAAGCCGGCTTTGTGCAGAAGGTGGGCAAGCCCCGTAACATTGAAAGCGTTGTTTGTTACTTTTGTAATCAGACCGCGCTCACCTGTGATTAGAGCCATGATAAAGGACGCCGGCTCAGGAGAGAGAAACTTCTTATAAGCGGTATTCAGCCTGGCCCGCGAGGCCTGAAAAAATTTTATGGGGCGTTCCCATATCGCTTCGGGAGGACTGTTGACCGGTTCAATACCGAGTGCATAGCCCGATAGTCCGGTCCTGCCGCCCGGATTCAGAAAATACGCGTCAGCAGGAATTCGGACCGCGATGCGATACGCCATGCCGGCGGTCATGGCGCTGTCGCTCGTGACCCTAATTTCCCGCAGGCTCAGGTGGTTGCCGCGATCATCGACGGCCCCGGAGACATCGATTATGTGCGAGAAGCTGCCGAGGCGGGAATACAGAGGAACGGGCTCCGAACGCACAGTGCCTTTAATTATTATTGTCTGACCGGCAACTGCTGAAACAGTATCGCGGGGAACAGTGCGCAGCTGTGCAGAGCAGAAACCCAGGAGCGCCAGGCCGGATACTCCGGCAACAGACAGCCATTTGCTCAGGACCGAGTGTTGATGCCCATAAAAGTTTTGTCTGACTGCAAACGCCAGGAGCAGGCCGGATAAAAAAAAGCTCGCTACGGGAAAAAAACGGTAGACGTAAAATAGAGCGGAACCATAAATGAATGCGATGGCATACTGCATGCACGGTGCTCAGGCACCCAGCTTATCCTGTATTACCCCTGCCACCTGTTCAGCCATGCTTCTCGCCATTTCCGGGTCCTCTGCCTCTACCATGACTCGTATTTTGAGTTCGGTGCCTGACGCTCTGACAAGCATTCTGCCTTTGCTGCCGAGTTTTGCAGTTGCATCATCGATGGCCCTCGTTATCTCCGGGACTTTTTTAAGGTCCTTCCTCTCTGCAACCGGAATGTTCAGAAGCACCTGCGGATAGAGTTCAATTCCGGCAGCCAGCCCGGAAAGGGGCTTCTTCTTTTTCCTCATCAAATACAGTATCTGCAGAGCGGTTATGGGCCCGTCTCCAGTCGTATTGTAATCAAAAGAAACAATATGCCCGGATTGCTCGCCGCCCAAATTGTAGCCGCCTTTGATCATTTCTTCAACAACATAACGGTCGCCGACCTTTGTCCTCAGAAACCCGATGTCCTGTCCGGCCAAAAACTTTTCAAGACCCAGATTGCTCATGACCGTCGCAACCACGCCGTTTCCCTTAAGCCTCCCCTCCTTTTTAAGCTCGCCGGCCCATATCCCCAGGATCATGTCGCCATCCACCACGGAACCGCGCTCATCTACCAGGAGTGTCCTGTCGGCGTCGCCATCATGGGCAATGCCGGCATCGGCTCCGGCCTCCCTGACCGCCGCGGCAACGCTCTCCAGGTGCAGCGACCCGCAGTTATCATTGATATTGGTACCGTTCGGCTTATCGTTTATTGCAACAACCTGCGCGCCGAGTTCGGACAGCAGCAACGGAGTGATCTTATATGCAGCGCCGTTGGCAGCATCGACCACCACTTTGAGGCCCTCCAGGTCAGCCCCCCTCGGAATGGTAGATTTTATATACTCTATGTAACGTCCGGAGGCGTCATCCAGACGGTGTGCCTTACCGATCTTTTCTCCCGAGGCACGCCGTGCCGGAAAATTGTCATCTTCGATCAGCTGCTCCATTCTCTGTTCGAGCTCATCAGAAAGCTTAAAGCCCTCGGAAGAAAAAATCTTTATACCATTATCCTCAAATGGATTATGTGAAGCCGAAATTACAATGCCGGCATCAAGCCGCAGCGCTCTCGTGAGATATGAGACTCCGGGGGTAGGGATCGGTCCGACAAGAGTAACATCCATACCTTTCGAACAGAGGCCCGAGGTAAGCGCGCTTTCGATCATATAGCCGGAAAGCCGTGTGTCCTTGCCTATCAATACCATACGCCGCCCGTGGTCGGTCTTCAGGACCGAAGCGATCGCCATACCGACACGCAAAACATTTTCAGGGGTCATGGGATATTTGTTCACCTTTCCCCTGATCCCATCTGTACCGAACAATTTCATCGTATTACCTCCTTATCCCGATGCTTACAGTCACTTCAGGCGTCCGTGTCCTTATGTTCCTGCCATTTATATTAAGCCGGACGGTCTCCCTGATATCAGAATCAAACCCCGTAACGTCGATCGCCTCCGTCCTCAGCACCGCTATTCTTTCAAGCTCTGTTCTTGCCCCCTCAACCGTCACAACAGAAGGCTTTACATCAGCAGAAGCGATTCTGAATCCCTTTTCCGGGGCGCCTATGACAGATGCTTTCACCGGAAGCGTCTTTACCATTGATTCATCGAGCACTACTCTGACAGATGTCGGATCTACTCTCAGGATATCCACGGTCCCCGGCACTATGACAGCGTTCTTGTCCAAATAATATGTTGTCTCTCCTCTCTTTGCATTGGAAAGGTCGACAAAAACGTTGAAATCCATCGGCTTCAGGCTCTTAAGCAGCCTCTCCTGACCGCGTAAATTTAAAGCGACCGACTTTGCGCTTTCGCGTAAAAGTTCCAGCCCTTTCGGAACATTCTTGAACCCGATGGGCGCATCAACAGCCATTTCCGACTGCCCCCTGTAGGTGACGAATATCCACATTGATATCGCAAGCACTACAGAAAGAATCTTGATGCCGGGATTACTGAAAAGTATTTTTTTCATTTGTGCCCTGCCATGGTTTCATGTTTTTCCTGTATCAGTCTTTGAAAAAGTTTTTGCCGCCGCGCCTTTTCCCTTTTTAGATTCGGCAAACAGATCGGTAAGTATATCACGCAATGAGCCCATGTCGACATGCGTTTCAAAGCTCCCGTGCATTGCCACTGAAATCGTTCCTGTCTCCTCAGAAACAATAATGGCCACTGCATCCGTATCCTCGGTAATCCCGATAGCGGCGCGGTGTCGGGTGCCGAGCGACTTGCTTATACCGGAGCCGAGCGTTATCGGCAGGAAACATCCTGCGGCAACAACCCTGTTACCCCTGATCACGATGGCGCCATCGTGAATCGGCGAGGTAGGATGGAATATGCTCAACAGCAGTTCCTTGGAGACCTTGGCATCAAGGGCAGTGGCTATTTCAACATAGTCCTTGAGACTGACCTCTCTTTCAATAACAATCAAGGCCCCGATGTTCCTGTGCGCCAGGGCGATGGACGCCCTGACTATCTCCTCAAGCGATTTCAACTCCTCGGCAACGGTCAAATTCTGGAAAAATGAGGACTCCCCCATCTGGGCCAGTGTCCTTCTGATTTCAGGCTGGAAAAGCACTACCAGCACGATAACCACCTGCGACCAGAAACTCTGGATAATCCAGTCCATCGTATATAGTTGAAAATATTTTGCAAAAAAATATGCGACAACCAGCAGACCAAGACCAATCAGCATCTGGGCCGCCTTGGTGCCCTTGATAATGAGAAGCACCCTGTACAGGACTATCGTAACAACAACAATATCAACAATATCCTGCCACCTGATCTGTTTAAATAACTCTAACAATGGTACTCTCCAATGCAGTAGACTTTACTCAACGGATGGTCACGTTCAGCTGCCGGATACAACAGAATAATTATAGCATATCGCACCGGCTTTAAACCCCTGACGTAATAGAGAAAGGCAGGAGAAGGCTGTTTCGTATAGGCATTTTTCTATCTTGTAACCTTCTGATCGTTTTTATCGACTATACATATATGTTAAGATCAAACTGTCGTTGACAGCATGTTAAATTAAGGAGGAAAAATATGAGAAAAGCATTCCTGGTTTTACTCTCAGTTCTTTTTGTAATGGGGCTTGCAATTAATTCCGGTGCAGCGGAAAAAGAAAAGGGCAGCGCTCCTCACGGTGGCATGTACAAACATGAAGACGGCTGCGGTTGCGGCGGCCAACATGAATTTATGGGCATGTTCAAGAAACTCGGACTTGATAAAAAACAGACGGAAGCTGTTAGGGAGATTCATTTAAAGACAATGAAGGCCATGATACAAAAGAAGGCTGATGTCAAGGTGGCAAAGATTGAACTGATGGAGGTCCTCACGAAGGACCCTGTGGACATGGCAGCGGCTGAGACAGCAGTAAAGAAGTTAGAAGGCTTGAAGACAGAAATGAAGATGATGCATATCAAGGCAATGGAGGAGATAAAGTCCAACCTGAATGCAGAACAGAAAGAGGAATTCAGTTCGATGATAAGACATATGATGATGAAACATGAAATGATGAGACACGGCATGAAAGGCGGCGAATGCGAGTGCCATATGCATGGTATGGGACAGATGCATGAAAAGGGCCAAATGAAGGGACAAATGAAGTCAGAACAGAAACAACCGCAGCATTAATCCGGCGCTTTTGTTCGGCAAATAGACCGGGAAAGGAGAGGCATATACCTTTCTTTTCCCGGTTTATAAACATTCTGTCTCGTTGTTTCTTCTTATAATAATGCGATGTACGATTGGAATTAAGTGTGTTGTCCCCGATATCCTGAAGTATAACTTTTGCTTCTCCGTTGAGTGTAATGACAACGGACCCGTATCCTTCGGTTATCTCACGAATGACCTCTGAAGCATGTGCAATGTGATCTGGGGCTTTTTGCCCCGAAAATAAGGCGGGCCGGTCGACCCGCCTTATTTTCTGCCTTCTCCGATTCTTCTATTGTTTTACTACGTTGATAGCCTTTGGTCCTTTGGGGCCCTTTTCGACATCGAAAGACACCTGATCACCCTCGGCAAGCGACTTGAAGCCCTCTCCCATGATAGAGGTA
>Ga0074045_10002859_pt1 | contig 15774 bp, 14 predicted proteins | sample BogForMeECP23OM2_FD_94442 | JGI IMG/M metagenome (GOLD analysis project Ga0074045, IMG submission 94442) | Bog forest soil microbial communities from Calvert Island, British Columbia, Canada - Bog Forest MetaG ECP23OM2 | ecosystem: Environmental > Terrestrial > Soil > Wetlands ...
CGCCCTATGGCGGGCTCCCCTCGGTTCGTTGGCTATTCCACCACAGCGCTCAGATGCCCCGATGAGGAGAACGCCACTGACGATATCCTCTTGACAGACACAAACCCCATACAAGCAATTACGGAAACTTGCGAAGAGCAAAGAAGCGGTGCCGCTCACCGCCGAGTTCGAGCCTTACCGATCCGATGAGCGGGTACCGCCCCAGCAGGACGCGCGTCGCCCGGATCAACTCGCGGAACTCGAGCGCAGCGGCCTCGTTCCGCTCGGCGAGCCATCTGAACGCCGACGCGACATCGCGCTGCGCCGCTGGTGCCAGCGCCGCCGGCTTGTTCAACGACGCTGTTGCCTGGCCTCCTCGAGGATTTTGTCGAGCTCGGCGTCCATCTGTTCCGTCGACACCCACCCGTCGCGTTCCGCTTCGGCCTCCGCCTCCTCAAGCATGGCGACGAACGCCTTCTTGGTGTACTCGCGCTCCAGAAGCTGTAACGCTGCAGTGACGACGTCACCAAGGTTGCTGAACCGTCCATCGGCAACGCAATTGCGAGCGAACTGCTCGACATCCTGCGGCACATCGACTTCGATCATTATGCGTTCCTCACAGCATCAACGTCAGCGGCTGCTCGACCACCGTCTTGAACGCGGCCAGCCACTCCGCCCCCAGCGCGCCGTCCACCACGCGGTGATCGACCGACAGCGTGCAGGTCATCATCGTCGCCACGCCAAGCTGCCCGTCGCGCACCACCGGCCGCGGCTCGGCCGCCGCCACCGCCAGGATCGCGGCCTGCGGCGGGTTGATGATCGCCTCGAACGAGCTGACGCCGTACATGCCCATGTTGGAGATCGAGAACCCGCCGCCCTGGAACTCGTGCGGCTTGAGCTTCCCGTCCTTCGCGCGCGCGGCGAGGTCCTTCATCTCCGCGCTGATCGCCGCCAGCCCCTTCGCGTCGGCGTGGCGGACGATCGGCGTGATCAGCCCGTCGGGGATCGACACCGCCACGCTGACGTCGACGTCGTCGTAGAGAACCGTGCCCTCCTCGGTCCAGCTCGCGTTCACCTTCGGCACGCGCCGCAGCGTGATCGCCGCCGCCTTGATCAGAATGTCGTTGACCGAGACCTTTGCGCCATCCAGCGCGGCCATCGCGTCCAGTTGCGTGCGCATCGACAGCAGCGCATCGACGCAGACGTCGATGGACACGTAGAAGTGCGGCACGTCGCGCTTGGCTTCCTGCATCCGCCGGGCGACGACACGGCGGATGTTGGTGTGCGGCACCAGCCTGTGCGGCGCGGTGATCGCCGAGGCCTTGGCAGCAGCGGGCGCCGCGGCAACTTGCTGCACGGCGTCGGCGGCCGCGCGCGGCGCCGGCCGCGCCTCTCCGCCCATCGCGCGCGTGATGTCGGCCCTGACGATGCGCCCGCCCGGCCCGCTGCCGGTTAGGCCCGACAGATCGATCCCGGCCTGCGACGCCATCCGGCGCGCCAGCGGCGAGGCGAACACCCGACCCCCCTCGTGCCGTTCGGCCTCTCGATCATGCCCGTTGCCAGAGGGCTTGCCCACCTGCACGGGCGCAGGCTGCGGCGGGATCGCCTCGCCGGTCTCTCCCGCCTCCTCCTTCGGCGCTTGCGCCTCGGGTTTCGCGGCAGGCTTCGTGCCCCCGGACGACGGCATCGCCTCGCCGTCCTGCACCAGCACAGCGATCGGCTCGTTGACCTTCACGCCGGCGGTGCCATCCGGCACCAGGATCTTGCCGATCACGCCTTCATCGACCGCCTCGACCTCCATCGTCGCCTTGTCGGTCTCGATCTCGGCGATCACGTCGCCCGCGCGCACGGTGTCGCCCTCGTGCTTCAGCCAGCGCGACAGCGTGCCCTCGGTCATCGTCGGCGACAGCGCCGGCATCAGGATGTTCGTGGCCATCAGCGCGCGCCTTCCATGACCCGCTCCACCGCCGCGATCACCCAGTCGGGCTGCGGCAGCGCCAGCTTCTCCAGGTTCGCCGCATACGGCAGCGGCACATCGGCGCCATGCACACGCACCGGCGGCGCGTCCAGCCAGTCGAAGCAGCGCTCGATGACCTGCATGTTGACCTCCGCGCCGATGCCGGCGAAAGGCCAGCCCTCCTCGACGGTGACGATCCGATTGGTTTTCTTCACACTCGCAACGATCGTCTCGATGTCCAGCGGACGCAAGCTGCGCAGGTTGACCACCTCCGCGACGATCCCGCGTCCGGCCAGCGCCTCGGCCGCCTGCATCGCCACGCCCACCATCAGACTGAACGCGACGATCGTCACGTCCGTGCCCTCGCGCTCCACGCGAGCGTGCCCGATCGGCAGCACGAAGTCGTCGTCCACCGGGCACTCGAACGTCTGGCCGTAGAGGATCTCGTTCTCCAGCACGATCACCGGATTCGGATCGCGGATCGCCGCGCGCAGCAGCCCCTTGGCGTCCGCCGCCGACCACGGCGCCACCACCTTCAGGCCGGGGACATGTGCGTACCAGCTCGCGTAGCACTGGCTGTGCTGGGCGGCCACGCGCGACGCCGCCCCGTTCGGGCCGCGGAAGACGATCGGGCAGCCCATCTGGCCGCCCGACATGTACAGCGTCTTGGCCGCCGAGTTGATGATCTGGTCCATCGCCTGCATGGCGAAGTTGAACGTCATGAACTCCACGATCGGACGCAGCCCGTTCATCGCCGCGCCCACCGCCATTCCGGCGAACCCGTGCTCGGTGATCGGCGTGTCGATCACCCGCTTCGGCCCGAACTCGTCGAGCAGCCCCTGGCTGACCTTGTACGCGCCCTGGTACTGCGCGACCTCCTCGCCCATCAGGAACACGCTGTCGTCACGCCGCATTTCGGCGGCCATCGCGTCGCGCAGCGCCTCGCGCACCGTCATCGGCTTGGTCGGGCCCCAGTCCTTGTCCGGCACCTCCGTGACGGCCGGCCCGTGCTCCGGCGCCTTCTCAGCGATCGCGACGGGCGGCGCCTTCGCCGCCACCTCCGGCTCCGCCGGACTCTCGCGCCGAGGCTTCGGCGGTTCCGCGACGCTCTCCCCGTTGGCCGACAGCACCGCGATCGGCGTGTTGACCGCCACGCCTTCGGTGCCCTCGTCGACCAGGATCTTCGCCAGCGTGCCCTCGTCGACCGCCTCGACCTCCATCGTCGCCTTGTCGGTCTCGATCTCGGCGATCACGTCGCCGGCGTGCACGTCGTCGCCGACCTTCTTCAGCCAGCGCGACAGCTTGCCCTCGGTCATCGTCGGCGACAGCGCCGGCATCAGGATCTGCGTGGACATCTCAGCCCTCCACCAGGACGTCGGTCCACAGCTCCGCAGGGCCCGGCTCGGGCGTCGCTTGCGCGAACTCGGCCGCGTCGGCCACCACGCGCTTCACCTCCTCCTCGATGGCGCGGATCTCGTCGTCCCTCGCGCCGGCCTTCTCCAGCTCGACGCGCGCATGCTCGATCGGGTCGCGCTCGGTGCGCATCTTCTGCACCTCTTCTCGCGTGCGGTACTTCGCCGGGTCCGACATCGAGTGGCCGCGATAGCGGTAGGTCTGCATCTCCAGCAGGAAGGGACCGCTGCCAGCCCGGCAGTGCGCCAGCGCCTCGACCGCCGCCGCATGCACCGCCGCCACGTCCATCCCGTCCGCCTGGCGGCCGGGAATGGTCCAGGGCGTGCCGTTCTTCGACAGATCGTGACTGGCCGACGCACGCTCGACACTCGTGCCCATGCCGTAGCGGTTATTCTCGATCACGTACAGCACCGGCAGCTTCATCAGGGCGGCAAGGTTGAAGCTCTCGTACACCTGCCCCTGATTCGAGGCGCCCTCGCCGAAATAGGTCACCGAGACGTGGTCGTTGCCGCGATACCAGTTGGAGAAGCCGAGGCCGGTCCCGATGCTGACCTGCGCGCCGACGATGCCGTGGCCGCCGAAGAAGCCGCGCTCCTTGCTGAACATGTGCATCGAGCCGCCCTTGCCGAGCGAATACCCGGCGGCCCGCCCGGTCAGCTCTGCCATCACCCCGCTCGGGTCCATGCCCGTGGCCAGCATGTGGCCATGGTCGCGGTAGGACGTGATCACCTGGTCGCCCGGCTCGAGCGCCATCTGCACGCCGACGACCACCGCCTCTTGCCCGATATACAGATGGCAGAAGCCGCCGATCAGCCCCATGCCATAAAGCTGGCCCGCCCGCTCCTCGAAGCGGCGGATCAGCAGCATGTCGTGGAAGGCCTGCCGCCATTGGTCGTGTGTAAGACCCACAGCCTTGCCACGCCGCCCCTTCGCGGCCGCCGCCTGAGCCATGCCCCACCTCGATCCGCTCGTGTTCTCAGACGTAGCGACGCGGAATCTGCGGGACAAGCGGCGCGGTGCGGCGACCGTTGCCCGCATGGCTGCCGGCCACGTTCGGCCTCGACGCGACGCGCGCATACGTCTAGCGGTTGTCCTGCCCGGCCATGACCACGCTCACCGCCACTGTCCCGCTCGCGCCGTCCCGCCGTCGCCGGGGCGGGCGCCTGCCGTGGATCTTCATCTCGCTCGCCCTCGCCATCCATCTGGCGGTGTTGCTGGCGCTGATCCTGGTGATCCCGCGCATCCAGCCGGAGGAAGGCGGCTCGCCGCAGGGCGTGGAGATGGTGTTCGAGCAGCCGACCGAGCAGCCGACCCCGCCCGGCGTGCCGAACCTGCCCAATCCGGGCGTGCTGCCCGCCCCGTCCGCCCCGCCGGTGCCCACGGCGCCCCCAACCCTGGCCACGCCCGCACCGCCCACACCGCCGCCTGCGCCGCAGCAGACGCCGTCGGTGAACCTGACGGCCCCGCCGCCGGTGCCGGAGCAGGCGGTGCCGCTGCCCCCAGCGGTGCCTCCCCAGCCGCCGGAGGCGCAGGAAGTTCCGATCCCACCCGTGCCGCCCGCGCCACAGGAGGCCCTGGTGCGCCCGCCGACGCCGCACCAGCAGGAAGCCAAGCCGCGCCAGCAGGCGGCCCGACCCCGCCCGGCGCCGGCGCCACGCGAGGCGAGCCTCGCGCATCCGATGGCGCGATCCCTGTCCCAGTCCTCGACGAACGTCGCCGCGTCCTTCTTCAACCCGTTCTCGCGGCCTGAGGCGGAGCAGCCGCCGGCTCCGACCGAGGGCGAGGTGGGCTCCGCCGTGCGGACCGCGGCGGGGATGCTGGCGCCGTTCGCCTACTTCCCCCAGGGCGATCCTGGCCCGGACTTCCGCAAGTCGCTGATGTCATGGTGGCTGGCGCACCGCTACTACCCGCCGCAGGCGGCGGAGGCGGGCGAGGACGGCGAGGTCCATATCAGCCTGATCGTCGACCGGCTGGGCCGCGTTCGGGACGTGCAACTCAACGAGGGATCGGGCTCGCTATGGCTCGACATGGCCGGCGTGGGCACGTGGCGCGGCGCGCAGCTGATCCCGATTCCCGACAGCCTGGGCCGCGACAACATCGTCGTCGATCTGACGCTGCACTACATCCTGGTGCGGCACTGAACGGCGCCGCGAAGCGCGCATTCCGCCGCATCGACCGCGTCAGAACACCCGGTCGGACTGCCCGTACGAAATGATGATGTCGCTCGGCTGGGTCATGTTCAGCATCGCGCGCGCCCGCTCGTCGAGCGTGTCGCGGTCGATGTGGTTGTTGCGCAGCCCGGCCACGCGCCGTTCCCAGCCGTCGCGGTCCGCCTCGGCCTTCGCCTGATCGAGCTGCGCCTGCTGCAGCAGCTGCTGACGCTGCGCATACGCCTTCAGCCCGCGGTCGCCCTGCGTGGCGCTCCAGCCGAAATACGCGGTCAGGGCCAGGAAGATCACCGGCGGCAAGGCGGCACGCACGCGCCGCTTCAGCACTCGTCCGATCGCCACGCACCCCCCGTCCGATTCGACGTGGTCCAACGTAGCGCGCACGGGGGCGCCGGTGCACCGGTGCACCGACGCCGCCGTCATCTTCGCGTCTTGTGTGCGTTCCGCATCACACCCGGGCCGGCAGACTACCGCCGCAGGATCGTCCGCCCCGCGTAGCGCGCCGCTGGCCCCAGCTCCGCCTCGATTCGGATAAGCTGGTTGTACTTCGCCGAGCGGTCGCTGCGCGCGAGGCTGCCGGTCTTGATCTGCCCGCAGTTCGTCGCCACCGCCACGTCGGCGATGGTCGCATCGTCCGTCTCGCCCGAGCGGTGGCTGACCACGCAGGTGTATCCCGCGCGCTCGGCGATCTCCATGGTCTCCAGCGTCTCCGACAGCGTGCCGATCTGGTTGAGCTTGATCAGGATCGAGTTGGCCGATCCCTCCTTGATGCCGCGCCGCAGACGCTCCGGGTTGGTGACGAAGAGGTCGTCGCCCACCAGCTGGACCTTGCCGCCGATGGCGTCGTTCATCAGCTTCCAGCCGCCCCAGTCATCCTCCGCGCAGGGGTCCTCGATCGAGCTGATCGGGTAGCGCGCGATCAGTTCGTTCAGGTAGGCAACCATGCCGGCCGCATCCAGCCGCTTGCCCTCGCCCGCCATGTCATAGACGCCGTCCTTGAAGAACTCGCTGGCGGCGCAATCCATCGCGAACATCACGTCTTCGCCCGGCCGGTAGCCGGCCTTCTCGCAGGCGCGGCTGATGAAGCCCAGCGCTTCGTCGGCCGATTTCAGGTTCGGCGCGAAGCCGCCTTCGTCGCCCACGTTGGTGTTATGGCCGGCGGCGTGCAGCGCACTCTTCAGGCTGGCGAAGATCTCCGCCCCCATGCGCACCGCGTCGGCAACCGTCCCCGCGCCGACCGGCTGCACCATAAACTCCTGGATGTCGATCGGATTGTCGGCGTGCTGGCCGCCGTTGACGATGTTCATCATCGGTACCGGCAGCGTGCGCGCGTACACCCCGCCGATGTAGCGGTACAGCGGCACGCCCAGATCGGCCGCCTGCGCCTTGGCTACCGCCAGCGACACCGCGAGAATCGCGTTCGCCCCCAGGCGCGCCTTGTTCGCCGTGCCGTCGAGGTTGATCATGATCTCGTCGATCTTGACCTGATCGGCGGCGTCCATGCCGCCGATCGCCTCGTATATTTCGCCCTCGATATTGGCGACGGCCTTCAGCACGCCCTTGCCGCCGTAGCGCGACTTGTCGCCGTCGCGCAGCTCGACCGCCTCGTGCGCGCCGGTCGAGGCGCCGGACGGCACGGCGGCGCGCCCCATCGCGCCGGTATCCACGGTCACGTCGCACTCGACGGTCGGGTTGCCGCGGCTGTCGAGGATTTCGCGGGCGACGATATCGGCAATGGCGCTCATGGCTTGGTCCCCTGCGGTTTGCGCCGGTGCAGTACACCGGCCGCCGCCGAGCGTTAAGCGGAAACCTCCGGGCTGCCCGTTGAGCATGACCCCGTTCCGACCCTACTCTCTCCGCCACGCAGCGCTTGCCCGCTCAATGGGCATGGCGCCGGCGGGGGGACGGCGGATACCAAACCAATCGGAGGCTGAAACCATGCTGCGAAGCTGGATGCGGGCCATCGTCTATGGCGGGCTGTGCGCGGGGTTGGCGGGAGCGGCCCTGCCTGCGCGGGCGGACGTCAGCAGCCCGACGCTCGATGCGGTCAAGAAACGCGGCGAGCTGATCTGTGGGATCGATACCGGAATACCCGGCTACGCCTACCAGGACTCCTCGGGCAAGTGGCAGGGGCTGGACGTCGCCTATTGTCGCGCGCTCGCCGACGCCATCCTCGGATCGCCCGACAAGGTGAAGTTCATCGGCACCACGTCCAAGGTCCGGTTCTCGGTGCTGAAGTCCGGCGAGATCGACGTGCTGATCCGCGACTCCGAACAAAACTTCAAGCGCAACACCGATCTCGGGCTGGATGAGCCGGCCACGAACTTCTTCACCGGCCAGACCTTCATGGTGCGCAAGAGCCTCAACGTCGCGCACCTGAAGGACCTGAACGGCGCGACCATCTGCGTGCTCACCGGCACGACGCTGGAGACCAACATCGCCGACTACAACCGCGCCAACAACATCAAGATCAACACGCTGCTGTTCGAGAAGCCGGAGGAGGCCTTCGCCGCCGCCGATGCCGGGCGTTGCGACGGCTACACCGACGACGGCGGATCGGTCGCCGCCGCGCGTTCGACGATGAAGAAGCCCAACGACTGGATGTTCATCCCCGAGACGATCGGCGGCCTGCAGCCGCTCGGCTCGTTCACCCGCCAGGGCGACGAAGCGTGGACCCGGCTGGTGAAGTGGGTCCACTTCGCGATGCTCGAGGCCGAGGTGTTGGGCATCAACAAGGCGAACGTCGCGGAGAAGTGCAAGAACCCGACCGATCCCGACATCCGGCGCCTGTGCGGGGCGGAAGGCGATTTCGGCAAGCTGCTCGGCGTGGACAACGAGTGGTCCATGCGCATCGTGCGCGACGTCGGCAACTACGGCGAAATCTACGAGGCGACGTTCGGCACCAACGGCGGCCTCGGTCTGCCGCGCGGGATGAACAACCTCTTTGACCATGGCGGGCTGCAAACCCTGCCGAGCTACCATTGACCGCTTAGCCGCATGATCCAGCGGCCGTCACCGCGCGCCCGGGCAGCACAATGGCTGCTGCTGCTGGCCGTGGTGGCGGTCGCCTGGTACCTCGGCGCCAACGCCGCCGACAATCTCGCCGCCCGCAACATGGGCAGCGGGTTCGGCTTCCTCGGCGACACCGCCAATTTCGACATCCCGTTCAAGCTGATCCCGTGGAGCGACGAGGACACCTACGGGCGGGCGCTGCTCGTCTGCACGCTCAACACGCTGCTCGTCTCGGTGCTGTCGATCGCCGTCGCCACCGTGCTCGGTCTCATCGTCGGCATCATGCGGCTGTCGCCGAACTGGCTGATGCGCAACATCGCACTCGCGTTCATCGAGCTGATCCGCAACACGCCGATCCTCGTGCAGATCATCTTCTGGTACGTCGCTGTGCTGCAGACGCTGCCGCCGCCACGCCAGTCGATCGTCCTGCCGGCCGGGGCGCTGCTGAACATCCGCGGCGTGTATCTGCCGACCATCGACACCGGGCCGCATGGCGGCGCGCTCGCGCTTCTCGTGGTGCTGCTGCTCGCCGCCACGCCGCTGCTCTGGCGGCTCCCGTTGCGCGGCCGGCGCATCGGCGCCTGGGCGCTGGCTGCGCCGCTCGCCGCACTCGTTGCCCTGGCCGCCGGCATCGAGCACGTCGAAATCCCCGTCATGCGCGGCTTCAACATCGCCGGCGGCGTGCAGGTCCCGCCGGAGCTGGCAGCCCTCTGGGCCGGGCTGTCGGTCTACGGCGCCGCCTTCATCGCCGAGATCGTGCGCGCCGCCATCGTCTCCGTGCCGAAAGGCCAGCGCGAGGCGGCTCTGAGCCTCGGCCTGCGCCCCGGACAGGTGCTGCGCAAGGTGGTGCTGCCGCAGGCGCTGCGCGTGATGGTGCCGCCGCTGACCAGCCAATACCTGAACATCATCAAGAGCAGCTCGCTCGGTGCGGCCGTCGCCTATCCCGAGCTGTTCCAGATCTTCGCCGGCACCGTGATGAACCAGTCCGGCCGCGAGATCGAGACGATCGTGATCCTGATGGCGATCTTCCTGACCATCAGCCTGCTCACCTCGGCGTTCATGAACTGGTACAACCGCCGCGTGGCGCTGGTGGAGCGCTGATGTCCGGCCAGACCAGCGCGCTTCGGCGGCTCAGCGCCCCGTTCACGCCGCCCAAGCGCGAGCCGCGCGCCCCTTGGCCGCCAGCCGAGTGGGCGAAGCGCAACCTGTTCGGCTCGGTGCTCAATACGGCGCTGACGCTGATCACGCTCGCCGCACTCGCGCTGACCGTGCCACCACTGGTCCGCTGGGCGGTGACGAACGCAACCATCACCGGCGTGACACGCGCTGCCTGCGGACCGGACGGCGCGTGCTGGACCTTCATCCGCGTCCACCTGCCGCTGTTCCTGGTCGGCCGCTATCCGGCTGACGAGCGCTGGCGCCTCGGCGCGGCGGCGCTGGTCGTGATTGCCTGCGCGATACCGCTGTTCCGCCGGCACACCCGCCATGCCGGGCTGTCGGTCATCCTGCTGCTGACCGCCGCGCCGGTGTTGGCCGGCGTGCTGCTCGCCGGCGGCGTGCCGGGACTGCCGGCGGTGGACACCAGCCTGTGGGGCGGGCTGCTGCTGGACGTGGTGATCTCCTACGTCGTCGTCGCCGGCTCGCTGCCGTTGGGCGTGCTGCTGGCGCTCGGGCGGCGCTCGCAGTTGCCGGTGGTGCGCACGCTGTCCGTCGGCTTCATCGAACTGTGGCGCGGGGTGCCGCTGCTGACGGTGCTGTTCATGTCGGCGGTGATGGTGCCGCTGTTTATGCCGGGCGGCGTTTCCGTCGACCGGCTGGTCCGCGCGATGGTGGCGCTGGTGCTGTTCAACGCCGCCTACATGGCCGAGGTCGTGCGCGGCGGGCTGCAAGGCGTGCAGTCGGGCCAGGACGAGGCGGCCTTTTCGCTCGGGCTGCACTGGGCGCAGGTGCAGGCGTTCGTGGTGCTGCCGCAGGCGCTGCGCATCGTCGTGCCGGGGATCATCAACACGGTGGTCGACCTGTTCAAGGACGTCACCCTCGTCACGATCATCGGCTTGACCGACCTGCTGGGAGCGGTCGACCAGGCGCTGAAGGACCCGGCGTGGCTCGGCTTCGCGACCGAGGGCTACGTGTTCTCGGCGCTGATGTTCTTCGTCTGCTGCTTCGCCATGTCCGCCTACGGCCGCAGCGTCGAGCGCCGAATGGGAGCGAGGCACTGATGCAATCACATCTGCTGGCAACCTCCATCGTTCTGTCGCTGGTTTCGGTGGCGCTTGCCGACACCTCCATCGAACGGCCGCCCGCGGAGTCCCTGCCCATCCCGCTCGGCGCCACGCGCGACCAGGTCCTGCTTGGCGACCGCATCTTCCACGGCGAGGCAGCGAGCGGGCAGTGCTTCGTCTGCCACGGATCGAACGCCCGCGGCACCGGCAACGGCAACGACCTGACGACCGGCATGTTCATCTGGGGCGACGGCAGCCTCAAGGCGATCCGCGCCACCATCCTGCACAACATGGAGATCGCGCCGCGCATGGACGGCGCGCTGACGGCCGGCGACGTCGACGCCGTCGCCGCCTATGTCTGGGCGATCAGCCACCGGCAGCGCTGACAAGCACCTCGTACAACGCCCGATACTTCGCCGCCGACCGTACCCAGCCGACGTCCTGGCGCATCCCGGCCAGCATCATGCTGCGCCACACCGCGCCGTCCGCGTGCAATGCCAGCGCACGCCGCAGCGCCGCCCGCATCCCGTCCGTGTCGATCGGATCGAACACCACGCCGGTCGCCACCCCCGCCTGCATCGCCGCCTCGTTCGCGTCGATGACGGAATCGGCCAGGCCGCCGGTGCGCGCGACGATCGGGACCGTGCCGTAGCGCAGCCCGTACATCTGCGTCAGACCGCACGGCTCGAAGCGCGACGGCACCACGATCGCATCCGCACCGGCGATCAGCCGGTGCGACAGCCCCTCGTCGTACGCGATGCGGCTCGCCACGCGGCCCGGATACCGATGCGCCGCTGCCACGAACATCGCCTCGAGCTCCGGCGTCCCGGTCCCCAGCAAGGCGAGTTGCCCGCCGCCCGTCAGCAGCGCCGGCAGCGCCGCCGCCAGCAAATCGAGCCCCTTCTGGTAGGTCAGCCGGCTGATCACGCACGCCAGCAACGCGGCCGGATCCGGCTGCAGGCCCATCTCCGCCTGCACCGCGGCGCGGTCCTTCGCCTTGCCGGCCGGCTCCTTCGCGGAGTAGCGCGCCGCGATCGAGCGGTCGGTGGCAGGATTCCACGCCGTGTCGTCGATGCCGTTCAGGATGCCCACCAGGTCGGCGGCGCGCGCGGTCAGCACCCCCTCCATCCCCATGCCGAAGCGCGGCGTGCGCAGCTCGGTCGCATAGGTCGGGCTGACGGTGGTCAGGCGGTCGGAAAACACCAGCCCCGCCTTCAGGAACGACACCTGGTGCCAGTACTCGAACCCCGCCGGCGTGTACATCTCGAGCGGCAGCCCAAGTTCGGACACCGCGGCCGCAGGGAAACAACCCTGGAAGGCGATGTTGTGGATCGTGAACACCACCGGCGGCGGCACCCGCATGTAGCGCTTCAGGTACACGGGGGTCAGTCCCGCCTGCCAGTCGTGGCAATGCACCAGATCGGCAGTCCATCCGTCGCCCGGATCGGCCGCGTACTGCGTCGCGGCGGCCGCCAATGCGGCGAAGCGCCGGTGGTTGTCCGGCCAGTCGCTCCCGTCGGGACCGACATACGGATTGCCGGGGCGGTCGAACAAATGCGGGGCCTCGAGCGCCACGATTTCCAACCCCCCTTGGGCCTTCCCCAGCACGAGACGGGCCGGGCCGCCGAACAGCGAGTCGAACGTGGCGACCGTCTGTGTGACGGACAGGCCCGCCGCCACCGTCGGATAGGCGGGCAGCAGCACGCGGGTCTCGCAGCCGCCTTCCGCCAATGCCGCCGGCAGCGCGCCGACCACGTCGGCGAGCCCGCCCGTCTTGACCAGCGGGAAGCACTCCGAGGCGACCATCAGGACACGCATCGACCCGCCCCGCTTGCCGTAAACGCTCGCGCTGCCCGTCGCTCAGTTCGGCAGCGCGTCGATCATCCGCTGGGTGATGAGGCACACGCCGCCGGGCGAGCGGCGGAACCGCCGCGCGTCCTCCACTGGGTCCTCGCCGACGACGAGTCCGTCGGGGATCTTCACGCCGTGGTCGATGACGACCTTGTTGAGCCGGACCGACCGGCCGACCGTGACGTACGGCAACGCCACCACATGCGTCAGCACGCCGTACGAATGCGTCCGCACGCCGGTGAACAGCAGCGACTTGTCGATGCGCGAGCCGGAAATGATGCAGCCGCCGGAGACCATCGAACTCGTCGCCGAGCCGCGCCGCGTCTCCTCGTCGTGGATGAACTTGGCGGGCGGCGTGATCTCGGCATACGTCCAGATCGGCCAGTCGTTCTCGTACAGATCGAGCTTCGGGATGAAGTCGGTCAGGTCGACATTGGCTTCCCAGAAGGCGTCGATGGTGCCGACGTCGCGCCAGTACGGCTCGTCCTCGAGCCCCGTACGCACGCAACTGTCGGCGAACAGGTGGGCCACCGCGCGACCGCCCTTGACGATGGCCGGGATGATGTCCTTGCCGAAGTCGTGCGACGAATTGGGGTTCTCGGTGTCCTCGCGCAGCGCTTCGATCAGGAACTTCGTCTTGAACACGTAGATCCCCATGCTCGCGAGCGCCCGGTCGGGCTTGCCCGGCATCGCCGGGGGATCCTTCGGCTTCTCGACGAAATCGACGATGCGGCGCTCGGCGTCGATCTCCATCACGCCGAAGCCGGTGGCTTCCATGCGCGGCACTTCGATGCAGCCGACCGTCACGTCCGCGCCGGAGGTGACGTGCTGCTGCAGCATGATCTCGTAGTCCATCTTGTAGACGTGATCGCCGGCCAGCACGAGCATGTACTCGGGATCGTAGCTTTCGATGATGTCGATGTTCTGCGTCACCGCATCCGCGGTTCCCTCGTACCACTTGTCCTCGGCGACGCGCTGGCTGGCGGGCAGGATGTCGAAGCTCTCGTTGCGTTCGGCGCGGAAGAAGTTCCAGCCGCGCTGCATGTGGCGGATCAGGCTGTGGGCCTTGTACTGCGTCGCCACGGAGATGCGGCGGATGCCCGAATTGAGCGCGTTCGACAGCGCGAAATCGATGATGCGCGACTTGCCGCCGAAATAGACCGCGGGCTTCGCGCGCTTGTCGGTCAGCTCCATCAGCCGGCTGCCGCGTCCACCGGCCAGCACGAAGGCCATCGTGACGCGCGAGAGGTTGGGCCGTGGGCGGGAATCGAGTGCCATTATCCTCCTCCCTTTGGTGTTGTGCGTCGAAGCCTTCTGCAGCCGCCGGCCGCAGCCAGAACGTCGCCCCGTCAACCCGCGGCGCGACTGTCACCCGAAATGGCCGATCCGGCGCTTCGTGCAAGGCACCGTCATACGCCGCGCCGTTACGCGCGGACCATGATTTGGATCAAGCCCGCGAGCTGCGTCCCGCGCTAGTCGCTCTCGTATCCGTACACCTCCGGCAGGATGAAGATCGCCGCCAGCAGCCCGATCAGCGGGAAGATCGCGACGAACAGCGTGGCGTTCGCCTGACCGATCGCGCCGAACAGCGAGGGAAACAGGAAGATCGCGAAGAAGGACGGCAGCTTGACGAACATGTAGGCGAAGCCGCTTGCGGTGCCGCGGTATTGCGGCCGCGCCACCATCGACGGGATCGTCATGCAGTTCGACGCGTCCCAGTAGTGCCCCCACAGCATCGCCGCCGCGGCGAACGGCAGCACGTATTTGTTGCCGGTGTAGAGCGCCCACGCGGCCACCAGCAGCGAGACCAGCACGATCCCGAAGCCGGCGATGCCGATGCCGCGGTGGCCGATCTTCGGCGTGATGAGCGGCCCCACCCAGCCGGAGATCGCGGCGACGATGTACAGCAGCATCGTCACCAGGTTCGTGCCCAGGATCGAGGAGACGCCGACCATCACGAACAGCACCGGGATGTAGAAGGCGAAGGTCGAGAACTCGGTCGCCTGGCAGAAGCAGGCGATCCAGCCGTACAGCGTGGCCCGCCAGCGGATCGGATCGCTGCGCACGTCGTCGAAGAACTCGCGCGCCGCCGGGTGCGGGATGTCCACGTCCTGGTCCGGCAGCATGGCGAGGTTGTCGTTGTACATGTCCATCGAGACCTTCTTGGCCTCGCGGAAGCGGCCGCGCCGGACCAGCCACACCGCCGTCTCCGGCAGGTCGTGGCGCATGAACAGGATGATCGCCGCCGGCACCGCGCCCAGCCCCAGCGTGATGCGCCAGACCAGCTCGTGATCGAGGTCGGCGATCAGGAAGACCGCGATCACCGCCAGGGTCATCACCTCGCCGATCGCGAACATGAACTGCCAGCGGTTGCCCATCACCTCGCGCTGGCCCTTCGGCATCGACTCCATGATGTACGTGTAGCCGGTCGAGATGTCGCTCCCGAGCGGCATGCCGAGGATGAAGCGGATCACCACCAGCCATCCGACGTTCGGGACGAAGGCCTGCGCCAGGGCGAAGATGATGAACATGATCATCGTCGCGAGGAACATGACGCGCCGGCCGATCTTGTCGGACAGCCAGCCGCCCAGCAGCGCGCCGACCAGCGCCCCGCCCTGCGTGCCCGCGCCCGCCAGCCCCAGCAGCCACGGGTCCGGATGAAACTGCTCGCGGATGAAGATCAGCACGAACGCGATCGAGTAGAGGTCCCACGCCTCCACCAGGATCGAGGCCATCATCAGCCAGCCGACCCGGTTGCCCTTCGGGTTGTAGGTGGTCACCAGGTAGCGGACGGCGCTGTCCATCGCCGCCTGCTGCGGCATTGCCATCGACACGGGCGCGTCTCCCGAAAGGTTTTCTTGTTTGGTGAAGCCGTCAGCCGGTAGCAGACGGCACGTTACCGAGTGTCCATGCGCGCCGCTAGAGCGGTTTCGGAGTGAGTGTGTTCGCTGTTTTCTCCGTCATGGCCCGCGCAGGCTTTCGCGCGGCCGACAAAAGGCGTGGATGGTCCGCCTTCGCGGACCATGACGAGACCGAGGTGAGTGCGAGTGCACTCAGAGCCTGAAAATGTTTCGTCGCGCCGGCGGATTTCGCGAGTCAACGGGAATCGGGTTGGCTAGAATCGGCATGGGGAACCTCATGGTGTTGTCGGAATGGCGCAGGAAGATGGTGC
>Ga0074045_10002860_pt1 | contig 15772 bp, 12 predicted proteins | sample BogForMeECP23OM2_FD_94442 | JGI IMG/M metagenome (GOLD analysis project Ga0074045, IMG submission 94442) | Bog forest soil microbial communities from Calvert Island, British Columbia, Canada - Bog Forest MetaG ECP23OM2 | ecosystem: Environmental > Terrestrial > Soil > Wetlands ...
AATGGTGTGGCCAGCACTTATCTGCACACTCAGGTTCGGCAGGACGATGTACTCGAAGTAAGCGCTCCGAGAGGGAGCTTTTCTCTGTTGTCCGACGACAGTCCCGTTGTACTGCTGAGCGCGGGGATAGGTGCGACCCCGGTCCTAGCCATGCTGCACGCGCTGGCGGCCGAATCGTCGCAGCGTGAAGTCTGGTGGGTATATGGAGCAAGGGATGGAAGCGATCATCCCTTTAATCGCGAGGTTCGCACGTTGATGCAGTCATTACCGCGGGCCCGATCACACATTCGATACAGCCAGCCTGGCCCGGAAGACAGGGTTGGTGCGGATTTCGACGCTCCCGGCCATGTCAGCTCACTGGTTCTGCGGGAAATGGGAGTCCCTCGCGAGGCCGATTTCTATCTTTGTGGTCCCACGCCGTTCCTGCGAGATTTGACTGTGGGCCTCAATGCCTGGGGCGTTAGCGGTACGAACATTCATACCGAGATCTTCGGGCCCGGCGAATCGATAACTCCGGGAGTAGTCAACGCGGCTGCATCCTCACCGCACCCACCCGCCGGACCTCCCGGGGAGGGACCGCGGGTTTCATTCGCGCGCAGCGGCTTGACTGTCGCCTGGAGTTCGAGATTCGGCAGTTTACTGGAGTTGGCGGAGGCATGCGACGTAGCCGTGAGGTGGTCATGCCGCACTGGAGTCTGCCACACCCGCGAAAGCGCTCTCATCTCAGGAACGGTCAGCTACCAACCCGAACCCCTGCAAGCGCCGTCCGACGGGGACCTGCTCATCTGCTGCTCAAAGCCCAAAGAAGAAATTGTCCTTGACTTGTGACGGGCCTCCTCGGCGCACTTTGTCTTTGCGAAGACTGATCATGCGCTCACACGAAAGTTGGGTGTTCGCGGTCGGCAGTCGAATCCTCTGACTGAAGACTGGCAACTGACCACTGGCAGCTAATTGGTCGGGGACGGGCAGATTTGAACTGCCGAACACTCCGTCTCTACGAGCCAGCGCCCCTCGCATTCTTTATTTTGTGCATCCACTGCGCGCCTGCGCAGGAGTTGGGATGCTCGCGGTCGGCAGCCGGAAATCTTAGCTGAATAAGCGGCGTTGAAGAATAAAGGGTCAATTGGTCGGGACGGGCAGATTTGAACTGCCGACCCCTCGCACCCCAAGCGAGTGCTCTACCAGGCTGAGCCACGTCCCGACTATGGAGGGTTCACTTCCGGATAACCGGAGGGGTTTAAGGGCCAGAAATAGTTTATCACCGACGCGCTCTTCTACCGCTTGCTCGATCCCCCCAGCAGCGACCCCAACACGCCGCGCACGATCTGGCGGCCCACGCTGCTGCCGATGGTGCGGGCCGCGCTCTTCGACATCGCTTCAATGAGGCTATCGCCGCGGCGTCCGCCACCGGATTGCCCAGGCAGCCCGAGATTCGGCAGGTTCGCGTACCATGGCTGATCTTGTCCCGGCGTCTGCGGCGATGACCCGGTAGCCGCTGGATGTCCCGCGCGTCCCTTCAGAATCTCAAACGCCGACTCGCGATCGATGGCGTTCTCATACACTCCGGCGACGAGAGACGCCTTCATCAACCCGGCGCGTTGCTCGGGGGTGACGGGGCCGATTTGCCCGCGGGGCGGCGCGACCAGCGCGCGCTCCACAACTCCGGGCGTACCCTTTTCGTCGAGGAACGACACCAGCGCCTCGCCAACCTCCAGCTCCGTTATGGTCTTCTCCACATCGAGCTTGGGATTCGAGCGAAATGTCTGCGCGGCGGCCTTCACCGCTTTCTGGTCCTTGGGGGTGAAAGCGCGCAACGCGTGCTGTACGCGGTTGCCGAGTTGTCCGAGCACGGCCTCGGGAATATCGAGCGGGTTCTGCGACACGAAGTAAACGCCCACGCCCTTGGAGCGAATCAGGCGAACGATCTGCGTAACTTTGTCGGCGACGATGGGCGGCAGGTCGGAGAAGAGCAGGTGCGCCTCGTCGAAGAAGAAGACGAGCTTGGGTTTATCAGGATCGCCCACTTCGGGAAGCTTCTCGAACAACTCGGTCAGCAGCCACAAGAGGAACGTCGCATACACCCGCGGCGAGCGCATCAGCTTGTCGGCCGCGAGAATGTTGATGACGCCATGGCCGTTTGCGTCAGTCTGCATGAGGTCGTCGATGTTCAGCGCAGGCTCGCCGAAGAACTTGTCGCCGCCTTCCTGGCCGAGTGTCACCAGCCCGCGCTGGATAGCGCCGACACTGGCCGCGGAGATGTTGCCGTACTCGGTCTGCAGCGCCTTGGCCTGGTCGCCGACATACTGCAGCACCGCCTGCAGGTCTTTCAGGTCGAGCAATAGCAGTTGGTGGTCGTCGGAGATCTTAAAAACCAGTGACAGCACACCTGTCTGCGTGTCGTTGAGGTTGAGCAACCGGCTGAAGAGCAACGGTCCCATCTCGGAGACGGTGGTGCGGATGGGATATCCCTGTTCGCCGAAGACGTCCCAGAATGTCACCGGCGACGCCTCGAACTGGAAGCCCTCGAGCTTCATCTTCTTTACGCGCTCGGCGATTTTGGGATTGTCCTTGCCCGCCTGGCTGACGCCCGACAGGTCGCCCTTCACGTCGGCGGCAAAAACCGGTACGCCGATGCGGCTGAAGGCCTCGGCCATCACCTGCAGCGTGACGGTCTTTCCGGTTCCGGTCGCCCCGGCGACCAGGCCGTGGCGGTTGGCCATCTGGGGGAGCAGGACTTGCGGGTCTTTACTCTGTGCGATGAGCAACGGCTCAGCCATCAATTGCCTCTCGGGAACGACTCGCCGGCGTCTGCGGCATCGATTGCGCCGGCTCGGATGCCTGAATTCTAATACGCCGCGACGTTTGCAGGAGCGAATGCCCCAAAAGCCTGGGTGATGAACCAGCACGCCAAGCTGCAGCCCATGCGATCCGAAACAAAGCCACTCCCCCGGTGTTCATGCGAAGGGTTTATCGTTAAGATATTCATTTGCTGTGCGGACGCTGCGCTGGCAGCGTCTGGGGGGAAGGTTTGCGTACTCTCGCTCTGATTTTGGCTTTGTCGGCTCTTCTCGGAATCGTGGCTTGTGGTGGTAGTGGTTCCAGCAGCTCGACCATCACCGCAGTGACCGTGTCGTGTACCCCCACCTCCGTGCAGTCTGGCCAGACCAGCCAGTGCACCGCGACAGTCACAGGGACGGGAGCGTATAACACCGTGGTCTCGTGGGGATCCAGCGAAGGCACCATCGACGCGAACGGCGTCTTCACTGCGCCGGCCGTGACCGCTAATACTACGGTTTCGGTCAACGCGGCTTCCGTCCAGGACACGACGAAGACCGGTACCGCTTCGGTCACCGTCACGCCCGTCACCGCCATCACCGTGACCTGCTCGCCGACCGCGATTCAGCCGCGGCAGAGCAGTCAGTGCCAAGCGGTAGCGAACGGATCGAACACAATCCTCGTGAACTGGAGCAGTAATATTGGCAGCATCTCCATCTCAGGACTGTTCACAGCGCCGCAAGTCACAACCAGTACGAAGGCCACCATCACCGCCACCACCCAGGTAACCAACGTCACCGCCACCGCGGGGGTCACGGTGAATGTGAACAACGCCGCCCCGCTGGCAGTGGACGGCGGTCCCAGCGTCAACGGCGTTTCCGTTGGTTATGTGAACGGCGCCTACGCAACGGTGACCGTTTGCACCCCGGCGACGACTACGTGCCAGACAATCGATCACGTGCTGGTCGATACCGGTTCCGTCGGCTTCCGCGTCCTGGCCTCCGCGCTGGGAAGCGTGACGCTGCCGGGACAACTTGCTTCCGACGGCAATCCTTTGGCGGAGTGCTTCGTGCAGCCGGCCGGCTATGCGTGGGGACCGGTTTCACTGGCGCAGGTACAGGTGGCGGGCGAGATTGCCTCGTCGATACCCGTGCAGGTCATCGCGCCCTCCAATTTCTCGAGTGTCCCTGCCAGTTGCTCCAGCCAAACCACGAGTGGCGCGCTGAACAGCGTCAGTACACTCAAGGCGAACGGTATTCTGGGCATCGGCGTGTTTGCCCAGGACTGCGGCAGCGCCTGTGCTATCAACACGACTCCGCCTAATACCTACTACAGTTGCCCTACTTCCGGATGCGGTGCCATCCTCGCCGCCCTCAACACGCAAGTCACCAATCCGGTCACCCTGTTTCCCAACGACAATAACGGATCGCTGATTTCATTGCCGCCAGTCTTCAGCGGCGGCTCGACGAACATTCAGGGTTCGTTGATTATTGGGATTGGAACGCAGCCCAACAACGGCCTGGTCAATGCCACTGTGTACGGAGTTAGCGCAACTGGCCTGAATCCGGGCAGCTTCGTTACGACCTACAACAGCACCGCGTATCCCGGAGGCATCAGCAGCGGCGCCAACGCGAACTATTTTCTGAACTCGGCCATCACAGGATATGCTCCGTGCACAACCCCGGGATTCTATTGCCCCGCCTCCGACCAGACAGTTGCGGTGACGAACGCCGGCACGAACGGCGCCAGCGGATCGGTCTCGTTCACGGTAAGCAACGGAGACTCGCTGCTGAGTTCGGGCAATACCGCATTCTCGAATCTGGCGGGCCCTGGTACCGGCAGGACGGGAGGCTTCCTCTTTGGAGTGCCGTTCTTCTACGGCCGCACGGTGTTTACGGCGATCAACGGTGCAAGCACGCCCGGGGGCACGGGACCGTATTTCGCATACTGAAAAACTTCATTGTTCTGATTATTCAGCCGCACGGCCCGCGGCGGTTCGAAGCGTAGTGATCTCGCGTCGGCCTGCTTTCCGATCACTGGCCGCTCAATTTCGAGAAAATTAGTCCTCAGCTGAACGCACGGGCGAAGGCATTGCCTTAAGCCGTCGCACTTCCTCAAGTTTTTCCAACGCAGGAAGCTCTACTTTTTCTTTGAACGCAGCCAGCAGCGATTGAGGGGTGTTGTACTCCAAGAGTGGCAAGGCCCAATGATACTTGGCGGGCAGATCGTCAAACATGCTAAATCGAGGTTGCCCACGCTGCGCGATTGTCACGAACGGCACCACATATTCTGGCACCGTCGCCTGCAGTTCTAAGGGGACCGAGCGTGGATTCGTGATATCCGCGATTACAAATCGCGACAGGCCCGCCAAGATTCGTACGGTCTCGGTTAGGTCTCGATCCGTTGGGCGTTCAAAATCAAGAATTATCGGAAGATAGCCAAGCGACCGAAGCTCGTTGGCAATCCCATCAAGCAGTTCCTTGCGCTCCGTGAAGCGGCCCAGAATCAGCACCGCTTTTTCACCTAGGGTAGTGATTACTTTGCGAAGTCTTTTGCGGTTCAGCAGGAGGTAGATGAACTGCGCCACCTCAAGGTCGTCCACCTGGATCGGAGGATCTTCGCCTTCGCCTGTGATGACGAGACTCGACTGAATGGTCCCTTCCAGATTGAGGTCCCACGCCGAGATGCCATAAACATAGCTCCCGGACAAGTCAGCTCCGGCAAAGTTAGTTTGTATTGCAATAACAGAGCGGAGTATCGCTCCTTTGAGGATTGCCTTGCTTAGGTTTGCGAAACTCAGGTTTGCTCCACCCAGATATGCCCCGCTCAAGTCTGCGCCGCTAAGATTCGCCTTAAGGAAGTCTGATCGATCCAGGTTGGCACCATTGAGCTTGGCTCCGCACAAGACCGCCCCTTGAAGTCTCGATACACTGACTTCAGCTCCGCCGCGGAGATCCGCGTCAGTAAGGTCAGCCCCGGTCAGGTACGTCCTCCGAAGGGTCGCACCACTTAAGACTGCGCCGCTGAGATCGGCCCCCTCAAGATTCGCTTTGCTCAAGTCGCACTCGCTTAAGTCCGCCCCACTGAGTCTTGCCGAACGCAGGTTGGCCACACGCAGGTCTGCTCCCGCGAGGTTCGCCCCGGTCAGATCTGGTATCAGATCGTACTTTGCGCTCCAGCTGTTCCACGCAGTCGCCCCTTCTTTGAGTTTCGCAAGATGCTGAAGATTCGCCATGTTGGTTAGCTTATCCCCAATAAGATAGCTGCGCGGGTTCTTGATCACAAATCGGAAAAGGGATCATGTCTCTGCGGGAAAGGGGCCCTTCGACGGAGCTCCAGTCAGGCTCTTCGACTCGCCTTCGGCCTCGCTCAGGATTTTTCCCGCTGGCTCCCGCTCCGCCCAAGCCAGCGAGCCGACTCAACCTCCGTAAACGATTTTCCCGGCGACGACGGTGGCCACCACGCAGCCGGTGAAGCTCCAGCCGTCGTAGGGCGTGTTGTGCGACTTGGATTTCGACTGCGACGCGTCATGGGTCCACTTTTGCGCTGCGTCGAAGATGGTCACGTCGGCGTGCGCACCGGGTGCGAGCGTGCCCAGTCCCTCCAGTCCAAACACGCGCGCGGGCCCGGATGAGAGCAATTCGACAATGCGCCACAGCGGCACCTTGAAGTGGTGATGCAGCACGGTGATGGCGATGGGCAGCGCGGTCTCAAGTCCGATGATGCCCATGGCGGCTCGCTCGAACTCGACCTGCTTCTCATGGAAAGCGTGCGGCGCGTGATCGGTTGCGATGGCGTCGATGGTGCCGTCGAGAATACCGGCGATCATGGCGTCGCGGTCAGCCGCGGAGCGTAACGGCGGGTTCATCTTGTAATGGGTATCGAACTCACCGATGTTTTCGTCGATCAGCGTGAAGTGGTGCGGCGTGACCTCGGCGGTGGCGCCGATGCCGGCTTTCTTGGCCTGGCGCACGGCGTCCATGGCTTCGGCGGTGGAGATGTGCGCGACGTGAATGTGTGCTTTCGTTTGTCGCGCCAGCGCAATGTCACGTCTGACAATGTCAGACTCGGCAGCGTTGGGCATGCCTCGCAATCCGAGGCGGAACGAAGTCGGACCCAGGTTCATGGAGCATCCGGCGGTGAGGCGCGAGTCCTCGGCATGTTGCACCACCGCGATGTTGAGCTTGGCAGCCGCTCGTAGGGCGTCGCGCATTAATTTGTCGTCGAGGATAGGACGTCCGTCATCGCTGATGGCTACAGCTCCGGCGTTCTGGAGCGCCGCGAAGCTGGTGAGCTTCTCTCCCTGACTGCCGACCGTGGCCGCGGCGATGGGAAACAGCCGCACCACTGCATCGCGCTCAGGAGCCTGCATCCAGCGGGTGATCTCGACGGAGTCGTTCACCGGACTGGTGTTGGGCATGGCACAGACGGAGGTGAAGCCTCCGGCAGCAGCGGCTGCGGTGCCGGTGGCAATGGTCTCCTTATGCGACTGGCCGGGTTCGCGCAGATGCACGTGCAGATCGACGAATCCGGGAGCCACGACGCAGCCTTTGGCGTTGAAAGTGTCGCGGGCGGATACCTCCAGCACGCCGGGAGCAGCCAGTTCGGCCACGCGGCCATTCTGAAGTAGGACATCCATTTCGCGATCGATACCGCTCGAGGGATCGATGACCCGGCCACCGGCGATGAGCAACGTTCCGTCGTTGTGGATGATCTTCGGGTTCATCGGGCCGCCTTCAACACCGTCGCGAGAATGGCCATGCGGGTCTTGACTCCGTTGGCAACCTGTTCGTGCATGCGCGACTGGGGGCCGTCGGCCACTTCGCTGGCGAGTTCGAGGCCGCGCACGATGGGACCGGGATGCATGACAATGGCGTCGGGCTTGGCCAGTTTCATGCGCTGCGGCGTGACCTGGAATTTCCCGATGTAGTCTTCCAGGCTGATCTGCTTGCCGGCCAGCCGTTCTTTCTGAATGCGCAGCGACATCACAACGTCGGCGTCGTGCAGCGCGGCATCGAGATCGTGGCAGGCAGCGACGCCGGGGGCGATCGTCGCGGAGATGTCGGGAACCAGATCCGGCGGCCCGCAGAATATAACCTCCGCGCCAAACTTGGAAAGCAGATAGGCGTTGGAGCGGGCAACGCGGCTGTGAAAGACGTCGCCAACGATGACGACACGGAGTCCTTTGAGGCGTTTCTTGTGGTTGGTGATGGTAAGGGCATCGAGTAGCGCCTGCGAAGGATGCTGGTGCAGTCCGTCGCCGGCGTTGATCACGGGCACCGGCACAAAGCGCGAGAGCAGGTACGGCGCTCCGCTGTTGGGATGGCGCATGACGATGACGTCCGCACCCAGCGCGGTTACGGTCCATCCGGTGTCGATCAGTGATTCGCCCTTCTCGATGCTGGAGGAGGTCGCGGAGATGAGCGTAGTCGTGGCTCCGAGGGCTTTGGCGGCAAACTCGAACGACGTGCGGGTGCGCGTGGAAGACTCGTAAAACAGCAGAACAACCCGCTTGCCGCGCAGCAACTGCGGCGGGCGCTTAGGATCCATGCGCCGCGCCAGCTTCAGGATGGCTTCAATTTCGTCGACGGTCAGTTGATCGGTGCCCCGCAGCGAACGCGGGTGCGGGTTCATTGCCCCTCGGCGACGCGTTCGACCAGCAGCACCTTCTCAGCGCCGTCGGTTTCCTGGAATTTGACTTCGATGATCTCTTTATCGGTGGTCTGCACCTTGCGCCCGACGAACCCCGCTTCGACAGGTAACTCGCGATGCCCCCGGTCAATCAGCACGAGCAGTTGAATACGCCGCGGGCGGCCATGATCGAACAGCGCGTCCAGCGCGGCTCGCGTAGTGCGGCCGGTGTAGAGCACGTCGTCCACCAGGATGATGTTCTTGTCCTGAATGTCGAACTCCATCTTGCTGGCCCGCACTTCGGGACGATGGCCAACGGTGGAGAGGTCGTCGCGATAGAGCGTGATGTCGAGGGTGCCGACGGGCACGTCGGACTTTTCGATACGTCCGAGAATTTTCGCCAGCCGCTGTGCCAGCGGGACGCCACGGCGCATGATGCCCACCAGTCCAAGGTTGTCGGCGCCATTGTTCTTCTCCACGATTTCGTGGGCGAGGCGGACAATCGTGCGGTCGATTTCCGACGCCGACATGATCTGCGACTTCTCGCGCAGCTTAGGAGAGGGGCTTTGGGGTTTGGTCATGCCCTACGGATGATACGAAATGGGTGCGGTGAGGGGCAACTGCGAAGCGCGAGCGTGTGATGGAGAACACCGAAAAGGGTGACCGGGCACTGCTCGATCCCACCCATCTCCCTCGGCCGGCGACAAGGGCGGAGCACCCAGATCATTCACTTTCGAAGCGGAAGAAATCGGCCCCACTGAACTTCATCAGGCGGGCTTTGCCATTCGCGATGAAAAGAAATTCCACGCGCTCGGGATTGGGCGCGTCGTCCGTGGGGCGAAATTCGTAGTCGCCGATACGCTCCAGCGAAGACTGCCCTTCTGCCCAGAGCTCGCCCTTCAGCGCCACGATTCTTGCGTATGAGCCTTCGAAGGCACCCGCGCCAAGATAGGTCCCGGTCAGCGCTTCGTATTCCGGAGGCACGGTAAAACTGCGCGGACCGGAGTACTTGGAATTGGTGTACCAGCCGCTGCCGTACATGAGGTCGACAACCGGCCCGGGCTTGTCTTTGTCCTTTGCGCTGTCGTTCTTGGCGCGACCAAACCCGAAGGAGTGGCGAGCCAGTTGCCCATCGGTGGCAACGAAGGAGTCGCCGCTGTCGTGTTGCAGCGAAATACGCTGGCCCGCCACCGTCGCGAACAGCGCGCCGTCGCCCGTAATCTCGATGGACTTTCCATCGGCCGAAGAATACACGCCGACGTAGTCCGCCGAGTTCTTGACGACCTTCGGGTCCTCGATCACAAGTGGCGCGGGAGCGGGCTTATTAGCCGCAGAGGCTCCCATCAACTTCACGGCGTACTGCGCCACGGGAGTAGGACGATATCCCTGCTGGGCGTTGATCGACGCGAAGGCGCCGACTCCGGCATCGAGGTCGAGGTTGATGGCCGACATAAACGACGCCATGCCGCCGGTGTGCCGGAGAATGGTGTGCCCATCGAGGGTCTCGACCGCGATTCCGTAGGCGTAGCTGGCGTCCTTGCCGAACTCCGTCGCCTTGATCCACGGCTTCGACATGAGCGCGAAACTGTCGGCCGTAACGATGCGCGCATTGGGCGCCTGTCCGCGGTTGAGCAGCATCTGCATGTAGACCGTCATGTCGCCGGGCGTAGAAGCGATGCTGCCGGCGGCATCGTCGAACTGCAGGTTGGCGGCGGGTGCGAGTCGGCCGAAACGCGGATAGGGGCGGTCCTCGAAGTACGGCACCCAACTCTCCGCGGTACGCGGGCGGATGTCGTTGGTGATGACGGGAGCTGTGGCGCGCATTCCCAGCGGATTGAGTATTCGGGCCTTCAGCGCGGCCGGCCAGGTGCGCCCGTCGAGCGCCTGAATCAGGTTTCCCAGAATATCGAAGCCGAGGTTGCAATAGTAAAAGCGCTCGCCCGGCTTCCATGCCTGGCGATAGCGGGTGGCCGGGTCGGAGGGAATCAGCTGCAATCCATTCGGCAGGCCGGAGGAGTGAGTCAGCAGGTCGTGCGCCGAGACCGGCCCGTAGCTGGTGACGATCGGCAGCCAAGGGAGGTAGTCAAGCACCGGCTTGTGAAGATCGAGCTTGCCCTCTTCGCGCAGTTGCAGCAGCACCAGCGCGACGAATGACTTGGTGATGGAGCCGATATGAAACAACATGTTCGGCTCAACCGTCTGCTTCATGCCGGGATTGCTGAATCCAAAACTCGCCACCCGAACGGTGCCGGCGCGGTTGGCCGTGCCCAGTGTGAGTCCGGGCGAGTTCATCGCCTTCATGTAGGACTCGATGAATGTATCGAGCGCCTGATCTACCGGGGCGCGAGCGGCACGGTCCGTTTGGGACTGTGCCGCTTCGACGACAAGGAATGATCCCGCAGTTAGGGCGGCCGCCGTTCGAGCAGAGGCAGAAAGGAAGTTGCGACGCGTTACGATGGGCATAGGATTCGAATTAGTGTAGACGAAGGTACCAAATCGCAGTTCGAAAACGCACCAGAACTTTGAGATGGCAAAGAGCGATCCGATCGAGCGTTCACTGGATAGGCTGGGCGAATTGCGCCACGCCGACGCGCCGGAAACAGTGACACAAGAAGTTCGCGAGTTCCTGCGCAATCGCAGCAACCTGGTTGTCGCTAAGGCTGCCAAGGTCGCCCGGGAGCTGCAGATCAGGGCGCTGGTTCCTGACATGGTGGCGGCGTTCAACAAGCTCATGGCCGACCCGCCACGGCTCGACAAACGCTGCGCCGCGACCACCGAAATTGTGAGTGCGCTGTTTGAGCTGAACTACGACGATCCTGCTCCTTATTTAGCCGGGCTCAAGCACGTCCAGATGGAAGCGTCGTTCGGCCCGCCGGTCGACGAAGCCGCGAAGCTGCGCGCGGTCAGTGCCCAGGGACTGGTTCGAACCCGCCGTCCTGACGCGTTAACCGAAGTCATGCAGTTGCTGGTCGACCCTGAACCTGCCGCCAGGATCGGCGCCGTTCGGGCCTTGGCCGTGAACGGAGGAGAAGCTGGCATCTTGCTGCTCCGCTTGAAGGTGTTGACTGGTGACGCCGAGCCGGCGGTGCTAGGCGAATGTTTCGCCGGGCTGCTCGAGGCATCCTCGGCTAAGTCTGTGCCGTTCGTCGCGAAGTACATCGACTCCGAAGACGGTGACGTAGCCCAGGCCGCGATGCTGGCGCTCGGCGAATCGCGTCTGCCAGTAGCCTACGAAGTCCTGCGAGAGAAATGGTCGAGAACGGTGGGGATGCCGGGCAAGAAAATCCTGTTGGCGGCGATAGCGGCATCGAAACTCGACGCGGCGATCGCGTTCCTCACTTCGCTCATCGAGACCGAGAGCATACCCACAGCTACGGCTGCGGTCGAAGCCCTCTCCATTTACAACCGGAATGAACGCGTCAGAAAGTCCGTGAACGACGCCGTCGCGGCGCGGGGGAACGAAACGCTGGTCGCCAATTTCAAACGTGATTTCGCATAGGACGTCCCATTGACTTAGCGTAGGTCGCGGCGGCGGGCGAACATCGATGCGCCGAGCGCCCCACCGGCGGCGCTGAAGATCACGAAAACCACCGCCATGATCACCAGGATCAGAACGAAAAACGTGGCGAGCCCCTGCGGAGTGTTCAGGTTTCCCACGAATTGCCGCATGATCTCCTGCGCCCGGGGATCGGGGTTGGCGGCCATAGACTTGTCGATCTGCGCCTGCATGGCGCTGCGGAATTCCTGGCTGTTGGCGGCAAAGCTCAGCACGCTCCAGATGGTGGTGGCTACATATCCGACTGCGCCGGCAGCCGCGCCAATGCGCATGCCTACGCCTGGCGTGACTAAGGCTCCTGGCACCCTGCGCTGATAAAGCCAGACGGCCAGGGCACCTGCACCCAGCAGCCACAGACAGCAGCCAAAGCCCACGATAGGAATCGCCGTGAGCACAGCAGCGCCGAGGCCGGAAAGAAGCGCTCCCTTCCACGCCAGCTCCCACTGAATGGCCGCGACTTGCGGAGTGTACGCCGTGGGGCCAGGAGCCCAGGGGGACGGGGCAGCTACGCGTGGCGCTTCGTCAGAACCCGCGGACGCCACTTGCGTTGTGTCTTCCTCAGGCGAGGCGACACGGATCTGAGGAGCGCCGCAGTGCGGACAGAAGGGCACGGTCTCGTCGATCGAAGTCGCGCACTTGTAGCAGGGATGCTCCACGAGATTCGACGTTAGCAGTAGTTGCGCGGCGCGCGCAACCGGAACAACCGCCTGTGGCCAGCCGGTCAGCAGAGACCGCCAGGGTTCTACTGGCGAAATCTAGCTGCCGACTACCGCACGCACGGCCGCAGGCACGACAGCCTTCACGATTTCGGGCACGACCAGCGAGGCTATCCACCCAGCACACAGAACAACGGGCAGCGCCAGGGTCAGTCCCAGCCAATGCCGCTCGACGAATTCGAGTGTTGCGGCGAACTTATCCATTCTCCTTACGCTGGCCCAGTTCCTACAGCGTGCTTTCCTTGCCGTGAATCTGGATGAAAACAGTACCGAAGCGAGTGCCGTCCCCATCGGGACGGACCGCCACCAGGTGCTGGTTGTTGCGCGTGCCGACCTTCAATTCCCAACCGTCGCCCTTGGAGTTTCCGCAGGTAAGCTTCTGGTCGCCGTCGTCCTTGCCGAGGTGCACATCGGCATCATCGTTCCCGCTGGTGCCGCGGCACTCCAGCACACTGCCCCACTTCTTCAGCTTGTCGAGATAAAACGCCTTCACCTTCTCGGGCGAGTCAGGGGTGTTGTATTCGGCGGCAATGACCTTGAGGCCGAACCCCATGGCCCCGATGTTGACGTTGGCGCGGTGCTTGTCGCCGTTCTCCTCGGGCCGCGGTGTCGCGCCCGGGTACACGGGAATTCCGTTGTCCGTCGCAGCCTCGCTGGTGTCGACCTTGAGATCGGCAAGTGGAGTCTGGATGTCAACCTTCTTGGCGTCCTTGTCCTTGTCGTCGACGTGGACTGTGCAGGCCGCGAGCAACATCGCCAGGGCCGCGGCCGCAAGCGCTGTTGCGATTGTGCGTATGAGGGTTTTCATTCCGATCCTCCCCTAAAACGTAGTGCGGGGCTGTTCAAACCCGCGCCGCGCTGGGCGATGTTGGGGATGGTTACCGGCATGTGGCCGGGCATGGGAATCTCGCCAAACATCGCCTCGACCGCGCTGATCTCGGACACATGCATGTTGGAAAAGGTGCATAAGTACGTTTGTATCTCGGGAAACTGGGAAACCACATACGGGCTTCCCATGGCCACTACCGCCGTCTTGCCGGCGGCGGCCTGTAAAACGTTGTGCAGCAGTCCAGCCGACGAACTCTGCACTGCTACGCTGTTGCCATCGCCAGGAACTCCGGGCACGATTTTGGCCGAGACCGGAACTTCGTAAATCGCGACGATGACTTTCTGCGCCTTGTCCACCGCACTCATCACGGTCTGACTCATGCCAACCGCGGTTCGAACGTCAACGTACATGACGCGCGCATCGGGAATCCGTCGCCTCACCTGCTCGTCCAGCAGGCGCCCCATATCGGAGCGGCTGTCGTCGGTGAAAATCAGCACCAGGACGCGCCCTCGCGTGTCCTCTGCAGAGTGATACGCAGCGGGAGGCTGGTTGGTTCCAAGGCGCGTCTGCTGTAACGGCAGCACCTGTTTGTTGTCACGCACCAGGGTGACCGCGCTGTCGGCTACTTCTTGCGCGGCCAGCGGGCTTTCAGGCTTGGCGACCATCTGGTTGACCGCATTGATATCGACCAGTCGCGCCTTGTCCAGGCCAACCGAGGCCTTGGCGCGCAGGATTTTGAGCACCGACTCGTCGATGCGAGCCTGGGAAATCTCGCCACTCTGCACGGCGTGCAGGACTCCGTTGTAAGCCGCATCGAGATCGGCTGGAAGAAGCAGTACATCGTTGCCGGCCTTCACGGCTTCGACAGCCGCGCGAGCGGAAGCGGCGGCGCCACCTTCGGGAAACAGCTTCATCAAGCCATCCATTACCAGCGCGTCGGTGACGACGAGGCCGGCGAAGCCCATCTTCTGCTTGAGCAGTCCCGTAATGATTGCTGGGGAGATGGAAGCCACGTGTTTGGCGTCCGGATCGAGCGCGGGCACCGCGACGTGGGCCACCAGCACGGCGTCCACTCCCGCCTTGATCGCAGCCTGGAATGGCGGCAGCTCAATGGAGTCGAGGTGCTGCTGGTCACCTTTGACCAGTGGAACCGTTAGATGCGAGTCAGTGTCGGTGTCGCCGTGTCCCGGAAAGTGCTTGGCGGTGGTCAACATCCCATACTCATGCGCGCCCTCGATGTAAGCGGCCGCCATCTGGCCGACCTGCGTCGGGTCCTCCCCAAACGAGCGCGTATTGATGACCGGGTTGTCGGGATTCGAGTTCACATCGGTGTCGGGGAACCAGTTCCAATGCACGCCGATGGCGCGCGCTTCCATGGCGGTGATGCGCCCGGACTGGCGGGCGTAGTCGAGGTTAGCGGCCGCGCCAAAGGCCATCGCGTGAGGGAACCCAGTGACCTCGTTCAACCGCATGCCCAGTCCGCGTTCGAAATCGGCGGCAAACATAAGCGGAAACTCCGAGTCGCTCTGCAATTGGTTAGTCACCATCGCGGCCTCGAGCGGTTCATTCTTGTACAGGAAGCCGTCCTCGTATTCGACAGTAAGGCCGAAGCCGCCGAGATGATACTTGCGCATGGTGTTGCGCAGGTGGATGTGCTCCGGGCTGTTCACATTGAGGAACTCGGCGCGCGACCAGATCATGAACATCTGGCCGACCTTCTGCTCGAGCGTCATCTTCTTCAGCGATTTCTGCGCCCACTTCTCTCCGGCTTTATCGAGATGGACCGGGCCTGGCTTCTGAAAGACGGGCTTCGCGGCGCCGAATACGGACAGCGAAGAGCCTGAACAAATTGCCAGCAGAACGAGTAGGCGGCGGAGCTTCACGCAGAGACGATAGCACGTAGGGAAGAGGGGCGTCAGACCGGGCATGTCAGACAGAAGGTATGTTAAACGGAAGCTGTTAGACCGACGACGGCGCACGCAGCTCGGACGCAACCATCGTAGTTGCCTGCTCCTCGATGCTTGCATCGTCCCCGAAGCCCTCAAGCCACTTGACGTCCGGCTCGCGTCGGAACCACGTCATCTGGCGCTTGGCGTAATTGCGGTGCCCCTGCTGAGCGGCTGCTACGGCTTTCGGAAGCGAAAGCTCTCCGCGTAGATGTTGCAACACGTGCTCGTAGCCAAGCGCGTGGATCGCTGCAACGTCGGGCGTATGTCCGAATCGTTGCAGCAAAGATTGTGTTTCCGCGACCAGGCCGTCCTCAAA
>Ga0074045_10002861_pt1 | contig 15769 bp, 9 predicted proteins | sample BogForMeECP23OM2_FD_94442 | JGI IMG/M metagenome (GOLD analysis project Ga0074045, IMG submission 94442) | Bog forest soil microbial communities from Calvert Island, British Columbia, Canada - Bog Forest MetaG ECP23OM2 | ecosystem: Environmental > Terrestrial > Soil > Wetlands ...
GAAATTGGATACCTTCTATACTGATCTCTTATGCGTCGGAGCGGGCCTGGCAGGCGAGCGTGTAGCGGTGGCGGCGGCCTCAGCGGGCTTTGAGACCATTTGCCTCAGTATTGTTCCGCCGAGGCGTTCCCACTCTTCCGCCGCTCAGGGCGGCATGCAGGCTTCTCTGGGAAACTGCTGCATGGGCGAGGGGGACTGCCCGGACGTCCATTTTGCCGATACTGTTAAAGGGTCCGACTGGGGATGCGATCAGGAAGTCGCGCGTCTTTTCGTGGAGACTGCGCCGATTGCCGTTCGAGAAATGGCATTTTGGGGCATTCCGTGGAACCGAGTAGTTCCTGGAAAAGGCATCTACTATAAAGCCGGAAAACAATACGACAAGGTTGAGAAGGGAGAGAAAGAGGGCACAATAACCGCGCGCGATTTCGGCGGGACTGCTAAATGGCGTACCTGTTACACATCGGACGGGACCGGCCATACTCTTCTTTTTACGATGGACAATGAAGTCGTTCGCCTGGGTGTAACCGTCCACGACAGGGTCGAAGCATTGGCCCTGATCCATGACGGCACGACCTGCATAGGCGTAGTGGCCCGCTGCCTGAAGACAGGCAAGCTGAGGACATATCTGGCCAAGGCGACGCTGATTGCCACAGGCGGCTACGGCAAGCTTTACCGGGAAAGCACCAATGCGGTAATCTGCTGGGGTGACGGCGCCGCAATCTCGCTGGACACCGGCCTTGTCCCCATAGGGAACCCGGAGGCTGTGCAGTTCCACCCCACGGGAATCGTGCCCACCAACATCCTGGTAACCGAGGGCTGCCGCGGTGACGGTGGAACGCTCAAAGACGTCAATGAAGAGAGATTCATGCAAATTTACGAGCCCGGCAAACAGGAACTTGCCTCGCGCGACGTGGTTTCCCGCTGGATGTTCCATCACATGCGGATCGGGAAAGGGGTGCCGAGCCCGTACGGCCCACACTTGTGGCTGGACATCCGCCATTTGGGGGCGCAGCACATCAAGACCAAGCTCCGCGAGGTCGAAGAAATCTGCAATGAGTTTCTCGACGTTGACCCGATTACCCAGTTGATCCCTGTTCGTCCGTGCCAGCATTACAGCATGGGCGGGGTACGCACGAATAAGGATGGCGCCGCTTACGGCCTCAAGGGCCTTTATTCGGCAGGCGAGGCTGCGTGCTGGGATATGCACGGGTTTAACCGCCTCGGTGGAAACTCACTGGCCGAGACCATTGTGGCCGGAAGGATCGTGGGCGAAAAGATAGTGGAATTCCTTCAGGGCTACCAGGGGGATTTCAAAACCGCTGTTGTCCAGGATGCAGTTAAGAAGCAGCAGCTAAGGATCGACAGTCTGATTCACGGGAATGGAAAAGAAAACGCTTACGACCTGCGTGCAGCGATAGGCGATGCGCTCATGGACGGAGTAGGTATTTTCCGCAAGCAGGAGGATCTCAAGGCTGCCGTCGATAAACTGCAGGCGATCTCTGAGCGTACGAAAAAGCTCGGCCTTCGATCCTCTGCTGTGGCAGGCCCCAATCCTGAACTGGGAGTGGCCTTGAAAGTGCCCGGAATGGTCCGGCTTGCACTGTGTATTGCCTACGGCGCGCTGATGAGAACCGAGAGCCGTGGAGCGCACGCACGCGAAGACTACCCGGAACGCAATGACAGAGACTGGTTGAAGCGTACTCTGGCCTACTGGAAGAGTGAAAAAGACACGCTGCCGACCCTGGAATACGAGAAGCCTTCAGAGGTCTGGGAGCTTCCGCCGGGTGAGAGAGGGTACGGTTCTACAAAGATAATTTGCACCGAAGACCCCGAGATCTGCATTCAAAAGCCGGAAACCAACTAGCATAAGCGAGAGGTGTTTTGATGGGAAGGACTCTAAAGTTCAACATATTCAGATTTAACCCGGAGGACCCGGCTTCGGTTCCGCACATGGATGCGTATTATCTCGAGGAAACCGAGGCCATGACTCTTTTCATTGCTCTTAACCGCATCAGGGAAGAACAGGACCCAACCCTCATGTTCGATTTCATGTGCAGGGCCGGCATCTGCGGCTCATGCGCCGTGATGATAAACGGGCGGCCAGACCTTGCATGCCATACCAAGACCAAGAAGCTGCCCAGCGAGATCACGCTGATGCCGATGCCTGTATTCAAGCTGATCGGGGACCTCTCGGTGGACACGGGCACCTGGTTCCGCGGGATGAACGAGAAGGTGCAGTCGTGGGTCCATACCGATAAGGTATTCAAGCCAAACGAGGAAGAAGAGCGGATGGACAACGCGCTCGCCGAGGAGATTTACGAACTCGAGCGATGTATCGAATGCGGCTGCTGTGTGGCGGCCTGCGGAAAGGCGAACATGCTGCCCGATGGCTTCATGGGAGCGACCGCCTTCAACCGGGTTGCCCGGTTCATGATGGACCCGCGCGACGAGAGAAGCAACGATGAGTATTTCGAGGTAGTGGGAAACGACGACGGAATCTTCGGCTGCCTCGGGCTTCTCGGATGCGAGGACATGTGTCCGAAGGAAATCCCGCTCCAGGATCAGCTAGGCATGCTTCGCCGCAAGATGGGCTTCTCCCAGGTGAAGCATCTTTTCCAGAGGGGCGGAGCAAAGAAGTAGACGGCCTGAAGGGAAATACCCGGCGTAGTTGCCGGCCATTCTGTATATCCGGACAAATGCGGGATGGCGTCAGCCATCCCGCTCAAGCCCCACCTTGTAACTGGACTTCCTGAAGAATTGCCCGTTAAGCCTGCGCGGTTACTTCGCATCCACTGACCGCCGCTCCAATTCTCAACGTAAGAGACAGGAATAGACAGAAAAAATGTATTGAGTTGAAAACGAATTTCAGTAAGGATATCAATAAAGATATAAATCGGGTACAGATCGAGTCGTCCCTGTGTTGACCCGATCACCTCTCATACGGACCCCCTGTTTGGGTTCATAATTAGACCCCATGCCGATTCAAATCGGCAGGGGGTCTTTTGGTAAGACAGCTCAAAGCGCCTGGTGCGGGCCTATCTGGCCGGAAGCGTCTGGAGCATTCTCGAAACTTGAATATCGATTGCACGCGGGACGTCATAGGGCGGAACATGCGCCATGTCCACCACGACGCTTTTAGACGAGACAGTCTGGTCACGGAAACTCTGGGTCTGGATATCGATCCTGATCATGGGAGTGTCCGCTGGAGCGGCCAGCCCAAGGAATCCGCCGCCCGCGGCTCCGGCAATCGTCCCGGTAACCGGAGCGTGGGCTATCGCACCGATGAGCGCACCTGTTGCAGCGCCGAGAATCGCCCCGCCTAAAAGGTGTTCGGCCCTTAAGTCCGGGTTGTCCCGGGCTTCCGTAGTGAGCGCAATATCAAGCGAAAAATCAGCCTCCCTTTCCCTTCTTACCTGGTCGTATCCTTTCTCATAAAGGGCCCGATGAGCTTGAGGAAAACGTACTCCGAAAGGGGTGCGGTTTTCGACGTGCATTATATAGAAACGATCCTGCGGGCCGACGGTCAGATAATTGGCTTCATTTCCGGTTGGGGTCTGGTTATTCTCGGCAGGGGGTGTGTTAACGGTGTAGTAAGAGCCGTAAGGTGTTGTGGCACAACCGCCGAGGAGGGCCACTGCAAATCCGATTGTGAGAATCTTCGATGACCATTCCCATGTTTTCATGCGTTACTCCTCTTTGGATTGAGCAAAAAATCCGCAAAGCATTCAAACCCATCTCAGGAAATAGCAAGTTGGATAAGTATTTTCAACGAGCATTATTAACCGTGCCTCGTTCCTGAGTTGAGGCATGACTCCAGCGCCTCATTTTGCATACTATAGACGCTAAAACAGAGCCTGAAGTCTACATCGAATTGCAAATTATTCTACAGCAAAAGACCCGATCGGGGCAAGCGGTCAAAAGGACCCGGATAAAACTCGCGGCAGGGGCTGATTCGAAAAGTTCATCGGGGGCATGACCCACCCCGGATTTGGTCCCCCGGATCAGGTCCGGGGCAGGCTTGGCAGGCTCTCGCGGAGCGTGGAGTTCCTTTGATGGTTTCGGTGGTGTCCCATGGGTACATGAGTTACTGCTTCGGGCAGCACAGTGCAAGAGGAAGCAGTGCAGCCGCTGTTCATTAAATTCAAGACTCGGTCAGCAGCGTCCGTATTTATCGTCAAACCGACGGATATCGTCTTCTCCCAAGTAACTGCCGGACTGGACCTCGATTAGTTCCAGAGGTATTTTGCCGGGGTTTTCCAGGCGATGCTGCGTGCCCCAGGGAATGTATGTGCTTTGGTCTTCATTGAGCAGCAATTCCTCATTGCCCTTCGTTATGCGGGCGGTTCCCCTTACCACGATCCAGTGTTCCGCCCTGTGGTAATGCATCTGAAGAGAAAGAGAGGCGCCGGGATTTACGGTTATACGTTTTACCTTGAAGCGATCACCGGTATCGATGGACTCGTAAGACCCCCATGGACGGTACGTCCGGGAATGAGAAAACGCCTCCTCTCTCATTTGCTTCTTGAGTCTGGCGACAATCAGCTTAACATCCTGGGAACGTTCGATTGATGAAACCAGCACCGCGTCCTTTGTCTCGACGATGATCTGGTTTTCTATGCCCAGGGCCGCAATGAGCCTGTTTTCCGAATGTATATAGCAGTTGCGAACATCTTCGAGTAAAACATCTCCTGTGACAACGTTGCGGCAGTCGTCTTTTTCGCACACTTCATGAAGTGAAAGCCAGCTCCCAACATCACTCCAGCCCACTGTCAGGGGAATTACGACCGCATGCGGCGTTTTTTCCATAACTGCATAGTCTATGGAAGTATTCGGACATGAGGCAAAGGCGCCCTCTTCAAGGCGAGTGAAGTCCAGGTCCTGCCTGGCCTTTTCATATGACTCGCGGCAGGCACTGAGAATTTCTGGCGCAAGCCGGCCCAGTTCCTCAAGAAAAACAGAGGCCCGGAACATGAACATGCCGCTGTTCCAGTAGTACTCTTTTGAATCCACATAGGAGCATGCTTTTTCATAGTCCGGCTTCTCAAAGAATTCGCGAACCATCCAGGCGTTTCCGTTTGACTGCTCCGGAACACATTCCCCTTTGCGTATGTACCCGTAACCGGTTTCCGGTCTGTCGGGAACGATCCCGAAAGTTATTATTTTGCCATCTGATGTAAGTTCGCTTCCTTTCTGAACAGCCGATGCAAAAATGTGATCTTCCCGGATGAGATGGTCCGCAGGAAGAACAAGCAGGTCGGGGTCTTCGCCGTTTTTCAAAGCGGCCAGCGCGCCCACGGTAATTGCCGGGCAGGTGTTTCGGCCGACAGGTTCAAGTATGATATCGGAATAAGTCATGTTAAGCGCTTGGATCTGTGCTGCCGCCATGAAGCGGTGGCTTTCGTTGCACACAATTATGGGAGGCGCTGTTCCGGCAATTTTCGACAGGCGCATAAGGGTTTTTTGAAACAGGGAGTGTTCTCCTCCCAGAAGCGGCATCAACTGTTTTGGCAGATGCTCTCTTGAAAGAGGCCACAACCTGGATCCCACACCACCGGACAAGATGATGGGCACTATCATTGATGTCTGCCTGTTATTCGAGGTCAAAGATAAGCTTTGCGCGCACACTCCGTTACGTTAAGGAGGAAAACATTACTTCAGGAACTCTTTTGCCCGGCAAATATAACGTTGTTGAAAAATATTTTCCATCTTCGAATGATACTTTCCTTTGAGCCGACCGAAAGATCGTGTATCTTCCTATGCCGGATTGCGAGGTGATTTGTGGATAAAAAGAAGGGTAGCTATGATTAAAACTCTGGCGGTAATGACCAGCGGCGGGGATTCTCCCGGGATGAACGCGGCGGTGCGCGCCGCAGTGCGGCGCGCCCTGGACAGGGACCTTGAGGTATACGGGATATATTACGGGTACGAGGGTCTCCTCCGGGGTGGCGACCAGATAAAGCGTCTTAACTGGCAGGACGTTGACAACGTTCTCCAACATGGAGGGACTTTCCTTGGCACAGCCCGTTCCGAGCAGTTCAAGACCGTGGAGGGCAGGCGGCGCGCAGTGGAGAACATACTGGAGCGCGGCATAGAAGCGCTGGTGGTGATCGGAGGCGACGGTTCCCTTATGGGAGCGCACGTGCTCTCGACCGAATGGCCCGAACACGTCGAAAAGATTCTCGCTGCCCATCCTGACCTCTACCCTGCGGCATCGCAAATTCCGATGCTCCAGGTCGTTGGGCTCCCCGGCTCCATAGATAATGACCTCGGGGGCACCGATATGGCGATAGGCGTTGATTCCGCCTTAAATCACATTGTGCGTGCGATAGACGATCTCTCATCAACGGCTGCTTCCCACCAGCGCACATTCGTCATTGAGACAATGGGGCGAAACTGCGGCTACCTTGCGCTTGCCGGCACTTTGGCGACGGCGGCCTCCTGGGTGCTAATTCCCGAAGAGGAACTCGATCTGCGCTGGCATCAGAGCATGGTTGAGAGTCTCGACAAGGCCCGGAAAATCGGAAGGCCTCATCAGATGGTGGTCGTTGCCGAGGGTGCCAGGCATCCTGACGGACTGCCCATAGGATCCAACGATATACGGACCATACTGGCCGAAAAGCTTGGGACAGAAGTGCGTCTCACCGTGCTTGGGCACGTTCAGCGAGGAGGAGCCCCGACGGCTTTTGACCGAATTCTTTCGACCCGGCTTGGTGTCGCGGCTGTTGACCTTCTTACGGATGAGCCGGATGTTATACACCGGCATATGGTTGGAATAAGAAAAAACAAAGTCGTTTCTACGCCGCTTATCGAAGTGGTCGAAAAGAGCCGGGAGATACGCAGGCGAATCGAAAACGGCGATTTCAAGAAGGCTGTGGAGCTTAGGGGAGAAGCCTTCCAGAGCATGCTCAACCTGGTGAACACCCTGACTCAGATCACTCCCGCTCTGGAAATCGGGGAGCAGGGCAGGGTTGTTGTCATGACAGGCGGGGCCGACTCACCGGGTATGAACGCCGCACTCAGCACAGCTGCTAGATACCTTCTTAATCAGGGCGTCCAGGTGCTCGGGTCAAGGGATGAATTCTATGGCCTCATTCATGGCGACTTCATCGAACTCGACTGGAACGAACTCCTTGGCTGGGTAGGCCATCCAAGTTCGGATATTGGGACTGCCCGGTCCGACCTGATCCTGGGGGACCTCGGCCGAATTGCGGAAAATATCCGAAAATTCAATATAAAGGGAATCATCGCCATCGGAGGATGGGGTACATACCAGCACATTCAGCGGTTTGCCGAAATGCGGTCCAGTTTTCCCGAGTTCGATATCCCTATCATGATCATACCGGCTACGATTGATAATAATCTTCCATGTACCGATTTGTGCATCGGTTCCGATACTGCTCTCAACAACATTGTCGAAGCGGTCGATAAAATTCGCCACACGGCCGGCGCCACAAGGCGTGCGTTCATAGTGGAGGTAATGGGAAAAGAATGTGGATTTCTCGCGCTCATGGGCGCTTTGGCAACGGGCGCCGAGAAGGCTTACCTGCCTGAAACGGGCATAAGCCTTGCCGAATTGAACAAGGACGTCATAGAGCTCAAAGACAGCTTCGAGTGCGGAAAGCGCATGGTCATATACATGCGCAGTGAACAGGCTTCACATTACTACACTACGGATTTTCTGCGAAGGCTGCTCGAAGCGGAAAGCAAAAATGAGTTCGAGGTGCGCAGCGCAGTGCTGGGGCATGTTCAGCGAGGCGGGTTTCCGACGGCGTTCGACAGAATCCTTGCGTGCAGGATTGGTGCCGAAGCCGCAGGCGAGCTCTTGAAAGCGCTGAAAGACAACTCTAACGAAGTGCTTGCATTCGGGTTGAGTGAGGGCACAATCACATCATGCACGTTATCTGAGGCCTTGGATCAAATGGATACCCTGCACGAAAGGCCCAAAGTTCAGTGGTTCATGGAGCTGTGTACCATGGTCCACTCCCTTGCCAAGAGCAGGCCGTGGTGTGAAGATCGGCTGGAAATCGTAGAAAGTCTCTAAAATGATGCGGGCGGCTGAATCTCTTCCAGCCGCCCGCTTAGGATGCACGGGATTGGTGTTCGCTGCCGCCGGCTTGTTCCGGCAGCCTTGAACGAATTATTGCAGCACCACAGTGCTCACGGCATGTACAGGCCTATGCAGCCATGGACTCCTCGGCCTCCGGCGCCTCAATGGGTGCCGCGTCTCTCTCAGCGGTAATCACCCACTTGCCCGGCCTGAAGAAATAGAATGCAAGAGCCAGCACGGGGAAAGCGACAAAAATTCCGATTATCGGGAGAAACGTCAGTCCCAGCGCGATCAGGATCAACCCAACTATAGAAAGGGCCGTTCCGATGATCATGCATGCCACCCTTTCAGCCATTGTAACCTTTGTTTTCATCACTATCCCCTTTACTGTTTTCCGACTTTTGCAAATATTGTTTGCTTCGCCCACCTGAAGAGGCAAGTATCATGCCAGTTGGGAGTGTGATCAGTTAAGTAATTGGATTAACAGGATAAAATGTGGAGGGAAGATGAGAGCGTTGGCTCAAGCTGCGGCTCTGAAACTGTCTCAGGACTGGACAGGTTGGCCTTCGGCCAGTTAAATTAACAATTTCAAATGGTTATATGTCCCATAACAGGACATCTGTCCGACCGCACCAATTCTGCGATTAGAAAAAGGGCTGGAAGTCAGCTATTTAATATCGAACTGTTCGAGTTTTCTGTAGAGCGTGCTGCGACTGATTCTGAGGCGCCTTGCGGCCATTATTTTATTGCCCCGGCACTCCTGCAGGACCTTCATCACGTGGGTGCGCTCCACATGATCCAGCCCGTCAGTCGAAGGGCGTGAGGGTTTTCGGTATCCATGCAGATAAGCCGGAAGGTCGGCAGCCTTTATACCGTCGGTTCCGGACAGGATGAAGGCGTGCTCGATCGCGTTTTCGAGTTCCCGGATATTTCCAGGCCAATTGTGGTTAAAAAGGACCTGCATAGCATCGGGGCGAATCTTTTTCTTTGCCGACCCGCCGCTCAGGCGCTCCAGAAAGTGGGAAACAAGCAAGGGCAGATCCGTGAGCCTCTCGCGAAGAGGGGGCATTATGATGGGGATCACGTGGAGACGGTAATAGAGGTCTTCACGAAAAGTTCCCTGTTCGATTGCTTCGCGCAGGTTGCGGGCCGTGGCCGCAATTACACGAACGTCAACCCTGGTGACGGTCTCGCTGCCCAGCCTGTGGAATTCTCTGAACTGGAGCGCCCGAAGGAGCTTCACCTGCGAGGGCAACGGGATATCGCCTACTTCATCCAGAAACAGGGTACCTCCCTGGGCGAGTTCGAACAAACCTTTGCGGGCGTGAACGGCGCCTGTGAATGCACCCTTTTCGTGGCCGAACATCTCGGCCTCCAGCAGCGTCTGCGGATAGGCGGCGCAATCGAGCACGATGAAGGGACCCGAGCTTCGCGAACTAAGCTCATGTACGCGCCTGGCGGCCAGTTCCTTTCCGGTGCCGCTCTCACCGAGTACCAGGACAGTAGCGTCTGATACGGCCACGTTGGAGATGAGGTTAAATATGCGGCGCATCTTTTCGTGTCTGCCGATCATATTTCCGAATTTTTCCTTCTCCACGATCTGCCTTAGATTGATGATTTCCTCTTCCTGCACGACTGCGCGGCGGAGTGCTCCAGCAACCAGAGAAAGCAGCAGTCCGGCAAATTTCAGGTCCTCCTCTTCCTTTTCGCCGGGAGCAACGACCAATGCGGCCCCAACGGGGTCTGCTTCCTCCGTGTCGATCGGAAGCATTGCAACGCTCTCCCGGTCTCCGGCCTCGACAGGCAATTGCATTTTTTCAAGCTCCTGCGAAGTCAGAAGCCGCTGACTACCTCTCAGTCCCTTTATCATTTCGGCAACCAGGGCCGAACCCTTTGCCTGCCTCGAATTGGAATGGCCTCCTATAAGTCCGTCTCTTATGGTGTTAAGAACCATAATCTGTGGGCACTTGAGGCCCGTGGTGGACTCGATTTTTTCTCGCAAAAATTCGGACATTTTCCCGTAAGTCGGAATCTCTCCGGCCTGTTTACCTATTTTGAGCAGTACCTCGAGGCGGCGGCACTGATGGGACAGATCTGCCGTGGCCTTCTCCACCCTGGACTCCAACTCTTGAGCATGATCTCTAATTTTTCTTTTGAGCTCTATTTTTTCTTCAGCCCTTTGGAGGGCAATTTCGAGGGCCTCCCTCCGAATGGGCTTGTTAATGAAGTCGGAAGCAGAATTGCGAAGAGAACGGACAGCGAGTTCCATGTCTCCATGCCCGGTGATAACGATCATTTCCACTTCCGTACTGATTTCTCTGAGATGCCTAAGGACTTCGATTCCGTCCATTCCGGGCATTCTGACGTCTGTGATGACCAGCGGAGGACGTTCGTTTCGAAAAATCTCCAGCCCCTCTTCTCCGCTCCCGGCCGTAAGAACAGAGTAACCATAAACGCCCAGCAGCCGCCGAAGCATCTTGAGCGTGGACGGCTCGTCGTCAATCACAAGCAGTTTTTTACCTGGTTCGGTCTGGTTCATCGATCATTCCCGCGGCGCCTCAGGAAAGCTCACTATGAAAGTGGCCCCCGTCCCTTCACCTGTTGTTAAATCGATAGTGCCCTTGTAATCCCGAACGATCCCGTAGCTGATGGAAAGTCCGAGCCCGGTGCCTTTCCCGGTCTCTTTGGTTGTAAAGAAAGGTTCGAAGAGCCTTCCCCTGATCGACACGGGTATGCCGGGACCTGTATCGCTCACGGTGGCCGTCACACGACCCTGTTCCGAAAAAGACCTGACGGTCAACACATTCGGTCCGTCATGCCCGCCTGCTTTTCGGTCCAGCATGGCGTCGCGGGCATTATTCACCAGGTTGACAAAAACCTGCTCTAGCCGGTTCTCATCAGCCATAATTGGGGGCAGGTTTTCGTCGAGGTCGAGCTTCACCTCGATACCGTACACCCTCAGTTGCTGCCCCAGGATCGTAAAAACTCCGCGAATGGACCCGTTAATATCTACCCGATGGGCCACCACTTCACTTTTACGTCCGAACTGGCGGAGGTGGTTTATTATTCCTGCCGCCCGATCTACTTCCCGGCTTATGTCGTCTGCCAACTCGTCAAGGTCTTCCCTGGCGACCGGCTGCCCATTTTCGGTCATCTTCAACAGGTATTCGCTTCCGAGCTTGATTGCGTTCAAGGGCTGGTTGAGCTCGTGTGCGACGCCGGTGGCCATTTCCCCAAGGGTGGCCATCTTCCCGGCCTGGATAAGCTGGGTTTCGGCTTCGATAAAATCCGAGATATCTGCAGTTGTCACAACCAGATCGGATTTCCCCGCATGAGTGTCGGGACAAAAATAAATGTTGACCCAAAGCGGGCCGCCCTCACGTTTCTGATGGCGTATCTTCGGAATCAGGGAGCAAGTGCTTGCATTTCCGGATTTGCGGAAGGCCGCGCGGATTTCTTCGCGGTGCTGCTCGAACATCAGGTCCGTAAACCGCATGCCTATCAGCCGTTCTTTTTCGAGTCCGTAGATATCGGCGGCACGGTCGTTTGCGTCCTGTATGAGACAGGTTTTGGCGGAAACTATGAAAACCGGGTGGGGACCGCTGTTGAAAAGCCAGCGGTAGCGATTCTCCGAGTTCCTGAGTTCTTGCTCGGAAGTGCTCAGCCGGCTGGTCATATGATTGAAGGTATCCGCAAGCTGGACGATCTCGTCTCCTGCCGTTTCCGTGTAAACAGGGCAGCTTTCGCAGATTTCCATCTTTTCCGGAAAGTTCGGGGGACCCTCGCCAACGCAGCAAGTACCGTCGATAAACCAGCACCGCAGTTTTTGGCTGCCGTAGGCCGGGCAGCCATATTTGGTGCATTCGAGCATTTCGTTGCATTGTATGCGATTGCCGAGCGCCAGGCGTTTGTCGAGATTGCCAAGGCTGATTTCCCGGGCAAATGCAGTGAGCGTCTGGACAGGCCTGGTTATGATTCGGGATAGATATAATCCGAAGAGCAGGCCTCCAAGCATTACAAATCCAATAAACAGCAGATTATAGATTCTCAACTCAAGAACGAGTCTGTCTATATACTGCGGATGCAGTCCCACTTTAATGGCGCCGATCTGATGAAGTCCTTCGAAAACGGGCAGCAGGATTTGGCTCTTACCCAGGGGTCTTGTAAGAAAGGACCACCACTCTGCCTGTGGCGGCTTCAACGCCGCAGAACCTTTATCGGCATAGAGCGCCTCCGGGGGCATAGTGTCCAGGAAGGTGTGCGCCAGGACTTCCCCGTTTTCGTCAGTAACAACAACATAGGAGATGTTCTTATCGATCGACTTCTCTTCGAAAATGATGGCTGTCAGTCGAACCCGGTCCCGCTGCAGGATGGAGGCGCGTGCATTCTCGGCCAGCCTCTGAGCGGTGTTCTGGCCCCGGAATTCTATTTCACGCACCAGGTATGGGAAGACTACTATCCGGATAAGGAGCCCCATGGTCCCGCCAATGAAGATCACCATGGCGAGAATGAGGACCAGTAATTTGCTCCTGAAGCTCAGCCTCTGAAACAGTCTCATGGCTACAGCATCTTCCGTTGCAACGCCCGGCTTGAGGCCGGCCGGGCGAAAAAGGCCATCTTCATGGCGCTTTCAGCCAGCCCTTCGGGCAGTAACCCACTTACTTCCAAGATAGACCATAAGGCATATTTATAGTTTATAGTAAGAAATGACATAGATGTAATAAACATCCACGCCAGTCGACAGGCCTGTGTCATATGCCGCTCCTAAAGGCGTGGGGCGGAAAACCAATTCAATAATGCCAAAATCAAAGACCCTGCTAAATCTTCCAGCCGTGAACCTAAAGCCAGCACAAACGCTTCGCGGCATCATTTATTTGCGTGCCATCCAACACGGGGCAACTCACACTGGCTTACAGGGCTAAAGGAGTCCGGTGATGAATGGACGCAAATAAATCATGCAAGGCGCCAGCAACGACTATCAATCGCAGTGGGCTACATGCGAGGCGCCTTCAAATCAGGGGCGCGCAGCCGGCTTGCAACGTTGGCCGACCGCCGGGCCGGCGTTCGTTCGGTCAAGTTCCGACCAGTCTGTCACCAGGGCGAGCCTTCCGTTACGCACCGCTGTGAGGTAAACATCGTGCAGACCCTGGTGGTCAAGCTTCCCAAAATTAATATTTGAGCCAATTCCCGGAGAGTAGAAATCCATCTCCTCAATGGCTTCGATGTACTTTTCCCTGGTTACCTCGCGACCTGTTTGCCTCAGGGCCTGGACGAGGACCTTGGCATTAACGAACCCCTCGAATCCCACGAAACCGGGTGTCTCTCCGGGGAAATAGCGCTCAAGCAGAATGCCGTACTCCTGTGCCGCCGGGAGCAGAGCGGTCTCCCACGGGGGCGGCACCACCTGCGTAATGATCACACCTTCCACGTCCGAACCAAGCCTTTTGACCAGTTCCTCGGCACCCACAAACGATACGTTATGGAAAAGCCGCCCCACCCGGTTTTGCTTTGCGAGCATGATGAATCTGGCGCAAGGTTCGTATGTGCCAATCATGACGACCGCCTGCGGATGGGTCGAGCGAATCTGTTCGAGCGCCTGCTCGATTTCAGTGGCGCCCGGTTGATAACTGCCGGCGGCAACCGGTTCAAGACCATACTGGCTCAAAGCCAGCTTAGTACCCGTGAGGCCGTCATGCCCGTACTCGTCATCCTGATAGAAAACGGCGATTTTCGTGAACCCGCTGCGCTTTACCATATTATCAATGACATCTCTGATTTCCTGGTGATAGGAGGCCCTGATGTTCACCACGTATCTCTGGAATGGTTCGCGAAGAGCTGTGGCGCCGCTAAAGACTCCGATCAACGGAATTTTCGCCTCCTGAATCATCGGTAAAACCTTGAGCGCAGTGGGTGTCCCGACGTAGCACGTGAGAGCGAATACTTTGTCTTCGTCTATGAGCCGCCGGGTGTTGTGCTCACAGCGGTCCGGCTCGCAGGCGTCGTCGTAGCTGATCAGTCTGATTCGGCGGCCGTGGACCCCGCCTTTGTCGTTGACGTGGTTCAGGTATGCCAGGGCGCCCCGGATCGTCTGGGTCCCCAAACAGGAAGCATGCCCGCTCAGTGCCAGCGAGGAGCCGAAGACAATTTCGGTGTGAGTGACGCCGGGAACGGAGCGCTCTTTTTTGATCTGCTCCCAGTTTGTGATCAGCGCCGGTTTGCCGTCCCTTATCTGTGTAAAATAAACGTACCTGAGACCCTGGTGGTCGGTCGGACTGTAATCCAGGGGATTGGCTATCTGAAGTGAAAATTGACGAATTCCTTCAATCGAATCGATCAACCCTTCCCTTGTAAGGTCGGTGCCTGCACGCTTCAGACCTTCCACGAGCACGATCGCATTAAGAAATCCTTCGAACCCTATGAAAGAAGGCTTTTCTTCGGGGAAATAGCGCGAAAGGAGCCGGGTGTACTCGCCTGCGGCCGGAAGAAGTACGGTCTCCCAGGGCGGCGGAACCACCTGGGTTACTATTATACCCTCTGCTTCAGGCCCCAGTAATTTTGCCAGTTCCTCTGTGCCAACAAAAGATACCGCATGGAAGATCATTGCGTTTTTGCGCTGTTTTGCAAGCCTGACGAACTTCGCGCACGGAGCATAGGTCCCGATCATGACCACAGCTTCGGCGTCCGAACCACAGATCAGATCTACCCCCTCCTCCACGTCCATGCTTCCGCGGATATAGGAAGCTTTGGCTACCGGTTTCAACCCGTGTTTCTGGAGGGCGATCTCCGTACCGGTAAGGCCGTCGAATCCGAATTCATCATATTGGTAGAAAATCGCCACACGGCTTATACCCAGATCCACGACGAAGTGGCGGATCAGTTGACCTGTTTCTTCGTAATATGAAGCCCTGATGTTTATGATGTAGCGCTGAAACGGTTCACGCAGCACCCTGGCGCCTGAGAAGATCCCAACCAGTGGAATTCCGGCCTCCTGGACCATGGGCACGACCTTTGCCGCCGTCGGGGTCCCCACATAAGAGGTCAGGGCAAATACCCTGTCTTCGGTGATCAGCTTCTGAGTATTAGAGATGCACAGGGCAGGATCATAAGCGTCGTCATATGCGATAAGTCGAATATGGCGCCCGTTTACGCCTCCCTGATCGTTTACCTGATTGAGATATGTTTGAACGCCGTGAATGGCCTGCGTTCCCAGGAAAGATGCGTGGCCGGAAAGCGGGCAGGAAGAGCCGATTAGTATTTCAGAATCAGAGACCCCGGCGGTTTGAGATGCGGAGGCCCTTGTTTGCTGCTCCGATCCGCAACCTGCCAGAACCGCCGAAATCAGGAAGAGCGCGCAACACGCTGAGAGGAAGAAAACCGATCCCCCCGGTTTCATGGGAATATCCTTTCGATGAGGAGGATGCTCTTGAGCTGAATCTGAAATCAATGCATTGGAAAAGATACGCGTGTTCGTGTTCCATTATACCAGCATATGATAATGAGGCAAGAAATACGGGCTGAGAACAGCACTCACCACAGAGGCGGGACACCCCGCTTCGCTCCTCCGGACAAGAAGAGGACACAGCGCAGCCTTCGGCCGCAACCAAACGGAAAAGCCATCTCTCCAATGGGCAGTGAACAGTGAGCAGCAAGGAGCAAGAAGCAGGAAGCAAGAAGCAGGAAGCAAGAAGCAGGAAGCAAGAAGCAGGAAGCAAGAAGCAAGAA
>Ga0074045_10002862_pt1 | contig 15768 bp, 14 predicted proteins | sample BogForMeECP23OM2_FD_94442 | JGI IMG/M metagenome (GOLD analysis project Ga0074045, IMG submission 94442) | Bog forest soil microbial communities from Calvert Island, British Columbia, Canada - Bog Forest MetaG ECP23OM2 | ecosystem: Environmental > Terrestrial > Soil > Wetlands ...
CAGTACGGTTTCAAGGCCGGTATCTCAGACGGGGCCTTCCCGTCCTCCACGAGGTCTTCGCGTCGGCCGGTTTGCGTCCGTCCTTCGTGCTCATCGCCCGCCACGTCTCTGCCCCGTTCTGTGTCGGGGGACGCAACGCGCTTGTGCACTTCCGTGCGAGCGGCTTCTGCCGCTCTACCCCAGGGGCCCTCGCTCCGGTCCAGGTTATAGTGTCCTGGTCCATCAACGCTTAATCGGCCCCATGCGCCCCACTTGTGGGCACATCCCGATTTCAACGCAGTGCGGTTTATACGAGATGCCCTCGCTGTGCGTCATACTCCCGACGCCTAGGCGACCCACGAGTGGTTCCGTGCTTTCGTTGGCAATTCTTTATCGACGTGTCGCCCTCAGAGACCCCGGGAAGTTTATCGGCTGCATGCACCCAGTTCCTTCGCCGATGACGCTGGCCTTCGACCTCTGGGAATGGTCTCGGCACTTCCCACTGCCCCCACCCTCCGATTCTCGTGGGAGTCCCATTTCGGGGCTTACCTACGGTTCGCTTTCGTTTACGACCTGTCGATTTGCTCGCCCCCCTGTCGGAGCTGACTAGGTTTTCACCCAGCCGACGGGGACTTTTACTTCTGGGCTTCCGACGGTTTGGTCACCCTCACCGCCGCCAGATATAACTACAGCGGCAACTGGGCAAGTTCCGCTGGCGGGACTTTCACCCGCTAGAACGCCAACTAGCATCGCTGCAATCCCAGCACTGAACTGTGCGATCAGCATCTGGAACTCGGTGACGTTTGGGGATCCTTCGCGCGACAACTCCGCGACCGCGTCCTCGAGGCGCCCACTCCCCTCGCCAAACTCCGCGCCGTCGAACTCGCTCTCTGCCAACGCGCCGCTGGTATGTTCGACGACCATCCTACGGTCGAATACGCCGTCAAAACGTTTCTCCACGCCCCGCAAACCGCTAACATCTGCAAAATCGCCTCCGAAACCGGCTTCAGCTCTCGCCGTTTCATCGAACTCTTCAAGCATCACGTCGGCTTGACCCCGAAGCTTTTTTGCCGCGTTCGCCGTTTCCAATGCGTGCTCCGCCGCATCACGTCTGGTCGGCCCGTCCGGTGGGCCGATGTCGCCGTCGATTGCGGCTATTTCGATCAACCTCACTTTATCCACGACTTCCGCTCCTTCTCCGGCATCAATCCCTCCAAATACCCCTCCGACCATTCCGGCTTCCCCGGCCACCACAACCATCTCCCCATGCTCCCGTAGCGGCAGCCTGGCACGTCAAATTTTTGCAATACCCATCCCGCAACCCGCCCCATAATCGACCAGCATTTTGGAGTACGGTGGCTCGCCGCCGCGTTTGGGCAGGATGTAAGACGGGCCGCGACGGCAACGCTGGCTCCACCGAATTTCGGACTTCGCTTTTCGATTTCGCTCGCAACCAGAAAGGGAACTAGCCATGACTAAATCGCACGCACCGGTACCCGAAGGCTACGGTAACGTCACGCCGTATCTCGTCGTCCGCGGGGTCTCGCGTCTCCTCGACTTCCTCAAGTCCGCCTTTCACGCCGAGGAAACCGTTCGCGCCGCGGAACCCGGCGGCAAGATCTCGCACGCCGCCGTCAAACTCGGTTACTCCATGCTCGAAATGGGCGATGTTGGTGGCACCGAGGTTCAACCGCTTCTCGCCGGACTGCACTATTACGTCCGCGACGTCGACTCGGCCCACAATGCGGCCATCCAAGCCGGCGCAAAATCTCTCCACGCACCTCGCCAAATAGACTACGGCGACCGCGAAGCTGGCGTCGAAGATCCTGTCGGCAATCACTGGTATCTCGCTACGCACCCCTCTGGCTCCAACTACCGACCTGACTCTGTTCAGGATCTGAACGCCTACCTTAGCGTAAAAGGCGCGGCTGACTTTCTCTCTTTCGTGCAATCTGCTTTCGGCGCAAAAACTCTGGCGAAACACGAAACCAGCGCAGGCACGATCGCCCACGCCACGTTCCAGATTGGCGACACGGCCCTCGAAATTTCCGATGCCCACGGCCAATGGGGACCGCGAAGCATTGCTCTCCACTACTACACTCCAAACTGTGATGACGTTTTCAACCAAGCCCTGCGCGCCGGCGCCAAGCTCTACCTCCCAATGAAAGACCAGTTCTACGGCGATCGCGGTGAAGGTCTTGTCGATAACTGGGGCAATCACTGGTATATTGCTACGCACATCGAAGATCTCTCGATGGATGAGATCTATCGCCGGGCTTCCGCGAGAGCCGCGAAATCCGCATCGTGCTGGGAGATGACAATGAAGACGTTCGCTCGCAGATCGGCACGGTTTATTCTGGTTGCTCCTCTGCTCTTCTCGGTCGTGGTTTGCGCTCAGGAACTCGCTCAGGCCGACAAAGACAAGGCCATGCAGCTTCTCGAAACGAGCAAAAAAGGTGTCCTCGACGCCACCAAGGATCTCTCTGCTGCACAGTGGAACTTCAAACCTGCTCCCGATCGCTGGTCCGTCGCGGAGTGTATGGAGCACATCGCCGCCGCCGAAGACTATATCCGCGGCTTGATCGTCGAAAAAGTGATGATCGCTCCCGCGGCACCCGGCCGCGACATCGCCGTCATCGACGCCGGCATTCTGACCGGTGTCCCCGACCGCACCACCAAGCGTCAGGCTCCTGACCCAATCAAGCCCACCAACCGCTTCGCATCCCCGCAGGGTTCCATCGACCACTTCGTCGAGAGCCGCGCCAAGACCGAAGAATTTCTCAAGACCACTCCCGGACTTCGTGAACACGCCGCAGACAGCCCCGTCGGCACAAAGTGGGATGCCTACGAATTCATCCTGTTGATTGGCGCGCACAGTGAACGCCATACCAAGCAAATCCTGGAAGTCAAAACCGATCCCAACTTCCCCAAAACCTAACTACCATCAAGTAGCGGCACCGTACATCGCAGGTAACGGCACGATGTATCGCGGGTAGGAGCACGGTACATCGTGCCCTTTTGGCTTCGCCTTTTCTTGAGTTCGCGCTTTCTTTGATTGTCACCCGAGCGCAGCGAGGGATCTCTCTTGGGGTCGCCTTTGTAGTGGCCGACCTTCAGGTCGGTTATTGGGCTTTCGTGTTTTCGAATCTCTAATTTCTAATTTCCTTTTTCCAACCCCTAGCCCTTATCGCCACCAAAAAACAGATGCGCAATCGCCACCAGGATCACCGCGCCAACCGTCGCCGCCGCTAGCGAAAACAGAAACGTATTATCATGCACAATCCCGAGTCTCGTGAAAAGCCATCCGCCGATCACCGATCCGATTAGTCCCAGCACAATGTCGCCAATACAGCCAAACCCTCGTCCACGCGACAATTTGCCCGCCAGCCATCCCGCAATCAATCCGATCAGCAGCCACCCAATCAGCCCGCGCTGCCATTCCACGATCACCACTCGTTCTTGAAGAAATGCGAATGCGCTGTTCGCCAGCATGAACATGAAGCCTCCTGCAGCTCTGCGTAGATACTTGCAATCTGGGCCCGCCTATTCTATCCCGGGAATCCGGTAGCTTCCGCCAGCGGTTCAGGTTTTCCCCGCGGCGGGCTCTTGCTGCGTCATGCAGTGCAGCGTCCCCAGCCCCAGGACCAGGTCCCGGCAGTGTATCCCCACAACCTCGCGTTCCGGAAACAATTTCGAAAGCGTATTCAGCGCCGCGCGGTCATTGGCATCATTAAACGTCGGCACAATCACCAGCTTGTTCGCGATATAAAAGTTCGCGTAGCTCGCCGGCAATCTCTGCCCGTCAAACCACACCGGCCCCGGCGTTGGCAGCGTTTCCACGCGCAGGGCCTTTCCGTCCTGATCCCTCATGCTTTTCAGGCGCTCAAGATTCTCCTGTAGCGGCGTGTAATTCGTATCTGTTGGATCCTCCTCCACAATCGTCACCACCGTCGTCGCATTCACAAAGCGCGACAAATCATCCACGTGTCCGTGCGTATCGTCCCCCGCGATTCCGCTTCCCAGCCACAGCACGTTGGTCACTCCCAGTTGCGCGCGAAACACATCTTCATAGTCCTGCTTCGTAAACCCCGGATTCCGCTCCTGCAACTTGCTCTGCAAACACTCTTCCGTGGTCAGCAGCGTCCCTCGTCCATTGACGTCAATCGAACCGCCTTCCAGCACCACTCGCCGCCCTTTGTGCATCGGCAAAAACACGCGCCGCTTCAATCTCTTGTTCGCCTTCTCCACCACCGCCGCGTCCTTCTTGTGATTGCCGTATTTCGCCCACCCATTAAACACGAAGTGGTTATATGCCACCTCGCCGTCGGCATTCTTCACGCAGATCGGCCCCGAATCGCGCATCCACCCGCGATCTGTCGGCACCACAAAAAAGTCCACCGCGTGCAGATTCGCCCCGGCCTTCTTCAAAATCCCGCGCACCCGTTTTTCCGCCGCTCGCGATTCCACCAGCAAATAAACTCTCTCGACCCGCGACAAATGCCGCACCATCTCCGCGAACGCCCACGGGATCGGCGCAAACTTTCCCGGCCAATCCGTCAACTCATGCGGCCATCCCAGCCATGTCCCTGCATGCGCCTCCCACTCCGCCGGGATCCGGTACCCCATCTCCCCCGGCGTCCGTTGCTCCTTCACTTCCGAGGTGTTTCGCTTCTGTTTGTCGTTTGCCGTCATCGCTCTACAGTTCTTTCTCTGTGCTCCCTGTGGTGATCAGAGTTCTCTTCATTGTCTTTTTACTTCTTTGCTTGCTCTTCCTCACTCCATCTTTCCAAGAGTCCTCCAAACGCATCAATCCTCCGATCCCTGAAAAACGGCCAATTCCTCCTGGTATCCTCGCTCTTCGCCGGATCGCATTCCACCACCAGAATCTCTTCTTTATCCTGCGCCGCCTCCGCCAGCAGCTGTCCCGAGGGGTCCGCCACAAACGAATTTCCCCAAAACTCCAGCCCCGCATCGCCCTTCTCCGGCTTCCCCTCGTATCCCACGCGATTCACCACCGCCACATAAATTCCGTTCGCCACCGCATGTGCCCGCTGGATTGTCTTCCACGAATCCAGTTGCGCCGCTCCTACTTCGCCCTTCTCGTGTGGATGCCATCCAATGCTCGTGGGATAAAAAATCACCTGCGAGCCCTTCATTGCCGTCAATCGCGATCCCTCCGGATACCACTGGTCCCAGCAGATCTGCACTCCCAAGCGCGCGTACTTCGTATCGAAATTCAGAAATCCCAAATCTCCCGGGGTGAAATAGAATTTCTCGTAATACAGCGGATCATCCGGAATATGCATCTTCCGGTATTTCCCCAGGTACGATCCGTCGGCATCCAGCACCGCGCACGTGTTGTGATACACGCCCGCCGCCCGCCGCTCGAACACTGACACCACCAGCGCTACTGTCAATTCCTTCGCTACTTTCGCGAGCCGTTCGGTGGTCGGTCCGGGCACTGGCTCCGCCAGGTCAAACAGCGCCGCATCTTCCGTCCGGCAAAAATATTCGCCCGCAAACAATTCGTGTAGCGAAATAATCTGCGCTCCGCGCTTGGCCGCTTCGCGAATCTTCTCCGTCGCCCGCGTCAGGTTTTCTTCCTTGTTGGTCGTGCACTTCATCTGCACGAGCCCCACCGTAAATTTATCCGCCATTGTTCCTATCCTCACCTTCGGTTGTCCTCAATCTCCCTGTGGTTCTCTGTGGACTCAGTGGTGAACGCTTCGCTTTCTTCGCAATTGCCCGCTCGCATCCCGCCATCTTAGCATGGAGAAATTTTTCTTCCGCAGTGCGATTTCTTCTCGCCGCGTTTTCTCATCCCCAAATTGACGATTTCTGATTTCCCTCGCTCAATTTCGAGTAAACTATTTCGAGCAAATTCTTTTTTCCTGCAACACCGCATTCATATTTGCCTCACGAGGAGCCGCGATGGCGAAGCATCGGAATAAAACAGTCACGGGTCGCGTTCTTCACGATCCCGTCAAAGACAAACTCCGCCCCATCTTTCCCCTCGATCTGTCCAAGTGTCACACCATAGACGATCTCGTCCGCGCCATGGGCGACACCGCCTACACCGCCCGACAGATCGGTGATGCTGCCGACGTTCTCGAAGCCATGGCTCGCGATAAGGACTGTTTCGTCGTCATGACTCTCGCCGGCGCTCTCACCGTCGGGAAAATGGGGCTGATCTTCTGCGATCTCATCGAATCCGGCATCGTCAAAGCGATTGTCTCCACCGGCGCCCTCATGGCCCACGGCCTCGTCGAAGCCACCGGCCGCTCTCATTTCCGCTACGATCCCTCAAAAATGGACGACAAGGAACTTTTCCTGGCCGGCTACAATCGCGTTTACGATTCCCTCGAACCCGAAACCAATCTCGATCACGTCGAACAAGTTGTCGAAGAGATCCTCGAAAAATGGGATCCCGAAGAAATTGTTTGTAGCTGGAAGCTTCACAAACGTATCGGCGAATATCTCCACAACAACACCAAGGGACGCGGCATCCTGCGGTCCGCCTACGAGCGCAATGTCCCCGTTTTCGTCCCCGCCTTCAGCGATTCCGAACTTGGCCTGGACTTCGCCCTCAATAAATATGGACGCCAGCGCGACAAGCGCCCGCTCCTCCGCTTCGATCCCTTCGAGGATTTCCAGACCTTCGCCGACATCATGATGAACACCAAGAAAATGGGCATCTTCACTCTCGGTGGCGGCGGTCTCCGTAAAAAGACACAGCAATTCGGTGTGTACGCGGAACTCATGGCTCGTCGCGGCTACAAAAAACTTCCGCTTAAGCGCTACTCCTACGGCGTTCGCATCTGTCCCGAGCCCGTCAACTGGGGTGGTCTCAGCGGCAGCACTTACACCGAAGCTGTTTCCTGGGGCAAATTTGTTCCGCCTGAGGAGGGCGGCAAACTCGCCGAAGTCCTCGAAGACGCCACCGTCGCCCTTCCGCTCATCGTCGGCGCCGTTCTCCAACGCATCGGCTACCTAACCCCCTGACCTGCTTTCGCAGGGACCCGACATGCCGGGTCCGCTTGTGGATTCTGGCTTTTCGTACCTTGTCATCCGGACGGAGCGTCGGCGCGTTTCAGCCGACGCGCATTGGAGGGATCGCGGCAACATCTCTACCTCAAGAAAATCCTCTGAGCGGACATCCTCGGACACCATACCATCTCCTCTTCTTCCTCTCGCACCACACTTTTTGCTACACTCCCCTCCCAATCCAGGAGGTCTTCATGTCCGCCTCAGCCGCTAAATCAAAATCCAGTTCTCTCTACGACGTTCATCCCGGTGTCGCCATGGTCCAGAAATGGGTCGCCGAGCTCGAATCCAAAACCGGCCGCTCTCTCGAAGAATGGATTGCGCTACTCAAAAAAGACGGCCCCGGAGACTATCAATCGCGCCGCTCTTGGCTCAAATCCCAGCACAACCTCGGTACCAACTCCGCTTGGTGGATCGCCGAACGCGCCGAGGGGAAGGGAGCGGAAGAAGACACGCCCGAAAAATATCTCGCTTCCGCCGTGCAATATGTCGAAGACCAGTACGCCGGCAAGAAATCCGCGCTCCGCCCGATCTACAACGAACTTCTCTCGCTCGGCAAATCGCTTGGCCCCGATGTCAAAGCCTGCCCCTGCAAAACCATGGTCCCTCTCTATCGCGAACACGTCTTTGCCCAGATCAAGCCCACCACCAACTCCCGCATCGATCTCGGGCTCTGCTTCACCACCTACAAAGGCAAACTCCCCAAGCGCCTCATTGACACCGGCGGCCTCGCCAAGAAAGATCGCATCACACATCGCATCGAAGTCTCCGCGCCCTCCGGCATCGACGCTGAACTCAAAACATGGCTCCGCGCAGCTTACGATCTAAATCCCTGAGCGCGAGTTCTCTCTAGCGTCTGGCAGGCGTACTTTCTGAAGCGATCCTTGCTCCCGTTCGACCGGAGCGGCGGCGCATTTCAGTCGGCGCGTAGCGGAGGGATTGTGGCAATACCGTCGCCCAAATAAAAACGGGGCACGATCTCCCGCGCCCCGTCGCAATTTCTCTTTTAACCCTACAATCTCAGTCGTCTTCCCCAATCAAAAACGCTGCCGTCAGCACCGTTGTCCACAACCCACGCTTGTCTCCCACCGCCGATTGCGTGATATTCATCGTTCGCACAATCTTGTTCGAAATGCGGTAAACCTCTTTTTTTTCGTCCCACGACAGATCCGGATCGAATTCCACGTTCAGCGTGGTCGCCAGCATTTCCGCGGCCAGTTCTTCCGCGTATTCGCCCGCCACTTCTTCCGTCTCTCCAAACGAGTGGTGTTCCGACAAGTATCCATACATCGGCCGTTCGCTCGGCAGGGCCAGTCCAATGCTTGCCGCGATCAGCCGGTGCGGCTCCCGCGTGGAATTCTCACTGATCACCGTGAATGCCACTTGCCCCGGCTTGATCAGTTTCAATCCTTCGCTTCGGGAAATTAATTTGCAGTTCGGCGGGAAGATGGAAGAAACTCGCACGATGTTGCACGCGGCGATTCCTGCGTTGCGCAACGCCAACTCAAAACTCGAAAGCCTCTCGCGATGTTTACCGACGCCTTTGGTCAGAAATATTTTCTTAGCAACAAACGCCATAGTGTCGGCTCGCGGCCTCCGTCTTTGACCTCACGCAAAAAATTTGCGTCCTGTGGAAAAGTAACAAGTCTGTTCCTCACTGTCAATGCGCAATACGGCAAAAATCTTCCTGCTGGGTTCGCAATCAGGGCATGGAACTACTCTTTAATTGCTTTTGTGGAATCGGCGATAAATAATATCAGTCATCAGTCATCAGTCATCAGGAATCATAGGAACATCGGACTCGAGTGGGTACCGTAGATTGGTGAAGCAACTCTGCCTAGCCAGTCCTAAACTGAAGATTCGTTTCCTGCTCGCTGCTCTCCGAGTGCTGATATCTCATATCCGCGATCAAGTCTGCGTGCTCATTCCGAGACTGAAGACTTGCTATTCCCCCGCCAGCCTCATCACAATCTTCCCCAGGGGCCGGCAAATCGCTAGCACCTTTCCCAAGTCTTCCGCTGTAAAATCCGGCCCCGCATCACTCGCGGAGGTGCCCTTCCGGCTGATCTGCATCACTCCAACCACTTTCCCGTCGCACAAGATCGGCGCGCTCACAATCTTCTGAATGGATTCTCCCGAGGTTGTGGCGGTCTTCACTCCTTCAAACACCGTCGCGTGTCGCACGGCTGAAAAATTGTTGTTAATCTCCGGCCGGCTATCACGCACAGTCCGCGCCGCCAGCGCGGAGTTGCTCGTCAATGGAATGAATCCCACGTTCTTCAGCGCCGAAGGCACGATAAAATGCAGATGCCTCCACCGGTGCGACACGCCCAGAACCGCCACCTCGTCCACATTTACTCCCACGTGTTTCGCCATGCGCTCGGCGATCATGGGCAGGGAAATGTCCGCCAGCGTGATTTCTTCCTTCTCTATCGCATTCGACATACGTTCCAGTTCGCTGATCAGGCTGCTCGCCATGTTTTCCTTTTAGGGATCTCCGCTCGCTTACAGGGGGGAGCGCGCAGGGCCTGTGCGGAGACCCTCGGTCCGTTTGTCCTCCCTCTATCTTCTTTGCTCCCGCCATCCCTCGCAACATTTTTTCATTCTCTCTGTGCCTTTCCTACTCATACCCTTGCCTCTCTCCTCCGTACTCCTCTATACTGATCTTGCCGCTCTCCCATCGCTTCAGTTTGCGCGCTCCTTTCAAATGTTCGGGGATTCCTGCGGCGGAGAGGGCATGTCTTGTACGACAACCGAGCCTGACTTAAGCTATCTGCTCCAAAAGCTTCATCGTTTGTCCGGCATCATTCACAGCAGACAGAAGGACCAATACATTCCATGAGCGCTAGCGCCGTGAACTTCCAGCCCCGCACCTTGCGCTTCTGGCAGACTACTGTCGGCAAGAAGGCGATTATGGCCGTCACCGGCCTGATCCTGTTCGGTTTCGTGGTTGGCCACTTGGCCGGTAATCTGCAGATTTTTGAACCACCCGAGAAATTGAATCACTACGCAGCGCTGCTAAAATCCTTACCCTCGCTCTTGTGGGGCGCACGCATCATGCTGCTGCTTGCTGTTGGCCTGCACATCTGGTCGTCGTTCCAGCTCTGGCTGCTGCAGCGCGACGCCCGGCCCGTCAAATATGTCAAGAAGGCCAATCTCAACTCGACTTACGCTTCCCGCACCATGTTGTGGAGCGGCCCCATCATCGCGGCTTTCGTGATCTTTCACTTGCTGCAATTTACCTTCGGAGCCGTTCATCCCGGCGCGCCTTTCGACGAACGCAACGTTTACAACAACGTTGTCCTCGGCTTCCAGGTCTGGCCCGTTTCGCTCTTCTACATCATCGCCATGATCATGCTTTGCTATCACCTCTATCACGGCTTGTGGAGCATGTTTCAATCGCTCGGCTTCAGCCATCCCGTTTACACGCCCTGGCTGCAGCGCCTCGCCAAGGTTGTCGCCATACTGATCGCCATCGGCTACATTTCCATCCCGGTCGCCATTTTGGCCGGCTTCATCAAGCCTGTCTAGGGAGCGCGATTTCATGGAATTAATATCCAACGTCCCGACCGGTCCGATTGAGCAGTCCTGGGACAAACACAAGTTCGATCTCAAGCTCGTCAATCCGGCCAACAAGCGCAAGTACCACATCATCATCGTCGGCTCCGGTCTCGCCGGTGGCGCTGCCGCCGCCAGCCTCGGCGAACTTGGCTACAACGTGCAGTGCTTCTGCTATCAGGACAGCCCGCGCCGCGCCCACTCTATCGCAGCTCAGGGTGGCATCAACGCCGCCAAGAACTATCACAATGACGGCGACAGCGTTTATCGGCTGTTCTACGACACGGTGAAGGGCGGCGACTTCCGTGCCCGCGAATCGAACGTCTATCGCCTCGCCCAAGTCAGCGTGAACATCATCGACCAATGCGTCGCACAGGGTGTGCCGTTCGCCCGTGAGTACGGCGGTCTTCTCGACAACCGCTCCTTCGGTGGCGCACAAGTCTCGCGCACCTTTTACGCTCGCGGCCAGACCGGTCAGCAGCTTCTTCTTGGTGCTTACCAGGCCCTCGAGCGTCAGGTTAGCCTAGGCACCGTAAAAATGTACCCTCGCATGGACATGCTGGACTTGGTGGTCGTCGATGGCCACGCCCGCGGCATCGTCACCCGCAGCCTCTACGATGGCAAGATGGAAGTCCACATGGGCGACGCCGTCATCCTGGCCACCGGCGGCTACGGCAACGTTTTCTACCTCTCCACCAACGCCAAGGGCTGCAACGCCACCGCCATCTGGCGCGCCCACAAGCGCGGCGCACTTTTTGCCAACCCTTGCTTTACGCAAATCCATCCCACCTGCATTCCCGTCTCCGGCGAGTATCAGTCCAAGCTCACTCTCATGTCGGAGTCGCTGCGCAACGATGGCCGCATCTGGGTTCCCAAAAAGGCTGGCGACAAGCGCCCGCCCAACGCGATTCCAGAAGACGAGCGCGACTACTTCCTGGAGCGCCGCTACCCCAGCTTTGGCAACCTCGTGCCCCGCGATATCGCTTCGCGCGCCGTCAAGGCCGAGTGCGATGCCGGCCGCGGCGTCGGTGAATCCGGTCTCGGCGTGTACCTTGATTTAACGGATGCGATCAAGCGCCTCGGCAAACAAAAGATTACCGAGCGCTACGGTAACCTCATCGAAATGTACGAGCGCATTACCGGCGAGAATCCCTACGAAGTGCCCATGCGCATCTATCCCGCCACGCATTACACCATGGGTGGCCTCTGGGTGGACTACAACCTGATGGCCACGATTCCCGGCCTGTTCGTCCTCGGCGAAGCCAACTTCTCCGATCACGGTGCCAACCGGCTCGGCGCCAGCGCCCTCATGCAGGGTCTAGCCGACGGCTACTTCATCATTCCCTATACCATCGGCAACTATTTAGCCACCACCAAACTGGCCAAGACCAGCGCCGATGCGCCCGCGGCGCAGCAAGCCGTCGAAAATGCCACCACCATCACGAAGAAGCTGCTCAACGGCAACGGCAAGCGCACCGTAGATTCCTTCCACCGCGAACTCGGCAAGATGGTCTGGGATTACTGCGGGATGGCTCGCAATGAGGCTGGCCTCAAGAAGGCACTCTCTCTGATCCCCGCACTTCGCGAAGAGTTCTGGAAGAACGTTCGCGTGCTCGGCGCCAATGAAGAGTTCAACCAATCCCTCGAAAAAGCCGGCCGCGTCGCTGATTTCTTCGAACTCGCTGAACTGATGTGTCTGGACGCGCTGCAGCGCAACGAATCCTGCGGCGGGCACTTTCGCGAAGAGTATCAGACGCCCGAGGGAGAAGCCCTTCGCGACGATGAGCATTACTCCTACGTTGCGGCATGGGGTTATCAGGGAGAAGGTCGCGCCCCCGTCCTCAACAAAGAGCCACTCACCTTTAATTACGTGAAGCCTTCTCAACGGAGCTACAAGTGAACCTCACTCTTCACGTCTGGCGCCAGAAAAATCGCCAGGACACTGGCCGTATGGTCCGCTATGACGTTCCCAACGTCAGCGAGCATATGTCTTTTCTCGAGATGCTCGACGTCCTTAATGAGAGCCTCATCGCCAAGGGCGAGGATCCCATCGCCTTTGACCACGATTGCCGCGAAGGTATCTGCGGCATGTGCGGCATGATGATCAACGGCAAAGCTCACGGCGGCTTCAAACGCACCACCGTCTGCCAGTTGCACATGCGCCATTTCAAAGACGGCGACGTGATCTACATCGAGCCCTGGCGCGCCAAGGCCTTCCCCGTCATCAAGGATCTCGTCGTTAACCGGTCCTCGTTCGACCGCATCATCGCTGCTGGTGGGTTCATCTCCGTTTCTACCGGCGGCGCGCCCGACGGCAACACCATTCCGATTAAGAAACAGGCTGCCGACCTGGCGATGGACGCTGCCGCCTGCATCGGTTGCGGAGCCTGCGTCGCCGCCTGCCCCAACGCTGCTGCGGCCCTCTTCGTCGGCGCCAAAATCTCTCATCTCGGCCACTTGCCGCAAGGCCAACTCGAGCGCGACCGCCGCGCCCTCGCCATGGTCCAGCAAATGAACATCGAGGGTTTTGCCAATTGCACCAACATCGGCGAATGCGAAGCCGCGTGCCCGAAAGACATCAAACTCGAAGTGATCGCGCGCACCAACCACGATTACATCAAAGCCGCCTTCACCGACCGCCCCGAATCCACCGTAGCCGGCGCAGGCTAGGCCCGGGCGGGCGCCAATCTCTCGACTGGCGCCCACATTAGTTCTTCAGCCGCACAATTACCGCAAGTTGTCATCCTGAATCTCGGTTTTTGGGTTGAAGGATCTTCAGTTTCGATTCAATCAAATGCCGCCGCCACCTCTGCGCCTCCTGATCCGTGATATCTGATATCCTCATCTGCGATATCAACGATCAAGACTTTCGGGGGACTATGTTACGCTCACTCCTGGTACTAGCTTTCTGCGTCTTCGGTCTTTCTCTTATGGTCTACTCCACTCGCGGGCAATCCGTTTCCGACAAAGCCAAAAAACTGCACTCCGCTTCCATCGTCATCGACACTCACGATGACACCACGCAACGTCTTCTCGATCCCTCCTTCGATATCCGCACCCGCCACAACGACGGCAACATGGACATTCCTCGCATGCGCGAAGGCGGCCTCAACGCCATCTTCTTCTCCATCTGGATCCCCAGCAAGACCGTGGGTCCTGAAGCCGTGAAGAAAGCCGTCGACCAGATCGACGCGGTCCGTGAAGCCGTCCGCAAGCACCCGAACGATCTGGTCCTAGCCACCACCGCCGACGAAATTCGCTCCGCCAAGAAGCAAAACAAAATCGCCGCGCTCATGGGCGTCGAAGGCGGCCACATGATCGACAACGATCTCGCCGTGCTCCGCTCTTATGCCGCCCTCGGCGTTCGTTACATGACCCTTACGCACATGGGTAATACCGATTGGGCCGATTCCTCCACCGACACGCCCGCGCACAACGGCCTGACCGATTTCGGCAAGCAAGTCGTCCAGGAAATGAATCGCCTCGGCGTTATGGTTGACATATCTCACGTCTCCGACAAGACCTTCTACGACGCCATCGCCACTTCCAAGGCTCCCGTCATCGCCTCGCACTCCTCCGCGCGCGCTCTCACCGAAGCTCCTCGCAACATGAGCGACGACATGATGCGCGCTCTCGCCAAGAATGGAGGGGTGATCCAGATCAACTATCACGTGGGTTTCATCAGTCAGGAATTTCGCGACTTCGAAAAAGCGCATCCCGAAGCGGAAAAAGAGATCAACGAGGAAGTCAAAAAACGCTGTGGCGACAATGAATCCTGCTCCCTGGTCATGGGCGACCAGGTCGTCCGCGACCTCATGCAGGCCGGCAAACTCCCGAAGGTCGATTGGACCAAAATCATCGACCACATCGACCACGCCGTTAAAATCGCAGGCATCGATCACGTCGGCCTGGGCTCGGATTTCGACGGCGCTGTCATGCCTATTGGCATGCAGGACGTCACGCATCTTCCGCAGATCACCGACGCGCTATTCCAAAAAGGCTATTCCGATTCAGACATCCGGAAGATCCTTGGCGAAAACACTCTCCGCGTAATGTCCGAAGTCGAGCGCGTCAGCCGCCAACTCAACTCTCCGACGAAATAATCGCGGTAAGCACGCGCAAATCCGTTACGTTCACCAAATAACGTTGTCATCCTGAGACCCGGCGCCTTTTGCCGGGTCGAAAAATCTCAACCGGTCTTTCTCTCAATCTCACTTGCTTTTGTCGGTGCCCTCCGTGTCCCCCGTGGCGAATCGATCCCACCGTTCTCTGTGGTGAATCCCCCGCAAACGTGCAAAAATACTTACTGGCCAGAACAGTATCAGCATTCCGATTCCCGAAAAGTACGGAGGCAATTTTCGTCATGCAACTCATGAAGTGCGTGTTCATCGCCACGTTGTCCGCGACACTTTGCTTCACCTCTTTCGCTCAAGCACCTGCCACCACGCAAACTCCCGCGAAGCCCAAATCCACCACTACCACTACCGCGAAATCCGCCGCTTCCACCTACGACCACACTCTCCTCAAACCCTACCTCCTCAAAGACAAAGCTCCCGACACTTACCAGGTCAAATTCGATACCACCCGCGGCGAGTTCACCATCACCGTCACGCGCGCCTGGGCTCCTCTCGGTGCCGACCGCTTCTACAATCTCATTAAGCACCACTATTTCGACAACGCCCATTTCTTCCGCGTGCTTCCCAGTTTCGTCGCGCAATTTGGCATCAGCGCGTATCCCGCAGTTTCCGCCGCTTGGGAAAAGGCCACCATTAAGGATGACCCCCACAGCCAAAGCAACAAGCGCGGCACCGTCGTGTTCGCCACTGCCGGCCCCAACACCCGCACCACCCAGATTTTCATCAATCTCAAAGACAACGGCTCTTCGCTCGACTCCCAGGGTTTCACTCCCTTCGGCGTCGTTGATGGCGACGGCATGAAAATCGTGGAGATGCTCTATGACCAGTACGGCGACTCCTCAGGTATGGACCAGGACGCAATCACCAAGGGCGGTAAGAAATACATCGACGCCAAGTGGCCTCGTCTCGATATGATCAAGTCCGCCACCCTGGTCGGCGCCGCCGCCACCGCACCCGCCAAGCCCGCCAGCAGCACGAAACCGGCAGCCAAGCCTGCGGCCAAGCCTCCAGCCCAACCCTAGCTCCTTTTGGAGTGCGGCGGCTTGCCGCC